>MDTD01103444.1_pt1 | contig 15693 bp, 17 predicted proteins | sample 811221 | NCBI WGS metagenome assembly MDTD01 (sample SAMN05326646, study PRJNA326480) | marine metagenome | isolation source: seawater | place: Pacific Ocean: South West | collected 2011
AGAAGAAACCCCAACACAATATTTTTTATTTAAAAAATTTTTTATATTATTTTCAAATTTAATAACTTCCTCTCCCATCATAAAAATACCCTTTTTTAGGAAGTTATTTACTTCTTTGGTATAGTTAGATCTATCCCTCTTGTTTTCAATTGATAAATTTAGAAATCGAATAATATTATTTTTTTTTATTTTTTTCATATATGATTTTACAGCAGTTATGGAATATTATAGTCTGCATATCTTCTGAAACTTGCATGTCATTTACATCTAAATGAATATATTTTTTGCACATCTTTTTGGCCCTACCTCCATCAAATCCAAAGATACCAAAAGTATCAATACCCATTTTATTGCTCATTTTAATAGCTTTAAGTATATTTTGAGAATTACCGCTTCCAGATAAAGGAATTACTAAGTCTCCTTTTTTTAATTGAAGTTTTATTTGCTCTGAAAAAATTTGATCATATCCAAAATCGTTAGCTATACAGCTGATTACCGCAACATTCGAATTCAAAGAATAAACTGAGGATTTTGTTAAATTTAGGTTTTTTTTAAGAGTGATAAGGTCATTAACAATATGTATTGCATTTGATCCACTTCCACCATTTCCAAAGACAACAATTGATTTGTTTGACTTTAATTTTAAAAAAATATCATTTGAAAGTTCTTGAATTTTAATTAATTCCGAGCTATCTAAACATTTATTTAATTTTAAAGAGTAATTTTTTAAATACTTATTCATTTAACAAATGTATAAATTAAAAAAACTGATAAACAAAGTGTATATATGAAAAAAATCTTAATTCTAGGTGGTTGTGGATATGTCGGTTCACCACTCGTAGAAAGGTTATTAAATAAAGGTCACAAAGTAGATGTTATAGATAATCAGTGGTTTGGTATAAATCTCGATAAATCAAGAAATTTAAAAATAATAAAAAAAGATATCCGCAACATTACAAAAAAAGACTTTCAAGGAAAGGCGTATGACTGTCTTATTCATCTTGCAAACATAGCTAATGATCCCAGTGTAGACTTGAATCCCTTATTGTCATGGGAAGTAAACGTGCTTGCGTTTAAAAATATCATTGAATTATCAATAGATAATAAAATTAAAAAATTTATTTACGCCAGTTCTGGAAGTGTATACGGGATAAGTAAGTCTAAAAAAGTGACTGAAAACCATGATCTGATACCTATTTCATATTATAACAAAACAAAAATGATTGCTGAACGAGTTCTTCTTAGTTATCAAAAAAAAATTAAAATATATATTGCAAGGCCAGGCACAATATGTGGAATATCAAGAAGAACTAGATTAGACGTGGTTGTCAATATGTTTTGTTATCAAGCTTATAAGAACAAAAAAATTAAAATATTTGGTGGTAGTCAAATTAGACCAAATATCCACATAGATGACATGATAAATGCTTATGAGTTTTTTTTGAATAAAAAAATCGAACCAGGTGTATATAATTTAGGAAATGAAAATCTTTCAATAAATAATATAGCGAAGCTTGTTTCAAAATATTCGGGATGCAAAATTTATAAAACTAAAAGTAATGATAATCGATCCTATCGTTTAGATTCTAGTAAAATTGTTTCAAAAGGTTTTAAATTTACCAAATCAGTAGATAATGCTATTTCAGAGGTATTATATTCTCTAAAAAATAAAAAAATTCTTATAAAGGATGAAATGTTTACAGTAAGTTGGATGTCGAAAAATAATTATAAATGAATAAAGCAGTTATTTTAGGATGTAATTCTTTTTCTGGATCACACTTAACTTTTTATTTGTTGAAAAAAAATTTTAAGATCTTAGGTTTCAGTAGATCAATAAAAAAAGATATTTTTTTACCATATAAAAAAAGTCCTTATTTAAAAAATTTTAATTTTATTAAATTTAATCTTAAGACCGATTTTAATCTTATCAGAGACAAAATTGATAAGTTCAGACCAGAATTTATTATAGATTTCTCTGGTCAGGGAATGGTTGCACAAAGCTTTGATGACCCAATTAATTGGATTGAGACAAACGTTATATCAAAATTAAAAATTATGGAATATGTTATTAAATCCTCCTATTTAAAAAAGTATATTAAGATCTCAACTCCGGAAGTATATGGAAGTGTTAACAGGAGGGTTTCACCTGCTCAGTTACATAACCCAAGCTCACCATATGCCCTTTCTCACTCAATGATTGATACTTTATTTAAGTTTTATAATAAAAAAAACCAATTTCCAGTCGTTACAGGCCGTTTCGCTAACTTCTATGGACCAAACCAGCAACTTTATAGATTAATACCAAAATCAATTTTAAAATTTAGAAAAAATGAAAAATTTATTATTGATGGTGATGGTGAGAGTAAAAGATCTTTTTTATTTATCGATGATTTTTGTAATGGCATTTATGATTTAATTTCAAAAGGTTTAGTTGGTAAAACCTACCATTTTTCTGAAAATAAAACTTATACAATTAAAAAAATAGTGTCTATGATATGTGATTGCATGAGTATAGATTTCAATAAAAATGTAGACTTCGGCCCACCTAGATACTCTGTTGATCAAAATTACAATATGAACTGTAATGAAACTTTAAATACATTAAACTGGTCATCCAAAGTTTCTCTTAAAGATGGTTTGGAAAAAACTATAGGCTGGTATTTAAATAATTTCCAATATTTAAAAAATATTAGTTCAAATTTTAAATATAAAAAATGAAAAATAATTTTAATTTAATTCAATATAAAATGGATAGTAGATTTTCTATTAAGCATAATTATTTAAAAGAACAATTTAGTAAACCATCTAAAGAAATCTTAATCAAAGTTAAAAAACTTATATCTAATGGTGATTACACTCTAGGCAAGGAGGTTGAAAAGCTTGAGAATAATTTTAAAAAAAAAATAAACGCAAAATATGCAATAGGAGTAGGAAGCGGTACTGATGCAATTTTTTTATCTCTCATTGCTTTAAATATTGGAAAAGGAGATGAAGTAATTGCACCTTCTTATACATTCCATGCTACGATTGGTGCTATTGCTACAACAGGTGCTAAGCCAATATTTGCCGAAATTGGATCGGATTTAAATATTTCACCTTCTGATATTGAAAAAAAAATTACAAAAAATACAAAGGCAATTGTACCTGTACATTGGACAGGCAGACCATGTAATATGAAAGCTATAAAAAAAATAGCAAAGAAATATAATCTTAAAATAATTGAGGACGCTTGTCATGCTTACCTATCAAAATATGACAATAATTTTTGTGGAAATTTTGGTGACTTTGGATGCTTTAGCTTTCATCCCTTAAAAAATTTAAATGTTTGGGGAGATGGCGGCATTGTCACAACAAACAAAAAAAAAATATATGGATAAAATTAGATTACTCAGAAATCATGGTTTAAAAAGTAGAAATAATTGCCAATTATATGCTTATAATTCGCGTCTAGATACGATTCAAGCAATTGTGGCGAACGTAATGTTAAAGAAGATATCATTTATTACTAACAGTAGAATTAACAACTCCCTTTATTTAGATCATTCATTAAAAGATTTACCTGAGGTAGAATTAATACCAAGATCAAAGAATTTAAAAGAGGTTTTTCACCTTTATATTATAAAAGTTAAAAATAGAAATAAGCTTCATAAATATTTAAATAGTAAATCAATAGACTCAAAAATTCACTATCCAATACCAATGCACTTACAAAAAGCATCAAGAAAGTTTGGATATAAAAAAGGTGATTTACCTTATACTGAACTAATTGTCAAAAGCATTATTTCACTACCAGTTCATGAATTTATAAATAAAAAAGATTTAGATAAAATGATCTCAACAATTAAATCTTTTTATAAAAAAAACTAATTATGATAAAGATCCCATTTGTTGGTATTTCAAAACAATATTGTAATCTTGAAAAAGAAATTATTCAGCAAATAAAAAAAATTGGTAATACAGGTAATTTTATTTTAGGAAATAATTTGAATAAATTTGAAAATTTATTTTCAAAATATTGTAATACTAAATTTGCATTAGGTTTAAATTCAGGTTCGGATGCTTTATTTTTAGGTTTAAAAGCATTGGGGATAAAAAACGGTGATGAAATTATTACTACATCTCATAGTTTTATAGCTACATCTTGGGTAATTGAGGCAGTTGGTGCAAAAATTGTTTTTTGTGATGTATTAAAAGATGGAAATATTGATCCTAAATTAATTGAAAAAAAAATTACAAAAAAAACTAAGGCTATTATGCCTGTACATTGGGCTGGTAAACCATTTGAAGTAGATCAAATTAAAAAAATCTGTAAAAGAAATAAAATTTTTTTGATAGAAGATGCAGCACAGGCAATTGGTGCTTTATATAAGAAAAAAAAAGTTGGTAGCTTTGGAATATTTGCTGGTTTTAGTTTACATCCCTTAAAAAATCTTGGCGTTTTAGGAGATGGTGGAATGTTTGTTACAAATGACAAAAAACTTTATCAGACTGTAAAACTACTCCGTAATCATGGATTAAAAAATAGAGATGAATGTTCTTTATGGGGATATAACTCAAGATTAGATGAAATCCAATCCGCAGTTGGTATTATAAAATTATCTAAAATTGATATTTGGAATGACAGGTGCCGAGAAATTGCAAATTTATATACGGAAAAATTGCATAAATATGTTGTAACGCCTAATTATGAGCCATACATAAAACCTGTATTTCATAATTATATCATTGCAACAACAAAGAGAGACTCTTTAAAAAAATTCTTAGAAAAAAGAGGTATTGAAGTTAAAGTGCATTACCCGATACCTATCCACAAACAAAAAGTATTTAAAGATAGTTATAAGAAAGTAACTGATTTAAAACAAACTGATAAAATAGTTAAAATGACTTTAAGTCTACCTATCTACCCAGAATTAAAAAATAAACAAATTCATTACATTATTAATTCTATAAAGGAATATTTTGATGAAAAAATTAAAAAATCTAAGTAATATCTTAAGATACAGAATAATTAAAATTAGTAGTGAAGCTAAAGTAGCGCATGTTGCATCATGTCTTTCTTGTATTGATATAATCATTTTTATTTATGAAAAAATTCTTAAGAAAAATAATAATTCTAAATTATTTTATGATCGTTTCATATTAAGCAAAGGACATGCAGCAGCTTCAATATATGTAATGCTAAATCATAAAGGTATAATTAGTGATAAATTATTATCTACATTCAACAAAAAAAATTCGATTTTAGAGGAGCATCCATCTATTAAAATTCCAGGTATTGAGACCTCTACAGGAGCATTGGGTCATGGTCTGCCAGTTTTGTGTGGTATGGCATATGCTAGTAAATTGAGAAAAGATAAGCGAAAACATTTTATAGTTATGGGCGATGGAGAGTGTAATGAGGGAACAGTATGGGAGGCTGCCTTATTTGCTTCAAGTAAGAAGTTGAGCAATTTATTTGTTTTTATTGACTTTAATAAATGGCAAGCTACTGGAAGAAATGATCATATAATTAATTTAGACTCTTTAGAAAAAAAGTTTAGTTCTTTTGGATTCTTCTCAGTTAGTATTGATGGACATAATTTTAAAGATATATCTGATAATTACAAAAAATCTCTCAAAATAAATAAACCTAAAGTATTTATTTGTTCAACAATAAAGGGCAGAGGTATTTCTTTTATGGAAGATGATAACAATTGGCATTATAAAATCCCAAATGAGATAGAGGTTAATGCTGCTAAGAAAGAACTCAATATAAAATGAGAAATGCTTTTGCAGAGTCACTTATAGAGTTATTTAAAAAAGACTCCAAAAGAATTTTATTAGTTGGAGACATTGGTAATAGACTTTTTGACAACTTAAAATTTAATTCACCTAATTCTTTCTTAAATTGCGGTATCTCAGAAGCAAACATGACAGGCGTTGCAGCTGGTTTGGCTTTATGTGGATATAGACCTATTACCTATACAATAACACCTTTTAATACGCTAAAATGCATTGAGCAAATTAAAATAGACATCTGCTATCAGAATTTGCCTGTTACAATAGTTGGCACAGGTTCTGGCTTGTCCTATTCTTCTTTTGGAATAACTCATCAATCACTTGATGATTTGGCAATTATGAAAACAATGCCAAATTTAACAATTTTATGTCCATCTACTCCTAATGAAGTAAGGATGATTATTAAAAATCTCAACAAAATCAAGGGACCAGTTTATATTAGATTAGGAAAAAAGGGTGAAAAAGAATATTTTAAAAAATTTTCCTCAAATTATAATTTTCTGAAACCGTATTCAATCATAAAGGGTAGTGAAATTTGTATTCTAAACATCGGACATGCTTTAGAGATTTCTTATGATTTAGCAAATCTAATTAATTCTAAAAAGAAAATGAAAAAAGCATCTTTGTACAATTTAACCTCGGTCAAGCCGATTAATGTAAATTTCTTAAAAAAAATATCAAGAAACTATAAAAAGATTTTTATAATTGAAGAACACGGAAGGCAGGGAAGTATATTTGAGAGTATTTCATCAATTTATAAGGAATTAGATATACATAATTTAAAAGTTTATGGAGTAAATACTCCAGATAAAATTAACTCGTGTCTTGGTAGTCAAAGAGATGCAAGATCAAAATTAAATTTGGATCCTTACAAAATAGCAAAAAAATACAAATTAATATGATCATAGGAATAGATTTTGATAATACTATTATAAATTATGACGAGGTTTTTTACCAATTTGCATTGAAAAGTAATTTGATTAATTCCAGTACTCCAAAACAAAAAGTTTATATTAAAAATAAAATCATTAAAAATTTCAGCGAAAAGAAATGGACTCAACTCCAAGGAAAAGTTTATTCTAAAGGAATTTTTATGGCATCTATATTTGATGATTGTTTAAACACAATGCATAAATTAGATAAAATTGGTCATAAGATAATTATTATAAGCCATAAGACAAAGTATCCTGTATTGGGAGAGAAATTTAATCTTCATATCAATACCAAAATTTGGATAAAAAAGAATATACTTGAAAAGAAAAATTTTAAAAACTTTTCAATAAATGATGTTCACTTTAATCAAACACAAAATCAAAAAATTAAAAAAATTTTAGATAAAAATTGTGATATTTTTATTGATGACCTAGAGAAGGTTTTATTTAAGTTACCCGAAAACATTTTTAAAATAATTTTTGTAAAAAGATACACATTTAAAAAGAATGTTAACTTAATTCATATTGGAAATTGGAAGACTATTTTTTCTACCATTAATGCGATATCATAAATTTTTTAAGTCAGGTAATAATAACCAAGTTTATTCAAATAAAAATTTTATTGTTAAGATTTATAAACAAAAAGATAAAGACGTTAGAATTAAAAGAGAAGTAGATTTTTATAAACTTTTAAAGATTAATTTAATCGATAATATACCAAAATTACTTAAGTATAATAAATCAAAACATTTTATTCATCTTTCTAGAGTTAAAGGACAAGAGATTAAAAAAATAAATATTAGACACATAAATCAGTTCAATTCATTTTTATTAAATTTAAAAAATATTAATTATAAAAATAACAAAAACTATGCATCTGACTTCTCAAGTAATCTATTACAAATGAAATCAAAACTTGATAATAGAATTGACCGTCTAAAATTAGATTTAAAAAGAAAAAAAATCAAAATATTTGATAACTTAATAAATAATATCATAAGTGATAAATTAATTTTATATAGTGAAATAAAAAAATATGAAAATGAAATAAATTTTTTTTTTTTCAACAAAAAATACCTGATAGCCTCTCCGTCAGATTTTGGTTTACATAATTGTTTAGAGTATAAAAATAAATTATTTTTTTTTGATTTTGAATTTGCCGGAAAAGATTTCTTTTTTAAGCTTATATTAGACTTAATATGTCAACCGGATTCAAAGTTACTTAAGAATCAAATTTTTAAAATTTTAAATTACTGGTCCAATTATTGGGATTTAAAACCACTCGAAATAAAATTATTAGAAATTTTAAGTCGTTTATTTATTATAAAATGGACTTTTATAATTATGAGTCAAATAAACAAAGATCGAAATGTTATAAAAAATAATATAAATTTTAATTCGAATTTTTATATAAAATCAAAAAATTATTATAAAAAATATTATGAAAGAAATAGACTTCATGAGTGTTTTTCACAACTCCTCAAGTAGGGACTATTATGCAAGGATTAATAATCCTGATATGCCAAAACATAAGGCTGCGGACTTAGCAAAGAGGTGGGATTTTGATTATTGGGATGGTGATAGATCTATTAATTATGGAGGTTATAAGTATATACCAGGTAGGTGGAAACCTTTGGCTCAAAATTTCATAGATTATTATGGCCTCAATTCAAATAGCAAAATTTTAGATATCGGTTGTGGTAAAGGTTTTTTAATGTATGAAATACATTTGTTAAATCCTAACATAAATATTAAAGGATTAGATATATCTAAATATGCTATTGATAATTCAAAAGTAGAAATTTCTAAAAATATAATTGAAGGATCTGCTTCAAAATTACCTTTTGATAATGATGAATTTGATTTTGTATTTTCGATTAATACTCTTCATTGTTTGGAAATAAATGAATTATTTTCTGCAATTTCTGAAATTAACAGAGTAAAAAAAGATAACTCTTATATATGTGTTGAGTCTTATACTAACGAGTTTCAAAAACAAAATCTTCTATATTGGCAAGTGACTTGTGAAAGTTTCTACTCAAAAAAAGAGTGGCTGTGGATTTATGATAAATTAAATTATAAAGGCGATTACTCTTTTATATACTTTGATTAGTAATGAAATTTAAAGCAGCAATCTTATATAAAAAAAATAACCCTCTTTTAATTCAGGAAATTTCTTTAAAAGACCCCATAGGATATGGACAAATTTTAGTGAAAATAAAATATAGTGGTATTTGTGGAAGCCAAATTGGAGAAATATCTGGAAAAAAAAAAGATAAATTCTTACCTCATTTACTAGGTCATGAAGGTTATGGGAAAGTGGTCGAAAAAGGAGCCGGGGTAAAGAATGTTGAAATTGATGATATTGTTATTCTTCACTGGAAAGTAGGATCAGGAATACAATCAAAAAATCCAACTTATTACTTAAAAGATAAACCTATAAATGCAGGTTGGGTCACAACTTTTAATCAATACGCAGTTGTATCAGAGAATAGAGTTACAAAAATACAAAACAGATTAAAAGACTCTTATATTTATCCACTCTTTGGGTGTGCTGTACCTACTGCCTTTGGCGCCGTAGAAAATTTAGCTAAAGTAAAATTTGGTCAGAAAATAATTATAATTGGTGTTGGAGGAATAGGTTTAAGTATTCTTCAGGCATGTAAGTTTTTAAATTCTAAAGAAATATTTTGCGTTGATATAGATAAAAAAAAGTTAGACTTTGCTAAATCATTAGGCGCAACAAAAACAAAATTAGTAAGTGAAATTAATCCTACAACAAAACAAAAATTAATTGGTAATTTCGACCATTGTTTTGAAAACACTGGATATAATAAAAATATTGAATTTGGATATGATTGTATTAATTCTAAGGGCAAGTTAATTCTTATTGGTGTTCCTAAAGAAAATCATAAATCTAAAATTTTTACTCTTGATTTGCACTTTGGAAAACAGATCATTGGATGCCATGGTGGTAATGTAAATCCTTCATTTGATATACCTAGGTATATAAATTTCTTTAAAAATAAGCAAAATGAATTAAAGAAAATAATTACAAACAAAGATACCTTAGATAACATCAATAAGACTATTAATCATATGAAAAAAAGCAAAATAGTTGGAAGATCTATAATTTCTTTATGGTGATTTTAATATTAATTTATGATTATTAAAAAAAAGATCGCAATTTGGAGTGGGATTTATAAGAACTTTAAATCAACTGGCTATAAAAGTACCAATCATCATTTTTATTCGAATGAATATTTAAAAATTGCAAAAAAAAGATTTAATAATAGTGTATCAAAGGGTCAAAGCTTATCTTTATTAAACTTACTATTAATATTAATAAAAAAAAATAGATCCATTAATGTTCTAGATTTCGGTGGCGGCATAGGAGAGTCTATAGCAAGATTAAACATAGATTTAATTTATAAAAAAAAAATTAATTTTTTTTTATTTGATAACAAAAAATTAATCACCCAAAAAAGTTATTACTTAAAAAAAATTTTCAAAAACTCTGAATGTAAGATCAAATTTGTTGATAGTTTTACCAATATTAAATCAAAATTTGATGTAGTTCTATTTGCCTCAGTAGTTCAATATATTGAAAAAAAAAATTTAGATAAAATCATCTGTGAAATTTCAAAAAAACATACAAAATATATAATATTCGAAGATTTATTTTTATCTCAAAAATCTTTTGTATCTCTTCAAAAATTTTACTCACACCACGAAATACCATTTAAATTTTACACAAAGATAGAACTATTCAATATTTTAAAGAAATATAATTACTCTCCTCTTTTTTATGATGATAGACAACCCTCTTCATCAACAAATAATTTTTATTCTATGAATAATTTTCCAAAGGAATATAGAATTGAAAGAAGTAAAAATGCAGTATTTATTAAGATTTAAATTAAGAATATTTAAATAATGTTTGTAAAGTAGATAGTATATCCATTTTTCCAATATCCATCGAGTTTGCTAATCCTGATACATTTCTTGCGGCTGCTATATTACCTATTAATAATATTAATTCATCAGGACAATTTACATTTACAAGTAAAGATGTTATTCCAAATAAAGTATCTCCAGCACCTATTTTATCCTTAATATTGCTTTCTTTTATCATAGCTGGACAATCACATATTTTCCCTTTTGAATTAATTATAATTGCACCTTCTTTTCCTTTAGTAATTATCGCTTTTTTTGCATTTATTTTCTTTAGTAGTTCTTTTGATAAATCTTTTATGTTTTTATTTTTTTCTCGAAAATCGTGTCTTAGTTCTCCTTCATGCATACATACATAATTTAAGTTTTTATATTTTGAAATTGTATTAAATCCTATATTTGATGAGTTAAGCTGTGTATTTACACTTAAAAATTTCGAATTTTTTGCAATTGTTCTAATTATACTTTTATCTAAGAAACCATGACCAAAATCTAGAATTATACTGATATCTTTTTTGGTAATATTTTTTAAAATTAATTTATCTAAATCTTTTTTTTCTTTATTTCCTAATTCTCGATCATTAATATCATAAATTCCAAGAAACTTATTTCTTTTTGTTGAGTCTAAATATCTAGTTTTTTCTATTGTTGGAGATTTTTCTTTACTAATAAATAAGAATTTTACATTTTTATTCAAATTTTTTTTTATGAAACTGTAATATTCATTATTTTCACCTAAGTAAGAAATTACGGTGACAGATTTACAAAAATTACTTGCCATATTTGCTACAGGAAGCACTCCGCCAACAAAAATATCATTATCAATTTGTTTAATGTTTAATACAGGTTCTTTACCAGCTTTTCCAAGCACATCACAATATATGTATTTATCAATTATAGTCTCACCAAAAATAATCAAATTTTTATTTTTCATCTTATCAAAATATTTTTCGATATCAGTAATATGGTATCCTCGTTTTATTTTATTGATGTATTTTTTTTGTTGCTCATTTAAAAATCCAAATTTGTTTGATATTAAATTAGATGAGCTATAAGTTACTTCAGATGAATATAATAATTTTCCGCCAAACTTCTTTAAAATATTAAATTCTTTTTTGATTTTTTTTGATATGTCATTTTCATGGATCTTGTATTCATCACCTTTAATATAAAAGTTGGGTTTAATTTCTTTCAAAGCTGGAATAGCGCTTTCATCATAAATAATTGCAATATAGTCAATGATTTTTATAGCTTTTAAAACTTCAGCTCTTATCATCTCATTAAAGTAAGGTCTTCCACCCCCTTTATTAATGTATTTATCAGCAGTAATGGTAACTACAAGAATGTCAGATTTTTTTTTAGCAAATTCAAAGTGCTTTATATGTCCATAATGTAATGCATCGAAAACACCATGACATAAAGATATTTTCTTATTCTTTAGTTTAACTTTTTTGATTATTTGACCTAGTTCTTTTAGTAAAAAAATTTTATTCATCTTTTAATATGGATAGAGTATTTTTCTCAAAATGTCTCAAAACTTTTATTGAATTACTATAAATATTTATCTCTTTTTTTCCATTCATTAAAGTCGCTTTCTTAATAAAATTTTCATCATATGTGGTATTCACATTAAATTGTATCTTTTGTAAAAGTTTTCTGGTTTCAATAATTTTTTTAATTTTTTTTATACTAATTTTTTTTTGACTAATTGAAATACTATCTATTTCATTTTTATAATTATATAAATTCATTATTTTTTTCAGGCTACTATTTTTCATTATATTATTTACAATTTCACTAGTGAGATAATTTTTATATTTATTAATACTAGGATTAAAAAAATGTGTTTTATAATTTTTTAAGTTTTTCAAGCCTACTTTTTTCCAAATAATTTTTGCTTCCCTTACAGAAATTGGTAAATTCAAGTATCTCGATATATTTATAGTAGTCCTAATTGGCTCCTTTAAAATTTCTTCGTATTTAACACTATCTATATTTTTAGTCATATTTTGGAAGCTTAAATAATATTCAGCTATAAGTTTTGACTGCGATTTTACCCAGTTTCTATCATTTAAAAAATGATAACCGTGACAATCTCTAGTAATTGAAAAATTATTATTATTAAAGAAATCTGGATAAGTATACTCCAAAAAATTTTCTATTTCAAAAGCATTAGATACAATCAAATCTAGGGGATTTCTGTTTACTTGAATAACTTTTGATTTTTTTTTTTTAAAAAAAGAGAAAATTTTCTTATTTGGTTTAGCGTATAATCTTAATACTTCATTGATATTATAATTTGCTTTTGTAATATTTTGAATATAAACAAATTTTTTTAAACCAGATGAAAAAAAATCAAGGCTATTAAACTTTACTGCACTATAAGAGCAAAAAAATAATTTATTAGATAAACTTATTTTTTTAAAATTATTAAAAATTTTATTAAATTTTTTTAGTTCATTTTGATCGGGTATAAAATTAATATTTTTTGTTTTATAAATTTCTTCAATAATCTTAGAAACTATTGTAGTGCCAGATCTGTTATATCCTAGAATTATCGTTGACATTTGAGGTAATATGTAGAAATTGTAATTTTATAAAATATATATTAAATAATTTGAAAAATAAAATTAATATTGGATGGATTGGTTCTGGCTTCATAGGACAAGTTGCACACTTAATTAATTTCAATCAAAATAAAAATTGTACTATTCATGGTTTATCTGAGTTAAGGGAAGATTTATTAAAAAATGTTTCTCAGAAATATGCAATTAAAAATACTTTTAAAAACTACAGAGATCTTATTAAAGAGAATTTAGATGCAGTAGTTTTAATTGTTAGAAGAAATCATACATATCATTTTGCAAGAGAAATATTAAATTGTAATTTACCTCTATTTACTGAAAAGCCAATGGCTGCTAACTCCATTCAGGCAGACAAACTACTTAAAATATCAAATAATAATAATTTGACTTACATGGTTGGAAATATGAGAGTACATGACGATGGTGTAATAAATTCCAAAATTGAACTTGATAATATACTTTTAAAAAATAAGTTAGGAAAATTAATATCTTTTAAAATATATTGTAATGCAGGTAATGATTACGTAGGGATAGATGATTACTTTTCCAGCAATATTAAAGCACCATCAGAATATTTTCATGATAATGGGCCAGATTTCCTTGGAAAAAAAGATAAGATTAAGTTTGAAAAATTTCTTGCTTATTTTTCTCACGATTTAAATTTAATAAATTATTATTTAGGTGCACCAATTGATATATTTTCCTCTAAACTAACAAATAATGGGGGTATCGTCACCTTTGATTATAAGGATTTTTATGGATCATTTGAGTATACATATTTAAATCAATCAATATGGCAAGAAGGACTATATTTTTATTTTGAAAATGGATTTATGGAAGTTATTCTTCCTCCGGCTTTTCTTAAAAATCAATCAGCTTTTTTTAAGGTGTATGATGATAAAAAGAAAAAATTAACTTCAAGTAAAGTCCATAACACTTGGTCTTTTAAAAATCAAGCCAACAACTTCATTGACTTAATTCGTAAAGATAAATTTAATAACCAATCTGCTTATAATTCACTCCAGGACATTATTTTGGCAGAAAATATTTGGAAGAAACTATAATAATTTTTATGAAACCTTGGTTTAAACCTTATATAGATAAAGATAATTATAAAAAAAGCATTAATAATTTAATAGTATCTGACAAACTGACAATGGGAAACTCTGTTAGAGAACTAGAAAGTTTTATTGCTAAAGAATTAGATATCAAATACGTATGCCTTACCACATCTGGTACAAGTGCATTATTAATCAGCTCAATTATTATAAACTATGATTTGAAAAATCGAAAAAGAAAGAGAAAAAAAGTTATTTGTACAAACCTAACTTGGGTTGCAACTATCAACCCTTTCATTTTACAAGATTTTGAAATTTTTTTAGTTGATACATTAGACGACTCTGATGAGGTAAATTTTGATGAACTTAATAAATCAATTATTAAAATTAAACCTGATGTAGTGCTTTTAGTTCACTTAAATGGAAACTGTTTGTATAATAAAAAATTTGATTTATTAAAAAAAAAATTAAAATTTGTAGTAGTTGAAGACTCTGCACAATCTTTATTTATTAAGGATATTAAAGGTAGATTTTCTGGAACAAGATATGACATAGGCTGCTTTTCTTTGGGTATAACAAAACCTTTTAATATGATTTACGGAGGTTTTTGTGTAACTAATTCAAAAAAGATTTATAAAAAAATGGTCGCTATTAGAAATAATGGGGTTCCTGAAATTAAAAATAATAAAAAACTTGAACTTGCAACTATGGTTGGATTAAACCTAAGACCAAGCAATGCTCATACAGTTTTAGGCCTAATCAACATAAAAAAATATAAGAAAATACTTAATCAAATTAAAAAAATTCATAAACACTATTGCGAAAATCTAAAAAATAAAAAAATTAAAATAGTCAAATATTCTCATCATCAAAACTATTGTTACGTACAAGCATTAGTCTCAGATAGAAGAAAATTTATGATTTTTGCAAAAAAAAATAATATACAAATACATACTGGAATAAGATGTTTAAGTGAGTCTAATAACAATCTTAATGTTATAAGCAGTAAAAATTCTATTAACTTTTCAAAAAAAAGTGTTCGCCTTCCTTGTGGTCCAGGATATAAAATAGAAGATATTGATAAATTCTGTAAAATTTTTACAAAATATTAATTAAATTTTTGTTTAGTAAAATAAAAAAAATTGTATTTCTAATTAGGGCTATATTTGAATTAATTATATTTAAAATTTTCAAAATAGAAAAAGTTTACATGCCCCTTAGGAATGATGCTTTAGGTCATTTAATATTTGATTTAAACTATATTCTAAATAATAAAATAGGTAAAAAAAAACATTGCTTCTTTTTTACTAACAATCAAGAAATAAATTCATTCCTTGAGGATTATGCAAGAAATAAATTAAATATTTCTTACAAATATTATTTTAA
>MDTD01071801.1_pt1 | contig 15692 bp, 15 predicted proteins | sample 811221 | NCBI WGS metagenome assembly MDTD01 (sample SAMN05326646, study PRJNA326480) | marine metagenome | isolation source: seawater | place: Pacific Ocean: South West | collected 2011
GATCACTGAAATCATCGCCATTTAGGAGCGGAAGACTTAAATTAGGAAACAGGCCTAGATTTTTTTGTTTACTTTTTTCATGAATGGAAAAAAGTAAAGATAGAGTTCTGAAAATAAAATAGCTTAGTTAATTTGATAATCAACTTAGATAAATAACTGATATTAATTTTATCTTACAACAAAAATACTGAAGTCAATGAATAAAATGAAAGTAGAAATTTGGAGTGATGTAATGTGTCCTTTTTGCTATATCGGCAAAAAAAGATTTGATACAGCCTTAGAAAAATTCCCACACAAAGATGAAGTTGATGTGGAGTGGAAAAGTTATCAATTAAACCCTCACCTTACTACTCAAGCAGATAAAAACATTAATGAGTATTTGGCAGAGCATAAAGGCATTAGCATTGAAGAAGCACGTTCTTTGAATGAGCACGTTACTGCAATGGCCGCTGAAGTAGGTTTAACGTATAAAATGGATGAGGCGGTAGTAGCCAATAGTTTCATGGCTCATCGAATGACGCATTTTGCAAAAACTAAAGGCAAGCAGTCGGAGTTGGAAGAGTTACTTTTTAAGTCTTACTTTACGGAAGGAAAAAACATTGACGATTTAGATACACTCCTTCAAATTGGAGAGGAAATCGGTTTAGATAAAAACGAGCTGAAAAGTGTTTTGGAAAGCAATCAATTTGCTGAAGATGTGCAGAAAGATGTATACGAAGCTCATCAAGTAGGTTTAAAGGGAGTGCCCTTTTTTGTTTACAACAATCAATACGGCATTTCAGGTGCTCAGCCTAAAGAGCTTTTTGAGCAAACCTTACAGCAAGCCTATGATGAATGGAAAAAAGAAACTTAAGACTATAATTCAAACCAGTCTTCAATCATTTTCTTACTTTCAAGTTTATTCTCACTATGATGGATAAACTCGTTTGCACCATTAATATAATTGTAATCTTTTTCCCATTGCTGATGATTTTGGGCTAAATCTTCAATGCTTTCGCAAATAAAATCAATTTCTTCATCGCTCATACAAGGGTGAATCGACAGGCGAATCCATCCGGGCTTTCTCATTAATTCTCCGGCGGAAATTTCAGAAGTTAATGCTTTAGAAGTCTCCATATCTACATGCAATAAAAAATGCCCGTAAGTACCGGCGCAACTACAGCCTCCTCTTGTCTGTATGCCAAAACGGTCGTTGAGCAATTTTACTCCCAAATTATAATGAAGGTCGTCGATAAAAAATGAAATTACTCCCAATCGACTTTTATGTTGCTCAGCCAAAATATGAAGATTGTCTATAGGAAGTAATCGCTTAAAAATTTGATTTATAATTTCCTTTTCTCGGCTAATAATATGGTCGACTCCCATTTGCTCTTTTAGTTTTATGGCTAGAGAGGTACGAATACATTGTAAAAAGCCCGGAGTACCGCCATCTTCTCTTTCTTCAATGTTTTCAATATATTGATGTTCTCCCCAAGGGTTTGTCCACATTACTGTTCCACCTCCGGGACAATCAGGAACAAGGTTTTTATATACCTTTCGATTAAAAATCAAAACGCCTGAAGTGCCGGGTCCGCCCAGGAATTTATGTGGAGAAAAAAAGATGGCATCTAAATATTCCTCCTCCTTTTCAGGGTGCATGTTAATATCGATATAAGGGGCTGCACAGGCAAAATCTACAAAACATAAACCTTGGTTTTGGTGCATTAAGGCGGCAATTTTATGATAAGGTGTCTTCAAGCCGGTAACATTTGAGGCTGCTGTAACCGATGCTATTTTTAGAGGATTGTCTTTGTATTTTTCAAGGAGGTTTTCCAATTCTTTCTTGCAGAAAAGTCCCTCTTCATTTGGCGGAACAACTTCCACTTTTGCAATGGTTTCCAACCAAGAAGTTTGATTAGAATGATGTTCCATGTGGGAGATAAAAACTACCGGTTTAAAGTGCTCGGGAATAGAAGTAAATTGCTTTAAACCCTCCGGCACTTTTAGTCCTAAAATTCGTTGAAACTTGTTTACAGCGCCTGTCATCCCGCTACCACTCATAATTAGCACATCGTCCTCTGAAGCATTTACATGTTTTTTAATAATTGCTTTTGCATGATGATATGCCTTTGTCATTGCTGTGCCCGAAACTGTTGTTTCTGTGTGTGTATTGGCAACAAAAGGACCAAATTCTTCTTTAATTTTATCTTCAATTGGGCCATACAAACGCCCGGAAGCTGTCCAGTCTGCGTACACCAACTTTTGCTTGCCAAATGGGGAACGAAAGCTTTGATGAACTCCAATAATATTTTCGCGAAAGGGTTTGAAGTAGCTTTCTAAGGATTGTTCTGTAATTGTTTTGCTTGCAGTAGACTCCATAACTCAGTGAATATGCAGCAAATGTAGGATTATTGTATTTTACAGAGCACTTCTCAAGTAAATTTTATGGCTATTCACTACTTCCCCTCCAAAACCTCTTTCAGCCGATGAGGATAATCGGTAATGATTCCATCTACTCCCATTTCGTGGTACTTTTTTAGGTTAGCGCTTTCATTTACCGTCCACACATTCACTTTTTTTCCCATTTCGTGCACTTTTCTTACCACTCGAGCATTAACGTATTTGTAGTTAATGTTGATTTCTTGCGCAAAGTCGTAGCGCTGTAAGCGTTTGTAGCTAAACTTGCTTCCACCGTAAAAAGGCGCAACTGGAATAAAAGCGGCAAAGAGTTTTTGAACATCACTTTGCAAATTGGGGAGTTTTCTGAAATTCGATAATATCCGATCGTTAAACGACTGCACAATGCACCATTCATTGGCTTTGTACTCATTTACTAATTCGATAATGTTTTTTTCAATTCCTTGGTGGTACGGGCTACCATCCTTTACCTCTAAAAGCAGTTGTGTTCTTCCATTTACCAATTCAAGCACTTCTCTAAAAGTAGGCACTTTCTCATCGGTAAAGTCAGGGTTAAACCATGAACCGGCACTGTAGTTTTTCAGCTTGTTTAAGCTCATTTTTCGAACACTTCCCCAGCCGTTAGTAGTTCTTACAATGGTTTTATCATGAATAACCACTACTTCTCCATCAATGGTTTGACGTAAATCCATCTCAATTCGATCCACACCCATTTCTACCGCTTTTTGGAAAGCAGCCAAGGTGTTTTCAGGGGCAATTCCTGAAGCGCCCCTATGAGCTATAATTAGCGGTTTACTCATAGCCGTAAAATTAAGTCAATTCTTCCACTTTAGCTCAAAGAGGTCTGTTCTTCGGTCAATCAGGTTTCTAACGCTCCCTTTTAAATGCAGCTCTTTTAGCAGGCTAAGGTCAACATCGGCAATTACGGTCATTTCTGTATTTGGAGTAGCTTCAGCAACCACTCCATTGGTTGGGAAAGCAAAATCGCAAGGAGAAAATACCGCCGATTGCGCATACTGAATGTCCATATTATGAACTTTTGGTAAGTTGCCAACGCAGCCGGCAATAGCAACATAACATTCGTTTTCAATGGCTCTGGCTTGTGCACAATGGCGAATTCTGTGATAACCGTTAGCGGTATCTGTTAAAAATGGAACAAATAATATGTTCATATCATCTAATGCCAACAATCTCGAAAGTTCAGGAAACTCAGAGTCATAGCAAATTAAAATTCCTACTTTTCCGCAGTCTGTATCAAATACTTTTACTTCACTTCCCCCGGAGGTTCCCCAATAGGCGTGTTCGTCCGGAGTAACGTGAATTTTCTTTTGCAAATCTATACTTCCGTCGCGGCGGCATAGAAAGCAGCCGTTAAACAATTGTTCGTCTTCGTATATAGGCATGCTACCTGCAATTACATTTATGTTGTAACTCACTGCATATTCACTAAACTTTTCCTTTAAAAGCTCTGTGTATCCGGCTAATGAGCGAATGGCATCAGGGGTAGATTGGTGATTGAACTTTGCCATTAGTGGAGCGTTAAACAACTCGGGAAAAAGGATAAAGTCTGCATGATAATCACTCACTGCGCCCACAAAAAACTCAATTTGCTCCAGTAGATCTTCTATGCTTTCCATTCGTCGCATTTGCCATTGAACTAAGCCAATTCGTACAATACTGCGCTGTTGATTTAGCAGTTTCTCTTCCTTCTCATAATAAATGTTGTTCCACTCTAAAAGAGTAGCATAAGCACCGGAATCTTTATCCCCGGGCAAGTAATTCTTTAGAATTTTTCTAACGTGAAAGTCATTTGAGAGTTGAAAATTTAAAGTAGGATCATGGATTTCTCTATCCTTTACTTTTTCAATGTACTGTCTGGGAGTTAATTCATTCTGATAATCGATGTAGCCCGGAATTCTACCTCCGGCAATAATGGAACGCAAGTTTAGTTTTTCACAAATTTCTTTTCGCGCATCATACATTCTTCTTCCTAAGCGCATTCCTTGATAATCAGGATGGACTAAAATTTCTATGCCGTAAAGTACATCTCCTTTTGGGTCGTGAGTTCCAAAATGTCCGTTATCGGTAATTTCCACATAAGTGTGCTGATCGCCAAAACGCTCATAATTTACGATAAGTGAAAAAGCCACGGCAACTACTTTTCCATTTACTTCTACGCAAATCTGACCATCGGGAAACACTTTTAGTAGTTGTTTAATGTCGCTTTTCTCCCAATCTTCATCAATATTTGGATAAGCTGAACGCATATTTTCTTTTAAATCGTCGAAATCGCTGATTAAAAAATTGCGAATAATAATTTTTAATTCGCTAGAATCCTCTGTTTTCATTTTCTTTGGGCTTTTACGCTTTCAATTGTTAGTAAATGTTCAAGTAGAGAATGTAATTAACTTTAGATAAAACTACTTTTGTTATAAATTAAACTAAAACCAAGCTTGCTAATTGAACAATTAAGTGGTGTAAATATACTAAGAGCGCGCTTCAAAAGTGTTTTCAATTTAGCTTAACAATAAAATTATTCCATGAAACAATCACAATTATTGCAGATCAAAAATTGCTTAGGACTAATATTCTTTTTTAGTCTGTCGGTTATGACTTCAGCACAGGACACCGCAGTTTACAAATGGGAAAATGGCAACATTAAAGCCAAAGGATTTTTGGAAATGGGTGGCATAGAAAATGGTCGTTGGGAGTTTTTCAGCAAAGAAGGTGTTTTGCAGCAGGTGGTGACTTACGATTTTGGAGAATTTGACGGCCCTTTTGAAAATTATTACGAAAATGGAAAGTTGAAAGAAGAGGGCTATTTTATGAGAGCCATGCGCGACAGTGCTTTTAAGGCGTATTACCCTAATGAGCAATTGGAGGTTGAAGGCTACTTTAAAAGAGGGTTTAGAGATAGTTTGTGGGTATTTTACTATGAAAATGGCAATAAAAAAGAAAGCGGTGAATTTGAAATGGATCAGCGGCTTGGAGAATGGAAAAGCTGGTATGAAAATGGGCAGTTGAAAGAAGTGAGAGAAATAACAGAAGGTCAGGAAAAGGTTCAATCTTATTACTCAAAAGATGGGAAACAATTAGTAAAAAATGGCAATGGAAAGATTAAAGATTATTATGATAATGGCAAGTTGAAAGTAGAGGGAGAACTAAGCAATGGCGAAAAATCAGGTCAGTGGAAATTTTACAATTCAGCCGGAGAGTTAAGTAAACTGCAATCGTTTAAAAATGGGAAAGCAAATGGTGAGTGGAAGTCATTTTACGAAAACGGAAAAGTTGAATGGACAGGAAAGTATGAAGACGATTTAAAAGTAGGAGATTGGAAATACTACTATGTTGATGGAACACTAAAGCAACTCACACAATACAAAAAAGGCGAAAAGTTTGGAGTAGAAAAGAGCTACTTTGCCGATGGCACCTTAGCCGACTCCGGAGCATACAAAAATGGAAAGAAGTCCGGTGAGTGGCTTTGGTATTTAGAAAGTGGTTTGTTGGATATGCGCGGAAACTTTGAAGAAGGAATGCAGTCAGGTGAGTGGGCATATTATTACAACGACACTAACCAAATATTAAATACCGGGCACTTTAAAGCCAACAAGCGCGAGGGGCTTTGGCTGTATTATTACAGAGACGGCAGCTTGTGGAGAAAAGGATTTTTTGCAAATGATTTAAAAGATAGTGTTTGGAACACTTATCATGAAAATGGGAATTTATTGATTGATGGAAAGTATAAAAAAGGCTTGGAAAATGGCAAGTGGTTCAGCTACTATGCTGACGGCAGCAAGCAGGATGAAGGAAACTACGAAGAAGGTTTAATGCATGGAGCTTGGAAAGGCTGGTTTCCAAATGGCAATCTACGCTATGAAGGAAGTTACTTGAAAGGGAAGAAAGATGGAGTTTGGACTTATTACAGTGAGGAAGGGAAAAAAGAATTGCAAGAAACTTACGCCAATGGAGCTTTAAACGGAGAACGTAAAAGTTGGTGGGAGAATGGAAATTTGAGAGATCAGGGCAATTTTATCGACGGGAAGCAAAATGGTTTGTGGATTAATTATCATGAAAATGGCAACAAAATGACAGAAGTTACCTATAAAGAAGGAAAAATCGATGGAAAAATGACCTCTTGGTATGAAATCGGAACCTTAGAAAGCGAAAAAAATTACAAAGAAGGGATTCCTCACGGAGATTTTAAATTTTACGGTAAACGCGCCGGAGATTTAAAAATGCAGATTAAATACAAAAAAGGTGAAAAAATTGAAGTAATAAAAGAGTAATCCATTACTTTTACTTTTTGTCTAAATCATTTGTTAAATGAAACTTTCAAAACGCCTAATACTCTTTTGCTGTCTAACTTTCACTACACAGTTAACTTTTTCACAAGCAGTAGAAAACACTCAAACTATTGACTCAGATATTTCAAATGAAGAAAAATCTGTCATGATTCTTCATCTCGGAGCTAGTTTTCCTTCGGGTAATTTTGCAGACACTGAGAATGGTGGTGCTGCAAAAAATGGATTTAGTATTGGGGTAGAATTCCATTATAACATAACTGAAACTTTTTATGTAGGTGCAATGTACCGAAACCACAGCTATAAAGTTGATGAGCCTGCAATGCAACGATCTTTAGCAGCTCAAATGCAACCAGGCATTGGAGTAAGTGGATTGAGCGTGGGTAATTGGAAATTGAACAACTACTTAGTCGGTTTAGGTACAATTTCGCCCTTAAATAACAACGAAATAGAATTCTATACCAAAATGATGATGGGTTTATGTAGTGGAAAATCACCTAGCGTACAAGCTACATTAAGTGACGGAAATAGTGACTTGGTCATTAACCAAACTAGTGGAGATGCAAACAACTTTGCAGCACTCTTTGGTTTAGGTTTCAGAATTCATGCCGGAGAATCGGTAGACATTATGATTGCCGGGGACTATTTTACCTCTACTTTGGAATATGAAGATATTTTAGTAACAGCTCAAGGTCAAGGAACTATGACAGCTCCTCCAGCTGAGCAAGAAACGGATGTTATGAGCCTAACATTCGGTTTGGTGTTTAAACTTTAGGATAAAAAGCAAAGAGCAAAAAGATTAGCAAATAATTCTAGAATTATTGTTACCTTTGCGCCGAATTAGTTGGAATTGTAGAAAGAGGGGACGCGAGTCCCCTCTTTTGATAAAACTAAAAGGGATGATAAGCGAAGCATTGGTACGTAAGTTAGCAGAAGAGCGCATAGCAGAGCTCGAAAAAGACTATTTTATAGTAGATATAAGTGTGAGCGCAACCAATGTTATTCGCGTGGAAATTGATGGCGACAAAGGGGTGTCTATTAATGATTGTGTAGCAATTAGTAGAAACATTGAACACAATATAGACAGAGAAACTGAAGATTTTGAGTTAACAGTAAGCTCTGCCGGAATGGATCAGCCTTTTAAAATTCTCAGACAGTATCAACGATACCTTGGAAGAGAAGTTCAATTAACCACAAAAGAAGGGGAGCGCCATAAAGGTAAGCTGCTTTCGGCAGATGAAAAAGAAGTTGTTCTTGAAGTGACGACTAAAGAGAAAATTGAAGGCAAAAAAAAGAAACAAACAATCAATAGAGAAGTAATTGTTCCCATGGAGCAAGTTAAAGAAACAAGAGTGGTAATATCTTTCAAATAAAAGCAATGAGTAAGATAAATTTAAGCGAGTCGTTCGCAGAGTTTAAAGAGTTTAAGGATATTGATCGTCCTACCATGATGAATATTTTGGAAACGGTTTTCCGAAATATGATCATCAAAAAGTACGGCTCTGATGAAAATTTTGACATCATTCTAAACATCGACAAGGGAGACCTTGAAGTTTGGAGAAACCGAGAAATCGTGGAAGATGGAGAGGTAGAAGATGAAAATAGTCAAATTGCCCTTTCTGATGCCATTAAGATTGAACCTGATTTTGAGGTTGGAGAAGAGTGTTCAGAGGAGGTTAAATTAGAAGATTTTGGACGTAGAGCGGTATTGGCATTGCGTCAAAATCTAATTTCTAAAGTATTAGAGTTAGAGAAAGACAATATTTTCAAAAAATACGAAGATCGCGTTGGTGAAATCATCAATGGTGAGGTTTATCAAGTATGGAAAAGAGAGTTGTTAATCTTAGATGATGAAGACAACGAACTTATTTTACCAAAGGCAGAGCAAATCCCAAATGACTACTTCAAAAAGGGAGACACTATTCGTGCGGTAGTAAAGCAAGTTGAAATGCGTAATAACAAACCCATTATTACGCTATCGAGAACGTCTCCGGTATTTTTAGAGCGTTTATTTGAAATGGAAGTTCCCGAGATTTTCGACGGATTAATTACCATTAAAAACATTGTTCGCGAACCGGGAGAAAGAGCCAAAGTGGCTGTTGAATCTTATGACGACCGCATTGATCCTGTAGGAGCTTGTGTGGGGATGAAAGGTTCAAGAATTCACGGAATTGTGCGTGAATTGCGCAATGAAAATATTGATGTAATCAACTATACAAACAACACTCAACTTTATATTACACGAGCGTTGAGTCCTGCAAAAGTTTCTTCGATCAATTTAGATGAAGAAAATAACAAAGCAGAAGTATATTTAGCTCCTGATCAAGTTTCTTTGGCCATTGGTAAAGGCGGGCACAACATTAAATTAGCAGGAAAATTAACCGGCTATGAGATTGATGTTTATCGCGAAGATGTTGCCGATGTTGAAGACGATGTCGCATTGGATGAATTTTCAGATGAAATTGACGGTTGGGTATTAGACGAGCTAAAAGCAATCGGTTGTGATACCGCAAAAAATGTGCTTGACTTGTCGATAGAGGAATTAGTAAAAAGAACGGATCTCGAAGAGGAAACAATCGAGGACGTGAGAAAAATATTATCGGCAGAATTTGAGTAAATTCACTTTTTTACTCATTTTTTGTCAACAGATTATTTAAGTTAAAAGTAGAAGCATTTATATGGCTGTAAAAAGATTAAGTAAGGTCGCCAGAGAGTTGAATGTTGGTATTAGTACCATCGTAGATTTCTTGGATCAAAAGGGAATTGAAATTGAAGCAAAGCCCAACACCAAGATTGAAGCGGATGTATACGACATTTTAAATGAAGAATTTCAATCTGAAAGAAGTGCGAAAGAGGAGTCTAAAAATGTAAGCATGCCCTCTAGCGACCGTGAGAGTGTGTCCATTGATAGCCCTACTTCAGACGAAACTGAGAGTACTGATGAAGATGAGGATGATGAAGTGTTGATTAAGAACATTCCTGCCGACGAAAGTGGTAAGGATGAAGAAGAAAGTGAAGAAGCTGCTGAAGAGAGCAAAGAGGAGATTATAGAAGAAGTTGAGCCTGAGCCTGAATTTGAAGAAGGAAAGCCGAGAGTGGTAGGTAAAATTGACTTAGACTCAATGAACCTAAAAACACGCCCGGACAAGCGATCTAAGAAAAAGGCCGAAGAGGAGAAGAAGAAAAAACAAGAGGAAGAAGCCAAGAAAAAAGCTGAAAAAGCAGCTGCTGATAAAGCGGCAAAAGAAAAGTCAGAAAAAGAAGCTAAAGCTGCTAAAGAAAAAGAAGAAGCTGATGCTAAAAAAGCGGCTGAGGAAAAAGCTGCGGCTGACAAAGAAGCACGCAAGCCAAAAGAGCATAAAACAGATGTAGAAAAGCTCGAAGGAGTTAAAGTTCTTGGTAAAATTGAGCTTCCTCAAAAGAAAGAGAAAAAGCCGGTAGCCTCTTCGTCTGAAAATAAAGAAACGCAAAAGCCTAAACGCAAGCGCCGTAGAATTCACGATAAAAACGAGAATAAAGGCAAAAAAGGTGGAGCACCTAATAAAGGTAGAGGTAAAAAACAAGATGATCCTGAATTAACTGATAAGGAAATTCAAGAGCAAATCAAAGAAACCCTAGCTCGCTTAACCGGTGGTGGAAGTAAATCTAAAGGAGCTAAATACAGAAGACAAAAAAGAGATGCTGCTAGTGAGCAAGCACAAAAAGAGGCTGAGGAGGCAGAAGCACAAAAAAGTGTACTTAAGGTAACTGAATTTGTTACGGCAAACGAATTAGCGTCTTTAATGAACGTTAATGTGAATGAAGTTATCTCTGCTTGTATGAGCTTAGGATTATTCGTTTCCATTAACCAAAGGTTAGATGCTGAAACCCTTAGTATTGTTGCCGAGGAGTTTGGTTTTGAAGTAGAATTTATTAAGCCGGATTCACAAGAGGTAGTTGAGGAAGAAGAAGACAAGCCGGAGGACTTGGTAGATCGATACCCAATTATTACGGTAATGGGACACGTTGATCACGGTAAGACCTCATTGTTGGATTATATTCGAAGTGCCAACGTTATTGCCGGTGAAGCCGGAGGGATTACACAGCACATTGGAGCTTACAATGTTGAATTGCCTAACAAAAAGCACATTACTTTCTTAGATACACCGGGTCACGAGGCATTTACTGCCATGCGTGCTCGTGGTGCTCAAGTTACGGATGTTGCCATTATTGTAATTGCAGCGGACGACAATGTAATGCCTCAAACGAAAGAAGCGATTAATCACGCTCAAGCCGCAGGGGTACCTATTGTATTTGCATTTAACAAGGTTGATCGACCAAATGCTAATCCGGATAAACTTAGAGAAGAGCTTTCTCAAATGGACATTTTGGTAGAAGATTGGGGTGGAAAATATCAAGCTCAAGAAGTTTCTGCTAAAACCGGAGATGGCGTTCAAGAACTATTAGAAAAAGTTTTGCTTGAGGCAGAGATGTTAGAACTTAAAGCAAATCCAAATAGAAATGCGAAAGGAACTGTAATTGAAGCTTCATTAGACAAAGGAAAAGGATATGTAACCACTATTCTCGTTCAATCGGGAACACTAAAAGTAGGTGACATTATTTTGGCAGGTCCTTATTCAGGGCGTGTAAAAGCGATGCATAATGAAAGAGGTCAGGATGTAGAGTCAGCCGGGCCTTCGATTCCGGTTTCCATTTTAGGTTTAAGCGGAGCGCCAAGTGCAGGCGACAAGTTTGTAGTGATGGACGATGAAAGAGAAGCCAGAAATATTGCTACTAAGCGCTTGCAATTGCAAAGAGAACAAGGTGCAAGAACTAAGAAACACATTACACTTGATGAGATTGGCAGACGTATCGCCATTGGTGATTTCCAAGAGTTGAATGTAATTGTTAAAGGTGATGTGGATGGTTCAATTGAAGCACTTTCCGATTCCCTATTGAAGTTGTCAACAGAGCAGATTCAAGTAAACATTATCCACAAATCTGTAGGTCAAATTACAGAGTCGGACATTATGCTTGCTGCAGCTTCTGACGCCATTGTTATTGGCTTCCAGGTTAGGCCGTCGATTAATGCACGTAAAATTGCAGAGCAAGAGGAAATCGACATCAGATTGTACTCGATTATTTACGATGCAATCGACGAATTGAAGTCTGCCATGGAAGGCATGTTGAAACCAAAAGTGGAAGAAAAAGTTACTGCTTCAATTGAGATTAGAGAAACTTTTAAAATCTCAAAAGTGGGTACAATTGCCGGTTGTATGGTATTAGATGGAAAAGTTCATCGAAACAATAAGGTAAGAGTTATACGCGATGGAGTAGTTGTTTACACAGGAGAACTTGGCTCTTTAAAACGTTTTAAAGACGATGTAAAAGAAGTTGCCAAAGGTTACGAATGTGGACTAAACATTGCCAACTTTAACGACATTAAAGAAGGTGACATTGTGGAAGCTTACGAAGAAGTAGAAGTAAAACAAAAACTGTAATTAGTTTAAATCTAATAAAGAGAAAAGCAGCCGATTTGGCTGCTTTTTTTGATTATGGTGGGTGGTAGTTCCTATTCAGGGGCGGAGCCGTTTACTTGATTAGGATTAGTTTTTACTTCTCTAAATTTATCATTTTTAAACTCATATGCCTTTGGCTCTCCATAAGTATTTCTATAATTTCTATCTACTTTCTTTTGAGAAGGAGGATTTATTATGATAAGTCGACTGTTTGGTTTAAATGCAACCCCTAAAGAGGAATTCAGCACATCGATGACTTCTCCTGAATGATAATCTAAAATAGCAAATATTTGACAAGCACTTCCACAATTCCATTTTATGAATCTATAGCAACTAAGAAAATGATTTAAGTCATTTTTAAATTGTTTTGTTAAATCGCTTTTTAAATAATTAGGTAAGTGATTCAGTTCATTCCAAATGATCGTATCAGAAAGCCCGCCTAATTCACATTTTGATTCAATCGGATAGTCAGAAAATTGATGATTGTTTAAAAATCCATGATAGAACTCAACCTCAGTTTGGCTAAACAAGTAATCATAACTAAAAATCAGTAAAATGATAGTAACAAGTCTCATATAATAATTTATTTAATCGACCTCCAGCTTTGGCTTACGCAGAATTTTTTCACTCCGTACCCAAACCACTAAAACCAAAGTTTATTTTTTGCAATATCGTAATTATTATTATCAGCCTACAAGGTTTTAATTTGATTGTTTATTTAGTGGTTAAAAATCGAGCTGAGCTTTGCTCCTATTTTGGGACGGAGCCGTTTACTCGATTGGCAGCTTTTGTTATTCTTTCTCATTAATTGGTTATCCATTATTCATAAATAGAAGCTCCCTTCAATATATCTATAAAAATTTTCCAATCAGGTTTGTTTGCATCAACATTCTGTCCAGTATTGTCATAATACCCTTGAATATCGTCAGTGTATCTTGCTATAGCTTCAAGAAAATCATTGATAGTTTTATTTTCCCAAATTTCAGGATTTTTATTGTAGTCAGTTCTTAAACTTTCTACTGCTTCTATGAAATCTTTTCTCGTCATGATTTAGTTATTTAGCGGTGTAAATCTGGATTTTCATTATGAGGAATTGGTTCCTGGTTTTCTAAATACCAATCCACAATCCTATTTGTTAATCTATCGTATATTTCATCTTCTGTATATGGATAATCATAATCAAGCAACCTTTTAATGTCTGATTTTATCTGTTTAATTTCTTTTCTTTTGAATTCACCAAAATTAATCAGTGTAGTCTCAATATATTTCGCTAATATTTTATGTCCTGCATCCCAATTCCCATTTCCGTTTCTTTGTGCTTCATCTCTTAATTTCTCAACTGCTCTAATTAATTCACCTTGTACTGTCTCCGCTTGTCCAGATTTGGGCACAAAAGTCTGCCACAAATACTTAGCCTTTTTGAAATATTCCTGTTCATTCATTATCTTCAGTTTTGCAACGTTTACTGTATGGTGCGTTGTGAAGTAGATAAAGATACTATTTCAGTTTAGCAGGTAGCAAAAACTGCTTTGCGGTTTTGTTACTTTGTTCTTTTACAAAATCTGCTAGCGGATTTTGCGAGCTTCAAAATAGCAGTACAACTTACCAAACTACCTTACCCACACTGCACTATACAGCTTGTTGGCAAATCGTTTTATTTTTTCTTTCTTTTATTTATAGCATTCAATATTTCTTCTTTTGATCGATAGTCTAGTGGAAACTCAAGGGCTGTCTTTTGTTCAGTTAATTGACCCTTTATATTTAAAGTTCTTTCGGGATCAGTTTTTGAAAAGTCTGTTATGTCCAATAAATCATAAAGTTTACCGCTATGATTTATTGTTAAGACATATCCAAAAGGAGGGAAGGAAATCTCAGAACAAAGAATTGGCATTTTACTAATAGTGAAATCACCTACAACACTTTGTTGCAAATATCTCAGAGCCCCACCTCGATTAAGATAACAAAACACTTTATATTTTTCAGATAATGCAGCTGACTGTTCATTTCGAACGAAGTCAAGTAATTCTTGATTTTCTCTTCCAAATGATTCGTCGTTTATTGCTATAAACATTGTAATAATATGCTTGAATATCCGATTAAGATTTTTGTTTTTTGCTTCAAACAAGAAAATAGGTTCTTTTCCTTGGCTCAAGATGGAAGCACCCATTTCTGCCCAATCTTTATATGATATAACATATTGGCGACCTAGCCAATTGTTGCATTCTACACAAAATGAGTGAAATTTGATGCCTCCTTGTGTAAGCTCCCCCAAAAATAGTACGGTTTAAAAGTAGAAAAATAATAACTTTAAAAACTGTAATTATGAAAAAGAGCAAATTCTCCCCAACCCAGATTGCCAAGATTCTTAAAGAATTTGATTTAGGCAAAGATGTAGAAACCATATCGCGAGAACATGGAGTTTCAAAAGCAACTTTTTACAAATGGCGACAGCGCTATGGTGGTATGGAAGCAAGTGAACTGAAAAAAGTTAAACAGCTTGAAGAAGAAAATGCGAAGCTAAAGCGGATGTATACCGAGCTTGCCTTAGAGTTAGATATGGCTAAATACATTATCGAAAAAAAGCTTTAAAGCCTTGCCACAAAAGAGAAATTGTTGAAGAGCTGAAATTAGTTTATTCAAATGGCATCAGCAAGGCGTGTCGTATATTACAAACAAGCAGGAGCAGTCTAAAATACCGTTCTATAAAGGATGATACCACTTTGATGGATCAGCTTAATCAATTGAGTGTTGATCACCCTAGAGAAGGGTTTTGGAAGTGTTATCACCGCATACGGAATAAATCAATTACGGTAAATCACAAGCGTTTACATCGTGTTTATAAGCAAATGGGGTTGCCACTAAGAAGGAAAGTTAAAAAAAGGTTACCGGCACGTATTAAAGAGCCGTTAGAAGTACCAACAAACTTTAATCATACCTGGAGTATTGATTTTGTTCATGATGTATTAGAGAATGGCAGAAAATTTAGATCCTTCAATGTCATTGATGACTTTAATCGAGAAGTACTTTTTATTGAAACAGATTACTCAATTAAAAGTAGCAGAGTTGTTTGGGTGTTAAATCACTTAATTAATAAATATGGTAAACCAGTAAAAATAAGAATGGATAACGGACCTGAATTTATAGCAAAGCTATCTAAAGAATGGAGTGAAATGAATCAAATTGAGTTTAAATATATCCAACCGGGAAAACCAACTCAAAATGCCTATGTAGAGCGATTTAATAAATCATTTAGAAGCGGTGTTTTAGATTGTTATATCTTCGAAACCCTCGATGATGTGCGAATCACAACAGATAAATGGGTTAAAGATTATAACTACGAAAGACCTCATGACTCTTTAGGAGGAATTAGTCCGATTATGTATAAGAACCAAAAGCTTCTTGGTCTCAGTTCCGCTACGCTTCACTTCGACCAAGAAGCTTTAATAAATGAAAATAATTTATAATTTAGAACCGTACTAAAAAGGGGAAGCTTTCA
>MDTD01182172.1_pt1 | contig 15691 bp, 17 predicted proteins | sample 811221 | NCBI WGS metagenome assembly MDTD01 (sample SAMN05326646, study PRJNA326480) | marine metagenome | isolation source: seawater | place: Pacific Ocean: South West | collected 2011
AGAGAGGGTGCATACTAAATACCCTTCTTAATTTTTCATTAGAAATATAATTTGAAACTAGTTGATAAACAGATTTATAACTTTTTAAACTTAATAAGGATGGAATCTGTTTGAGCATGAAAGTGAAATTATTAAATGGCTTATCAGATAGATCAGTAAAACCTTTGTCAAAAATTTTCTCAGTAAAATTTACCAAATTATTGTATCCATTAAAATCATTGTCTGAAAACTTTTTGACTTCTTTTTCCATTGATTTTTCATTACCGGAGTAATCAAAAGTTTGCCCATCACTAAATACAAATCTGTACCATAAATCTAATGGGACTATTTCAACATAATCTGAAATTTTTTTGTTAAACAACTCAAACAACTCTTCAAAAAGATATGGCGCTGTAATTACAGTGGGGCCACCATCGTAAGTAAAGTTTCCTTTTTTAAAAACTCTAGCCCTTCCACCCAAATCTGGATGTTTTTCTAATAAAGTAACATTGTAGCCTTTAGATTTTAATCTTAAAGAAGCTGCGAGACCGCCAAACCCAGATCCTATTACAACTATTTTTTTTGCCATTTTATTATGGCCTATTTTAACTTGATTTTTTCTTAAGTGCTAATTTTGTTTCTTCGATACTTTCTTGGTAAATTTTGTCTAATTTACTTTTATCCATTGAATTTTGAAGAAGTTTTTCCACTGTTTCTATTGAAATTTTTACTGCTGAATTTTTAATATCTTTAAACGCCTGGTTTTTCATTTGAAGAATTCTATCTTCTGCATTTTTTTTTCTTAATTCCATCATTTTATGAAAATATTCATTAGTTCTAATAACATTTTGTTCTATGTCAGCATTAGCTTTATCGGTAAGCACTTTTATTTCTTTAGTTACATTGCCAAGCTTTTGCTCAATATCATTTAGCTTTTCTTTAGCTTCTTCTTTTAGCTTTTCCGCCTCATCTATTTGTTTGGCAATGTCTTTAATATTTTGATTTAAGGCATCTTTGATTTTTTGAGGAATTTTATAATAAACTAAAATTAAAATAAAAATTATAAAGGAGATCGCCACCCAAAATGTTGCATCTAACATCATAAATATTTCATTAATTTTTGTTTTGAAACTTCTTTTAATACGGCTTCAACACTACTCCTATTCAAATCGTTGCCTGACAAGTCTTTGACTATGCTTGATACTAGTTCTCCAGACATTTTTTCAATATCTTTTAAAGAATTATTTTTAAGTTTAACTATCTCTTTTTGTGCATGATTAATTTCATTATTTATATCTTTTTCAATATCAATTTTTTTAGACTTTATGTCTTCATCCAATTTTTTTTTGGCTTCTAAAACCATTTTAATAATATTTTTTTTACCATTTGAAATGGTATTTATATATTCGATTTCTTTTTTTTCCGATATTTCTTTAAAATTTTTAGCATCCTCAAGATCGTCTTTAATTTTATTTTCTCTATCGTCTAAATTTTTTTTTATCTTTGGAATAAAAAACTTTGCTATAGAAAAATACAAAACTGAAAAAATTATTATTAGCCAAAATATTTGTGAAAACCAATATGTTGGATCTAGCTGAGGCATACCTGCCTCAGCTGCAAACAATTCTCTAGTCCAGGCAATTAAAATTACCAAAAGTTTATTAATTATTCTCATTAAAAAATTAAAATGCGAATAATATTATTAGTGCTACAACTAATCCAAACAAACCAGTCGCTTCAGCTAATGCAAAACCTAATAATAAATTAGGGAATTGCTTCTGAGCTGCTGATGGATTTCTCATAGCTCCTGATAAGTAGTTACCGAAAATAATTCCGATACCTACACCGGCTCCAGCCAATGCAATAGCTGCAAGGCCCGCTCCAATCATCTTTGCTGCTTCTAGCTCCATTTTTCCTCCTTTTTAATGTTAATGATGCAAATTAAGAGCATCATTTAAATAAATACAAGTTAGTATTGAAAATACATAAGCTTGTAAAAATGCTACCAATATTTCTAAACCTGTTAATGCGACTGAAAAACCCAGAGGTATCCAACCTCCTAATACACCCAAACTTACAACGAACCCACCAAAAACTTTAAGCATTGTGTGACCAGCCATCATATTGGCAAATAATCTTACCGACAAGCTAATTGGTCTACTCAAATAAGAGATAATTTCAATAATAGTAATCAAAGGCAACAGAATAATTGGAACACCTTTTGGCACAAATAAAGTTAAATATTTAATTCCGTGCTTATAAAAACCTACAATAGTAACAGCTATAAAAATAAAAAGCGCCATAACCATTGTAACAATTATATGACTTGTTACAGTAAAAGAGTAAGGTAACATTCCTATCATATTGCATAAAAGCACAAACATAAATAAACTAAAAATAAAAGGAAAAAAAGGTTTTGCTTTTGAGCCAGCTGTGTCACTAATCATTTTGGCAACAAAATTATAAATTAATTCTGAAATAAGTTGAAATTTGTTTGGCACTATTTTTTTATCCTTAGTTCCTAGAGAAAGTATTACGCAAACAGCGAAAGCACTAATAAGCATAAACATACTTGAATTTGTGAAAGATAAATCTATGTTTCCAAGTTTTATCTCTGGACCAATTTTGTGAACGTTAAATTGTTCCATTGGATTTGTAGCCATATTTTTATTCCTCTTTTTGCATTCTTTTGGCAGCTCTTGTTATATTTAGCATTCCTGCTGCTGATCCAATAAAAAAAAATACAATAATTAACCAAGGTTTAGTACCAAACCAGTTGTCTAAAATAAACCCAATTATTGTCCCAACTGTCACAGCTGCAACAAATTCAGTGCCTAATTTAAAAGCATACCCCATAAAAGATGTTTTTTTTTTATTTTCAACCTCAAATTTGTTCTCAATTTTTTTTTTTGCAATCTTAAGGCGAGTTTTAAAATCTTTTTTTTCTTCCATTTAATTCACGCTACAAGCTCCTCTGCTTTTTGTAAATCTACTGCTACCAATTGGCTAACACCTTTTTCAGGCATTGTTACTCCGTAAAGCCTATGCATTCTTGACATTGTTAAAGCATGATGAGTTATAATTATAAATTTTGTCTCAGTAATTTTAGTTAACTCATCTAATAAACTGCAAAACCTAGTTACATTTGCATCGTCTAATGGCGCATCAACTTCATCTAAAACACATATTGGTGACGGGTTTACTAAAAAAACAGCAAAAATTAGAGAAATAGCTGTTAATGCCTGCTCCCCACCAGATAATAACGTTATTGATTGTAGTCTTTTCCCTGGCGGCGAAACTAGCATTTCTAAACCAGCCTCTAACGGATCGTCTGAGTCAACAAGTTCAAGTTTGGCGCTACCTCCATTAAACAATTTAGTATAGACCTCATTAAATTTTCTGTTAACTTTTTCAAAAGCATCTAATAATCTTTCCCTTCCTTTTTGATTTAATTCTTCAATACTTGTTTTCAGTTTAATTATAGCGCTGTATAAATCAGCTCTTTCATCCTCCATTTTTTTTATTTCCTCTTCATATTTCTTCGTTTCTTCATCAGCTCTTAAATTAACAGATCCTAATGAGTCTCTCTTTTTTTTTATCGAATCTATTTTTTTTACTTGTTCCTCTATAGTCGGAAAGTGTTTTTCTTCTAAATCATTTATATCAGATAGTTTAAATAACTCGTTTTCATTACTTATATTAATTTGATTTTTCATAGAATATAATAATTCTTTTTTTCTATCGTTTATTCCCTCAATTGTTGCCTCGCTTCTAGCCTTATTTTCTCTTAATTGCGCAAGTTTTTCTTGAAGATTTTTAAGATTGTTATTTATTTCATTATATCTTTTTTCTGCATTAACCAACTCTTGCTCAAGTTCCTCGTTTCTCTTTTTTGTATTTTCCAAATTTTGAATATTTTGGCCTTTACTCGTAGCAATAATTTCAGGATTTTTTTGATTTTTTTCTATTTCTATTTGTAATTTCTTTTTCCTTTCCTCAAGAGCAAAACTCATTTTCTTTGAATTAACTTCTAGATTTTTCCAATTTTCTAACTCTAGATCAATGTTATTAATTCTTTCTTTTCTCTTAATAGAATTGCTTTTCATTATCTCGTTTTTTCCGTAATTAGAGGCATAATTCTCGTGTGCAGTTGTTATTTCGTTTACCAGAGTTTTTAAATCATTAAACTTATCTTTTGATAGAGAAATTTGATTGTCTATATTTCTCTCAAGTTCTTGAATAAGTTCCTCAAGTTTCTTTTTTAAACTGTTTAAATCATCATGAGATTTTTTTAGCAATTCTTTTGTGTTAGTTTCAGATAGACTTAATTCTTTTTCGGTGCTCAGAAGCTCGTTTTTTTCCTTCAAAATTCTTTTTTCATTTAAGGACGCATCCATTGTAATGCTTTTTTCCCTCTCCAAATCAGACATTAAAATATTTAATGATTTATTTAACTCTTCTTTAGCCTCTTTAATTCTTGTCTCTTCTTTTTCTAGATTACCCATCTCTAAGTTTAATTTTTGTAACTTAGCTAGATTTTCTATTTTTTTATCTCTAAGAGGCGCCAATCTTTTATTTTCGTCATTTAATAAACTGCTATTATGACTTATGTCTATTTTTAGAGCGCTTATTTCATCATCTTGTTCATTGAGTTTTTCTCGAATTACAGCTTTGTCTTTCTCAATTTCTCTGATTTTTAAATAAATTAAGCTTGCTTCAGACATTTTAATTTCATTCGAGATTTCTTTGTATCTTGATGCTTCTTCTGCTTGTTTTTTTAAATTATCTAATTGTTTTTCTTGTTGTTTTTTTAATTCATCGGCTCGTTTAAGATTATTTTCTGCTGCATTCAATCTAGTCTCAGCCTCATGTCTTCTAACGTGTATACCTGAAATTCCGGCTGCTTCCTCTAGTATCGATCTTCTCTCAATTGGCTTTGAAGTTACTAGCTGCCCAATTTTTCCTTGACCAATCAAAGAAGGTGAATGAGCGCCAGTTGATAGGTCTGCAAAAAGTGTTTGAGCATCTCTAGCTCTTACCTCTCTATTATTTATATAATATTTGGAGCCTTTATCTCTCTCAATTTTTCTTGTAACCGATATTTCATTGCTGTCGTTATAATCTGAGGGAGCATCTTTATTATCATTATCTAAAACAATTGAAACTTCAGAAATATTTTTTTCTGGTCGATTCGATGTGCCAGAAAAAATTACATCTTCCATTCCAGACCCTCTCATACTTTTTGCTGAAGTTTCTCCCATGCACCATCTTAATGACTCGACTATATTTGATTTCCCACAGCCATTAGGTCCAACGATACCAGTCAAACCTTTTTCAATAAGAAAATCTGTTTTATCAAAAAAAGATTTAAAACCAGTAATTTCCAATTTTTTAAATTTCATATTATAAAATTTTTTCTATCCTATTTTTAATTATCTTATATTTTAATTTATCTTTAAACTTTTTATTATTTATATAGATAGTAGGGGTAGAAGATATTTCAAATTCGCTTTGTGCCTTAATTCTATCATTTAAAATTTCTTTTTGAATTTTGTTATTATTAATGCAACTTTTTAATTCGTCCTTATTAAAATTCAAACTTTCTCCAATCTTGATAAGTGAAGTGTTAATTTTTTCAATGTCAGATCCATTAGCCCATTGACTTTGTTTTTTATAAATCTCCCCCATGAGTTCGAAAATTTTGATTGGATCGTTACTGCATCTTAACATTTTTTCAGCATTTAAAGCTGCATAATCTAATGGGAAACTATGATGAATAAATTTTACTTTTTTACTATCAATGAAATCTTTTTTTAAATTATAAAATAATTCTTCATGTAAGTCAGCGCAATGGGGACACGTCAATGAGGAAAATACTCTTACTGTAACCTTAGCTTTCTCATTACCGAAAACTAAAGGTTTCGCATTACTAGCTGTACTATAAACTAAAAATAGAATTATAATTATTAATAAATTAAATGTTTTTTTTATTTTTTCCACCATAAGCTTTTACAAGTTCAGTTAAAGAATTTTTAAGCTCTGCGCTAGAGACATTAGATAATTCATTCTCAAATTTTCCTAAATTTTTAAGAGATACTGAGGTTTCAGTTTTATCTTTTTTTCTTTCTGCGATAGAATTAAGTTTGATAGATGATATATAGTTATAGCCAAAAAAAGTGTTAATTTTATCAATTAAATTTTTTTTAAAATACTCTATTTCTAATTCCTTACCGTGTACAACGTTTATTACTAAAATACCATTTATAGCATCTTTATTGATTTTTATTTTAGAAGGGTAGCAATAATTAGCTTTTTCATTACCTAGAATCTTAGTCCAATTATCAACAATGTAAGAAAAGTTATACCCGTTTTTTTTTAGAATTTTTTTAATATTTGAAGGTATAGTACTTGATAAAGGCTTTAAGCCTTGTATGAAATTAGTTGGTTTATTAGTATTAAATTTTTTATGCATATACGTTTTAATTTATCAAAAAAAATTTTAGCTTGGTATGATAATAACAAAAGAAATCTACCTTGGCGTGTTGGTAAAAACCACAAACAAAAGCTTTATTTTAGGCTTTTAAGTGAGTTTATGCTTCAACAAACCCAAGTAAAAACTGTAATTCCACATTTTTACAAATTTACCAGAAAATATCCAAATATAGGGTCTCTAGCAAAAGCAAAAGAGAAAAATATAGTGAAATTATGGGAGGGATTAGGATATTACAGGAGAGCAAAGAATTTACTGATAACAACAAAAATTCTATCAAAATTTAATTATACATTACCTACTAAAATTGAAGAAATTCAAAAACTTCCAGGGATAGGAAATTATACAGCAAATTCTTTATCTGCCTTAGTACATAACTATCCCACAATAGCTTTTGATGTTAATGTAAAAAGAGTGTTTTCAAGAATTTTTAATACTGAGGAAAAAAAACTTAATTTCGAGCAAATAAAAATTTTCAATTCAAAAAAGTTATTTACTCATAACCGTAATGGAGATTTCGTAGAAGCTTTAATGGAGTTTGGATCTTTAATTTGTAAGGCAAAGGATCCTAATTGTAATAAATGTCCTTTAAAGATTAATTGTAAATATGATAAATCAGATGAAAAAATTAAAGAATATAGAAATTTTAGGATTAAATTAAAAAAAATTGATATTTTTTGTTTTATAAATGATAAAAAACAAATAGGACTAACAAAAGAAAATAATTTAGGGTTTTTAAATAATACTGCTCTTCCCAAAATAAAAAACAGAGATATTAGCAGAAAAAAAAATTGGAAATTTTTGAAAAACTATAACAAGTATATTTCCAATCAAAAACTGAATGTTAATTTATATTATAAATTTTCAAAAAAAATACCAAAAAAATTTAAATGGTACAACTTAAAAGAAAATAAAGAATTTGTTCCATCTTTTACAAAAAATATAATTAGTCAAATTGAAGGTTTGTGTTGATAAAAATTAAAATAGCAATAATTGGCTCGGGTATCGCAGGATTAACTTTAGCAAATTTTTTATTAAAAAATTCAAAATTTGATTTTAAAGTTTATGAAAAAAACGATGGTTTATCAATTGATAAAGGATACGGTATTCAATTATCCCCAAACTCAATTTCAATTTTAAAAGAATTAGATTTTGAAAATATAAATAAAAAAAAATTTTTTCACCCTCAGAAGATTAATTTCTTAGGTTTTAATCAAAAATATATTGGTGAATTAGATTTAAGTAAGTTTAATTATAAAGATGTTAAATATACGACACTCGGAAGAAATACTCTCTATGAGTTCTTGAAAGAAAAAATATTTAAATCCAATTTAAAATTTAAAAAAGAGGTAAAAAAAGTTACAGAGCTTAAAAACAAATTATTAATTAACTTTGAAGATAACACAAATGATTTAGTGGATTATATGTTTGTTTGTGATGGCGTATTTTCCAATACAAAATCTTTAATAGAAAATAAAAATCTTTCTCCAACTTATAGTGGAGCAGTTGCAATTAGAACAATTTTAAATTCAAAAAACCATAAAGAATTAGATGCTAAAAACATATCTATTCTTATGGGATCTAATGCACATATAGTCTCTTATCCTATCAATCATCAAGGAGATTTAAATCTCGTAACTATTATAAGATCTAAATCAGACAAAACATCAAAAGATGATCTTTTAGAAAAAAACGTTTTTAACCAAAACAAAAAACTTAAAAATTTTTATAATCATGATTGTTCTGTTTGGCCTATTTATACCTCAAGTAAAATTTTAAAATCTCACAATAAAAAGGTCTTTTATTTAGGTGATGCATTTCATGCTTTTTTGCCTACTATGGCTCAGGGGGCTTCACAATCTATAGAAGATGCTTTTGAATTATCAAAACTACTAGAAAAAAATATTAAAGATTTTCATTCAACATACTACGAAAAAAGACTAAAAAAAATTAAAATGGTTAGTCTTAGGTCAAAAATTAACTACTTTTCTTTTCATATTTCAAATTCAGTCTTAACAAAAATTAGAAATTTTGTTATCAAATATTTGGTGAAGAAAAAAAAATTTCTTAATAATTATTTAGGAAAGGTATATTATTAAAACTATTGAGCACCTGTTATTAGTTTTTGTCTTAAATGATCTATCGGCACTAAAGATCCTCTAATTTTATAGTGCCAATATGTCCATCCATTATGACTTTCAGCACCTAGGATTTTAGCAGCAACTTTATGAATTGATCCAACCCCATTTTTATTTTTTAGACTACCATCAACCATTACTTTAGCATTATTTTTTTTCTTCTGATCAAATAGTTCTGTACCAGGTTTAATAATTCCCATTTCAACCAATGAACCAAAAGGTATTCGTGGTTTTGATTTAGTATTTCTTATGGAGTCTAGATTACTTTCCTCAAAAACTTCAGTTTTGTTTAAACGTCTTAAAACTGCTTGAAAATATGACTTATTTTTCTCAATTCCGATATAATTTCTTGATAACTTTTTTGCTACAACTGCGGTTGTTCCACTTCCTAAAAAAGGATCAACTATTTTATCTCCTTTATTACTGGCTGCTAATAATATCCTATGAATTAATGCCTCAGGCTTTTGTGTAGAGTGTAATTTTTTACCATTTTTTTTTAATCTTTCTTTTCCATTGCATATTGGAATTAGCCAATCTGATCTCATTTGAATATCTTCATTAAAACACTTTAGTGACTGGTAATTAAAAGTGTATTTTGATTTTTTTGATTTTGATGCCCAAATCAGAGTTTCATGTGCATTTGTAAATCTCGTTCCTTTGAAATTTGGCATTGGGTTGTTTTTTCTCCAAATTACATCATTTAAAATCCAATAATCTAAATTTTGTAAATGATAACCTATCCTAAAAATATTATGGTAGGAACCTATTACCCATATTGTGCCAGTATCTTTTAAAATCCTTTTACATTGTTTAAGCCATGTTAAGCAAAAATTGTCATAATCTTTAAAACTCCTAAATTGATCCCATTTATCTGTAACACCATTAACTTTGCTTAAATCTGGTCTTTTTAAATTGTCTTTGATTTGAAGGTTGTATGGCGGGTCCGCAAAAATTAAATCAACAGACTGATCAGGAATTTTTTTCAATACTTTTAAACAGTCACCTAAAATTATTTTATCTTTGAAAGCATTCATTTTTTTAATTCAACCTTAAATTGAATTATAGGTCAATTAAATTTTACGTGAAATTTGCTTTACTAATTGTGTTTAAAATAATTTAAATTACAACATCTTGTATATCGGATGAAACGTTTTTCTGTGCATTCGAGAAACTCCCAGTTTTTTAATAAGTTTCACATGCTCTTTTGTTCCATAACCAAAGTTTTTTTCCCAAGAATAACCTTTAAATTTTTTTGATAATTTTATCATTAATAAATCTCTATAAGTTTTCGCTATTATTGATGCGGCACCAATTGATTTATTTTTCTCATCGCCTTTTATAACGCTTTTGCAATTTTTAATTCCAATCGGAATAAATTTACCATCGATTAGAATTTTTTTCGGCTTCCTCCTCAATTTCATTAAAGCCCTTTTCATAGAAATTAAGGAAGCTTTTAAAATGTTATACTTCTCAATTTCTTTAACTGATGCAGTGCCAATACTATAAAGTGAATTTTTTTTTATATGCGATGCAATTTTAAGCCTACGCTTAAAACTTATCTTTTTTGAGTCTTTTATTAGTTTTAATTTTATTCCCTTTTTTAGGATTACTGCTGCTGAGACCACTGGTCCAGCTAGACAACCCCTGCCAACCTCATCTACTCCAGCAATTTGATATATCTTAATCAATTTTGATTTTTAAATTAATAGTCTTTCTTTTTAACATTTTTAAGTCAATCCAGGAAAATTTTTTTTGATCAGGTTGTCTCATTAAAAAAGCAGGATGGAATGTAGGTAAAATATGTATAATTCTACCATTGATTTTTTTTTCGTACCATTTTCCTCGAGCTTTAGAAATTACAACATTATCTCCTAATACTGCACTAAGTGCAGTACTGCCTAAAAGTAAGATTATTTTTGGAGAAATTATCTCTATATGTTTATTTAAAAATGGTAAGTACCTAGCAATTTCTTTTTCTGTTGGTTTGCGATTTTCTGGTGGTCTATAATTAACTACGTTAGTTATGTAAACGTTTTTTCTAGAAAGGTTAATTGCTTGTAGCATTTTATCTAATAATTGACCAGCTCTTCCTACAAAAGGTTTGGCCTCTTTATCCTCATTTGCACCAGGACCTTCTCCCACAATCATTATTTTAGATTTATTATTCCCATCGGAAAAAACGAGATTATTAGCATTTTTTTTAAGCTCGCACCCTTTAACATCAGAAATTAATTTTTTTAAATTATCTAATTTTTTGTCCACTTTTTCTATTTTCCCTACTTTGAAATTTTTGTAACGATTTAAAGCTTTTTTGCTAAGTATTAATTTATAATTAATTAGACTATAATACTTTATTAGCTTAAGGATATTATTATTTATTTTTGACATAAAAATGAAACCTATTAGTAAACAATTAAAATTTATTTTACAAATTTTTTTAATTATTATTACTTTTACAAATTTACACGCGAAGAAGCCTAATAAATATTACAGTGGGAATACTGTTTCAGAGTATTTTTCCGGTCTAAGATCGATTCAAAACAACGAATACGCGAAATCTTATATACATTTCAAAAATTTAGATGGACTTGAGCAAATTCATTACGATTACTCTAAAATGTATCTTCTTACTTTAATCAACTTAAATAGATTTAAAGAAGCAGTAATTTATTCTCAAAAACTAAAAAAGGGAAATATAGATAACTTTGAAAGTAACTTAATAATCAGCGTCGACTTTTTAAAAAAAAATAAATTTGCAAAAGCTAAAGAGATATTATTAATATCAAAAAAAAAAACTCAGGATCCTCTCCAAGATTTAATCTTAACCTCAATTCTAAATTGGATAAATTTTCAAAAAAATAATCTTGATGACTCTATAAAAATTTTAAATTCAAGCGATCAGAGATTCAAAAATATAAATAAAATACAGAATTTATTTGTTCATTTCTTTTTTAATTCAAAAAATATCGATAAGGAGTTTGAAAAATTATCATTAGAAAAAGATATTGATTTTACAAGATATAATTTTTTCTATGCACATTATTTAAATGCAAATGGAGATAAAAAAAGATCAAGAATGATTATAAAAAAATCATTATCTAAATCGCCAAGAAATTTGATTTTGAATCAGTTAATGCTTGATTTTGAGGCTTATAATAAATCAAACAGTAATGAGTTTGAATTTGATAATGTTGCAAATATAATAGCGGAGAATTTTTATGTTTTTTCAAATATATTGTCATCTCAACTACAATTTTCTTCCTCAAATTTTTATCTCAATTTAGCAAGATACCTAAATCCAAAGTTTTCTTCATACGATACTTTATTGGCAGAAAACTATTTGCAAATTAATAATTTGGCGAAAGCTAAAACATATTTTAAAAAAATTTTTCACAGTGGAAGAACTTATAAATGGTACGCCATTAAATCGTTATCGAGAATCATGATAATTGAGAATGATAGCAAAGCTGCTTTAGAATATTTACATAATAACTTTAAAAAATTGCAATCACAAAATGTTCACGAAATATTTGATATGGCAGAGTTTTTTAAAAATAACGAAAAATATAAAAAATCTATAGTCTTTTACGACAAAGTTTTAAATTCAATTGATAAAAATCATATTCTTTATTCTGAAGCATCAGAGGGTAGAGGCATAGCTTTAGAAAGAGTAGGAAATTGGAATAAGGCTGAAAATGATTTACTTAATTCTTTATCTGTTTCTCCAAATAAAGCTTATGTAATAAATTATCTTGCATATTCATGGATTGAGCAGGGAATAAATATTGAAAGATCACTCAAGATGTTGAAAAAAGCTAATAAATTAAAACCAAATGATGGCTATATAACAGACTCTCTTGGTTGGGCCTTTTTTAAATTAGAAAAATATTTGGAAGCAAAAAAATACTTGCAGCTGGCAGTTACATTAATGCCATCTGACCCTATTGTTAATGATCATTTCGGTGATAGTTTATATATGTCAGGTGAAAAACTTCAAGCCAGATATATATGGAATAATGTTTTAAAATTTGACGGGGTGAAAAAAGAAATGATTAAAAATATCGAAACAAAATTAATATTTGGTTTAGATTTGGATAGTTAAATGATCTTAAAGTCATACGCCAAAATAAATTTATCTTTAAGGGTGTTGAATAAATTGCCAAACGGTTTACATGATATTCAAAGTTGTTTTTTTCTGATTAATATTTACGACAAAATAGACATTTCAAAAACTCATTTTAAAAGAGATATTATAAATTTTAAAGGGAAATTTCGATCTTATATTGACTCAAAAAATAATTCTATTACAAAAACTTTGAAAATATTAAGAGAAAGAAAATTATTACGGTCATACTACAAGGTAAGTATTACGAAAAATATTCCAGTTTATTCTGGACTTGGTGGTGGATCGTCAAATGCTGCTAGTTTAATAAAATATCTATCAAAAAAGAAAATTAAAATAAGAGATATTAAAAACTTTACAAAATCTTTGGGAAGTGATTTATCTCTTTTCTTTAATAAACAATCTTATCAAAGTGGTTTATATAATTTCAAAAAATACAGAAAAAATTTTCACTTTTATTTTGTTGTACTTTATCCACATTTAAAATGCTCAACTAAAGATATTTATAATAAGTATAAATTTAGAAAAATGAGTAAAAAACAATACTTACCATCTATCAATTCAGATACTATGCTTAAATATTTAACCAAAGATGAAAATAGTTTACAAAAGGTAGTTTTAAAAAGACATCCTAAATTAAAAAAAGTATTACAATTTATCAAAAATCAAAAAGGATGCTATTTTTCAAGAATTACAGGATCAGGATCGTCTTGTTATGGTTTGTTTAAAAGTAAAACCAACGCATATTTTGCAGGAAAAAAAATCAAAAAAAGGTTTCCAAAATTTTGGACTGCGATCACAAAAACTATTTAAATCTCCAGATTTATGATATATCAAAATAGTGTTATTGGGGCATAGCCAAGCGGTAAGGCAGCGGTTTTTGGTACCGCCATCCTAGGTTCGAATCCTAGTGCCCCAGCCAACGAAATGAATTTATTTAAAAATATTATTTTCTATTTAACAAAAATAAAAAAATTTTTTTTTCCTTTTTATAATAAAAAAGAATTGAGAGAAGTTTTTGATATTCTTGAAAAAGACGAGGAAAAAGAGGTTGCAATGTATGTAGGAGGCTGTGTAAGAAAATTTTTAAAAAATGAAGAAATAGATGATATTGATATTGCAACGATTTTGACTCCAGAAAAGGTAATTGAAAAATTTAAAATTTCTAAACATCAAATAATTGAAACAGGTCTAGATCATGGTACTATTACAGTAATAATTAATCATACCAAAGTTGAAATTACTACCTTAAGAAAAGATATTTTAACCGACGGTAGAAGGGCTAAAGTTGAGTTTACGAGTAATTGGATTGAAGACTCTAATAGGAGAGATTTTACTATTAATTCTATTTATTTGACAAAAAAAGGAAAAATATTTGATCCTCAATCAGGTGTAAAAGATTTAAGAAATAATTTTGTCCAATTTATTGGTGAGCCTGATAAAAGAATAAAAGAAGATTATTTAAGAATTTTGAGGTTCTTAAGATTTAATATAACCTACTCAGGTTATGTTAAAAAAAGTGATTATAATTTTGTATTATTAAATCTTAATGGTGTCAAATCTTTATCAAAAGAAAGAATTTTAGATGAGTTATTCAAAATTTTAGATAATTCAAACTTTTTGATAGTAAATCAAAACGAAAATTTAAAAGATCTTTTTTTGTTGATTTTCCCAGAGTTTAAAAATTTAAATAGATTAAAAAATGTTGAACATATCAATAATATTATAAAAATTGACAGAAACTTTCTTTTAAAAATTTTACTCATTGATGATAGCGATAACTTCGAATATTTTTGCCATAAATATCCAGTATCTAAAAATATTAAAAATGAACTAATAAAATTATCGAAGATCTACAAACAGCAAAAAGAGAATAAATTCTTTTTCAAAAAAGATTTAAAAAAAAACACTTATCTTTTTAGTAAATTTGATATGCAGACTATGAATATTATAAGCTATTTAGAAAACTCAAAAAATAAATTACAAGAATTTAAAGATATTAATAATGAAATTGTTAAGATGAAAATTCCGAAATTTAAGTTTGATGGAAAATATCTCCTAGACAAGGGTTTCTCAGAAGGAAAAAAAATTGGAGCTTTATTAAAACAAATTGAAGAAAAGTGGGTCAGCGATAATTTTACAATTACAGATAAAACTGTTGATGAAATATTGAATAATAATAGACGCTAAATATATTTTACCTCAAGTATTTCAAAATTTCTTTCTCCTGAGGGTGTGCTCACAGATACTAAATCATCTTTATTTTTACCAATCAAAGCTCTTCCCAATGGACTTTTAAAGTAAATTAAATTTTTTGAAATATCCGCCTCATCTTGTCCAACTAATTTATATTTTATCGTTTTTTCTGTTTTCAAATCTTTTACAGAAATCGTTGAACCAAAAATTACTTTACCAGTATTTTCTAATTTAGTGACATCAATTACATTAGCTCTAGCTATAGTATCGTTGATCGCCAAAACTCTTCCCTCAATTTTAGATTGCAGCTCTTTAGCAGCATGATATTCAGCGTTTTCTTTTAAATCTCCGTGAGATCTTGCTTCTGCTATTTCTGCAACAACTTTAGGTCTTTGAACTTTTTTTATATTCTCAAGCTCAGTTTTTAATTTTTCTAAACCATCTACAGTTATTGGTTCTTTTTCCATAAGATTATTTCCATTTCGCTTCTGGAGGCAAAGACATTAAAATTGCTTCTATGTTACCACCAGATTGAAGGCCAAATTTTGTACCTCTATCATATAATAAATTAAATTCTATGTACCTACCTCTTTTAATCAATTGCATTTCCTTCTCGAATTTTTTCCATTTGGTTTTAATTTTTCTTAAAACGATCCTTTTTGTAATTTGTGTAAAACCTAAACCTAACTCTCTCACAAATTTGAAATTTTTTTCCCAGTTTTTCGTTTCGTAATCAAAAAAAATACCACCAATGCCCCTTGGTTC
>MDTD01055453.1_pt1 | contig 15686 bp, 14 predicted proteins | sample 811221 | NCBI WGS metagenome assembly MDTD01 (sample SAMN05326646, study PRJNA326480) | marine metagenome | isolation source: seawater | place: Pacific Ocean: South West | collected 2011
TGATTGAAGTTCATTATCCTTCGAGATACCCTTTCTACTGGCACTCCACGCGTCGGTACCCTTTGCGCGGGCACGCAGCACATCATTCAGGAGATGATTGGCAGGTGCTTGACCGGCGGGGCAATCCCCAGGTCTTCGGGGAAGAACATCGTCGGTTCGGGGATGGGAATGGGCGTGATTTCGGTTCCGACCAAAGCGACTCGGCTGGGGCGAGAATCGGAGAGGACTTCTCGGTTGGTGAGGGGTGCAATTTTGCGAGAGAATTCCATGATGTCGTCGTGACTGGGCATGTTTTCCATCGCGAGGTTTTCTCGGCTGTGGCCGACGAAGACGTAGCCCTTGTTCTCGATGAAATCAGGGTCAGCACGGTTATCCAGTGCAGCGAATTCCTTGATGTGAGCATCGGACATGTTGACGCCTTTCATCAGTGTGTGACGACAGACGATTCGGGTGTCGAGGGAGGGCAAGAGGTCGATGGTCTTCTCAAATTGGTCCCACGCACCGCTGTTCCACTTTGGCCGACAGACTTCGTCAAACACCTGCTTGTTGGGCGCGTCCACCGAGACGTAGAGTTGGGTGGGCAGCGTGTCCAACTTCTCGAGGACCTTGGGCAGGGTGCCGTTGGTCACCAGCATCGTGGTCATGCCGTGCTTGTGGCACAGGTCCATGTATTCAGAAAGTCGGGTGTAGAGTGTCGGCTCCCCGTTGAGTGAGATCGCCACGTGCTTCGGGTTCTGAGCGTCCAGCCACTTCTCGCGAGGCACCTTGGGGTTGCCCCCGAAGCCCGAGAGCAAGCGGCGCTGGGCGCGAACCGATTCGTACAACAGGTCGAGGGGGTCCTGGTCGGTCAATTCCAGTGTGTCCATGTGCGGTTCACGCCAGCAGTAGGTGCACGCCAAGTTGCACTGGTCAACCACAGGCGACATTTGCATGCAGTTGTGGCTGGCGACGCCGTAGAATTTGCCTTTGTAGCACTGGCGGTCGCGCAACAGGGATTCTTTGGTCCAGTGGCATGTTTTGACACCACCGTGTTCGCCAACAATGTGGTAGCGTTGCTTTTGCAGTTTGGCTTTCAGCTGCGGGTCCATTCCTGCCATGCGGCTCACTCCTGGAGCCACGGTCCTCGGTTGGCGGGGCCGGCTGGGGGTGGCTCGGATGGTTTGGGGGCGGCTTCCCGATGCTATCAAAGACTCGCTTCGTCTGAAGATTTTTATTGGAATCAAAAGTGGTCAATTTTCGGTTTTTTTGACGCTTTTGGTAGATGCCTCGGATGCGACACGTAACACCGCCATGAAGTCGGCGGTTACAAAGGTTCCTAAGTATCATCAAACTCCATCAATGTGGGGGGAGTTCAGTGAGCGAAGCGCTGATTGATTTGGCTTGGCTGGTTGAGGCGTACGCCCAACGTGCCGAGCACAAAGGCGAGACCACCTCCGACCTCGTGGCACTGGCGGCGCTCAAGTTCACATCGGACAACATCGATGTTGCCAAAAAAATCACCACTGAGGGGATGTCGGAACACGACCGAGCGGCGTACATTCGTGCCTTGAGCGAACAATGCTCTGCCGAGATTTTTGAATTCTCAACCTGCAATCGGGTTCTCTATGTTGGCTTCGGTATTGACGCTCAAACCCTGTCTTCTCACATCTCGGCATCCAACGGTACTGAGCAAATTGCGTTTGACCTGTTCGAAGAAACGGATGCATGGCGACAACTGGTCAAGATTTGCAGTGGCCTTGACTCCTTCATGATGGGGGAACTCCAGGTCATGTCGCAGTTTAGAAAATCCATCAATTTCCACAAGGAACAAGAACTCATCAGCCACTACAATTCGGGGTTCTTTGAACACATCATCGCCGCCAATCGCTCTATTCGCAAGCAACTCGGTTTCACCAGCACCACCGTTTCCATGTTGACGTTGGCCACCACCGCCCTCGATGCATTGCTTGAGGAGAACGGCCCCATGAACGCCGCTGTATTGGGATTTGGCGAGATGGGCATCAAAGCCGTTGAAGCGCTCATTGAGGCTCAACAAACGGACGTTCTCGTGGTCTCTCGCAATCCGTCACAGTCGGCCGAACGAGCCCCAGAACTGGCTCAAAAGTGCACGATGATTTCCTACGAGGAATGGAACAAAGGACAACACCAACCCGACCTTATCATCTCCACCATCCGCAACGCATCGCCTACATATAACGATCAGCGTCCACTTCCCGTTCAAACACCCGCCACCGTCATGGACTTCTCGTGGCCTCCCTCCTTCGAGGCGTCCGGCGTTTCCAGTCAACAAGTGCTCATGGGCATGGACCACTGGATCAAGGTCTCACGGAACTTGGGCAAAGAATGGGATTATGATTCTACGATTGGCAAGAGCGAATCGATGATCAACACCATTCAGGCGCGCTACAGCGATGCCCTTGAGAATAAAGCCCAAGGCAAGTTCAGGGCCCACGTCTATCAAACCATGGAGGGGCTTGCAAAAACATGGGAAACCTCCCCACTTGCCACCGACGGGGATGTTCCGCAACTCGGTGCCTTTTCACGAGAAATTGCCACCTGGATTTGCCATCAACCGTCCCCGTTCCACCTTTCGGCGCTGTCGACCTTCGTCGTCAACACGGAGCGAACACTGAGTTCAGCCATGCTTGCCCATGTTGACCGCGAGGTCAAACGGTCCGTGTTGGCCATGAGTAAGCCGAACTCGGTTTTCGGAGGGGCTTCATGACCATCAGAATAGGGACACGAGCCTCAAATCTCGCTCTGTGGCAGGCCACTGCCGTTCGCAATGCCCTTGCAGAGCAAGGCATTGATGCCGAACTTGTGCCTTTATCCTCAACGGGCGACCGCAGCCTCGGAGGGCAACTCTCTGCATCTGTGGGTCAGTTTATTCACGCAATTGACGACCGATTGTTGACCGGTGAGGTTGACATCGCCGTGCACTCGGGCAAGGATGTCCCGGTGGATGTTGATGAGCGCATTCAAAACTTGGCCTATTTGGAACGCGGCGGCACTGCTGACCTCGTTATCATGCGAACAACGCCTGGCGTCCCCTCCCTCGAGGCGGTGTTGGGTGACCCTTCGGCCACGCCCTTGGCTACCCTCTTGCAATGTTTCCCAGACGGTGCCACCTTCGGGACGGTCTCAGGGCGGCGTCAATCCTTCTTGCTGAGTCAGCGGCCCGACCTCATTCCTTTGGCCGTCAGGGGCCATGTTGAAACTCGAATCGGTCGATTACTTGAGGGCCGAGTGGATGCCATTATATTGGCAGAAATTGGCATTTCCAGGCTCAACAGTGTCGGGGCATTGGATGATGTTAAGGACCAACTTTCCGCCTTTCGAATCGACCCTGCTGATTGGCCAACCGCACCCGGGCAGGGCGCGATTGCTGTCCACTGCTCGGATGCTCGCTTTGAGGAATTTCAATCCCTTCGCTCGGTGCTGAATCACGAACAAACCGAACACGATGTGGACGCTGAACGTCACCTCTTGAAACAGGTCGGGGGAGGGTGTTTGTTCCCGGCGGGTATCGGTGTATCGGGGGATGATGTTCATGTCCAAGTTGCACCCGAAAACTGGCGGGCCATTTTTTGTCAAGGCACCCCCTACGCCATGTTCCAGTACGCCGGTGAGCGTCAGGGTCTCAAGATCGCTCTCCCAGTCCAACCGCTTGAGCAACCGAGGATGCAAGGAACGGGTCCTCGATATTTGTCGACGTTGAATTCAGACAGAATTTCTCGTGTGCTTGCCAGTCAAGGCATTGAAATGGAAAACATCCCCGTGGTCGACCTCGTACCGATGCTCGATAACTGGCCGTCGGCCTTCCTTCAGGACCAAAGCAAACGGGACTGGCCCTATTTGGTGCTCACTTCTCCCTTTGCGGCTAAATGCGCCGTCAGAGCTGCTCAATCCAATCCCGATATCGGCCGAATACCTTGGTTGGCCATCGGTGAAGGCACCGCCAGAGCCTGCTTCCGCCTTGGGGTCACGGTCGCCGTTTGTGCAAAAGCAAGAAACGCTCGAGAATTGGCGGCATACATCATCGAAACCTTTCCGCAGAACACGACCTTCTACCTGCCGAGGTCCGATTTGGCTGCTCGCGATTTGGAAGAGAAACTCCGAGGTGCCGACTTTGAGGTTGAGTCCTGGATAGGGTATGAAAACAGGCCAAAGGACCTGGATGCCGTTGAGGTTGACCCTCTGGATGTGTTGGTTCTTTCTTCGGCTTCATCAGCCCGATCTTGGGCGAAAAACGGGCTCAAGGTACCTCACGAAATTCTTTGTATGGGAGAAAACGCCCGAACAACCATCGCCTCTTTGGACCACTTTGACGATGCCCACGTCTCGGTGTTAAGCGGCCCAACGTCAGAATCGCTGGTGGAATGGTGGAAAGAACACAGAGGGAACTGAGATGAACATCAGGCCACGCATCAACCGTTGGACGGCAGCACGCCGAGATCTTCTCTTCGGCGACAGCGTGTTAACCTCTCTTGTTCAACCGCATTTCGTCGTGCATGGCGTAGGCGTGGATGAACCCATACGAGGCATGCCCGGTATCCATCAGCAGTCGGTTGATGTTCTTCTCAAGACCGTTGAGGAGGATGCTTCTCACGGTGTTCGGGCCGTGATGCTGTTTGGCGTGGTCGACGCCGAGCACAAGGACGAACACGCCACCCACGCCCATGAAGCCTCTTCGCACCTCCACCAAGCGGTGTTGAAACTCAAGGCGGCCCATGGCGAGGACCTTGTGGTCATGACGGATGTTTGCCTCTGCACGGCCACCGACCACGGTCATTGCGGATTGGTCCATGAAGGTGAAATCGTCAACGATGCCTCGGTTGAGGTGTTGGTGAACATCGCCCTCTCCCATGCAGAAGCCGGAGCGGATTACGTTTGCGCCTCCGATATGATGGACGGTCGCGTATCCGCTATTCGCACCGCGTTCGAGGGTGCCGGCTACACCAACACCGGCTTGATGTCCTATTCGGTCAAGTACGCATCGTCGTTCTACGGACCGTTCCGCCACGCTGCGCATTCAAGTCCTGAATTTGGCGACCGTGCCACCCACCAAATGGACGTTCGTTCAGGGTATGCAGAAGCCGTTTTGGAAGCCACCATGGATGAAGCCGAAGGTGCTGACATCATCATGGTCAAACCGGGCCTTCCCTACCTCGATGTGCTACGCAAAGTGGCCGATACCGTGGCTCGGCCGGTCGCCGTCTACAATGTCAGCGGAGAGTACGCCATGATCATGAACGCCACCGACGACGAAGCCAGCCGGCAACGTATGGTGGTTGAAGTCTTGACAGCGTTCAAAAGAGCGGGGGCCGACGTCGTGGTTACCTACCATGCGCGAGATGCGGCACGAAACGGTTGGGTCCAATGAGGTGAGTCTTTGAATCGTTCCAAATCAGATGCGCTTCACCACGAGGCCCTTTCTCATTTGGTTGGCGGTGTAAACTCGCCTGTTAGGGCGTTCAAATCGGTTCACGGCAATCCCATTTACTTCGAGAAAGCTTCCGGTGCCCACGTAACTGACGTTGATGGCAATGTGCTGGTCGATTTTGTTCAGTCATGGGGGCCGTTGATTCACGGGCATTCGCATCCCAAAATCATTGAAGCCGTCCATGAAAAAATGCTCAACGGGACCTCGTTTGGTGCACCTCACCTCGGTGAGATCGAGTTGGCCAAACGGGTGAAACAACGTTTCGGTCACATGGATAAGGTTCGATTCGTCTCGTCCGGAACGGAGGCCGTAATGAGCGCTGTTCGGTTGGCCAGAGGCTACACTGGTCGGGACATGCTGGTGAAGTTTGAGGGCTGCTACCACGGCCATGTTGACGCCTTAATGGTGTCCTCCGGAAGTGGGTTGGCCACCTTCGGCATTGCGAGCAGCCCTGGGATTCCTCAAGACACGGTGGCGACCACCCTCATCTGTCCTCTGGATGACTTAGAAGCCGTTGAATACCTCTTCCAGGAGCATGGAGATGAGATTGCAGCCGTTGTGATTGAACCGCTTCCCGCCAACAACGGCCTCTTGGTACAGCGACCTGAATTCCTCAAGGGTTTGCGAGCCCTCTGTGACGCCCATGGTGCCCTGCTGATCTTCGATGAGGTCATCAGCGGTTTCCGCTTCAAAGAGGGGAGTTACGGCGACCTCTGTGGCGTGGTCCCCGATCTGACGGCCTTGGGGAAAGTCATCGGGGGTGGTTTGCCCGTCGGGGCATACGGTGCCCGACACGAAATCATGGAGCAACTCTCTCCCCTCGGGCCCGTCTATCAGGCCGGAACCCTGTCCGGTAATCCACTTGCTATGGCTGCTGGTGCGACGACGCTTGATCTGTTGGACAGCGGGGCCTACGACCACATGGAGGCGTTGGGCGCGCTGCTTGAAGAGAAGATGGAATCGGTGTTGGAAAAACACGGTCATCCCATGCGCATGGTTCGAATGGAGAGCCTGTTCTGGTTCTCCCCCGGAAACGGACAACCCGCTGTTCGAGCCGATCAAATCGCCAAAGACGCTGCTGGGCTTTACGCCGATGTGCATCGAGCTTTACTTGACCGAGGCTACATGCTTGCCCCATCAGCCTACGAAATCGGGTTTTTATCCACCTCGCACGACACCTCCCACATCCTCGGCTTGGTTGCAGCCATGGACGATGCGCTTTCGGAAATGGAGTTGGCATCATGAACGGCAAGGAGCGTATCGTCGCTGCACTGAACCGCCAACCCGTCGACCGCACCCCTGTTTGGTTCATGCGCCAGGCGGGAAGACACCTCCCGGAATATCGAAAACTCGCCGCTGAGCACTCGTTTTGGGAACGCTGTCAGGACCTTGACCTGTGCACCAACATCACCATGCAACCCATCCAACGCTACGGTTCAATCGACGCCGCCATCGTGTTCAGCGACATCCTCACGCCTCTTCCTGCGCTTGGCTATGAGGTGGAATATGGAGGCGGAATTCGCATTGACCCCTTCACGTTTGACGATGTTGATGACTGGACGGCCTTCTCTGCAAGGAAGCATGCACCTTGGGCCGCCGATGCCCTCAAGGCCATCGGCGAGGAACGCCAAGACATTGCTCGTTTGGGCTTCGCAGGTTGCCCGTGGACGACATCGTTGTACTTGCTCGCCGGCGGGACAGGAGACAAAGAATTCCACAACACCAGAGCGACCGTTTTCTCAAACCCAGAGGCATCTGAACGCGTGCTGATGAGGATGGCTGATGCTGTTGGTCATCTGCTTGCCGACCAGGTTAACCACGGCGGCGCTGACGCCGTTCAGTTGTTCGACACATGGGCCGGGCTTTTGTCGGTCGAGGACTACCAACGCCTTGCCTTGCCTGCTACGAAACGAGCTATTGAGGTGTTTAGAGAACAAGCTAATCAGCGTGTCCCTCTGATTCATTACGCCAAAGGCAGCGGGCATCTCCACCATGTCATCCGAACGCTTGATATCGACGCTGTGTCGTTGGACTGGCGTGATGACCTGCGGGCGAACCGTACGGCGTTTGGAGACCGTTTTGCCTTTCAAGGAAACCTTGACCCCTCTCGAATGCACGGGAGTCCAGAGGCGGCGACTCTAGCGGCACAGCGCGTGTTGGACGAAGCGGGCGATGCACCGGGGCATGTGTTCAATCTCGGCCATGGTTTTGCTCCGGGCGCTCAAATCGATTGTGTCGAAGCGGTGCTGCGTTTGATCACGGGTGAATCCGCATGAGACAGACCATGGTCGACATGGTGTATCGGCTTCAAGACACCATTTGTGACGCCATTGGAGCGCTTGACGCCTCCTCTTATCGCGAAGACGAATGGACTCGCGAAGAAGGTGGAGGTGGGCGAAGCCGTGTGTTCTCCGAAGGAAACGTGTTCGAGAAAGCAGGGGTCAATGTGAGCGTCGTCCACGGAACACTGAGTCCCGAAGCGGCCGCAAAGATGGGCGGTGGGCACGACCTCGTTGGCGAGGACCTGGATTTCTTTGCAACTGGGCTCAGTCTCGTTCTTCACCCGCATAACCCGATGGCGCCAACGGTCCACGCAAATTACCGTTATTTTGAGCGGGGCGAGGGTGTGGTTGAGGGAAGCTGGTGGTTCGGTGGTGGCGCAGATTTGACCCCTTCTTACCTGTTTGAAGAGGACGCTGTGCATTTCCATCAGGTCCACAAAAATGTCTGCGATCGTCATGAGGTCGCTGACTACGACGCGTACAAAACCTGGTGCGATGATTACTTTCACATCAAGCATCGAGGGGAACGTCGTGGTGTAGGTGGCGTGTTCTTTGATGACTTGAGGTCTCAAAGCAAAGAGGTGTGTTTTGCCTTCGTTGAGGATTGCGCCTCCCATTTCCTTGAGGCCTACATGCCGATTCTTGAACGCCGCAGAACCATGGCCTTCACGGCCCAACAGAAAGAGTGGCAGCAACTTCGAAGAGGTCGTTATGTTGAGTTTAACTTGGTCTACGATCGGGGTACGAAATTCGGTTTGACCACGAACGGACGAATTGAGAGCATTTTGATGTCCCTCCCTCTTACCTCCCGGTGGGAGTACTGTCATGAGGTGAAGCCGGGTTCTGAGGAGGAGGCGATGATGAACGTGCTCCGCCAACCCGTCGATTGGCTCAACAGGTGATGGCGTGACGTCGCTGAAAGATTGGATTCGATACGGCGATGAACTGCGCCGGCCGTTGTGTGTGGCTAGCGACCTTGACAACTCGAGCGCTGTTTGCGTTGTAGGCGCAGGCCTTTCTGGATTGACCGTCGCCTACCGAATCGCCACAAAACGCCCGGACATCCATGTTGAAATTGTGGAGAAGAGCGAGCGTTGCGGGGGCGTCATCGAGACCTGGACTCAAGACGGATGGATCTGCGATGTCGCTGTCAACGCCACACGAGCGCACCCTGCTTTCTGGAGATTGGTGAACGATTTGGACCTCGGCCAGCTTTTTTCTGCCTCAAATCCCAAGGCCAAGGCGCGCTGGATTTCAACCAAGGGTCGTCGCCGAAAACTCTCCCCTTTGCTCATCTTCAAAGGGGGTCCACTCAAGGTGTGGCGAGCCCTGAAAGGCGCCCGCCAAGGCACCCTTTCTGTGGCTGAAGCCATGCCGTTGGCACCGGTCAACGACGCCATGACCCTTGGCATCGTGAACGACCGCTCCGCCCATGTGGATGCTGATTTTTTAATGCCCTCTCTGACGCGTTTCGGAACCGAACCTCCTGTGAAATGGAAGAGGGTGAAGAACATGATGAACGGGACCTATCCGCTCTTCACTCCCAAGTCGGGTTCGACGGCCTCCTTTGAAGGTGGAATGCAGACGCTGATTGACGGCCTTGTTCACCGCCTTGAGTCCCTTGACAATGTCTCCTTCACCATGAACGCCCCTCCCGACACGCCCGAAGAGGTGGCAGAAGCACGAAATATGCCCCTCTCCTCAGTGATTTGGTGCGCTCCGCTTCGTCGCACGGCAAGTGAATTCACCGAACTCAACGTCTACGCTGTGGGCTACACCGAGGCGCAGGTCTCATCGGTCAAGGTAGGGTATGGGACCTTGATTCCCGATGAAACTTGCCCGGTGAGCGGTATTTTGCACGAAAGCGATGTTCACGGGAGTCCTCGAGCGCCAGCAGGCCATCGGCTGTTTCGCGTCATGGCACCGTCCGTCCGTTCTTCATCGCACGAGGAGGTTGAGGCTTCTTTGCGACATTTGCTGAGCGAGTCAACGCCGGTGGTGTTTGAGCACATCGGTGTTCGACGCATCCCTTCTTACCCCCCGGGTTACATGGCGTCTCTAATGTCTGAAGACCAATCGTTCACACGAGCGGGGTGGTTCTTCAGTGGTGTCTCAGTAACTCACGTGGTTGCCGAAGCTGAGCGTATCGCTGACCGCTTCTAAGCCACAGCCTGCTGGAATTCTTTTGCGATGAGTTGTTCAAGCCCCTGAATCCATTGCTCATCATCGTTCAAGCAGTTGATAACCTTCAGCTCAGTGCCACCGTGTTCCATGAATTCCTCACGAATACCGATATCCAGTTCTTCGAGTGTTTCCAGTCCGTCGGCGAGAAAGGCCGGTGCCACGATAGCCAGTTTTTTGACCCCCTTTTTGACCAATGCTTCAACCATTTGGGTTGTTGAGGGCTCCAACCATTTGACGGGCCCCACTCGGCTCTGGTAACTGAGTGACCAACGGTCTGAGGGCAGTCCAAGCCGTTCAACAACGGCCATGGTGGTCTTGTAGCAGTGATGGCCGTAACACAGGCTGTTTCCTTCGCAAGAAATGGTGCAGCAGTCGTCAACGGTTTGGCAGTGCGATTTGGATGTGTCAATGCGCTTTACATGCGATATGGGGAGGCCGTGATAGGAGAACAGCAAGTGGGTGTCTTCTGACAGGTGAGGGCGGATGGACTCGGTGAGCGGAGCGATGAATTCCTCCGCCGTTTCAAAATGATTCATCTCCAATAGGTTGGGTTCCCACTTCATTTTGCTAAGTTGATGGTGAGCATGTTTCAACGACGATTCTGTTGTGGCTTGGGCATAATGGGGGAACATGGGAAGCAAAAGAAGGTCGGTCACGCCGCGGGATTTGAGGTTCTCAAGACCGCTCCGAATGCTCGGATTTCCGTATCGCATGGCGAATTCAACGTCGATGTCCTGATTCAGGTCCTGCAGGTTTTCGGCCACGCGTTTGGAATACACCCTGAGCGGGGACCCTTCCTCCATCCAGATTTTCTGGTAAAGCGGGGCGATCTTTCGTGGGCGTGTTCGAAGGATGATGCCTCGAACGAGCAGGTGGCGAAGGGGAGCAGGAATGTCGATGACATCTGGGTCAAGAAGGAACTCTCGCAAGTAGGTACGCACCGAGCCAACGGTGGGTTCGTCGGGTGTCCCAACGTTCATCAGAAGAACACCCTTCCTCCCCATGGCTGAAACTCGGATAGGTTGCTCTTAACGATTTGTTCAAGCATTTCCCCATACAAGACCCGCACGCGAAACCGTCTGTTTGAGTCGCTGAATAAGTGTTCTTAAAAACACTTAATTTATTTTTAACATCCTCGTGTTGGCTTTTTTACCAGTGATTCATATAGGTCCGGCACCACATGTAACATGAAAGAAGCAAACCTTTCAGGCGATGGATATGGACAAAGAATTGGAGACCTACACCGAGCAAGCTGTTTCGAACTTCACCCACCGAAGCGGGGTGTTTGGCCGTGGCCTCTGGCACCGGTGGATGACCGCCGTGGCCTTCTACCGTGCTGGTGTTGACCGCCGTGGTGCGCTTCAATCAAGGAGGACGATTTGAATGGATGCATATTTGGAAAGCTACGTGGATGAAACGATGAACGCCCAGGTCACCCGCAACGGGATCTTTGCCCGTCGCTCCCTGGGATCTCGACTCCGCAGTTGGCTGGGCATGAACTGAAGCCACCCTTTACAAGTCACAAGCGTGTAATATCTGGTGATGAGCGAACGCTGGACGTGGGTTCCCCACCTGTGGGGTTTGTTCACACCGGCCTTCACCTTGTTGTGCCTGGTCCTTGGTGGGCCTTGGATGGTTGCACCGCTGCTCGTCTTTTTGGGATTCTACCCTCTGCTCGAAGTGGTCTTGGGTCAATCCAGCACCACACGGCCGCTTCAAGAAGGACGGGCCCACGACATCATCGTTCACCTCCACGCCATCGCCGTGCCGATTCTTCTCGCTGTTCTGCTGTGGCGCATCTCCCTCGACGGGTTGACGTTTTTCACGGGCCTGGGGATGGCTTCAGCCGGCCTGAGCAACGGTGCTTCGGGTATTGTAGCAGCCCACGAGTTGGGCCATCGTCGCCCTCGCTCCAAGAGTTGGTGGACGGCTCGCCTGACCCTGTTTTCGGTGCTCTATCTTCACTTCACCACGGAGCACAACCACACGCACCACCGGCACTGGGCCCGAGATGTTGATCCCACCTCTTCTCCATGGGGGCGCAGCGTTTACGTTCATGTTCTGCAAACGATTCCGCGTCAGGTCAAAGGGGCTTACCGCGCTCGTCCCGTCGACACCCGCCGAGCCTTGACGGTGGAAGCCCTGTTCCTCGGTAGCCTTGCCTACGCCGGTCTTCCCTACCTTGCCGCCTACCTCGGTCAGGCAGCCGTGGCGATTTACCTGCTTGAATTCGTCAACTATCTCCAGCATCACGGGCTTCGCCGTGGCGATGATGAGCGAGCCAACGCCACTCACGCCTGGGAGAGTCGCCATCGCCTTTCACGCTGGACGTTGATGGAATTGCCCCTCCACCCCTCGCACCACCTCAAGGCGAGCACGCCTTACCAGCGCCTCGATGTTCACGATGAATCGCCCCAGTTACCGCTCGGCTACTACGGGATGTTTTGGGTCGCCTTGGTGCCACCGCTGTTTGGCCGTTTGCTCAAAAAGCAAGCCAAGGCCGCAGGTCTGCAAGCTTGATTGACCATGATGCGGTCTATTCGGTGTTGCCCTTTTCGTTGATGTTGCCCCAGAAGGAGCCAGCATCTTCGGCCACCGTTTCCTCAACAGGGGCGTCATCCGGGAAGTCGGGGAGCAGGTCTTCCTGTTGTTGACCCACGATGTCGTCCATTGAAGGGAAGGCTGAGGAATCGTACGCACCGATGTTCGCAACGGGTCGTTGTTCCGGGGCCGGTAAGTAGCTCGAGCCGTCATCATCACTCCAACTCGGACCTGCTGGGGCTTCGCCTTTGAGGGCCATGATGAGGATGTTTCCTCCCATGAACATGACAAATCCTCCCGCCATGATGAACGGAATCGGGAAGCAAATCAACAACAAATCAAGTCCGCCGCTGTTGCCAACTTCTGTCCAAATCGTGGCTGGGAGAATGATGAAGGGGAGGCCGAAGGTCATCAGGAAGATGCCCATGAACACGCCCCCTACCCGTTGTGATGGAGCGACGGGGATGGTTCGGTCCGTCTCTTCTTTCTCGACAAGGGCGGCCACCATGACGACAGCCGTATCACGGTCGTAGCCAAGCCGAACCAACTTCTCGACTTCGGCATCAAGGGTTGGACTGGGGGCCACGCTTGACCATGAGGGGGATTTTTCTTGATAGTTTCCCCGACCACTTCCATATCCGTTAGGTGAATGAGAGCCCATCAAACCCACCATCAACGCTTTGCTGAACAGGACCACTGGGTGGGTTGTCCAAACATCAGTTGATATACCACATTCCGGGCGTTATGATACGAAAGGTGCTGAGATGTTATCAGTTCAAGGACTCACAAAAGCCTTCGGTTCTGGCTCCAACAAACTTCAGGTCCTCAAAGGCGTGGACATGAACATCCAGCAGGGCGAAATGGTCGCTTTGATGGGCCCGTCTGGGTCCGGTAAATCCACGTTGCTCAACATCATCGGTGGCTTGCTCGCTGGGGATGATGGTAGCATCACGCTGGGCAAGCGAACCTACGGGCTCAAAGGGCCCTCCAGCGTCGTCGATGTGCGCCGAGAACTTGTGGGATGGATTTTCCAAGACTTTCACCTGCTCGACAACCTAACCGCGATTGACAACGTCGCAATGGCGCTGGAACTCTCCGGCATGCCTTCGTCCGAAGCGGTCTCGGCTGCGCAGACGGCGCTGACCAAAGTCGGTCTTGGCGACCGCATGCACTTCATTCCCGACCAGCTTTCGGGCGGCCAGCAACAGCGCGTGGCCATCGCTCGTGCCATCGCCGGCAACCGTCCCGTTCTGCTCGCCGACGAACCAACGGGCAACCTTGACATCGCCAGCGGCAAAGAGGTCATGGCGCTGTTTAAGGAACTCTGCCACGACGAAGAGAACCCGATTTCCATCCTCATGGTGACTCACGACCCTGATTTGGCTTCCAACGCCGACCGCATGTTGCTGCTCAACGATGGTCGTACCGAGGCCTCCGACATCCGCTCGGCCTGGGGCCTTGACGACGAAGACGATACCGCTGCAGAAGCAGCGGAAACCGAGTCCGAAGAAGGAGGCGAGGAAGAATGAGTGAACGTCAAGACGGTTTGACCGACGCTGACTTCTCAGTGGCTCGCTCTCGTTTGAATCGAATCAAGCACCGTGTGGTGGAACTGCCCAGCCGTTTGCGCCTTGCCGGTCAGGGTGCGTGGCGCGGTAAAGAGCGCGGCTTGGCGGTCATCGCCGGTGTGTTCCTCGCTTCGCTGGTGATCACGACCGTGCTTGCGTACGGTGTTGGTTTGTCCCAACTCTTCTTCGAAGAATCGCTCAAGTCCGAGCCCTTTGACGCGAAAATTGAGTACGCCCGAACGCCGGTGGAGAACGCCAGTGGCTGGTCCAACAACACCTCGACGATGGTTGAAGTGTGCGATGAACTGATGGATGAATTCTCCCAGTTCAACGATTGCACCCTCGTCCTGGGCCGTCAAGGCATTCACAGTGCGGGTCTGTTCAACATCGAGTTCGTCGTGGCGCAACCCCTTGAAATGCGGGCCATCGCCGACGATGAGAACCCGTACTGGAGTAACGTGACCTTCGACTACCCCGAAGCCGCCGAAGCAGGTCCTCCCATCTCCGACCAACGAGCCATTCGGTTCTACGGGCCCGAAGCCTTTGACGGTGAACTGGCCAAGCGCTACAGCGAGAACATCATCGCCGGTGCCGGTGAGTGGCCGAGCCCGGAAAACATGAGCGCGAAGAACGGCATCATCTTGCCGTCCACGATTGCCAGTGAGGCCCAAGCCAACGTCGGTGACGTGCTTGAATCGCTCACCTTTGCCTACGTCGTCGACGAATCCACCATCCTGGAAGGAACGGTCACCGAAGACAACTGTGCGGGTGAAATCACGCCGGAAAACAACGAGATGATGTACTGCCGCATGTGGATGACGGTGGAAAACTTGACCGTGATGGGCATCTACGAGCCTTGGCCCTTTGGAAACCCCACCCTACCGTTCAACCCCATCTTCTCCACGTGGGAGGTGCTGAGCGAAGAGCAGCGCGCCATCCTGATGGACAACGACCACATGTACCTCGGGGCGACCATCGACCGGGGCCAATTGCCGACGACTTCCACCGCTGACGCTGCCGATTGGCTGGAGGCGCTGGGCACGGATGTTCAGGACGGCACCTACACCGACGAAGAGGTGGAACTCTACTACACCGACATCATCAGCGGGACCATTCTTTTCCTCAACATCTTCCTCGGGTTGATTCAGATTTTCGATTACATCATCATGATTCCCATCGTGTTCCTTTCGGTTTCCGTGCTGATTTACGGTCTCGTGCTCTCGCTTGAACAACGTCGCCGTGAAGTCAGCATCCATCGCGTCATCGGGGCCGACGGGCAAAGCCTGCAGGGCATGGTCCTGCTCGAGCTCTTCGTCATGTCGTCCGTGGCGTGGCTTGCTGGCTACCTGCTCGCCATGTTCGCTGTCCCCATCGTCCTCTCGGCGGTGGGCTTCATGGAATTCCGCACCGGGGATTTCGACGTCAACCCCACGCTCTCGGTCGGCTCCACCATCTTCACTGCGGTGACCACGCTGGGTCTTGCCTTGCTCTTTGGTCGTAGCCGTGCTCGTCAGTTCATTGAACTCGAAATTGAGGAAGGTGTGCGAAAGACAACCCAAGCCGCTGAGCCCAAGCGCTGGCTCCACTGGCTGGCCTTCCTGTTCGGGATGCTCGCCGTTGGCGATACGTGGCTTGAGGCCAACGGCAGCGAAGACGGCCTTGTGTCCA
>MDTD01103463.1_pt1 | contig 15685 bp, 13 predicted proteins | sample 811221 | NCBI WGS metagenome assembly MDTD01 (sample SAMN05326646, study PRJNA326480) | marine metagenome | isolation source: seawater | place: Pacific Ocean: South West | collected 2011
ATTTTTATCATAAATAGATGTAGCACTAAAATTTAATTCTTCTAAATTTACCAACGATTTAAAATCAATATCTTTATTAAATTCATCACCAAAAAATGATAATTTTTTTAAATTACTTAATTGATTGTAATTAATATCATTATTAAACATATATGGCAATGATAGTGTTTCTAATGAATTTGAACCTTTAAAAGAAATAGTTCCATTAAATTGTGTGTAGCGCAATAATAATTCTTTTAAATTAGGTAAATTTATAAAATTTAAATCTTTATAATAATTTTGATTTAATTCTAATTTTGTTAATTGTGGTAAATTAATTAAAGTTAATGATGAATTAAAATTTTGAGCATCCCTAATATCTAAATTATTTAAATGTTCTAAATTAGTTATTTTTAAATTATTATTAAAATCTAATGTACAAATAACATTTTTTAAATTAGGAAAATTTTCACCATCTAAATGTATTTCGTCAATATTATTTTTTTTCTTTTTAATTATATTATTTTTACCTAAAAATATTGTTTCTAATTTTATAAATACATTTTTTTTAGTTGGTAACTCTAATAAACCATTATTTATTAACGGTAAATAAATTTTTTTTAATTCATTAAAATTTCTAAAATATCTAAAATTAATGTTACCATTAAATTGATTTTCAAATCCAATAATTTTTATAAGATTAGCATCAATATATTTAAATAATTCTAAATTAATTTTAGTGTTTCTAAATATAATTAAATAATAATTGAACATTAATATATAATCGTCATTAATTAAAAAATAATTTGCAAATTTAGGAAATCTTTTTAATATTTTTTCATATGGTACGGGTTTATCTTTTTCATCCATAATGACTAAATGTGTTATAAAATCTAAATCCATACCATTATCCCAATCTAAATCAAAATGAATTTGATATTTTTCAGATTCATATCGTTGTTCTTGAGGAATAATTACAAATAAAGGTCCGACTTTATTATAATCATCAAACATATTATCATCAGATTGACCAGACGTACACCATTTAGTTTGTCTTCCTAAAACACATGATTCTGCTTTTGTATCGGGAATATATACTGTAAATCCTTCAGATCTTTCTCTTACAATTGGAGATGTTCTATTTTGTTCAACAAATCTCATTTTTAGTAACAAATCAAGATTTAACTTTGATTCTGATAATATATTTTTTATTTCCTCAAAATCTGATATTTCTAATATTTTTTTTGTATCTTTTTCTTTTTTACTTAATTCGTGATATTTTATAATATCATTAATATAATTGTTATTTAAATCATCTAAAATTAATTTATCATCCATAACCATATTTATTAACCATTTAATATAATCAAAATTAACATAACTATCTAATTTTAAAATTAATTCATTTGTTGTAAAATCTTCTATTATTTTTTTCATGTTAATTAAATCTTGTCTAAATGTATCTTCACCATCTCGAATATTTTCATCGATAATATCTAATATATTTTTTTTTTTGTTTTCCCCTCTTGGTGTTAAACTTAAAAAAAATGGTTTGTTATATGGTGATTTTGATATTAAAAATTTAAATACTTTTAATGAATCTAAATTACCACCACCTGACTGTAATATTTTTTTTAATATTAGATATTTTAACTTATAATTTGAATATTTATTAAAATATATATTTTCCATATTATATATATTTATATTTTAAAAATACCATATTATAAATAAAGTTTCAACTACAACTACCACACTTGTCACAAAGTAAAACATTCCCATTCATAAAATAGAAATAAAAATTCGGACGAAAAGGGTCTCGAACATACTTGTCACTATTACAATAATAACACTTTACTGTTGCATGCTTCTTACAATATGGGCGATTAAATCGCTTTATGCGAGAGTTAATTGGCTGGCAACACCGCTCAAACTTCCCATCATTTATTGTCAAATAAGCACAATAATCACGAATTGGATACTTATCCTCGTACTCATAAATAATTGGAATAGTACGATTAGCATAAGATGGAAACTTATTAAAATACTGCATTGAAGCATCGTTCATAAACAACTCCTTCTTAGCCTTTATACTCATATCGCGTAAATCATGTGGGTAAGTATTCACCCAATGTATTATATCCTTATACTTCTTATCAACTAGGAATCCTACAAATGAAGGATTCGGTGATGAGGGGTCAAGCGTTGGTGGATGGTGAGCCATTTTATATAAATTAAATATATAATCATTTATATATTTAATTTATTCAATTTTTTTATAACACGTCCATATATTGACTAACACTATTCCTATCATTTTTATTGTTATTAGTATTATTGTCAGTATTACTATCAAAATTATTGTCAGTATTACTTTCAGTATCTTTATTTTCCATAAAATCACTTTCAGAAAAATGTTCGTATAATGGGTTTAAAAATGTTATAACACTACGGGTATTATCATTTTGTTCTGGTATATTATTATTTTGTTCTGGTACATTATTATTTTGTTCTGGTATATTATTATTTTGTTCTGGTACATTGTTACTGTATTTTAAAATATATAAAATATATAAAATAGATATGGTTAATAACATTGATAATACTATAATAATTGTTATATATACATGTGAATAATTATTAACACTTGCTAATTGTATTGTTTGAGTTGTAGTTGGAGTTGTAGTTACACTTGTAGTTAAACTTGTAGTTACACTTGTAGTTAAACTTGTAGTTGGTGTCGTAGTAGTAGTTGGACTTGTAGTTGGACTGGTAGTTGCACTTGTAGTTGGACTGGTAGTTGGACTTGTAGTTGGACTGGTAGTTACACTTGTAGTTGGACTGGTAGTTGCACTTGTTGTATCAGTAGATGTTACAGTTGATGTTTCAGTAGATGTTGGACTTGTTGTTACACTAGTAGTTGCTGTATAATACGAATGTTCATTTGTTCCCAGTACATTATTTTTAATAAAGTAAAATGATGAATTATCATATCTATATCTAAAATTATTAAATGTTTGTAAAAAATTATGAATATCATATGATATTGATTCACACTCATCATTATTATAACAATAATTTAATCTATCGTTCATACAATCCATATCACAATCATCAAATGAACTATCATTATATTCATTAAAACCATCGGCATTCATTACAACCGTATAATTTGGATAATATTCTTTTTGCATATTATATAAACAACCTCTAGAACAATCTTCTTCACTTTCTGTATTCAATTCATTACAGTTACAATTAAATAAATTATTATAATTATCACAACCTTGTTTACAAGACTCTTCTTCAAAATCATATCTTGATGATATTAAACAATATACATCACATGAAAAATGATAATGACAATCATTTAAGAATAAGACACCGTGTCCACCAGGTACTCTAATATAATATGAATAACTTGGTGATTGTAAACTGGTTTTATTACCATGAATTGTAAGTATATTCATGAAATCTTCATTACTTCCAAAAAAATTTAATTTCAAAAAAGTTACTTTTTCTGTATAGTTAATATTATTTAAATCAAAGTTAGTATTAGTGTTATTTAGTATGCCCAAGTATTCAAATATAGATTCATTATTACTTACATAAACTCTTGCTTGTAAGTGTGAATTACTTTGATTATATAAATTAAAAAATATATCGCTACCATTGGTATTTACAATTGATTCATCAGTAAATCCAATAGTTATTGAATAATTATTATAAAATGTCATAAATGTAGAAGTATCATTGTTTAAAATATAATTAAATATATTACTATTACCGTTTTGTAAAATGGTACTATTTGTAAATCCACCAAACGGACCAATTAATTGATTATGACCATAATTTATATACCTTGATATAATATCTGGGTATCCATCACCCTCGTATTCATTTACATATACTAAATTACCAGGTAATATTTGGGAACATCCATGAGGTGGTATTTCTCTTACTGAATATACACCCGGAGTTAAATTTTCAAAAGTAAAATAATTACCACTTTCAACTTCAAGACTAGGTTCTCCTTCATCTAGTAATGCATTATAATTTAAATCTAGGTATATTGTTGTATTATATAGTTCATTTGTTTTTAGTAAATGATGTGTGTCATATAAATATCCTAAAATATCATTATCGATATTAAAGTTTGTAATAGATATTTTTTTTAAACTATAAGAATCGGTATTAGACATTCTTATGTCTCCTAGATTTGATAATTCATTACATATATAATTAGTGTTATCAGTACTATAGTAATAAATTCCAAGACAATTATCATTAAAAGCACAATTATATTCACATCTAGTTAAATTATTTGATGTATTTAAAATAAATTGACTATCCATTCCTGTTGAAAATTCATAAAAATTATTTCCTAGTTCGATATTATTTATAGTCTTTCCTTCTTGTTCAACAAAATAACTAACATTTTTATTACCAACAGAGTAATAATTAAATTCTGTTGGAATAAAAGATAAAACATATGTCAGTAAAATATTAATAATCATATAATTGATAAATATATAGAATCTTTAAATATTTAATATAATAATTATTATAAATTGATTTACATTTTTATTACATTAAAGAGTAGACATTTGTATTATTATAATATTATGAATTATAATAAGGAAATTTTTGTAAGCGATTATTTTGATATTCACAACTTTTATAAAAAAACACTTGGTGATAATGTTATTATTTTAATGCAAGTTGGTTCATTTCATGAATGTTATGGAACGGATACTGAAGGTCCTAATTTAAATATTGTTGCTGATAAATTAGATTTTATAGTAACAAAAAAGAGTAAAGCAAAAGAATTATCTCGTTCTAATCCATACATGATTGGTGCACCAAGTTATGGAGCAGAAGATATTATTGAAAAACTAATTAACAATAATTACATTGTTATTAGAATTGACCAAACATCAGAACCACCAAAGCCAAAGAGAGAAATAGTGGGTATATATACCCCATCAACTTATGTGGAAAAAAATTCAAATCAAAGTAATTATTTAATTTCTATTGTATTTGATATAATTAGTAAAAGTAATAATAAATTACTTTGTTGTGGTCTTACAAGTTATGATATGGCAACAGGTAAAGGTAATATTTATGAAATTGCAAATAAACCAGATGATAATATTTATGTTATGGATGAGATGGTTCATTATTTAGAAACATTTCCACCAAAAGAAGTGATTTTAGATTATACAGAAAATTATAATAAATATATGGAAGAAAATGATCATATTTATAATTTTACAACAAATGAAATTTTATCTTATATTGGACTAGATGATATTAATAAATATAGTACTCGGGATTATAAAATGATAAAAAAAGCAAGTTATCAACAAACATTACTTGGTGAAATTTTTAATCACAATAGTAAGATTAATATTATTGAAGATTTGGAATTACAATACTTTCACCTTGCTCGTTTATCATTATCTATTATGATGGAATTTATTAAAAATAATAATAATAATCTTTTAATGAAATTAGAAAAGCCTAATTTTTATAGTAAAAAAGATACTTTATTTTTAGGAAATAAATCATTGGAGCAACTTGATGTTTTTAACAGAAATAATTGTTTATTTAATATTATTAATAATACTAAAACACCTCTTGGTAAAAGACTATTGAAAGATACAATTAGTAATCCAACAAGTAATATTGATACATTAAATAATAGATATAATACAATTGAAGAAGTTATAAATTCTAATTTAATTGAAGAATTAAAAGATAGTTTTAATAATATTAGTGATATTACAAAATTAATTCGTAGAATAGTATTAAACAAAATTCATCCTTATGAATTTTATAATTTATATAATTCTGTAAAAAAGTCATTATATATTTTTGAATATTTAAATAATAGAAAACTAACAAATCAATTTAATATTGATACTAATCATATTACATCTCTAAAAAATATTATATCATTTGTTGATGAAAACTTTGATATTGATTACATGATGAATATTAATTATACAAATTATAAGGAAGAAACACATAATTATATAATTAAAAATAAAGAATTAGATGATATAGCCGAAACAATTAAAATGAGTACTAATTTTATGGATTATCTTGTAAAAGAATTAGAAAAATATATAGAGGAGAAAAAATTTATGAGTAAGAATAAAGAAACTATTAATCTTAAATTTAATGAAAGAGATGGTTATTATTTATTACTAACTAAAAGAAGGAGTAAATTATTACTTGAAAAATTAAAAAATGTAAAAGAGATTAGTGTAGGAAAAACAAAAATTAAAATAGATGATTTAGAATTTCAAGATTTACCAAAAAGTAATAATGTTAAAATTTTTTGTAAAGAGATTAAACATATTTCAAATAATGTGATTGAATTTAAATATAATATGGCTATTAAAATAAAAGAAAATTTTTATAAACTCATGTTAGAAATTTATGATACTTTTAGTGAAAGTTTATATTATACTGCAAATAAGATAGCATATTTAGATTTTGTTTTTTCTGGTGCTATAACCGCAAAAAAATTAGGATACTGTAAACCCAAAATTGAAAATAATTACAATCATTCATATTTTGAAGCTAAAAATTTAAGACATCCTATTGTAGAAAGAATAAATGAAGACTTTGAATATAAACCCCATAATATAAGTTTGGGTAAAGATAATATTGGAATTTTACTTTATGGTATTAATAGTAGCGGTAAATCAACTTTAATGAAATCAATTGGATTGAATATAATTATGGCACAAATTGGATATTTTGTATCAGCATCTGAATTTACTTACTATCCATATAATACACTTATGACAAGAATTAGTGGGATGGATAATATATTCAAAGGAATGAGTAGTTTTATGGTTGAAATGATGGAATTAATGGCTATTCTAAAACGAAATGATAGTAATACTCTAGTTCTAGGTGATGAAATTTGTAGAGGTACAGAGGAAAAATCTGCAAATATAATTGTTACATATATGCTTGAAGTATTAGAAAAATTTAATTCCTCATTTATAACAGCAACTCATCTTCATCAAATTGCTGAAATGGAAAGTGTTAAAAATTTAAAGAAAGTAAAATCAATGCATTTAAAAGTAGAATATGATGATGAAAATCAAAAATTAATTTATTCAAGAACATTATGTGAAGGTCAAGGTGATAAATACTATGGGGTTCAAGTTGCAAAATATTTAATGAGGAACGATGATTTTAATAAAAGAACAAAAGAATTAGAAGAAGAATATGAAAATATTAATGTTAAAAAAAGTAGATATAATGCAAATGTTTTAATGACATGTTGTGAGATTTGTAATAGTAATCAAAAATTAGAATATCATCATATTAATTTTCAAAAAGATTTCACAGATGGAATTCTAAATGATAATCCTCATATAAAAAAAGATGCTAAATATAATGGAGTAGTATTATGTCAAGCATGTCATGATAAAGTAGACAGAGGAGAAATTATAATAAATGGTTGGATGGAAACATCTGATGGTAGAGAATTAGATTACAAATTAGGAAATACAAAAAAAGTTAAAAAATATAATAAAACACAAATAGAGTTAATTAAGGGAATAAAAAAATTAAATTTATCTGTTGAACAATCAAAAAATATTTTAAATGATAAACATAATATGAAAATCTCACGAAATACAATAAATAAAATTTGGTCAAATAATTATTAAAATAATTAGTTTATCATTATATTAATTATATTAATTATATAATGATAACCATAAGAATTATATTTTTAATTTATTTTATATTTTATACTATTTTTTGTACAGAAGCATTAAATTTACCAATGATTAAAAATAAATATTCGTTATTTTATAATGAATGGATAAATTTATCACCAATATTTTATAAAAATATTTTTAATTCAAATATTTATAAAACAGGTGATTTTATAACCACTAATAAAATTGACGTAGTCATTTGTAATCATATAAATAGGATTGATTCTTTGATTATTTCTTCTATAATAAAAAATAATACAACAAAAAATATATATCCAGTTATACAAAAAGAGATTACAAAAATACCAATAATTGGTTCTTTTCATCCAGCATGTATTGTTATAGAAAGAAATTTAGAATTAGATAAACATATTATTATAAATTTTTTAAAAAATATAAATAATTGTGTTTTAATTATTTACCCCGAAGGAACTCGATTAAATGAAAATAATTTTAAAAAATCACAACAATATTGTGATGATAATAATTTAAAAAAATATGATAACTTACTTTATCCTAAGATGAAAGGTTTGGATTTAATTATAAATGAATTAAATAATACTAATAAAATGGGAAATTTGATTGATATTACAATTAAAGTAAAAAAAGAATTAAAATTTAAAACAGGTTATTTTGATTTTATAAAATATAATGTAGGAAATTTATATTATAATGTTAATACATATAAAGTAAATAATAATATATTTAATAATTATGAATTATTTAAAAAATGGTTTATTATGATTTGGGATAAAAAAGAAGATTATTTAAATAATTATAATAAATGCATATATAAAAATAGTAATTACACAATAAAGACATCCACATTTATTTTAAATATAATATTTATAAGTTTATTAATTTTTCAATCAAAAATTTTAAATGGTAGTTTACTATCCAATAAAAAAAATATAATTATAGAATAAATAGTATGATAAAAAAAATATTACATTTAATATATATAGTTTTAATTTTTATTTCCTATTCGCAAATATTACATATTCCAATTAAAAATAAAGAAAGTACATCCAATTATTTTTTGAATAATATTTGTCAAATGTTTATGTATATTTATACATTTGGTTTTGATTCAAATGTATATTTGACAGGTGATATTATTAAATCTAAAAAAATAGATATATTTATTATTAATCATATTAACTATCTTGATTTTCTAATATCGGGTTTTATGATTTCAAAAATATCAAATGAGTGTATTGGTTTATATTCTAATTACATTGAAAAATTACCTTTGATTGGAAGAATATTTAAAAATTCTAGTAATATAGCATTAAATAAAAAAATAGAAGATGATAAAGAAAATATATTACAGCATTTAAAAAATGTAGATAATACATTAATATGTTTATATCCAGAAGGAACAAGAATTTCTAGTAAAAAAATATTTAAATCACAAAAATATTCTAAAGAAAATAATTTACATATTTATGATAATTTGTTATATCCAAAAATGAAAGGACTTTATACAATAATCACTGAATTACATAAACAAAATAAACTAGGTAATATAATTGATTGTACAATTAAAATAGAAGGTTTAAATATTGATAATACTAAAATTTTAGATTTTCTTAAAAATGATTTGAAAAATACATATATAAATGTAAAAACATATAAAGCTCGTTACTTTGATAATTATAATGATTTTAAAAGATGGTTTATTCAAATATGGGATATTAAAGAAGATTACTTGAATAATTATAATGATTTTGAGAAATATAAATATAAAAAATTAGATAGTAATATAAAAACATCAAATATTATTTTAACTAATTTAGTAGTATTTATATTTTTGTATGTATCATATTTTCAAGTCCGCTCCGTCGTTAGCTAATTTATCAGCCATATTATTACCATACCATAATTTATAATCCTCAGTTAATTTACTTTCTGGTTCTTTCTTATGTGCTTTAATGTGATGAAATTCTATATTTAAATTTTTATAGTAAAAATATAGTTTTTTAATTAATTTTTTATTTAATATACTTTCTCCGTCTGATTTTTTCCATTTATTTTCTTTCCATTTATCTGCCCAATTAGTAATACTATTTATTAGATACATGCTATCAGTATAAATTATAATTTTGAAAAATACTATCTTTCTTAACACTTTTTCAATACCTTTAACACAAGCAGTTAGTTCAGCGACTTGGTTTGTTATATTGCCTCTTTTTATTTTATAACTAATATTATATTTTTCATGTTTTGGAAAATATACACCACATCCTGCTCTTTTATTTCCGACAGGACCCTTGCATGAACCATCTGTAAATATTATTATTTCTTTCATTTAATAATATTTATTATTAAATAAAATAAAACATTATCAATTTTTTAATATTAATATAATTATACATAAAGATTTATAATTAATTTAAATAATGTCAAGTATAAAACCATTTAATAAATCATCTTGGATGACTAAAATAAATAATGAATCATGTATTGATTTTTTTTTTACACAAAGAAAGGTAGTTGAAACTTCTGAATATATAGATGATAAAACTTTAGAAAGAAAAGAGAAAAAAGAAACAATTACTCATAACTTTTTAGCTATAAATTTACCTATAGTAAAAGATGATTTTAATAATATTAGAATAGAAATATGGGGAGATAAAGGATATAATTACGAAGGTAATATTCAAACATTTAAAGGTAATTTCCCAAATCTTATGTTAAAATTGAATGATGATTCTGAAATGTTTATAAAGCTAATATATAAAAATGATGCAGGTGATGAAAAAACATATACTCATTTTATAAATGTATTAAAAAGATATCAAAAATAAATTAAATATTTATATAAAAATGTTTACATAAAATTCTTTTCTTTTAAAATATTAAAAATATTAATGTAATATTGAATTACATCAATAATAATAGACTTAATATTATTTTTTTTAATTTCAAATTTAATATTAATTTTATCTTCAAGTAAATGAGGCATTGCATATCCAGCATAAGTAACATCTTTATGTTTTCTTAATCCATGAGATAATAAATTTCCCATTGTATGGTCATAGTTATTAATATCAATTTCCCCTTTTTGTGTTTTAATATCATCTAAATCATTTATATCAGTTTTTAATACTTCTAATTGATTAATTACATTTTCAATACCATATTTAAAAATATTTTTTTCTGATAATTGACCTCTTGATTCAATAATAAAATTATAATCATTATCATTGTTTTTTGTAAAATATAAGACTGATGCGGGAGAATACATTGCATCCATTTTTTCAATACCAATATCACTAATAGCTGTCATTTTAATTTTTTGCCCATCTTGTAATTTTATTAATGGTATATTTATTTTATATGGTGATTTTATTTCTTTTTCTTTGTAATAAAATTTACAATCATCAGTACCAACCGTAATTATATTTTTTGTCTTATTTTCTTTATCAAGATATAAAGTTAACTGCTTTAAATTAGAAGATGATACATCATAATTTGTTTCAAGAGATATATCATCCATGTTTAACATTTTTGAAATATTATCTTCTTGTTCTGGCAAATCTTTAGTTTCATTGTAAAATGCCGAAGATGATTCAATTCCTAATACCGGAATATTTCTAAATCTTAATTTAATATAGTTATTATTAAAAATACTTGTATTTTCAACAAAATCAAATTTATTGTAAATATAAACCGGTATATTTGTCAAACATATTCTCCGTAAAGTGTTTACAATAATATGGTCTATATCATTACCACTTATATTTAATTCTAATCTACTATTCAAAAATATATCGTCATATAATATTTTTTTTACTGATATATTCCCAATTTTATTCATTATAATATAAATATATATAATTTTAAATAATTAAATCAATTTTTATTATTTTATTAAAAATAACTATATATTTAAGATATTATAATATTTTTTTATAAATTGTTTTTTATGAATTCCAAAACAAAAACGACACTCGCCTTGATTAATATGGGGGGTATAGAAGAAACAATTACATACATGTTCTTTAAAGATAGGTTGTCTACACATAGGACATTTATTTGAATAATCAAGTAAATTTTTTAAACAATGCTTGTGTAATTTATGACCACATTTTAATGTTATATAATTTTTATTATCTTGTATTAAACATATACAACACATATTTAATATATATTTATTCAAATATTGATTCTTTAGATATTCTCATATGATTTACTAATTTAGAAACTAAAGAATTTGGAGAATCAATAAATATATCACAATGATATAACATATACATATCTACAAGTATACTCATAATTATATTATCTTTATCTGGGTCGTTAAAATGAATATTTTCTCCATTAGCATTATATGGTTGAAAATAATAAAAAAAATTATAATCCTTTAATTCATTTTTAAATATATCAAGTGCTTTGTGATCATCTGTTGCAATATATATTTTATAATCTTTATAAATTTTTAATTTATTTATAAACATATTTATATCGTTACTTCTATCAGTGTTTCTAAAATGGACACCAATATATTTATAATTAACTTTGTACTCTTTTAATTTTAATTTTATATTATTATTACATTTAATGTATTTTAAAATGGCATATCTATTATTTCCCCCATTACCAGCATACATTTTTATATTTCTATAATAATCAATACGTTCTAATGATTTTCCAATATTTAAATGCATGACTTTATCATTAATATTATATTCATGAATATATCCATTATCATATTTAACATTTGTTTTATTTAAATACTCTAATTTAATTTTATGATAATTATCAGAACCTTTTATTTCACTATAATCTTCTGTATAATTAATACCATTTAATATAAAATATTTACTAAAATAATTAGAAAAAGCATCATGATTTTTAACATCAATTACTAGTAAATAATTTTTTTTTTTTATTTATATACTCGCAACAATATACTAATCCTCCCAACATATGTACTAAACCACCGGAACCTTGGTAAATAATATATTTATTCATATAATAAATATATTATTTATTTATTTAAATTAATAATTTTATTTGGGAACATCATCTGGCATAATTTCAGGAAACATTTTTGTTGTATAAATTGCACATAATTTATTTAGCATTTTCTTCTCAATATTTGTAGTTTTTCCAAAATCTTGAATTATTGTATTTTTCCCTTCTTTACGAACTAGGTTAAGCATAAGCTTTCTAGAACGCATAAATTTTTCAAAAATATTAACATCTAGTGTTTTTAGATAAAAATAAACATTCTTGTATGTAATAGTAATATTTTTCTTTTTATTGATAAAGTATAGCTTCCTAATATTATACATCATAGTTTTGTATTCATTTGATAGAATATTATACATTTCTTTATTTTTATGCCCTCCGGTATCAATATCCCATAGACTTTCGAATAATCTAAATAATTCCTTTGTAATTACCTTAAATACTGCATCAATTGTCCCCATTGTATCAAAAGATTCATCTGTTTTTAATGGATTTACAATCTTACTATATTTCATAGTATTATCATTATTTTTAAAATAGTCACTTAATTTATTATTTTGATACAGATGAATAAAACCTTTATATAGATTCTTTTCTACACCAATAGCTTTATAAAATTGATACTGGATATTTTGTAGTTTTAGAACTTTATTATTAATCTTGATAATAATGCCTTCGTCTTCAGGTTCACTTATTAGGTCATTATTATTAGTTACATCAAAGTTTTCAATACTTTGAATTTTCTTTGGTAGGAAAATATTATCAGTTAAAAATAGACAATTAATATCTTCTGAATTAATTTCTTTATTTGTACCTTTTTCTCTAGCAAAAATAAAACATAATTTTTTATAATTTTTTCCAAAAGATTTTTCATAATTAATAATATTTTTATTTTCATGATGAATTAATACAAAATGATATGTTAAATTTACATCTAGTTTTTCAATAAATGATTGAATGTTAAATCCATCCTGTTCAATTACATCACAAAACATTTTAAAATGTGGATTTTGTGTTTCTTCAGATATTCTCAAAAGATTACGTCTAGATGAAAAATACCAATTATTATTAAAATTAAATAATGATAAAAGAGACCCTTCATAGCAATTATAAATTTCTTTCTCTTTATCTTCATTCATCATGAGATAATTCATCGCAGTCCCATTATATATTGGAGTAATACATGAATAATTTTCAATTTGAAAATTATCTCTGTTAATAACAACTGAACGACATTCTAATTCAAGCGGAGCCTTATTTTCATTATTGTATTTATTATATAGTAAAATTAAATTTTCATCTTGATAATCTTTACTTAGAACACCTAGTGAAAATAACTTATCTTGCATAGCTTTGATATGCTGATTATCAAAATCTTTAATATAAGAGTGAAGTAGGAATTTAGTCATTTTAATAGTTAATATTATTTTATCTTTAAATGTTTCTTTCAATTTTTTTTACTACATATAAATATTATAAAATTAAATGTCCATACCCAATTATACTAAATTTATTATTAATTTTTTTAGATATAATAATTAGCATATTTGTATTTATACAACATGGTTTTTCTAAGATAAATTCATTTTTAATAAATTTACTTTTACAATTCATTGGTCCTATTTGTAAATATAATAAATCATTATTATCTATTTTATAATTACTAATTTTTTCATAATTTATATTTATTTTTGTATATACTTCAGGTAAAGAACCTTTTATACCAACAATATTTCCAGACAAATAATCATTTGCTGTAAATTGGGGGTCAATATTAGTACCAATACCGATTAATCCACCCGATGAAATAGTATCTAATTTTAAATTATCACTTTGTAATGATGTAATTTTAGATACAAGAGGTCTGCAACTAATATTACCATTTACATTTTCAATTACTCCTGGTCTAATTTCTATTTCATCGCCTAGTTTGAAATTACCATTTAATAATGAACCTCCAATAACACCCCCTTTTAGATCTTTATAATGACAATTATTTTTATTAATATTAAAACTTCTTGTTATATAAAATAAATTTTCTTTTTTATTTTCTCTATTATGTGGAAAATATGTCATAATTGCTTTCAAAATATTTTCTTTTCCCAGACCTAAATTAATTGCTGTTGGAATTATAACTTTAGGTTTAATGTTATATTTTCCAAGTAGAAAATCTAATTCTCTTTTACGTTCTAGTGCAACTTCTTTAGAAATTAAATCTAATTTATTAAATAAAACTATTACATTTTCAAATTTCCCAATTTCAATTGCATGCATATGTTGTAATAATTGTGGCTTATCTGATAAAACTTCAGCTGCAGAAACTACTAAAATAATTCCATCCATTACTTCAATATTACTTAACATAGTAATTATTAATTCATAATGACCTGGGCAATCTACAAAAGATAAATGATGTACTAATTCTCCATCTAAAGTATCATTTGAATTACATGAATCTAAATTACCATTATTATTATATATTTTCATATTTGCATAACCTGGTTTAATTGTAATATTTCTTTTTAGTTCGGAACTATATTTCTGTGTTTTAGTTCCTGTTAATTTAAATACTGTGGTTGATTTTCCATCACTCACACTTCCTAGCATTCCTATATTTAATTGAGGTTGTTTCATTATATTTATATTAAATTGCTATTTAAATATTTACATTAATTATATCTCTTATATGATATTTTTGAAAATAAAAAGTATCATCAACATAACCAAATTTTTTTATTTTGAATTTTTTTAAATTTTTCATTGTTTCGATATCATAATTAATAACTGCAAAAATTTTCTTGAGACTATTATAAAATTTTGAATTGGTATTTATAACAATTGGTTGAATAGGATGAGGACCAATTGTTGCTATTTTTTTTAGATTATGTTCTAAAAATAATAAAGCATTTGAATCAATTCCACTTACATCCACTTTACCATTATTAATATATTTTATAGATTCAATATGACTACCA
>MDTD01152450.1_pt1 | contig 15681 bp, 10 predicted proteins | sample 811221 | NCBI WGS metagenome assembly MDTD01 (sample SAMN05326646, study PRJNA326480) | marine metagenome | isolation source: seawater | place: Pacific Ocean: South West | collected 2011
AATGGATGAGATGATGCGTATAGATGCCAGGTTGGTGGACGTTGGTACTGGTGAGATAACCATGGCTGAAGAGATAACAGGCAAGAAGGACAGTTTCTTTGAACTTGAGAAGGAACTAGTATTAAAAATGATTTCTGCTTTTGATTTAGATATTTCTAGGTCAGAACAAAGAAAAGTAAATAAAGTTCAAACCAAATCCTTTGATGCTTTCAGTTCTTATTCTTTTGGATTGGATGCCTTTGACAAAGATAAACTTGAAGAATCACAAAAATTCTTTGAAAATGCAGTTGATATAGATGATAGCTATGATATTGCATGGGATAAACTAGATGAGTTGCTAGAAAATTTAGAAGAATTACTTAAAATAAAAGAGCTTCGCCTTTCTAATGATATCATATCAATCATAAATGAACTTGAATCAAACAAGAGACAAGACTGTGAAATCTTTCATAAGATGCTTTTCAAGAAGATAGGCGAGATTTTTAATGCTAATGATTTCATTATTCAAAATTTTTGGTCAATCGATAAAAATCACCCTCGAAATTTGCCTACCAAACTAGATTTATTGATGCAAGTACAAATATATAATAGTAGAAAAAAATTGTCAAATCAGGAAATCGATTTAGATGGATTGATTTGGCACTTAAAACAATATAGCTTTTATCCAAACAAAGACAAATCAAATAAAGAAATATTTACTGGTTATGACAATTCAATCGTCTCTATCAATGATTTTATTTTGAATTATACTGCGAAATTTGAGGATTTTATTAACATTTTGAGATACCTGGACAGCAAGGATTATGAGAAAGAAATTTGTGGGGAATATGGGGGAATAGTTGATACTCCCTCTTTTACATGGTATATGCAAAACCCTATTCAATTAACTGGATATCTTATTGCAAGTACAGATAATTCACCTGGCCTGATATATAGCCTAATTACCTTAGAGCATTTATCAAACAAAGATATCAAAGTAAGAGCTTTGGATGGTAATATGAAAAATATCAAGGTTGCCCTTGACGAGCTAATCATTTATTTTGGTAAAAAACATATTGAAACCTTTCCTTATGATGCTACCAAAGGTAAGATAGGTCTTATTGATCAATCAATAAGGCGAATTAAAGACCCAGAAATATATTCTGCATATAAATGGTTGGTAAAAAACGGTGATTTGAATTGGACACATCTATGGGGATTAAATGAGGAGGGAATGGCATACGGTGCTTATGATGAAGAGAGCAATAAGGATGCTTTAACTGTTACTATTTTTAATTATAGTGGCAATGATGTAATGCCATCTTCTTTATCTAAGTTGCCCTACCTATCAACATTTAAATTTCAATATCCTTCCATGGGAGATTTTGAACAAGCTAAGAATAATTTTAAAGATTTTGAATTTAAAATAATAAATGACTACGGTTATGAATGTGACGCTTGCGGCTTAGATAAAGAAAATTTTGAATTCGTTAGTTCACTTAAAAAAAGATTAAAAGCAAATGATAAATAGGTTGAGCCCAGCATGAATAGAGCGTTGTTCATCCTCTTTTCTTTCACAGTCCTACTGGCAGAGACCAGGACCATAGCGATATCCTATTTTGACAATACGTCCGGATCTGAGCAATATAATCCACTTTCTAAAGGTTTGGCTGATATGCTGATAACGGATCTATCCAATGTCAAGTCCATTCAGATAGTGGAAAGGGAAAAACTAGAATCTCTATTGAAAGAGATAGATCTAGGTAGTGGCAAGTTCATCGACAAGAACACTGCCCAAAGGCTGGGCAAGGGACTTGGAGCAGGCTATATCCTTACCGGTAGTTTTTTGATAATGGATGAGATGATGCGTATAGATGCCAGGTTGGTGGACGTTGGTACTGGTGAGATAACCATGGCTGAAGAGATAACAGGCAAGAAGGATAGTTTCTTTGAACTTGAGAAGGACTTGAAGATAAAGATAATTGAATCTTTGCGCGTGAACCTATCAAAGACAGAATCTAGACGAATTCAAAAAAGTCAAACCAAATCCTTTGATGCTTTCAGTTCTTATTCTTTTGGATTGGATGCACTTGACAAAGGTGAGATCGAGCAATCATTGAAATATATGGAGGAAGCAACAGAGAATGATGATGATTTTGATCTTGCTTGGAATAAGTTAGACGATCTAGAAAAAAAAATAGATTCTTTTCTGAGATCAAAAGGATTAAATGTATCTACTACGATTCTAGATCTTATTAATCTTGTTCAAGAAGGACAGCTTGAGAAATGTGTTCCTCTTATTCAAACTGTTAATTCTTATTCAGGTGCAACTTCTTTTAGATACGATTCACATAGATATAAAAATTTTGGAAAGGACAGGGATTTTTGGAAAGTATTCCTTTTCAACGAACCACCCGCTGATTTTATAGAAGCAGCAGATCATTTCAACGATATATTGGACAAATATTACAATACACTCATTTTCTTTCATGAGAATGATTTTAATCAAATATGCAAAAAAGAGCACACGATTGCCAATATATCTTTTGATGAACTTGTAATGATTCATGTTGGTCTATTTGATAAAGGATTACTGGACTTCTTGGAATTTGTGAATGTTAGATATGGTAAGAATGAACCATCTTTGATAAATAAGTTTCATAAAAAACAATTAATATTATTAGGTCACTTTATTGATAACTATCCATACAATAGTAGTTCAGAAATGATCGCAAAAAGGCTTAAGTTTATTGTTAAAAGTCAAAAAAATCCTGTCATTTATGATTTCTACAAGGAATATTTCAGTGTCGTTGATCCAATGGCAGACTTGATTACGCCTAGTCATGATTTTAAGGAATTAAAAATCTATTCTTCCGACTTTAGAAATATCGTTGTTCCAGATGGTGTTGAATATTTAAGTGAATATATTGAAGAAATTTATATTCATTATAATCCTATCATAAAAGAAACCGATAACCAATTCAAAATTGAAGAATTAAATGGGAATAACCATTTCAGCGTTTATTCTAGACGAAAATCCTATGATAGACTGTATAATAAAGAGATATACGAAGAATACTTTGACAGTGATACATTGTATATCCCAGACGCGTTACTGAAATTGAAAAACTTAAAATCAATTGAAATAAAAAACATTAAGTCAAGATATGTTCATTTTCCAGATCAACTTAATGACTTGACATCGTTGGAAAAAATAAAAACGAATTCGAGCGAGGACAATATAAAAGACCTTTCCAGAAGGTTTCCTAAGATTAATATCACTAGATAATAGCTTGGTATTTTATTTATTATTTATAGAGACCTCGATTCGATATCAATAATTGCTCTTAATTATTGATTTTTTATTTTAATTCACTAAGATAAATCCTTTGCTCTAAAATAGAAATGGAACAATCTTTACAAATAAATTTTTTTAATTATTTGATTTTTTTTTATTTAAGAGATTAGTCATGAATGTAGATAAAAAGAACATCACCAAGGCAGTTGTCGCATAAATGATATAACCTAGCAGGTTACTACTCAGGGAAGGTTTTTTTGATAACCAGTTCTTAATAAAACCAGGATCTATATTGAAATATTGAGGTGCAGTCCATGATATGAATTGAGTTATCCATTTGCCTATAAAAAAACCTATACATGTTGTGATGACAAAAACTAAAATATTACGCCAACTCATATTAAGTTAAACTGTTTTTTCATTTATTAATGAAGGATGGAGTGTCATAAAAATCATTACAATCCTTTATTAGATTAGAGAGCTCTTCAAATTGTTCATCTTTTTTCATGTCAATATCATTCAAATGTGATACTTCATCAGAGTATTCAATGAGAATTTCCTTGTTCTTGGTCTTGAGACCAATTTTGTGTATTCCTATCAATGCATTGTATTGATTTGGAATATTTTCGTCAAATTTTGATTCTACGCAAGCTTTGCTGAATTGTATGAGAGCATTTTTTAAATCATTATTTTTGAAAAATATTTTACCTAAACCCGAATGAGCATCAGATGCAAAATCCATACTACCAACATCCTTCGCCAAGCCAAGAGCCTCTTTGTATATTTTTTCTGCTTTTTCATATTCATTGTTTTGAGCAAGATAATCTGCTAAGAATAATTTTAGTTGACAAAGCCCTTCAGTATCATCAATCTTTTCTTTGATCTTGATACCAGATTTTATCAAATTCATGGAATCATCATCAACTTTCTCATATTCAATCAATTCCTTTATCTTATCTTCTATGAGTTCAGATATTAATCTATCCTTAAAATAATTTTCCTTTAATGAGGTTGGTTTTATTTTATCCAGTTTGTTCAAAAGCATATTCAATTTTTCAATGAATCCCTTATCTTTTGATAATCTATTAATACTAATCTCACCATAAATGGATATTAATTCATGAATATCAAATTTTTCTGCAGTCAAGATATCGTTTATATCATCATGCAATGTTTTTTTAATTTCTTCAGAATACCAGCCTGAGAAATCATGAATTATCGCATCAACATATAAACAGCTAAGATGTAGTAATACTGTATAATCTATTTCCTTAGAATTAGTTACAATTTTTTTCATTTTGAGGTATGTATCAGTTATTTTTTTTGGTGCTTGATTGGTTTCGACCAAGGTTACAATAGTGATTTTAAATGAATCAAATATTGCCAAACTTAAATCTTCTGTATTTAGCCTTTCAATTATATCTAGAACATTTTTGCCAAAAACAATGCTTTCATAAAAATAATTTTTTTTCTTTGCCCTAATTTGAGCTTCAATATTGTAGGATAATGCTTGTTCTAGCATTCTATCACCAGAGGCCATTGATCTTTTTGCAAGTTTAAATACTATATTGTCATCTATATTTTCAAAGGTAGAATCATTTTTATAATCTATGTTATGTTTTTCGCTGATAGATCTGGTAATAAGAAATTGATATTCTTTTACAAGTTGTGAAATATTTGTGGTACCCTCAGATGATTTAGATGTAGAAAATCTTATTCCATTCAATATATTTGATGAAGCGAATTGATACACATCATCTTGGTCTAGCACATCATTGATAAAGCCTTTCTTCTCTAGGTCGCGAAGGTTGTCAAGAGTATCTATGAATGGGAGTTTTAGCGCTGTTGATATTGTACTTGCATTTACTTCATTTCCAATGAACGCAGCACATTCGATGATTCTTCTTTGATTTACAGTAAGTCCGGTCAACATTTTAGATATTCTTGAGTATAGTTTTCCGGGAGGGTCGATAGATCTTTCATTGAAATCCTGATGAAGAGAAACAGTATGTTTGTTGAAGTTTAAAAGATCTCTGGATAAAAGGGTTTTAACAGTTTGTATGACCTGGGAAATATTATTGACTTTGAATTTTATCAAATATTTTGACAATCTTGAAGCGGACTGATTATCAAAGTACAAACCTCTTGATAAAAATTCCTCAAAACGGGTATCATCAAGAAAAGTAGATGAATCTAGAACCTTTAAATTTATCAGTTTATTAGGACCAAATGATTTTAAAGTCTTTTTAAAAATGATATTACTTTCATCTGTAAAGGTATTGCAATTTGTTGCGATAAAGTGAACATCAGATAGTTTTTCCATCGATACTAAATTTTGTAAAACTACCTTAAAAAGAGCAAAGGTCTGGCCATCTATCCAGTGAGTATCATCTATTATAAATACTACAGGTCTATCCTTGGAAAGCTGAACCAATGTTTTTTCTATAATATCAGCCATTTCAACAACAGTTGATTGGGTTATTTCTTCTTTTTCATTTGAAGAACCAAGTATATTGTTCATAATTCCAAGACCAACAGTACCCAATGCATCATTCATACCCAGTTCTTCAAAGCCTGCTTTTATTTTATTCGCTCTTTTCGATGCGGGCTCAAATCTCCCCGCCCCAAGCATTGAATGCATCGCTTGAGAAAATGGTTCAAATGGTACACCAGAACCATCTTCAGATAGCTCATCACAGTCTCCAAATAGTATGTAATCTTTATTTTCAGGAAGATTTTTTTTATCATTATATTTATTAATTACTGACTTGGCTATTTCCCTAGCCATTCTCGTTTTTCCACAACCTCTAGGACCATCGATGAGAAGTATTTTTATCTTGTTGTTTTTTTCATCAAAAAAGAAATCTGCTACTTCGTCCCTAAAATTCAATCCTGGGATTTTTTCAATGAACTGGGTTGGGTTTTGAAGAATCGTCACGTAATTGTCAGGACTAAGGTCATTTTTTAGTTTGCTATTAATTTGCATTGAATCAATTGATTCTCGTGACCTTATTATCCTTAATAATTGAAATATAGCTATAGGGGCTAGAGCGCCACTTATGATAGCTAGGTATGAATAAAAAATATCAGCAGCCATGACTGAAATAATTATGAAAATAAAAGTCAAGAGGTATAGAGGTAAATAGATTAAGCCTTTATTTTCATCTTCAAAGAATTTCTTAGATATGCCATAACCCATAAAAATGCTTGTCACTAAACTAAGGGAGCATGCAACGACAGCAAAGGGAAGAAAGCTCATAAAATTAAATTTAATGATAAAAAAATAACCTAAAGTACCTAATGTGGCTAAAATCGATCCAACCCCAAAAGATGCAAGTGTTTCTCCATCAGATAGTTTTTCACTAATTCCAGGAATCTTGATACCAACTAAATATGTTAAAAAGATTGGAATTATTGATAATGATAACGCAAATGAAAATATCCATAAACGATTCATTGGCAGGATGGATAGTGAGCTTGACTCTGGCGCCCAAAGATTAAATGTTGCAATGATTCCTATATGTATGACCATACTACAAAAAAGAGAAAAGAGAACGGAATAGAATTTCACCTCTCTTTTTGATTTTGAGGTCAAAAGTGAATAAAATGGACTAATGATAAAATTTAAAATCAGGGACAAGGTAAGAAGCATAGAGATTAAAAGCACTATATCAGAAGATATTCTTCTACGGTCCTCAGAAAAACCATCTGAATATATGGATTTAATTATTTTCTTTTTTTCAGAATCATAAAGATAAATCCAAGTACCAAAATAGTAAACATCATCAACAATATCATTTTGAACAAGTTTTACTATCATAAGATGTCTTTGATTCCAAGTCGTTAGAAGTTTATCTAAAATGGAAGAGCTTTTGCCTAGATCAGGTATTTGGTATAAGGTCTCAAATTCTTCAATTGATATATTTTGAAGTATTTCTTCAGCGGGCCTTGGAAAAAATTGTGCGTAACTATTTATACTATACAACAATTCATCCTCAAGTGCATTGTTGACAGGATCACTAATAACTATCATCATGACTTGAATATCGTCTTTAGGTTGAGTTTTATCGAGGATGTCCAATGCTCCATCAATTGAATAAGTTGCAGCTGCAACATCAGGATCATCATAATATTCGTATGTATTCACTCTTTTCGTTATCAGATCAAATATAGGATAATCGTTGTGGATATTGTCAAAATTATTATCATATCGAATATCTGTGTCTTCAAGACCCTTTTTTGCGATGATGTAAAGATCTTTGTACTCATTTAGAGAATCTGACTCTATAGCTTTTAAAGCACTTTCGTACCAGTTTCTGGCTTTTAAAAAATCATTCGAGTCACTGTCTTTGTAACGGGCCAACCAATAATATGTGGATGCATGGTTAAGGGCGTTTTTTATTTTATTTGAATTATCCAATTCATTGGACTGAGTAAAACCGAAATCAAAAAGAAAGAGTATTACAGATAAAGAAAGATTGAATAATTTAAATTTTTGTAAGCTTTTTTGCATTTAAAATGATTTTATGATTACTTTAAATTTAATAAATAGTTAAAATAATCATAGATATACTTATATAATGTAATTAATAATGGCTTCAGGAAAAGGACATATTGTAGGGGGGTTTGTTTTTGTTTGGTTATTTCTAACCATTCTTTCAAATCTTTTTTTTGTACCATCACCCATTGAGATAGTGATCTTTGTTGGACTGGCATTAATGTTCTCTTTGTGGCCCGATGTTGACATAAAAAGTATTGGGCAAAAGGTATTTTACTCTATATTTTTTTTGACTGACGCAATATTAATTTTCTATTTTCAAAATTATAAAGCTGCTGCTTACTTTGGATTGTTGATTATCCTACCCATCTTAGCTAAACACAGAGGATGGACTCATTTAAAGATTACAGCAGTCTTGCTTCCGCTTCCACTTCTACTGGTCCCAATGTATGTCTTTGATGGTACGCTTTTATCTGGTTTACCCTATTACTTTGCAGCTGTGTTTGGTTATTTTAGCCATTTGTTTTTTGATAAAAAGTTAATTTGATTTCACCCCTAATAGCATGAGCACAGACCAAATTGCTATTGTTATAATTTTAATATTTTTGTTCGGAATGTTTTCAATAAGTAAATTTAGGCACGATATCATTGCAATCTTAGGTCTAGCCTTTTTAGTTTTATTGGACACTATATTAGGTGGACCTTCCTCAAATTTAATCATTGATAATTCTCAATTATTCAAAGGATTTGGTCATCCAGCTGTCATAACTGTTGCAGCTGTTCTTGTTTTAAGTAAAGGCCTTCAAAGATCGGGCGTGGTTGACAGCATTAGCAAAATGATATCACCTTTATCAGTCAATAAGATAGTACATATCTTCAGTCTTAGCTCTGTAATAGCCGCCTTGTCTGCATTTATGAACAATGTTGGAGCTTTAGCGCTTATGATCCCTGTAGCCTTGAAAACCTCGTGGGCGCAGAACAGATCACCCTCAATAATCTTAATGCCTATTGCTTTTGCATCAATTTTGGGCGGTATGATTACTATGATCGGAACTCCTCCAAATATTATAATATCGTCGTTAAAGTATGAACTGCTGAATGAACTTCATATCAGCGCAAAAGAAGGAATTGACAGTACAGCAGTTAATTATTTTAATATAAAAAATATAGACATTGATAGTTATGAGCCGATCGGATTTGGTCTTTTTGACTTTACCTATGTTGGCTTATTCGTTGCAATTCTTGGAATAGTCTTTATTGCCACAATCGGATGGAAGTTGATTCCGCTGTCGTCTCAAAATAAAAGAAATACGAATAGTTTTTTTAAAATTGACGATTATGTGACTGAAATAAAGATAGTGGACGGATCAAAACTCATTGGAAAGTCTGTAGCAAGAATAAATAAAGCCAACAAAGATAAGATTGAAATAATTGCATCTATATTTAACAAAAAGGCTGAAAATGTGAAAAAAAATCACATTATCAATAGTGGAGATATCTTCTTGATAAAATCGGATCCAGATGATTTAAAAATATTTATGACAGATAACATTATATCTTTTTCAAAAGAAATTCAATCAAGATTAAATAAGAATGATGACTCAGATTCAATTTTTAAGGAAATGATAATTACTCCTGATTCACCATTGGTTGGTAGAAACAGGAATAGCTTTCGCAGAAGGACCCTCAATCGCGTTTCACTGATTGCAGTTGCAAGACATAGCAAGCCGATTCATAAGAGGCTTGGAAATGTCACTTTTAAAGTTGGAGATTTGTTATTGCTGACAGGTTTATCTGGAGATCTTGATAAAACTATGCAAAATCTTGACCTACTTCCATTAGCAGAGCGTGGTTTAAGTATAAAAAGTCGTAGGAAGATTGTATTCTCTATTTCTGTTTTTACCCTTTCAATCATAATGTCGATTGCAAATGTATTCAGTATAAGTGAATCCTTCTTGATTGCGCTAACTATTTATCTTCTATTTGGCATAGTACCAGTAAGAGACCTATACAGCTCAATAGATTGGCCAATAATTGTGCTCCTTGGTGCTTTGATGCCAATTAGTTCAGCCATTCAAAGCACTGGCTTAACGCTATTGATATCTGATTTTGTCACTAGAATAAGCAGCAGTTTTCCTCCATGGTTAATTATATCATTTATTATGCTCATAACCATGTGTCTCTCTGATATAATCAACAATGCAGCAACAGCTCTTATAATGGCGCCTATAAGTTTTAGTATAGCAATCAATTCTGCAGCAAATGTAGAGCCCTATCTAATGGCTGTCGCAATTGGAGCATCATGTGCATTTTTAACACCTATTGGCCATCAATGTAATGCCCTTATTTTAGGACCAGGGTCTTACAGATTTGGTGATTATTGGAGAATGGGTCTGCCTCTAGAAATTTTAATTATAATCATAGGTACACCTTTGATATTATTTTTTTGGCCTTTGTAAACAATATAACGATTGAGAGATTTTTCATGGATCAATACATTATAAAAAACCTACTTAAGAACAATAAAAAAATGAGCAGGAAAGAAGCTGAGAAAAGAGCTCAAAAAATTTGGAATGAATATTGTAAGTCAAATAAAGATCGAAATGAAAAAAGAGAAGAAGAATTTAAAAAAGAAGTAGACAATGCCTTACAACTTGAAAATGATACGATAGCATTTGATTATCTTTCAAATGAAGAGTTAATGGAATATTTCAAAATAGAAAAAAATGATTGATGTTATTAAGGATATTGTTGCTTATACATACGTTACGCTTGGAGCAGGGCATGAGGAGGCAATATATAGAGATGCGATGAGTATCGAACTTCAAGACAGAGGATTTACAGTAAAGACAGAGGCACCCATTAGTATTTTGTATAAAACGAAAAAAGGAAAAGAAATGATCGCGGGTAGTGGCAAGATAGATCTTTATGGCGCTAAGTCAGGAAAATATGCAACGATTGAGCTCAAAACCGTTTCAAAAACATTTAAGGAAAACACCAAAAAAACCAAAGAAGACACCAAAGATTATCATCAATTAAATAAATATTTAAAAGCATTGTGTGTTAAGACAGGAGTTTTAATAAATTTCCCTTTTCGTCCAGAAAGAAGATTAGAGATAATTGAATGAAATTAATAATTTAGCATACTTAATAGGCTTCTAAAGATTAAAAGAAATATTATAACGTTCAAATCTATGGATTTTCTCGAAAATTTCGACGGCAAATTAGTTGACGCGATCACAACGAAGAATCCTTTCATATTTTCGAATCATCAAAAAATTGAGTTAAGCTCTAACTTAGATCCATTTGATGTTCAAGGAAGCTCTATTGGACAAACTGAGGATGAGGTGAATGAAACTGTGAACCTATTAATAAAAAACATAAAAGCTGTCGTAAAGCATTTTGCAGAATCATTTGAATTGATTTTTTTCACATATGGTGGTTCATACAGTGTTGTTTATTATACATTCGATGGTTTGAAATTAAAATCTGGTGGAGGTGCATTATATGATTTGGCACCTGAGGAGATTGAAAATTTTGATAGTGAACAAGAATATGATCAAGCTTGCAACGATTTTGTCAATGAGGCCTCCTCTGAAATCAAAGAGGGAATAAATCTAGATTATTATATAGAATTAATCAAAGATAATGGAATAAATGAGATTTAATATCACTAAAAATCCTTTGAAGTTCTTTAAAGTTGAAATTGTCATTAGAATTTCTATGAATCATAAATAATAGTTTGAAGATGATAAAAAAAGATTTGTCTAATCTGAAAGTTTATCATAAAACCTAAATTAATATCGCAAGATAAAGGATGATGAAATGAACATTACAAATCAAATAGTCCTTGAAGATGAATCTGCATTGGATATTTTTCCAAAAGATGTTTTAGGAATTTTAACAAAAAAAACATCCGATGAGCTTTGGGGATATGAAAATGAAATTATTTTCATAGATATGGAAAATATTTCAATTCATTTTGGCTACAACATTACTTCAAGCATATGTCAAATACTTGAAATAAGTGAAGATGAATTTATAAATCTTTCAAATGGGCTCTATAAGGCAATGCAAAAAATGAAGGGCAGAGCGAAGCCTTTCGAAGTTATGTACTATGAGGATCTCGGTTCTGGAGAAACTTGTATTTATTATTATAAGTATAATGGTGAAATAATAGAGGGTTATGTTGAAAATGATTATGACCTAGGGTTTGCCCTTTATGGCGAGAGTGAAAACATTGATGAAAAAATCAATATGTTTACAGATGATGTTTTATCATCTATGGACAATGAAGAGATCCCTCAAATACTTTTAGAGGCTTTTTCAAAGGTTAAGCCACGATGGATTAAATAGAAAATAATCGAATTACTATTGAATGATTGGTTAAAATAAAAAAACACACTAAGATTAGATTTCAGATTATCACATGAGAGATGAACGAAATTCTAAGCCCTCATTAAATGTGATATTCAATTTCAAGAGTGTCAATCTGAAAACAACTGTATTGATGATACTATCTGCAAGGTTAAGGATATTCATAAATTGTGTTACAATTCCTTGGGACAAAAAGTGAGGACATTCGGATTGGGTAGCGTTTCTGCCGGTTATCATACGTTTGAATGGAATGGGAGAAATGACCAGGGAGAAAATGTTGGTGCGGGTATCTATTTCTATCAATTACAAACAAGAGAATTTACAAGAACACGTAAGATGATATTGATGAAATGATGATACAGAAAGGGAAACATAGGATACACCTAGATGATTTTAATATATATGGTTAGCTCACATCGGTTTTTACAAAGAATGTTGAATTTATGTTTTTTAATTAATTTTTTTTCTTATATAATATCTTATAATCTTTTGTAAGTCTTGAAAGTAGGTCATTCTATGAAAAAACAAGTATGGATTGCTAAGATAAACAATCTTAGAAGCAAAGAGTCTCAATACCCACTGGATTTTAAACCATCTAAATCATTAATAAGTCCAACAGAGTATAAAGATGGCAGGGATTCATATTCGAATATGAGAAAAATCAACAAGGGCGATATTATAATTACCCTTGCTGATAAAAAAATAATGTCTTCAGTTTCAATAGCTAAAAGCAGCTATACTGAAAAAACAATAAATTTTAGTGAATGGGCTGGCGATATATATTACATAAAGACTCAAAATCATAAAAACTTTACAAACCCGTTAGTTATAAAAGATATTTTCGCATCTAAAAATCACCCTCTTTTAAATAAAATAAATGATTCAAGTGAAGTGTTTTATGATAAACGCTTTTACCTCAGACAGGGGGCATATATAACTCCTTGTTCAAAAGAACTGTTAACTTTTTTGAATAATGAATATTTAGAAATATCAAAGCAAAATATACCTCACATATCAAATTATATGATTCACAATTTGGCAAATGATGATTTACTTTCGCACATATCCGCAAACGAAGATGAGATACAAGCTATGAATATTGATATCGGCTCTGAAAAGGGTAATTACATCGCTCAACATAATCAAGGCGTTGATGAGTTAAGAAAAATTTTAGAAGATGATCTCTCATTTGACTATGTAGAAAAGTTGGTAATATTAAAAAAGGGTGGAGATATTGACCTGGTTGCTCTTCATGAGCGCACGCTAATTGTATTTGAATACAAAAATGGCTCGAAAGGTTTATCAAATGCTTACACCAACTTTATAGGCAAGCAAAGAAAGCATAAAGCTTTTCTATTGAATGAACATGATAGACTTAAAGGGAACTTTGATAAGATTTGCTTTGTTTTTGTAGCTTACAATATAGGCACTGATAAGCTCAATAAAATATATAATAAGAAATTAAACGAACAGTCTATCACTCAGGAGCCAAATGATCATGTTGTATCAGGTAAAAGAATCCGAGACCTTGGAAACTACTGTTATAAAATTCAAGCAATTAAACAGTTTGGCGAGATGGGTAGGGCTGTTGATACTAATTACGCTAAAAGACACTTTATAGTAGAACTTAATATTAAGCCAGAAAAGGATGATTTTATCTTTGCGCCAGCAATTAGATCGACTATTAGCAAAAAGAAAAATCAACTTCACTATTCTTTCAATTGCTCTGCGAAAGAGCTTGCAAAATTTGCATCTGTTTCAAGGAGAAAAGTAGGCTCAGAAGGATTAGATCAATATCAAAGACTAATAGATGGAAATAGGCTAACAAAAATAGGAGAAGACTTCCTAGATAAGGGTAATAATTTTGTAAATAACATTATCGTAAAGATAAATCCTGAATTTGTTGATTTTTTCAAACTCAATGCTCCTAAAGACGATAAATTTAACGATCTAAATAAAAAATTTGAATTTGGTATAATTAAGATAAATGCTGATTATAATTCATGTTGGGTCATTGATGGCCAACACAGATTGTTCTCTTATTTAAAAACAACGAGCGATAAAGTAGATGACACAATCAGTGTATCAGGGTTAGTGGGGATTGATGAGGAAACAGAGGCTAAATATTTTCTTGCAATTAATGATAATTCGCAAAAGGTTCAGCCTGATCTAATTTGGGACCTCAATGGTCAATTAGATAGATCATCAAATGAAGGCATCATATCAAATGCTGTTAAAGATATTTTTAGTATCAATAATGATAATAACATTTTTTTTGAAAATATAAAAATTCCTTCAAAATCAAATAAAGGATTTAGCTTTGCAAATATTTGTAGAGCCTTAAAAGATGATTGTAGATTAATAAATAACAAATTTTGGCTTGATAAGAATAATAAAAAATTCAACAACCCTTTTCTTAAAGATGATAAAGAAAAAATTATAAAGCTCATAGCCAATGCGTATTCCAATTTCTTCATTGAGCTCAATCAAAGGCTTGACAGTAAAACTAAAGACAATCTTTATAACAATGCCGTTATATCGCAACTATGCATGTTGGCGAAGGATTATTTCCTTTTTCACAAATCAAGTAAAATACTTAAAGATGACACTGCTCAATATGGCAAACCATTCTTTGATTGCCTGGGTGAAATTTTTGCTAAAATGACAGATGAAAATATTAGGGAAATTAGGGCTATGGCCAGCGATCAAAAAAAAATTGATGCAAAGCATATTCTTTTAGGTGAATTGCAGCAAAATTATGATTCCAACTTTGGTGAAAAAAGAGAAAACGAATTATTAAATAAAGTTATTCAGTTTATTGAGACAGACTTGAAAAAATGGGTATTTGAATATATCGAAGAAAAGCACGGAGTTAATTTTATTGTTGATACTGGTAAGTATGATGCAGACTTAGAAAAATGGAAAAAGAAAATGTACGATAGGAGCTATGGTACAGATTTAAAAAATATTTGGAAAGTGGTAGATTTTCGCATTTTTATAAATTTATTGACTGATAAAAAATTTATAATTAAAGATTTGTCGGGCAAGCAAGTGAACCTTTGGAAAAATGACTTTAAAGATTTTTTTATTATAAGGAAAGATGGCTTGGGATTCGATAATGAAAATGAAATTAAATCTAAATTAACCATCCTAAATGAATATCGATCAGCTTGCTTTGCGCATGTAGCGGAAGGTGCAGGTCGCGACTATACAAAGGGAAGAGACACTTATCACCCTGTAAAGAGAGAGTCTGTGAAAAACGCGCTAGAACGATTCTTAATTCTAATTGACTAAGTTAAAAAAATCTATAATCGTAGATATTGACTATACACTATCAATACCTTTTGGTAGAGATATTTACGATTTCAAAGATTCGCTAAAAGATATACCAAATAATTATGTAATCGATATTCTAAAGCTTGATATATATTTATCTTTTGATATTTTAATTTTGACTGGTAGGGAAGAAAAATTTAGATCAATAACTGTGAAATTTTTACACAATAACAAAATTCCATTTCAAGAATTA
>MDTD01171026.1_pt1 | contig 15679 bp, 14 predicted proteins | sample 811221 | NCBI WGS metagenome assembly MDTD01 (sample SAMN05326646, study PRJNA326480) | marine metagenome | isolation source: seawater | place: Pacific Ocean: South West | collected 2011
AAATCAGAAGCTATGAAATATTTTGGAAATGATGAAGTTTATATTGAAAAATTTTTTCAAAATCCAAGACATATTGAAGTTCAAATTTTAGCAGGTAAAAATAGAGTGGTACATTTACATGAAAGAGATTGCTCAGTCCAAAGAAGACATCAAAAATTAATCGAAGAAACACCAAGTCCAGTTTTAAATGACGAAATAAGAAAAGATCTTTTTGAAAAAACTGTAAATATGGTTAGTAAAATCGGTTATGAAGGTGCTGGTACTGTGGAATTTATATACGAAAATGGAAAATTTTATTTCTTAGAGATGAACACAAGAGTACAAGTAGAACATCCTGTTACAGAAATGGTTACGGGTATTGATATAATAAAAGAGCAAATTTGGATTGCTTTTTCAGGAGAAACCGCTTTAAAACAGTCAGATATCAATCCAAGAGGACATGCTATAGAATGTAGAATAAATGCTGAAGATCCTAGCAAAAACTTTCAGCCTTCTCCTGGCACTATTGGTATGTGTCATCAACCCTCTGGATTTAGAACAAGGGTAGATGGTGCAATATTTCAAGGTTATAAAGTTACACCATATTATGACAGTATGGTTTGTAAACTAATTTGTCATGGAAGAAATAGAATGGAAGCAATTCAACGAATGAATAGATCTCTTGATGAATTTGTAATTGAAGGTATTACGACGACTATACCTTTACACAAAAAATTATTAAATCACAGGAAGTTTATTAAATCAGATTTCAATGTTAGTTGGCTGGACAAAGAAAAGATTGTTTAAATACAGCCCACAAGCCAAATATCATATACAGGGTGATCAAAAGGAGTAATTGACGGACTTGATGAAAACATCCACCCATTAAAAACAAAAACATCATCTTTATTTTTATTGGTAAGATCTTTAACTTGAATATAAGCTGTAATTTCAGGATTATCATCAAATTCTGAATTTGTACATTTCATACTTTTAATCGACAGATCTTTATGTCTTAAGTCCTCTCCATTTTTTAATTTTATCAAAGTATTTTTTGAACTAATTTTATCTAAAATTTTAATATTTGTGTATTTACCCTCTAAATTAATTTCTGCATTTAAATAAGAAATGAAAAAAATTGAAAAAAAGATTAATGATAAATAAAAAATTTTACTTATTTTTCCAAGTTTTATATTTTTTTTCAATTGCATTTTTATTTTTATTTGGATAATAAGCCTTATCTGTACCAGTTAAATTTGATTGATGAGGTTTTTGCCAATCATATTTTTTAAACTCATGACTTTTTTCAATCTTATTTGGAGTAAAGTGCATCCATGAATACCATTCAACTGGAATTTTAGATGCATCAATCTCGCCAGAATATATAACCCATCTTTTTCCTTTTTTACTCTCGTAATATTTGTTCCCAAACAAATCTTCACCAACAAATTTACCAAAAAATATAGTTTTTAATCTTGTTCCAAAAGTGTCTCGATTCCACCAAGTGAAAATTTTTTGAAAAAGTGTCAACATAAAATAAAATTATATTTCAATCATTAATTGTATAAATTAAATTAGACTAAATTTTGAATTTGTATATAAATGAATTGAATCATTATTCAAATTAATTTTAAAAATTGGGGTTAAATGGCAAAGTATTTAGTTGAGACTTATTATACCTGTACTTTTAAGGTAAATCATTACTTGGATGATATAAATGAAAAAGAGTTAAAAAATCTAGAAAAAAGAGATGATGGAAAATTTGAAATTTTAGATGTCAAACTAGATAATAGAAAAACAAAAAATTTAGATCCAAAAAATAATAAAGTTGTTCACAATAAAAAAAATGATCTTGCTATAGATAAAAATAATACGAATTCTACAAATTTAGAAAATATTATCAAAAATAATACAACTACTGAAAAAAATGGAAAAAGATTTAGCATGCCAGATAGAAGAAAAGGATATATTCAAAAAGCAACCATCGGAGATCATAAAGTTTATCTACACACAGGTGAGTATGAGGATGGAAAAATAGGAGAAATTTTCATCGATACAAGTAAAGAGGGAGAGCTAGTTAAAGCGCTTATGAACAACTTTGCTATAGCTATTTCTCTAGGACTACAATATGGAGTTCCTCTTGATGAATTTATTAATGCTTTTATCGGTACTAAATTTGAACCGTCTGGTAAAGTTCATGGAAATGACAGAATTTTAAGTGCGACATCGATTTTAGATTATATTTTCAGAGAATTAGCAATTTCATATCAAAATAGAGAAGACTTAGCTCATACGCCAGCTATTGGAACATCTGATAGTATTAATGATGGACAAAATTCAGATGATCAAAATCAACTTTTAAAAATTGTAAAGGATATTACCAGTAAAGGTTTTGTAAGGAATAACTATAAAAAAAATTTAGTAGATCTCTCCGACATTAAAATAAGTCTAAAAGGAAAAAAATAATTTATTTTTTAATTTTTAAAGATAAATTTAACTCTTTTAGTTGTTCCTCATTAACATCTGATGGGGCATTCATCATTAAATCTTGAGCATTTTGATTCATTGGAAACATTGTTATTTCTCTAATATTCTTCTCATCAGCTAAAAGCATCACAATTCTGTCGATTCCTGGAGCGATTCCCCCATGTGGTGGCGCTCCATAACTCAAAGCATTAATCATTCCACTGAATTTTTCATCAACTTGATCTTTGTTATACCCAGCAATAGAAAAAAGTTTATACATCAATTCAGGCTTATGGTTTCTAATAGCACCAGATGAAAGTTCTACTCCATTACAAACGATATCATATTGATATGCAATAATTTCCAGAGGGTTTTTAAAATCAATCTTATTTATATCTCCTTGGGGCATTGAGAAAGGATTGTGACTAAATTTAATTTTCTTCGTTTGTTCATCTCTCTCAAACATTGGATAATCAACAATCCAGCAAAAAGCAAAAGAGTCATTATCGATTAAATTTAATTCTTGAGCAATTTTATCTCTTGCTAATGAAGTAATTTTCTCTAAATCTTTTATCTTATTGCAAGCAAGAAAAATACTATCACCTACTTCAGCACCAGTTTGTTTCATTAATTCTTGTAAAGCTTCTTTAGAAAAAAACTTTCCAACAGGACCTTTTGCAGATAAATCCTTATCTTTCTCTAATGTAAAATAAGCCATTCCAGAAGCACCTTGGTTTTTAGCCCAATTATCAATACCATCAAAAAAACTTCTCGGTTTTTCTTTAGTATTTTTTGTTACTATGCATCTTACTTTTGATCCAGATTTGACAAGTTTTTTAAAAATATCAAAAGAGACGTCCTCTCTTTTAAAGATTTCAGTAATATCTTTGATTATAAGTGGATTTCTCAAATCAGGCTTATCTGATCCATATTTTAATAAAGCATCAGCATAGGTAATCATAGGAAATTTATCAAACATTAGCTTTTTTTTCGAAAACTTTTTGAAAGTATTTACTAATAATTTTTCTACTACATCAAATACATCTTTTTGCTCCACGAATGACATCTCTAAATCAAGTTGATAAAATTCACCTGGACTTCTGTCTGATCTTGCATCTTCATCTCTAAAGCATGGAGCTATTTGAAAATATTTATCAAACCCAGAAACCATAATAAGTTGTTTAAACTGCTGTGGTGCCTGTGGAAGAGCATAAAATTTTCCAGGGTTTAATCTACTTGGTACCAAAAAATCTCTAGCACCTTCGGGACTTGATGATGTTAAAATCGGTGTTTGATATTCCAAAAAACCAAACTTATTCATTTCGCTTCTAATAAATGAAATGACTTTAGAACGTAAGATAATATTTTCATGGATCTTTTTTCTTCTTAAGTCTAAAAATCTATATTTTAATCTTATTTCTTCTGCATATTCTTGATCACTAAAAACAGGCATTGGAAGTTCTTTGCAAGTACCTAAAATTTCGAATTTTTCGATTGCAACTTCTATCTCACCAGTTTCAATATCTTTATTAATTGTATCACTAGAACGATTAACAACTTTACCCTCAATCATAATAACAGTTTCTAATTGCATTTTTTCTAAAAAACTAAAATTAGGATTTTCTTTATCAATGATGCATTGAGTGATTCCATAATTATCTCTTAAGTCTATAAATAAAAGATTACCATGGTCTCTTTTTTTGTTGACCCATCCAGATAATAATACATTTTTTCCAACATTTGTTTTTCTTAATTCGTTACAGTTGTGACTTCTAAATTTATTCAACTAATTCCTCCATAACTTCCTTTATAATTTTTAAATCAATAGACTTTTTCTTTTTTAAACTTATTTCGTCAATCTTATATATTAAATCAAATATTTTGCCATATGATCTATCTATTCTTTTAACAATATAATTAATCAACTTTTTATCTAAAGAAATTTGACGATCTGACAAATTTTTTATAATTAATGCAAAAATCAATTCATCATCTGGTTTGCCTATATCTTGTAATATAAAATTTTTACATCTTGATCTAAGATCATTTAAATCAAAATTTATGTTAACTATCGGTTTTGTTGAAGTTACAATCAAATATTTGTTCTCTTGTTCTATAAAATTAAAAAAAGTATAAGCTAGTTTTTCATCAATATTTCGGTCAAAATTTTCTAAAACTATATTTTGGTATAACTTCGCTTCTTTCAAATTATCATTATTTAAAAATTTTGCATCAATAGATATGCCTAAATTCTTTTTTAAAAAAATTTTGATCAAATGAGTTTTACCTGAATATTTTGCCCCGCTTATATTTAAAAAATTTTTTTCCCATTTTGGCCATTTATCAAAAAATTTTAAAATATGTTTATTACTGCTAGAAACATAAAAATCCTCAACTTGAAAATTTTTATCATAATCAAATTTTAGAATCTTTTGATTTAAATCTGTCATTTTAAAATCCATATCTTATTTTGAGTATCAAAATCGTAATCATTATCATTCATAGATTTTAAAAAAGCGCTTGGTGTTCCATTGAAAATTATTTTAAAATAAACAAAATCTTTATCAAATTTTGATATGTGATAGTCATAAATTAAATCTGTTTCGGTCAATATTTTTTCAAAATTTGAAATTTTTAAAGTGTTATTGCTATTTATTTTAATATTTAAAGCTAATTTGATTGATGTATTTATTTGATTAAAATTTTTCCAATAATCTTCATAAATATTTTTAAGGTTTTGTATCATTTCCTCAATATCTTGTTTATCCTCAATGTCTAAATTATTAAAAGCTAAATTTTTTAATATTTCATTATTAGATATTGAAATCCTGGATAATACTCTTACTTCTTTTTCATTTTTAAATATTAAGGCAATTATTGAGTCTTTTAGATCATATTTATTTGTTATTTCTTTAAAATCATAACTTTCAATAAATTGAAATTTGCTTTTTATTAAATTCAAATCCTCAAGATCTTCAGTGGGTAGAATATAATTTATAAGATGAAAATTTTCATTTATATTATTCCATTGATTAAAAATTTGATTGTTTGAAAAAACTAATAGATCTTTTTTATTTTCATCAATAATTATTGGAATAAATAAAATTTTTTTTTTTATTGGAATAGATGGAAAAATATTTTTACTTTCTAAAAAATTAAAAACTTTTTTTTTACTAAAAGATACACCTAAATTTACATAATAAATTTCATCTATAAACTTTTCCTGTTTGATGGAAAAGGTATCTATCATACCTTTTATTTCATTTAACTTTGTTTGTTTAATTTTATTTTGATCTGAAGAATTTACAATTAATAAAATTAATTCTGAAAATGCCTTTTTAAACCCATTATCAATAACTTTTCTCTTATCAAAATTTATCTCGAAAGGTTGAGAGATTTCAATGTTTTCAATTTTAAAAGCTTTTCCATTAACTTTAACTGTGGAAAAGAAAAATAAATTTAGAGATAGAATTACAAAAAAAATATATAAGAATTTAATATAAAAATTTTTATATTTAGTAATCATATATTGATAATAATGAAAAAAAACTTATTTACCTATAAAAAAAGTGGTGTTGATATCAATACAGCAGATAAATTTGTAAAATTCATTTCTAAGATTTCTACAAAAAAAGAAGGCAAAAAAAAGTTTAATAACATAGGTGGATTTGGTTCAATTTCAAATATTCCACCAAATGTTAAAAATCCAAAAATAGTAGCATGCACTGATGGTGTAGGGACCAAAATTGAAATTGCAAATATGTTAAACAAGTTTGACACTATTGGAATCGACCTTGTGGCAATGAGTGTTAATGATCTAATTGTTCAAGGTGCCAAACCACTTTTTTTTCTAGATTACATATCAATAGATAAGATTAATTTAAAAAAACTTAAAGCAATTATTAAAGGAATATTAAAGGGATGTAAAATTTCTAATTGTGAATTAGTAGGAGGAGAAACAGCAGAAATGCCAGGAACTTATGCAAAAGGAAAATTTGATATTGCTGGATTTGCTGTTGGTATTGTTGATAAGAAAAAAATTTTGAAAAAAGAAAATATCCAAATGAATGATTTAATTGTTGCAATACCATCAAGTGGATTACATTCTAATGGATATTCATTAGTCAGACATTTACTTAATAGGAAGAAAATAAATATAAATAAAAATTTATTTTTAAAGAAAGAACTAATAAGACCTACTAAAATTTATGCAAAAGAAATATCAAATTTAAATAATCAAAATCTTATAAGTGCCTGTGCTAACATTACTGGTGGAGGATTAGCTGAGAATATAAAACGAATTGTTCCAATTAATCTTTGTGCAGAAATTGATCTTAATAGAATCGAGCCATCTAAGATTTTTAAATGGTTAAAAATGAATGGTATTAGTGATAAAGAAATGCTAAAAACATTTAATTGTGGTGTTGGTTTTTGTTTAATAATAAAGTCAAAAAATCTAAATAAAATATCTAAATATTTTTCTAATGAATTTAAACCATATGTAATAGGAAAAATTGTTAAAGGACCAAATAAAGTAAAATTAAATGAAAAAATTAATTGGTTCTAGAAAATTTCACTTACTCAAAACATCTGTTTTTATTTCTGGATCTGGAAGTAATCTCAAAAATTTGATTAAATTTTCATTAACAAAAAAATCTCCTATAAAAATAATTCTTGTAGTTTCAAGTAACTCAAAAGCGAAGGGTCTTAATTTAGCTAAAAAATATAAGATTAAATATAAAGTTTATGATTTTAAAAAAAAGATAAAAGATGAAAATAAAATTTTAATTAGTTTGAAGAAAGATAAAATAGATTTGATTTGTCTCGCTGGTTTTATGAAAATTTTATCAAAAAAATTTATAAAGAAATTTAATGGCAAAATATTAAATATTCATCCTTCTCTTCTTCCTAAATACAAGGGACTAAATACACATTTAAGAGCAATCAACAATAATGAGAAATTTTCTGGATGCACAGTTCACTTCGTAAATTCAAAGTTAGACTCCGGAAAAATTATTTTACAGAAAAAAGTTAAAATCCATAAAAAAGATACACCTCGAATTTTGGCAAAAAAAATACTCAAAGAAGAACATATTCTCTATCCTAAGGCTTTAATTAAAGTATTTTCTAGTCTTTAAAAAAAAATTGAATTTCTATTTTGGCATTTTCAATGCTATCAGAACCATGAACAGAATTTTTATCAATTGAGATTCCATATTTTTTTCTAATTGTTCCATCTTCTGCTTCTTTAGGATTTGTAGCACCCATTAATTTCCTGTTTGCAGGGATAGCATTATCTTTCTCCAAAACCATAACAACTATTGGTCCTGATGATAAATATGAACACAAATCATTAAAAAATGGTTTTGTTTCATGAACTTTATAAAATATTTCTGCCTCTGATTTTTCTATTTGAATTTTTTTTTCTTTAATAATCTTAAATCCATTCTCTTTAAACATTTGTTTGATTTCATTCTCCAAACCTCTTTCGACAGCATCTGGCTTAATAATTGATAAAGTTTGTTCTGAATTATTCATAGTAATCCTCAATGAGTTGATTTAATAATCTCACACCAAAACCTGTTGCTCCCCCAGAATTCAAAGCACCCCCATATTTTGAAAAAGCCATTCCAGCTATATCTAAATGAGCCCATGGAGTTTTATTCAAAATAAATCTTTGTAAAAATTGTGCAGCAGTAGTTGAGCCTGCACCTCCAACATAGTTTATATTTTGCATGTCTGCATTTTTTGAGTCCATTAACTTGTCATAATTCTTATGGAGTGGCATTCTCCAAACTTTTTCATCAACTTTGTTGCCTGATAAAAAAATTTGATTAGATAATTTATCGTTATTTGAAAATAACCCTGCATATTCTGAACCTAGAGATACAATTATAGCTCCAGTTAAAGTAGCTAAATCAATTATAAACTCTGGTTTAAATTTTCTCTCAGTATACGTTAAAGCGTCAGCTAAAACTAACCTACCTTCTGCATCAGTATTTAATACCTCAATTGTTTTACCACTGTACGATTTTACAATATCCCCTGGTCTTTGAGCATTTCCTCCTGGCATATTCTCAACAAGACCAACAACTCCTACTGCATTAATTTTAGCCTTTCTCAATGCTAAGTTTTTCATTAAGCCTACAACAACAGCTGAACCTGCCATGTCATAAGTCATGTCTTCCATAAATTTTGCAGGTTTTAATGAAATCCCGCCAGTGTCAAAACAAACACCTTTTCCAACGAATGCTAATGGTTTTTTTTTTGATTTTGTACCATTCCATTCTAAAGTTACCAAATAAGAGCCTCTAATACTCCCTTGTCCAACACCTAACAATGAATTCATACCTAATGTTTTTAATTTTTTTTTATCAAAAACATTCACTTTCAATCCAATTTTTCTTAGTTGGATTAATCTTTTTGCATATTCGTCTGGATGTAAAATATTTCCAGGTTCTGAAACTAGATCTTTTGTAAAATTTATACCCTCAATTAATGAATCGAATTTCTTATTTTTATTTAACTTAATAGACTTACTTTTTGTAAGTATATCTAATTCTAATAACTTATTCTTTTTTTTTGTTTTATATTTTTCAAAATTATATGATTTTAACTTGGCTCCATGAATAAATTGATCAATAAAATCTTTATTTTTTTTTTCAAACTCTCTTAAATTATTTTCTAATAAGGTTGAATGAATAATTTGATTTTCTTTTAAGTAATTATAAAATTCAGCCCCTAATTTTTCAATTTCAATTGAAGTCGAATTATCTTTTAATTTTACTATAACTACTTTTTGCTTTGAATTAAGATTAAATGTAAAAAAATTCTTATCTTTAATCACATTGTTAGTTATAATTTTGTTAATAATACTAGTATCTTTCGATAGTAAGGTTTTAGCTAACCCTAGTACTTTTGATTTTGCATCAGAAAATAAAACATAGTTTCTTATCTTATTTTCGACAATATTTTTTTTGAAACTTACTTTAATTGACATAATTTTTAATTATAAGATTATAGATGAATGCTATATATTTAGAAATTTATTATTTTCAATGAAAAAATTAATATTTCGGAAATTTGCTAAAGATACATTGATTTTCTTTACTTTGTTGTGCCTCGTAATAGGGCTGATTGTATGGACCATGCAGGCAGTAAATTATTTTGATTTTGTCACTCAAGATGGGCATGGTTTAAAAACATATTTTTCATACATAATATTTAATTTTCCTAAAATAATTCACAGAATTATTCCATTCATATTCTTTATATCACTTTTTTATATGTTGGTTGATTATGAGATGCGAAATGAGTTGCTAATTTATTGGACATCAGGCGTTAACAAATTTGATTTTACAAACAAAATTTTATTTTTATCAATAATTTTAACGATTACTCAAATTTTTATTGGGGCTTTTTTTGCACCATTATCTCAATATAAAGGTCGTGAATATTTAAAAAAGTCTAATATTGATTTTTTTACTTCCCTCTTAAAAGAGGGGAAATTTATTAATGCTGTTGACGGTTTAACAATCTTCATGGATGAAAAAAATAAAAATGGAACATTTTCAAAAATTTTTATTGATGATTCTTCAAAATCTATTTCGAAAATCATTTACGCAAAAAATGGTCTTATAATCGAAAATGAAAAAAAAAAGATATTCAAACTTTATGATGGACAAGTAATCAATAAAGACGAAACAAAAGTAAATGTCTTTAAATTTGATGAAATTGATTTCAATTTAGCTGACTATAATACCAACACTATTTTGTCTCCAAAAATACAAGAAATGCCATCAACTTTATTACTTAGTTGTAAGTTTAAAAAATTTTTTAATTATAAAGATAATATAAAATATAATTTTAGTTGTAGTGAGAATTTAATGAATGATGTTAATCAAGAATTATTTAAAAGATTTTATAAGCCCCTTTATATTCCAATCATCACTTTATTATGTTGTTTTTTAATCATTGTTCCAAAAAATCATATTTCTTATAAAAAAAACCAAAAAATAGTTTTTTTAATAACTTTTTTATTAATAATATTATCAGAAGCATCTTTAAGATATTCAACTATTTCAAACTTAACAACTCTTATCTATTTAATTATACCTTGGTTAATTTTTGTTTTAATTTACTTAATTTTTTATAATAGGATTAAATATGCTTAAAACATACGAACAATATCTAATTAAAAATTTTTTGAATAAATTTTTGGTAATCAGTTTACTTTTTTTTAGTTTAATAATTATTTTGAGTATCCTAGAAGAAATATCTTTTTTCAAAAACATAGAAATTAATTTTTTATATCCATACTTTTTAACTTTATTAAGTAGTCCAATAACATTATTCGAAATTTTTCCATTTATTTTTTTACTATCAACTCAATTTCTTTTTTATGGTTTGTTTAAAACAGAGGAATTGAATCTTTTTAAAATAAATGGTTTAAGTAATCTTAAAATTATTAAGATACTTTTTTTTACTGCATTTTCTATTGGATTAATAACAGTTTTATTATTTTATAATGCAGCCTCAAAACTAAAATTTATTTATACAGATTTAAAAAATAGTTATTCAGAGGATAATAAATATTTAGCTGTTGTGAACGATAGCGGTTTATGGCTTAAAGATGAAATCGGTGATAGAACTTTAATTGTAAAAGCAGGAAATATTAAAGATGATTTTTTAAATGAGGTAATAATTAATGAATTTGATAATCAATTTAATTTAATAAAAATAATTCAGTCTGAAAAAATTAATATAGATGATAAAGACTGGATATTACAAAACCCTAAAATTACTAACAATAATGTTTCTGACGCTAGCTCTTCAAATATGATTTTTAAAACTAATTTCGATAAAGAAAAAATTAATAGTTTGTTTTCAAATATATCAACATTAAATATTATAGAACTTTTTAATCTAAAAAAAGATTATGAAAATTTAGGCTATTCCTCTGATGAAATAGTTATTCATTTATTGAAATTAAGCTCTACTCCATTGCTTTATGGTATATTGACTGTCTTATCTGCTGTAATTATGTTTAATTTTAGGAAAGAAAAATCCTTATTTTATCACGTCATTTTAGGAATTTTGATGTCAGTTATCATTTACTACATTAACTTTATGTTCACATCCCTTGGAAACAACGGGAAAATCCCCATAATTTCCTCAATTTATCTACCTATATTATTTATTTCCATATTTGCAATCATAGGTTTAATTAGGGTAAATGAAAAATAAATTATTAAAATTTCTTCTTTATTACTTACTAATTTGTAACATATCTTATGCTGAACAATTTAAGTTTGAAACATCAGAAATTGAATTAATTGAAAATGGGAAATTGATTTACGCTAAAAATGGGAAAGCACTTTCAATTGATGGAAAATTAGAAATACAAGCGGAGAAATTTGAATTCATAAAAGACCTGAATACCTTAAATGCTTTTCGAGGGGTTGCTTTTTTTAAAGCAGAAAATCTTAAAATTAAATTTGGTGAAATAACATTAAATCAATCAAATCAAGTTTCTAGCGCAAAAGATAATGTTATAATTACAGATTTAGAAAAAAAAATTTCGATTCAAACAAATTTAGTCTCTTTTGATAAAAAAAAAAATATTTTAAAGTCTTCAACTAAATCTGTATTAAAAGATAATACAAATAACTCTTTAAGCGCTGATAGTTTTTTGTACGATTTGAATGAAAACGTTCTTAAATTAAAAAACGCAAATTTAAAAGATTTTAATAAAAATAATTTCCAAATAGAGACAGCATTTTTGAATACTTCAACTAAACAGCTAATTGGAAATGATATTTTAATTAATTTAGATAATAAATCATTTGATCAAGATAATGAACCAAGAATAAAAGGTACAAGCATCATTTATAATAATGGATTAACAGAAGTTAACAAAGGTGTATTCACTACTTGCAAAAAGACCGATAAATGTCCTCCATGGCAACTATCAGCTGAAAAAATTCAGCATGATCCAAAAAAAGAGACAATAAATTATAAAAATGCATTATTAAAAGTTTATGATGTGCCTGTTATGTATTTTCCAAAATTTTTTCACCCTGATCCATCAGTTAAAAGAAAATCAGGTTTTCTTATTCCATCAATTAAAAATTCGACTGACTCAACAAATTATTTTAGTATTCCTTACTTCTCAGTCATAAGTCAAAATAAAGATTTTACTTTTACACCACGTTTATATTCAAATAGTGACTTTTTATTCCAAACTGAGTATAGGCAAAAAAATAAAGATAGTAGTCATATAAGTGATTTTAGTATGTTTAATGAGAAGAATAATACTAAATCCCATTTTTTTTATAAATATAATAAATTTGTACAATTTGCTAACTTTGATGAAGGAAATATTAATTTAAAAATAGAAAAGTCTTCTAATGATACTTATTTAAGAAAAAGTAAATTGTCATCTCCTCTTTTTAGAAATTTAAATGTTTTAGAAAACACTTTAGGAATGAGATTATCAACAGATAAGATTTCATTAGACACTGAATTAAAAGTTTATGAAGATTTAGATAAGGAAAAAAATAGCGATAGGTATGAATTTATTTTACCCAAGTTTGACATTACAAAAAAGATTGATAACTTTACGAATTTTGCTGGTAATTTTTTACTAAAATCTAATAATTTAATTAGAAGTTACGACACTAATATTCTTGAAAAAGTAAATGTAAATAATCTTATCTTTAGTTCTGACTTATCAATTTCAGATGCTGGTTTTCAAAATGATTATGAATTTATAATTAAGAATGTGAATTCTGATACTGAAAATTCTTCAAATTATAAACAAAATGAAAATTTTTATTTGTCAGGATTATTTCAATACAATTCGTCCCTTCCAATGGTAAAAAAAAGTGGCGAATTTACAAATATCTTTAAACCAAAATTAGCCTTAAAGATTAGTCCTAATTATACTAAAGACATCAGTAAAGATGAGGGTAACAGATTAGATGTAGATAATATTTTTAATCTTGATCGATTATCTGCAAATGAAGTTTTAGAAGGTGGTATATCTTTAACCCTTGGAAATGATTTTTCTATATTCGATAAAAACTCTAAAGAAATATTTGGCTTCAAATTAGCCAATAATTTGAGATTAGAGGAAAATGATGATTTACCAAGAAGAAATCAACTAAATTCAAAAAATTCTAACTTTTTTGGGGAAATTTTATTTAACCCAAATGATTTGATAAGAACAAAATATAATGTTTCTACTAAAAATAATTTAACTGATATAAATTATGAAAATTTTACTGCTGAGATTAGTTTAAATAACTTTGTAACAACTTTTGATTATATTAATGACAATAATACAACGGACAGAAATTCTTATTTATCAAGCGCTCTTAAATTAAATATTAATAAATCTAATAATATTCAGTTTTCTACAAGGGAAAATAAATCCTCAAATCTAACTGAATATTACAACTTAATCTACCAATATAAAAATGACTGTTTGGCAGCCTCAATTGAATACAATAAAGAATATTATGATGATAGAGATATTAAGCCTGAGGAAAATATATTTCTTAAATTAACTATTATTCCTTTTGGAGAAACAAGTAGCCCTAATTTAAAAGAATAATGCTCAAGTTTTTTTTTATCATATTTTCATTTACAATATTTTTTAGTTCTTTATCTAAATCCGATGTGAATATTGTAGTTTCTATAGATGAAAAAATAATTACTAATTATGATATTCAAAATGAAGCTGAATATCTTAAAATTTTAAACCCTAATTTAAATAGCTTAGAAAAAAATAAAATTTATGAATTATCAAAACAATCTCTAATAAGAGAGATAATAAAAAAAAATGAAATAGAAAAAATTTTTGACTTTTCACTAAAAAATCCTTTTGTAGATGAATATTTAAAAAATTTATACACAAGACTTAATTTTAACAATGAAAATGAATTTAATAATTATATTCTTACCTCATCAGATTACTCATTAGACGATATAAAACAAAAATTAAAAATAGAGATTGCTTGGAATGAGTTAATTTATTTCAAATACTCAAATCAAATTAATATTGATAAGAAAAAACTAAATAAAAAAATTAATCAGATGACTGAAAAGAAAATTTCAAAATATAAATTATCTGAAATCGTTTTTAATAAAAGAAAAAATGAAGACTTACAAACTTTTATAGATTTAATAAATTCGAGCATTGATGAAATTGGATTTAATAATACTGCAAATGTTTATAGTATTTCTGAAACTGCAAAATTTGGAGGAGATGTTGGATGGATAAATGAAAATAATTTATCAGAGATTCTTTTGAGTAATTTAAAAAAGATTCCTATTGGCGAACATACGGATGCTATTCAAATTGGAAATAATTTTATCATATTAAAGATTGAGGAATTTCAAGAAACAAGTTTACCTATTAATAAAGATAAAGAATTAGAAAAAATGATTAAATTTGAGACAAATAAACAATTAAATCAATTTTCAAGAATATTTTTTGATAAATCAAAGATAAATTATAAAATTAATGAAAAATAAACCAATCTTAGTAGTATCTGGAGAACCGAAGAGTATTTTTTTTGAAATTTTTGTTAAATCTATAAAATCAAACTCATTTAAGAGTCCAATAATATTAATTTCATCTCTAAAGTTATTAAAATTTTATTTAAAGAAATTTCATTATAAAAAAAAAATTCAGATTTTAAATGAGGATTTCTTAAATAATTATAGACTAGATAATAAAAAAATTAATTTAATTAATATTGATTACAAAACTTCCAACAATCTTAAAAGTAAATTTAATAATAAGAATAATTTTATTAAAAATTGTTTTGAAACTGCATTTAAGATTTTAAAAACTGGTTATTCTAATAAACTAATAAATGGTCCTATAAATAAAACTTCATTTCTTAATAAAAAATTTTTAGGATTAACAGAATATATATCAAAAAAATTCAAGATTAGTAATACAGCAATGTTAATTTATAATAAGGATATATCTGTATGTCCTTTAACAACACATCTTCCTATAAAATTAGTTTCAAAAAATATTAAAAAGAATATCATTAAAAAAAAAATAGAATTAATTGATAGTTTTTACTTAAAAAACTTTGGTTTTAAACCAAAAATAGCTATCACAGGCCTTAATCCGCATTGTGAAAGTATTCTTAAATTTAATGAAGATGATAAAATTATTAGGCCCACAATAAAATTTTTAAAAAAAAAGGGGTAC
>MDTD01095544.1_pt1 | contig 15678 bp, 14 predicted proteins | sample 811221 | NCBI WGS metagenome assembly MDTD01 (sample SAMN05326646, study PRJNA326480) | marine metagenome | isolation source: seawater | place: Pacific Ocean: South West | collected 2011
ACTTGCAATGAGGCCTATATCATCACCTGTTAATTTCTCGAAATACTTTGTTTTAGAAAGCACTGTATATAGGGCTAACCCTGCAAAAAGGAGTATCACAGGAGCCCCTAAAGCACTACCGCCTGTTGTTGCAATAAGTGTATTGATAGAGGCTGATCCTCCAGCAAATGCTTGGATTAAACCCTGAGAGATTCCAATACCACCTTCAGCTGCTGCAGATGCAATTGCTGTATAAAATTTAACGCTTAACCAACTCACTAATCCGATTGAAACAAAAGAAGAGAGCAGAGTAAAAGTAATATTAGCAACCCTATAAGGAGAGTCCATTGCAGCGGCATTCGTTTTTCTAGCACTTTTGATTTGATTAATAGTCCCTTGAAGACTCTCTACACTATTATGGTTTAATAATTCTTGCATAATGATTTTTTATTTTATGATTCATATCTTAATTATAGTTAAAAAATAATCACATATGCTCAATCAGACAAAATCTTTAATTATTCATTTTAAAATGATCAAAAATAGACAAGAACCAATAAAATTAAATTCAAAATCTAGCACTTTAATACTTCATATCCTGAAAAAATCAGGTTGTCGGAGAGTACGTACACAATAAGATATGAAGTATTTAAGACATTTTTACAAAAAAAGAATCTTCACATCAAAATAGTCTGAATGATCTTAAATCAAAATCACATCACTCTTAAATAACAATACAATGAAGCTTTAACAAGTCCATTCTGAAAAAATCTTATTTGATACATTTAAAATGAATGTTTGACGATCTTGATTAGAATTTAATGTCTGATAAAAGCATGTATTCAGCTGATACTTCAATGATAAGCATACATAGACGCATGCTTTTCATTCTAGAACCATCAATAAAATATCTTTAATTCACTATCGACACTTCGATCACTGTCACTTACGGTTAAATATATATTCACTGTTAAAATCTTCTTCCACTCTCAGCACCCTTTTCAGTCAAATACTTACAAATAACTGTTTTTTTAAAACCAACTTATTCCCTATCAATATCTTAGAACTTTGAGCAGATGGTTATAAAGGTTCATACTGTATAGCCTCTTATTGACTCTATTTGATCAATCACAACATATCTCTAAGATTTAGAGATATCATTCTAGATTGATAGCTACCTTCTATTTCACTGAACAGTTAAATGCCATCAATACGATTTCAAAGCATATTAATTTTGCTATTATTTTAGGGAAAATGAATGAATCAATTTGGAAGACATCCATTCAAATTTAACCTTATAGCGCTCAATAGTTTACACTCAATGCTATTTAAATCTTTTGAATCATTCGTAATGCCAGTTTGTAATGCTTAACAGTATTTTCAAGATCTACTGACCTCTTTTAAACAATGCATCTAAAGATTTTAGAGTCATTTTCACGACTGTTGGGCGTCCATGATTACATTGAGCCGAACGTTCTGTCAGTTCAATATCACGCAATAATGCATTCATTTCACTCAATGAAAGTTTTCGATTAGCTCGAACTGCAGCATGACAAGCACATGTTGATAATAGTTCATGAATGGTCTGTTCAATTTCATCACTGGTTTCATGCTCTCGCCATTCAGATAACACCGATTGAACCAATTGCTCAATGTTACTATTTTTTAAAATAGCGGGTACAGCATGTATGGCAATTGAGGTTTCACCTTGCCTAACAAGGTCTAAACCCAAACTTAAAAAAAGTGATTGATGTTGTTCTACTTCATCAGCATCTGTAGCCAAAACCTCTACATGAACTGGAACTAATAGCGGCTGTAAGGCCATAGAACGATTCTGATAAGCTGATTTAAGGCCTTCATATGCAATTCTTTCATGCGCTGCATGCATATCAACCAATACCAACCCTTCTTCATTTTCAGCTAAAATATAAATACCATGTAATTGACCTAAGGCATACCCTAAAGGCGGTGGGGCATTGAATGTTGCTTGTGAAGTTTGAGGGATGGATGCTTGATCTTCAGATGTTAAAGGCACTGGCTGTGATTGAGAAGAATCTGTTTTAAAAGCAGAGGTTTTTAAATCTGCGCACACTGTTGAAATGTTTGTTTGCAAAGATTGAGTAGGTTTCAATACAGATCGGTCAACAACACCGGCAGGCTCCATTGATGCTTTCATTTGAACAGAATGCATGTCTGAACGATTAGGCAAGGAAGGCTTGATCAAAGGTTTTGTCAATTGTCCAGGTTCTTGTGAACCCACATCATGAGAAGACTGAGGTTGATAAGCTTGTACTTGACCTAACGTATGTATACTTAAAGGCCTTGCTAAGGTCTGATTTAACGCATGGTAAATAAAATTATGAACAGTTCGTAGCGATTCGAAACGAATTTCTTGTTTATTAGGATGCACATTGACATCAATAGAATGAGGATCAACAGTTAAATATAATACACACATCGGATGTTGCCCATGCATCATACAATCTTGATAAGCACGTTTAATTGCATGTGATAAAGATTTATCTTTAATCAGTCGACCATTGACAAATAAATATTGTGCATCAATTTGTGAGCGTGATAACGTTCCAGGGCCAATCCACCCTGTCAGCTTCAGCCCTGGAGCTTCCGAATGAACTTCCATAGCCTGTTCTGAAAATGCTTCCCCAAAAATAGCTTTTAATCGTGCTTGGGGGGCCTCTAAATTGACACCCTCCCACTGATATTTGATTTTATCATTGTGTTTCAGGATTAAGTTAACAGATAAGCAAGATAATGCCATGCTTTTAAACACTTGTTCAATGTGTTTAAATTCAGTTTGTTCACTTCTTAAGAATTTACGACGAGCTGGCACATTATAAAATAAATCAAATACTTCAACAGTTGTTCCTTTGGCTCGGTGTGCAGGTTCAACACTCCATTTCTGATCTCGTTGTATCAATTGATAGGCTGTTTCATGTCCTTGTGTACATGAGGTAATCTGTAAACGTGAAACTGCTGCAATTGAAGCCAGTGCTTCTCCTCGAAATCCTAATGTTTTCAAGGCATCTAAATCAGTCAAGGTCGTTAATTTACTGGTAGCATATCGATTAATAGCATTTGGCAAATCTTTTGGAGTCATTCCAGTGCCATTGTCTTCAATAATAATTGCACTGCGCCCACCTTGACGTATACTCACTGTAATTTCAGTTGAACCGGCATCTAAAGCATTTTCAAATAATTCTTTAAAAGCATTTAAGGGTCGACCGACAACTTCTCCAGCAGCTAAGCAATTTGCAATTTCAGAAGGCAATTGTTGAATGGGTAACGGTTTTGACATAATTTCACCTGATGATTAATGGGGCATAATGTGTAATTTCTGACCCGCTCTTAAGATTTTTCGAGAGTTCGGATTCATCGCATATAATTGCTTTAAACTGATATGATGCAGTTTAGCTAATTGTAACGCTGTTTGACCTGGTTTCACTTGAATCCAATATCCAGACTGTAACTGAGAAGCACGCGTACCTAAAGGTGGAAAAGATTTAAAATGTTCTTTTAAACCTGAATATATTTGATAAGCCAAGTGTTTTTGATATTTTAACTGACTCAATTGAGCCGCTTCTCGCGAATGAGAAACAAAACCAGTCTCAATAAGTAATGATAATATATCTGGAGATTTTAACACCACAAAAGCTGCTTGCTCAACGCTTTGATGGTGTAAAGTCGTGATTTTTGATAAGGCCTTTAAAATTGATTGACCTAAACGTAAACTTGAAGAGACCGTAGCATCTTGTTGTAAACTCATCAGTAAATGACTCAGTGATAAAGAATGCTGATTTAAACGCGCTCCCCCCATCAATTCAGAATGATTGTCTTGATTTGCAAGCCATCGTGCAGCTTCACTTGAAGCACCTCGTTCTGATAAAGCGTACACCGAAACACCATGTGCTGAATGATTCCAAAAGGCATCTGCATGAATTGCAATAAAACAATCTGCACGTTTTTGCCGCGCGACAGCTAGACGTTCTCTTAAGGTTAAATATCGGTCATGTGTACGCGTTAAATGTGCTTCAAACAGTGGGTCTTGATTTAAATAACGAGCCAACTGTTTTGAAATACCTAATACAATATTCTTTTCTTTAATACTGCCCCGCATGGCACCTGGATCTTTACCACCATGGCCTGGATCAATGACAATTTGAATATTACGTGAACGCTTTAATATTTGAGAGGAACTTGGTTTAACTTTTTGAGCAATACGCGGTAAAGCCCAACGATAGTATATTTGATTTAAATGTTTGTGAACGCGTGTCTCATGCACTTTAAGTGGTTGCTGTGTTGTGAGTACAAAACGTGAAAAATGTTGATGCAGGCCAAGTCTAAATGATTGACAACCTTGAATATGATGACAATGCTTGATTAAAGTTTGAGCTGGAATCTGATGGATTCCAGGTACATCTAAAACCCATCGATATGGATTTTTCAAATGAAAAACACTTGGCTTTTTCGAAATGTGCTCATTCCACTCTATACATAACCCTGCTGTACACTGATTTATTTGAAAAGGTGCTGCGTAACCCGCTATTGAGAAAAAAGACAAGAGCAAGTTTAAAGTAATATATTTTAATTTCATCTCGAAGCGGTCAATTTAAATAGGACGATTAGGTCAGCTGCTCAGCTAAGTATGCCCGAACTCGCTCTAAATCTTCTGGAGTGTCTACGCCACCAGGAACAGATTCAGATGCTTCAACACAATGAATCCGCTGCCCCTGCCACAGGACGCGTAGTTGTTCTAAAGATTCTATTTGATCTAGTGGACTCGGTTCCCAAGCTAGATACTCAGCTAAAAATCCAGCACGATAAGCGTATAAACCCACATGTCGATAATGTGGGCCTTTTAAATCGAAGTGATCAGTTTGTGTGATACCAGGCTCCCAAGGAATGGGGGCTCGACTAAAATAAATGCCAAAGCCGCGCTTGTTTAAAACGACTTTGACAACATTAGGATTTAATAACAAATCAATATCGGTAATTTTTTCATAGACTGTACTAATTGCAGCTGCATGCCGATCCATGTCTTCTGCAACTTGTCGAATCACCTGTGGAGGCAATAGTGGCTCATCTCCTTGTAAATTGACAACAATATCATCATCATCATAGTCCATAGCAACGACCACTTCAGCCAAACGATCTGTTCCAGATGGATGATCTGAAGACGTCATACATACTGTCGCACCAAAGTCTTCCGCAACTGATTTAATTTCTAGAGAATCAGTTGCAATAATGACACTCATTGCACCACTTTCAACAGCTCGACGATATACATGCTCGATCATAGGAGAACCATTAATATCAAGCAATGGCTTTCCTGGCAGACGCGTTGAGTTTAATCGAACGGGAATCACAACTCTAAATGGAGATGACATGCTCATAAGATTTTAAACCTTTTCTATTTTTTTGTATCTAAAAATTTTGCAATCGCACACTGCCCCATAAAACCACTGGCTAATAATAAAGCTCCGATCACAAGAAAGAATATTTGATTCAACCCTAATGCAGATCCTCCGACTAAGACAGCACCAATCAGTATTCTAAATTTCTTTTCAAATTCTGAAATTTTAACTGTTTCGAAACCTTTTTGAGCTTTTGGCATCAGCATTCTCCATGAATATAAAATAATCAGTATAACGTGTTACAGATTACTCGCAAGTATTTAATGTGGCTTAATATTACACCGATCACCATAAAGATTTAACCCCCATGAATGAGCACACATTCAGCATTGAAAATTTAATCATCGCTCTTAAAAATAATACATTATGTTTAAGCATCTAAGCCCTCATTCTATTGAAAATAGAATTTGAATCATTAAATTTAATCACACACTATTAGAGAGATGACATCACTCTTTTTTGGACATTACACTTAACATCTATTTTATGTGGTTGGCCCTTTCATTGGAAAGGAGTGAAGAACTATTCATTTGATTATTAGGCGTTATAGGTACACTTGGTTCGCCCTCAAGTTCAACATTCCTTCGAGGAGCTGTGGTTTCATTTATGATGCATTGGGTGCAGTGGCATCGTGTCGCCAATACAACAAAGATAAGCCCCACAGGAAAACTCATATATAATACATGAATCAATGGCACGGTAACGGAACACCATACTCCAGCTCCAATCAAAAGAGCTAGAACTGTTAATATGACGCCCTCTAAACCAAAATTGATTTCATTTTTTGATTCTTCCGAAGAATATGAGGCAGTATCATCTAACACTTTAGCGATAAATCCGGCATAAAATGGCGTAAACACTCTAGATTTCAAAGCGATACCTTGCATGGCATACCCTGTTGCAACCGCTCGAATCAACACCGCAAATCCATACATCCCCTCCCTTACGCTGAACTTGTTTTGAATCGATTCTTTATCTCCTCTACACAAAGTTCCCAGCCAGTCAAAGATCTCCCATAGAGATTTCAAAATAATAATAGACAATGTGACTGAAATTACGATATGCAAGTAAGGATGCAACGTTGAAACCATTTGTGCTTTCGAATCAAGCTTGAAAAATAATTGAGCAAAAGCGACTGCACCACTTTCTAGCATATAGATAAAACTTTGTGCAATAAAATAAGACGCAATGCCTAGCCCAGTAAAAATGAAGATTTTTTCAATAAGCCATCTTAAAAAATTCATGTTAATGTTTTCAGAGACTTTACTTAACTCAGCAGCTATCTTTAAAAAAACTAAACTAAAATCAATCCAAAACAAGATTGAAATCACAACTCCTGAAATCACGACGCTTGCAGCTAAAATATAGTAAGGTATCACTGAAACATACCCTGAACTTAACATAAAACCAGATGCCCATAAGCCTGTATTACGAAATGTAAAAATGCTCAAAATCACTGAAAATGAGAATAATACCGCCAATACAATGCATTGAAAAAAATAAGTAGGCCATGAACACTTTTTTAGACGGGCAAACATATCTTTAGTGTGCTGATGCAAACTTTCCAGGCTCAACAAAGTGATACCATACGTTAAAATAAAAAATGCACTGAAAGCAATGATGAGTGCGGGCAGACCCAATAATGTATAGATAACATAACCTTCCCATAAGGCTTCTGTCGCAGCAACAATGATTGCAATAAAAATCAGCAAAGATTTTAATTTAGTTTTTTTTTGAAATGCCGAAAACATATCTGCTCACACGATGTTTCAAAGGATGCCATCAAATGATATCAACTTATCTCACTCTGAGCACAGCATAAACGAGGTTATCTAAAAATTCAAATCAGATGACAACGTAATCTAATTAACGTACGCAGGAATATCGGGACGGCCGGATTTGAACCGGCGACCACTTGCGCCCCATGCAAGCACGCTACCAGACTGCGCCACGCCCCGTATAACCCATTAAGCTGAACGTTCGTTGATCGGATTCAACAACTTTAACACATCTTGTAAGCGACTAACAGTCTGCGATACAATATCTTGAGTATGTCTTGCCACTAAAGCGCCAGAGTGATCTTCATTTTGAGTTAATTGAGCTCGAGCACCTTCTATTGTGAAATTTTTCACGTACAACAGTTCTCTAATTTTTCTGATGTATAATACATCTTGATGTGTAAAATAGCGACGCCCGCGACGCTTGATTGGCTTTAAAGCTGTAAATTGTCGCTCCCAATACCTGAGAACATGCGGCTGAACCAAACATAAATTTGCCGCTTCACTGATTGAAAAATAAATACGATCAGGTAACACCGGATATAACTCTACTTTTAAAGATGTATCACTCGACTGTGATATTTTCTGTTCGGGCATAACTATCAATCCTTTCGCTTAATTTAGGTCCTTGTCGCCAAGTTACAACACGGCGAGCCTCAATCATAACATCTTCCATCGTTAGAGGGTTTCTGCCTGGCCTTGCTGTTTTTTCACGTAATTTAAATTTACCAAACCCTGATAACTTAACATCTTGACCCGAGCATAATGCATCTGATACCGCATTAAAAAAAGCTTCGACAAACGCCTGTGCTTCTGATTTAGGTAATCCTGTAACAATACTCAACTGCTCAGTCAATGAGGCTTTCGTTAAGGTCTCTTTCATTTTGATTCTCTCATTTCTATGTTGAACGCATCTTTAAGCATTTCGACTAGATCACCCAATATTTGTGAAATCTGATCATCTGTGAGTGTCTGATCAGACGACTGAAACCACAATGCAAGCGCTATACTTTTACGTGACTGATCAACATCAACATCTTGATAAATATCAAACAATTTTACTTTTTGCAAGTACTTTATCTGATTCTCTTGAATGAAGTCTAAAATATCGGAGAAAACAATTGATTCATCCACAATAAAAGACAAATCACGCCGCATGCTTGGGTATTTTGACACCATGACTGTTTGCTGTAAGGATTGTATTGACATGGGTTTAAGACGACATTCAAAGACACCCACAGGATTTGTGAACTTAAACTGGCTCATCAGCTGAGGATGCAAAAGACCAAATGAACCAATCACATCTTGATTGGCATCGCATATGTGAGCTGCACGACCAGGATGTAACGCCTTAATCAAAGCGTCTATTGGCTCAATATTCCAATCAGCACTGGGTAATAAATCTTTTAAGACAACCTCACAGATGCCTTTAACATCGTAGAAGTCTATCGGTTCTGGCGGCAACCCCCATTGTAATTCAGAACGCATTCCAAGCAATACTCCAGATACCACTCGATGCTCTATCAATGCTCCGGAATCATCAAAATCAAAGCAAGCCCCTATTTCAAACAATCGAATTTCAGTTTTTTGTCGCGCAAGATTATATTCTGCAGCTTCTAACAAACCGGTCCAACAACTCTGACGCATTACATTGAGTTTTGATGAAATTGGATTCAACACACGTACTGCAGCTTTTGCATCACCACAGACCTTTATTTGTTGGCGTTCATCCACAAAACTATACCCAACATGCTCACTAAACCCTAAAGCAATTAAACGCTGACGCAACGTTTGTTCTATACGATATACTGGAGGCAACACAGGCAATTGAGCTGGGATCGATTGAGGGACCGATGGCAACGCATGCATCCCTTCTAACCTCAACATTTCTTCAACTAAATCTTCTGTTTGAATAAGATCATAACGATAACTTGGGGGACACACTTGCCAACCTATTTCAGGAGAACCCGTGTAATCACAATTCAATGCCTTGAGCCGATCAGTGATGACAGAAGCCTCCATGTCAAGCCCCAGTAATCGCTCGATTGCAGCTGAAGTTAAGCTAATCTCTACAGGCTTAGAGATTGACTCAATTGCACCCAAATGAGTAGGCACTCCGCCTAAATATGTCTGGATTAAATCAGCGGCACGATTCAATGCCATTTCAACCAATGCAGGATCGACACCTCGCTCAAACCGAAAAGATGACTCAGAGTGCAAATGTGTTGAACGGCACATACGGGCAATGACTTTAGGTGAAAAACAAGCGCTTTCTAATAAAATGGATTCAGTGGCCTCAGTGACAGCTGCAGCGCATCCTCCCATCACACCGGCCAATGCCAGTGGCTGGGCTTCATCCACAATCATCAAGTAATCTGGATCAAGATCAATGCACTCCCCATTAAGTAGCTCAAAATTTTTGTTTTTTAAACCTTTTTGGACACTCAGGGTGCCTTTGACTTGAGCTCGATCAAAGGCATGCATAGGTTGCCCATATTCAAACATCACATAGTTAAGAATATCAACCACTGGATTAACAGACGTTTGACCAGATGATAAAAGCCGCTGAATCAGCCAGTCAGGCAAAGAACGCGTCATGTCAATTGAATTCATTTGCATCAAATGATATTTCAAACAAGCTGTATCTTTAACTTCAAATGCTAATGTTTGAAGTTTTGAAAATGAAGGGACTTTAATCTCTGAAGGAAGCATTAAATCTCCTCCCTCAAGTGTTGCTAATTCTTGAGCCAATCCACGAATACTCAAGCAATCCCCGCGATTAGGCGTCACATCCACATGTAAAATAGTATCTGGCACTTGGTTTAAATAACTTGATATTGACTGTCCTAACGGAGCGTCTTCTGGCAGCATCCAAATACCTGATTGGCAACTGGGCAACCCTAGTTCAACACGTGAACAAATCATACCGCTAGATTGAACACCTCTTAAAGGGCGTGATTCAATTTCAATGCCATTAGGTAATACTGTACCGACCTGAGCCACTGCCACTTTAATGCCTTCGCATACCGTTGAACAACCACAAACAATTGTCACGGTGGGAATTGATGGGTCTGAATTCAACTGCACTTCGCATACATTCAATCGATCCGCATTGGGATGAGCTGTAACTGACATCAGCTTTCCAATTACAATTGAACTGGGTAATACAGCTTGAGGCACCCTATTATCAACCTCGAAACCTGCTTCAGTGAGTTGTACTGCCAATGCATCTGTCGAGGCATCTGTGTTTGTCCAGCACTTGAGCCATGCTTCACTGATCAATAAGGCCACGTATTCACCCCTGCAAAGAAAATTGTGTTAAAAAATCTAAGTCACCCGAAAAAAAACTGCGTAAATCTTGGACACCATACTTCAATAAAGTCAATCGATCTAAACCAAAACCAAACGCATAACCTCGATAACGCTCACAATCGACATGACACTCTCGCAACACATTTGAATGCACCATACCGCACCCTAACACCTCAAGCCATTGTGTCTCTCCGCCTCCAGAAATTGGCCATTGAATATCCACCTCTGCTGAAGGCTCAGTAAAAGGGAAATAAGATGGCCTAAAACGCAAGCATACTGGCTGCTCAAAAAAAGCTGTTAGAACAGTTTCAATTAACGATTTCAAATGGCCAAAATGACAGGACTCATCAATCACCAAACCTTCCATTTGATGAAACATCGGGGTATGCGTTTGATCTGAATCACAACGAAACACTTTACCAGGGGTGATCATTCTTAAAGGCAACTCAGGCGATGCTTTCAATACTCGAATTTGAACAGGTGAAGTGTGGGTTCTCAGCAACTGACCATTTTCAAGATAAAAGGTATCATGCATTGCTCTTGCAGGATGTGTATCTGGAATATTCAGTGCTGAAAAATTATAATATTCAGTTTCAACTTCCTGACTGACATCACCGCCAATTAATTGGAACCCTAGTGATTGAAATAGTTCAATTAAACGAATTTGTGTATCCATTACAGGATGCATTTGAGCGGGGTTTTGGTAGATACGGCCAGGGAGAGTAATATCGCATGATTCTGCTTTGAGCTGAGCCTCAACAGCAGCCTGAACACAAGCTTGATGGCGTGCTTTGATGGCTTGTTGCAAAATAGATTTGGCTTGATTAAGGTGAGGCGCTTTTATCGCACGCTGCTCGGGGCTCATTGCACCTAACTGTTTAAGCTGTTTTGAAATCAGCCCCTGCTTACCTAACCAATGAAGACGAATCGATTCGAGCTCATCTTGATCTTGACAGCCATGGATTTGAGACACAATTGATTCAAGATCTATTTCACCCTCTAATCTTGGTTCATCACTCATTCAACTTCCTCTGTGAGCTCTTTTTTAGGCGATGATGTTCTAAGAACGGTCCTGCTTTGCAATCGCTGCAATTTGCTTAAATGCATCAAAATCATGTACAGCAAGGTCCGCTAACATCTGTCGGTTCAATGAGATATTTTGAGCTTTCAAGCCGGAAATCAAAGTATTATAATTCAAATCGCACAGCCGCGCTGCAGCATTGATTCTAGCAATCCATAGCGCTCTAAATTGACGTTTCTTTTGACGACGATCACGATAGGCGTACTGTCCAGCTTTGATCACAGCCTGCTTGGCCACTCGATAAATGCGTGAACGTGCTCCCTGGTAACCTGAAGCTTGCTTGAGGACTTTTTTATGTCGGCGTCGGGCTTGGACACCTCGTTTAATTCTTGGCATTTTGACTTCTCCCTTGGGCCTAAACTACTTAAGACGCAACATGCGTTTAACCGCATGAATCATTGATTGTCCAACATACACCGGCGAACGCAACCGGCGCTTGACCCCTCGTGATTGCTTAGTCAAAATATGGTTTCGATTTGCAGATCGACGCTTGATACCGCCTTTTTTCGGCGTAAAACGCTTAGCTGCACCACGGTGCGTTTTCATTTTTGGCATAAGACCCTCTTTAAGTATAACAACTTTGCTGCTGGTTGATTCGAACGCCTCATCAACACTTTAGGAAGCAACGAAAGCTCAAGCATTTTAACTGATATAGCGCTTGTGTCAAGTAGATTTACTATTAACCACCATGATCATTTGTCGGCCTTCAACTTTAGGTGGTGACTCAATACTTGCACGCTCTCCTAAATCTTGAATGACCCTATTCATTAAATCTTCAGCGAGATTCACATGCATCATTTCACGCCCCCGAAATCTAACCGTAACCTGTACACGCGCACCTGCTTCCAAAAATTTTAAAATTCTGTTGATTTTGACCTGGTAATCTCCAACATCTGTCACAGGTCTAAACTTAACTTCTTTATTCATTTTTTTAGTCGATTTTTGCTTTCGCTTACGCTGCGCTTTAAATTTAAAACGCCCAAAATCCATAATACGGCAAATTGGCGGGGTGTCTTTAGGCCCTACCTCAACCAAATCTAACTCACTCTCTTGAGCAAGACGGATACCTTCTTGAACGGACATGACACCTAAACGCGTGCCTTGAGCATCAACAACCATCACCTCAGGGGCTGTGATGTCTTCATTGACTCGATTGACTGAACGATTACTAATAACCAACTCCTTAACAAGTAGATTCCATATCTTAATGGGTTTGAATGTATTCTACAAGACCATCAAATGTCATTTCAGGCAACTGAAGACCGGATTGAGTTCGAACAGCCCAACAACCCGACGCTTCCTCTTTCTCACCACACACAATCAGCAAAGGCACACGCGCAATACTGTGCTCACGAATTTTAAATCCAATTTTTTCATTGCGCACATCTGCTTCTGCCCGAATCCCTAACTGTTTAAGGCGCTTAATTTGGGCTTCAACATAAGGCGTTACCGCATCGGTGACACTGGCTATTACAACTTGAACAGGCGCCAGCCATAAGGGCAACACCCCTTCATGATGCTCAATTAAAATACCAATAAAGCGCTCGAGGGAACCCAGCATTGCACGATGAATCATCACGGGAACTTGACGTGAGCCGTCTTCTGCGACATATTTTGCATCCAAACGCTCTGGCATTGAGAAGTCTAACTGGATTGTTCCACACTGCCACACTCGATCTAAACAATCCTTCAACGCAAATTCAATCTTAGGCCCGTAGAATGCACCCTCTCCAGGTAATATCTTCCATTTTAAACCACTGGAATCCAGCGCTGAAGATAAAGCCTGCTCAGATTTATCCCAGACTGCATCATCACCTACTCGAGATTCAGGTCGTGTTGAGAGCGCAACAGATAACGATTCGAAACCAAAGTCACGATAAGTTGATCGGACCTGCTCAATGAATGCAGAAACTTCATCCAATATTTGAGCTTCAGTGCAAAAAATATGACCATCATCTTGCACAAAGTGTCTCAAGCGCATCAATCCATGCAAAGTTCCTGAAGGCTCAGCACGATGACAAGAGCCTAGCTCAGCTAAGCGAAAAGGCAAGTCACGATAACTTCTTAATCCTTGATTAAATAGCTGAACATGGCATGGACAGTTCATGGGTTTAAGGGCATAGGCTCGATTCTCTGTTTCAACACTAAACATCTCATCACTGAATTTCGCTTGATGCCCAGAGCGTGCCCATAAACTCATATCAACAAGCTGAGGAGTCCAAATTTCTTGGTACCCATAAGCTTCATACTTTGAACGCACATATTGCTTCATCAACTGATACAATTGCCATCCACGAGGATGCCAAAAAATCATACCCGGCGCTTCTTCTTGAACATGAAACAAGTCCATTTTTTTTCCCAGCAGTCGATGATCTCTTCGCTTTGCTTCTTCCAAACGTTTTAAATGCTGCCGCAACTGCTTAGGTTCAGCCCAAGCTGTACCATAAATACGTTGTAACATTGCGTTATCCTGAGAGCCTCGCCAATATGCACCTGCTAAGCCAGTGAGCTTAAATGCTTTAAGCAATTGTGTATTCGGAACATGCGGTCCTCGACATAAATCCGTAAAATCGCCTTGAGTGTACAGCGTCAACTGTTCTTCTTCTGGAATATCTCGAATGATCTCTGCTTTATAATGCTCACCAAGTGCTTCAAAATATTGAATGGCTTCATCACGATTAACCACACGGTGTGTCACAGGCAAAGCCTCGTCGACTAATGCTAGCATCCTGGACTCAATCGCGATTAAGTCTTCTGGTGTGAATCCAGATGGATAGAAAAAATCGTAATAAAAACCATGTTCAATCACAGGACCTATTGTAACTTGCACTTCAGGGTATAACTGCTTGACTGCTTGCGCTAACAAATGCGCACTGGAGTGTCGAATCACCTCCAAACCTAGTTCTGTTTTCCCTGTTATGACGTTGACTGAAGCATCTTCATCAATCGGTTGATCCAAGTCTTGAAGCTGACCATTGACCTCTACTGCCACTGCAGCTTGCGCCAACCCTACACTGATTTCTTGAGCAACGGTCATACCCGTCACAACTTGTGAATAAACACGCTGCGACTGATCCGGTAGTGTAATTGTGATCATTGAGTATCCTTTGAAATCTGGTAGGCACGAGTGGGATCGAACCACCGACCTCCACCATGTCAAGGTGATGCTCTACCACTGAGCTACGTGCCTAAACGCCTCAAGATTAACAAAGCACCTTCTAAAGTGCAAGCACATCCCAAGCTTGACTTGAACTTTTAGTGAAGAGCAAAGGTCAATTTGACCTACCATGTCCTCAATGAGGACTCAATCTATCTGAACATTAATATACAGCAACATACGACTTTACCATCTGACTTTTGTGCCTCAAGAACACTTTCTAAACTCAAGATCACCCAGTCATTTAAATTGAACCTATTGAACTTTACGTCCACACCTTGATCGCAATGATTCTTATTAAATTAAATTTAAAACGCCACAACAATCAACATCAATTCTCTCAGGACAATGAGTACATTTGATTAGAAAGAACATATTTCACCTTGCGTGCTTATCTGGCTGATAAAAAAAGCAAATATTTCAACAACATGCACTCAATCATCACACACAAAGCTTGATATCACAGCTATTTAAGAATCAATCTGAATGATTGCTTTAGTGGTAACATACACAGCATATGGTTTAAAACTTGATGGATATAATCACGCATTCGCTGAGTCATATCTCATCCTGTATACTGAATTTTATTCAGCACAAACTCTAGAAAACCCAGTACTTATTTATCACCCAGGGCCATTGGATGAAGTTTCGCTCTGACTCAAATCGCCAGATTGATCTTGCCCTTCCAAAACAGTGACTCTGCCCATCGGAGTCTCGAAATGCTCCGAAGTATGCGCCGATACTTCTGATAAACTCCCTAAACAACCCACAACACTTTGATGACCCTGAAGGGCCGCTAGGTTCAACGCTGTATTGCCCACTTGATCAGCAACATCCACATTCGCACCTGCACTCGTCAATGCACTTACAATCTCTAAATGGCCCTTTTCAGCTGCTATCATTAATGCTGTCAACCCTTTTGGCTGATAACTCATCCAA
>MDTD01148630.1_pt1 | contig 15678 bp, 12 predicted proteins | sample 811221 | NCBI WGS metagenome assembly MDTD01 (sample SAMN05326646, study PRJNA326480) | marine metagenome | isolation source: seawater | place: Pacific Ocean: South West | collected 2011
AATGAGTTCCAGGATCTTTATTGAGAGATAATCTTCTGAATCAATAACGAATTCAATTTGTGACACTAAAGAGAATTTTCTCGCATTATAACCTGCTCTAGCAAATTGATATTTTTCCTCGATAGAGAATTCCCTTTTTTTACTCAATTCCTCCCAAAACTTCGAAGAAACTTCCCAATTTCCTAATGCGGAGTGAGAATTCGCCGCCACAAGAAGTCCGAACCAGTTCCCCCTATCTTGTTCCAATATTGCCATTGCACCCTCGCTAACCTCATCCCATTTCTTCTCCGAAAGTCCCAATCTTATTGAATTCAAACTCTTTCCAATAATATTTTGAGGATTAGCCTCGATTAGTATGTTACACCAATAGTAAATTCCCGAATCCAATGACCAGTACGTTTCCAATAGTGCCATAGTTTCTATCAGCTTCTCGTTTTCTAAATCCTCTGAAATTTCCTGCATAATCAAACTCTTGGCGACTCCTACTTCACCCATGGAGGCTAATTCCAGTATTCTCTCACGACTGGTTTTACTTGCACTAGTTTTCTTGCCGCGCAAGAACTTTTCTTCTATCTTAGCTCTCTGTGAACTAAGGGAATCAGCCAATTTTGATTCTAGATCAATAGATTGGATAGTTCTTTTTTCTCCCAACTGAACCGCCTGTATATTCTTGTGGAGAGGATACATGAAAATGGTTTGGGGGGTGTCAAGTATTCGGGAATCCAATTCCGTTATATGACCAACCATCAGCAATCATCTTTTCAGCCGGTAAAAATCTCCTTCCATCGAAAATCTCTTTCTTTCTAACTACAGATTCTAGTTTTCTCCAAAACACTCCATTCGAGTAGTCGAAACCTCTGTGAGAGGTTGCTAGAACTATGATGTCTACGTTTCTACATTTCAATTTTCCATCTACCGACGTAGCCCAACTTGGAATCTCTCTCGGTTCAACTAGTGGGTCGTGAACTAGGATCTCTGCACCTTTATCTCTAAGTTCTTCAATCAAAAATTTTACCGGAGTTTCTCGAGAATCTCCTACATTTGGTTTGTACGAGTAGCCCAGAACTAGGACTCTCTTATTTTCCAACCCATCATGAAAAACTCCCTCAATCTCTTTAGCCGAATGTTTGGGCATAGCACTATTTATTCTTCTTGCAGCCTCAGAAATAATAGATGGTTGACCTAACTTCTCAGCAATTTCGATATAGTAATACGGGTCAACTGGGATACAATGCCCACCAACGCCAATTCCCGGGGAGTGCCTATGGAAGTTCCATTTCGTTGAGGCTGCATCCAGTACTTGTTCCACGTCTATCCCCATTAATGGAAGAACTCTGGATAACTCATTTGCAAAGGCTATATCTATGTCTCTTTGTACATTTTCAATTAGTTTCGAAGCCTCTGCAACTTCAATGCTACCAACGAAAACTGCTTCTTCACTAGTTATTTGATCAAACAAACCAGATAGCCAAACCCCATCTTTTTTATTGTCGCAGCCCACAATTTGAGAAACTCCAGAAACACTCCTCATTGAATCTCCAGGATCTACTCTTTCTGGGCTATATGCTAGGACAACATCGATATCCAATTGAGGATCAATTTTCCCACATAGGTCTCCTAGAATCTTCCTAGTAACTCCTGGATATACAGTACTTTGCAGCACTACTACAGTCTTTTTCCCTCTTCCCAAATTACTAATCACGCTCTTGGAAGCAGATTCGACAAAAGAAAGATCAGGACTTTTATCATCTCTCACTGGAGTGGGCACTGTAATTAAAACAACGTCACATTCAGGAATTGACACATCGTAGTCATTGGTCACTGACCATTTTTCTGAAATTGGCGGGATTTCAATTTCGACACTGTCATCTCTCAGATGCGACTTTCCAGACTTTAGAGCATCAATCACACTCTTCGAATAGTCAATACCTATTACCCTAAATCCTGCAGAATGAAAGGCTAGTGCTGTGGGGAGTCCCACGTAACCAAGTCCTACAACCCCTATGCATGCATTGGAATAATCCACATTCTCCACCCTAAACCTGTTGAAGCTATCCAACATTATGAAGTTTTGAGTTCAACCTCCAATCAATTACATTTTCAATGGCCTCTCACAGGATGTGACATGGATGGTACCTCTGAAGTCAATCAAGTAGAAGAGGCGCATCTAAGAATTCATGCCAGGAAAAAGGATTGGCCAGAAGTAGATAGAATATGTTCAAAAAATAAGGATTACCTTTCCTTAGCCCAGAGAATTTTATGGATTAGATCTTTATTTCTGACAAATAAGTATAATCAATGCTATGATATATGTCAAAGAGTTTTGGAAGAAGAACAGTTCAACATAGAAGCCCTCAGATTTAGAGCTAGATCTGCCAATAAGATTCCATTATCGAATAAACAGATTAGATCGGATTGGGAGGCTCTAATTCAGGCGGTTCCAGATGATCCCGAATCGATAAATTATATTTCAAGAACATTGATAGAAGATAATCGCCTTCAAGAAGCAAATCAACTAGTCAAAGAGTTGATTGAATCAGATAATCCATACAATCCTGTTTTTTCAACAATAACAAAATTAATCCATGCTGCCAGAATTAACCAAAACAAAAATCTAGAAAAAAAAATGCTTGAATCTTTGGGTTCATCAAGTAACTCAAGTATTCAGGCGGCAAGACTTCTCGCTCGCGAACTGATTTATTTTTGCGAGGATGAGAATCATGTTCACTGTGAAATACGTCGGATTTACTCGATATTCGGGGATGAAATTCTGAAAGATATTCTGACTTTTTGTCTAAAGTCGGACAAAATTCAAATTATCGTGAAATCGGAAATCACAGATAGCGTCCAACAAATTCTTGATCCTATAAACGGAGAGTTGAAAGAAAAAATTGGACCTCAAGAGACAAGGAAAATACACTCCTCTCTCCAAAAGAAAATAACAAAAATACTCTCTAAACGGAAGAGAAAATACGAGACAAATTTCTCTGAGCAGCAGTTACAGAAAATTAATAGTAAACTCAAACAATCTTGCAAACCATCTTACGATTTGATTATTCGAAGAATAGAAGAGCAGTGTTTTGTTTATGACTACTCGTTAAACTCCTCAGACTCAGTCTTGGTAGTGTCAAATAACTTCGGTACAATTAACCAAATACCAGACTCTAAATTTTTCAAGATAGTTTCATTAGAAGAAGAGACTGATAAGATCATTATTCGTTATACACAAAAACAACAGAATGGACTCGTAGAAAAGGGGGTCGAAATTTTTGATTCTGATCCAAGAATATTACTCGGGCGCTTCCATTCATTGATCCCTGAATTCACACTCCAAGAACACAGGATTCTATCTTGCTTATTGAAAATCATATCGGAGGAATACCCCGGCGAGATATTCTTCAGTCCGGACTTTCCAGAAGTAGAACTAGCGACTAGAATTCTAGGTTACGGAGAAGCCAATGTAAAAACTATAGATCAATTCACTGAAAATTAGATTTTTGTCTCAAAATAGAGAATTTTCATTTTAAGTCAACAATATCAATTGATAGAAATAAATACTGTAGTACCATATGGAGGCTATGATGATACGCGACTCAACTGTGTTGGTCACGGGAGGTACAGGAAGTATCGGTTCAGAGATTGTCAAGGGGTTGATTAGTAGGGGGGCAAAAAAAATCCTAGTCTTCTCAAGAGATGATACAAAACAGTTCTATTTCAGGCAAGAATTAGGCAAGCGATCTTGCGTAGAATTCATGATTGGGGATGTGAGAGATAAGGACTCTTTGGGTAGGGCATTCCAATTTGACTTCGATATCGTTATTCACGCCGCAGCGATGAAACACGTTGAAATCTCGGAGAATAATCCAACTGAGGTCGTCAAGACTAATATTCTTGGAACACAGAATTTGATTGATTTGGCCAAGGAAAGCTCAGCTAAGGTCCTAATGACTGTCAGTACCGATAAAGCGGTCTCCCCATCATCTATTATGGGTGCTTCTAAATTCATAGCAGAAAAATTAACTATCGATGGAAATAACAATGGAGGCACAAAACTCTCGTGCGTCCGCTTTGGCAATGTTATGGGGAGCAGGGGCTCTGTAATTCCCACCTTTATTGACGGAATAAAGAATCGGGGCGCTATATGGGTATCGGATACCGAGGTTACACGTTTCGCGATGCCGATAGTCGAAGCAGCAGATTTGGTGCTTGATGCGGTTGAATTGTCCCTGGGGGGAGAAATTTTTGTCTTGAAGATGAAGGCATTTTCAATGGGTCAACTACTGAGAGTATTTGAGAAAATGCCCTTCGCTAGTGGGGGTTTTGAAATCGAAACTAGAGGTAGAATAGATGCTGAGAAGCTTCATGAGGAACTATTCACTATTGAAGAATCATCCAGATTATGGGAAACAGAAAAGCACTATATCATCTCCAATAATGATGAAATCCCCGATTACCCCGGATTAAAAAAATCGAAATCAAATAACTTTTCTTCCGAGAATGCGGAGAGGTATTCAGATCAAGAGCTAATCGATATCATTTCCTCAATTGCAGACTCGATACTAGTTGATTGATATGCCTCCAATCTTTGTTTCGGGAACTTCGGGATTTATTGGGTTCCATCTTTCAGAGAGGCTTGGTTCAGAATTCCAACAAGTCGATCCTAGAGAAAATATTGATTATGATATGCTTTCCAAAGGGAAAAAATCAACAATTATTCATCTCTCTGGACCTTCAAATAAAGAAGAAGACGCCGAAAGAAAAATAATCGAAGTCACAAATAAGATATTCTCTGGAGTAGAATCATGTCCTTGGATTGACATAATTATGGCCTCGTCGATTAGAGTTTTTGGGCAAGGCGGTAAAATCCAAAAAAATGACTCTCCAATCCCCAATGATGGATATGGAAGAGGTAAGAAATATGCCGAAGATCTGTTCAACAGTCTAGATGATGGGAGGTCTGTAGACATACTTAGGATATCAAACGTCCAGGGAATTGAAAAAAATGGAAATGCTAGAGGAGTAGCAGGAATTCTATGTAGCCAGGCCGTTAGGGGAAGGATCACAATTAATGGCGAAGGAAACTCAATGAAAGATATAATTCATGTCACGGAGGTAATTGATTACATTGCCTGGATATTAGAAAATAAAATAAGTGGAAATCGATTTCACCCTGTTGGTGGTAACAACATTACATTGAACCATTTAGCCGAATTAATATCTTCAAAAACCGGTGCTAAAATTGACAATATATTGGAAGATCCTAATGACCACTCTGCTTGGTTCGAAAGGGAATATTCCAACTCAATATTCAACAGAAATTTTATCAAAATTGAAGATATAGTTGATGAACTATTGCTGAAAATTTGAAGATTGAGAATTTCTTGATTGATTGTAAACATAGTCAAACATTTTTTCGTAATGCATAGCGCTCCAGTCCCCCACTCTCTCTTCTACGTTCTTGTATGCACGAATGCCCATTTCCTGTAATCCGTCTAGATTGTCTAAAGCCGATTTTAGAGAATTTCGTAGACCATTTTTCGTTCTATTTATTATCCATCCACTGTCTTGATCAAGAATTTCCGGAACTATTCCCACGTTGGTAGATATTACCGGCCTTCCGCATGCCATTGATTCCAATACTGGCATAGGGGAACCTTCGTTTGAAGACATATTGACATAAATATGGCCACTGGAGTAGAAGTTGCCCATCATACTGTACTTTATCGGATCGGACTTAGTTGTGGTAACAAGCTCAATCTCTTCGAATTCTTCAACAACAGGTTGTATGAAGTCATAGAATCCCTTTATGCCACCGTGGTGAGATTGATCAGGATCGCCTGCCCAGCAGACTCTAAGCTTACCAAGAAATGGAGGGAGAGGGCTGGGCGAAAAGTACCTAGGATTATAGCCCGTTGGGGTAAGGAAGGACCCTTTTACCATTGGGAATTTATCCATTAATTTCTTTGAAATAAATCCCGTTGCTGGGAAATTAGACAGGATATTATCAACTTCTTCAATAGATATCCCCCTCTTTAGCCATGAGTTATGTGAATGAACTCCTACACAGACTTTATCCAAATCCAGGTTATCAATTAGATATCCCCTGCAGAACATATCATACCAGAAAAATGCGAATATAACGTCGTAATCAGTCGCATCTACTCTCTCCCTCTTTTCAATCAAATCCTTGAAGTATACTATCTCGGCTTCATATTTCCTAAAATTTGTATAAATTGACCTCGCAATGAAATCGTACGCCCAATCCTTGACATCAGCGACTAGTAATACTTTTCTTGACTTCATTCATTACACCAACCAATCATTCTAATTTCCGTAGAGTTTCGAAATGCTATTTGAATAGGCTCTTATTCCAAACTTATCCTTAATGAACTTCCGACCGGCCTTCTTTGAGTTCGAAGAAAAATTTGAATCCTCAAACAAGGCCAATACGTTACTCGCAATCTCCATCGGGGAGTCATCAACTGCCAGTAATCCTGTTTTTCCAGGTATAAAACACTCCTTTGAACCACCAGCATCGGTAGATACTATTGGTATTCCGAATGCCTGAGCTTCGATAATTGCATTTGGTAATCCTTCAACCTTTGAAGTTAGTAAGAAACAATCCATTACGCTCAGATATTGGGCAACTCTATTTGAAAAACCGACAAGATGTACTCTATCCGAGAGTAATTTAGAATTTTCTACAATACTCTTTGCTCTCTCCAATTGCGGACCGTCTCCGACCAGTACAAAGTGTAAATTTTCCACGGGAAACGTCGAGTCTTTCCAATCAAGTAATTTCGAGCTCCCTACTCCTTCATTTTGAGAATACCAATTTTCTAAATCTTCAGAGACCTCTTGCTCAGACCCGTTGCTGATAAGAATTTCAGCAACCTTTAGGAATAGCCAAGGCCTTTTATCCGAAGTAAGCCTTCCTACTGAGCCGACAATAGAGGCATCATTAGGGATATCCATCTCTTCCTTCATAACTCTCCCAGTTCCGGTTTTTTTCCATTTTCCAATATCAAGGCCATTGTGTATTGTCACACTCTTTTCTTGACCAATATCTAGCCATTCCAAATATTCTCTATTCCCGAAATCCGAATTGTGAGTGAGAATAAATCGGTCAGATTCCAGCAATAATCGGTAGCATTCCGAATATGACCTCCCTTGTCTTCTTGCAAGTCTACCTTTTTTCGGAGGCGGCAATGTCCTCGCGGACATTATTATCTTGTCCACCCCTGAAACCAGAGCCGCGATTCCCCCATAGATATTGCAGTAGTCTTGCCAAGTATGGGCAATGTCAAAATTTCCATCTGAATATATGGAGATCATTTTCTTTATTCTATTTGCCTTAGAAACTCCTAACATTTCGATAATTTCGCTGAAATCATCTTCTTTCTTTTCTTCTGAACCAATCTGATAATATTGTGAGATTTCAATATCGTATTCAGAAATTGTGGGATAGTAGGTTTTGTCATTTTCCTTAGGCCCCGGTATCTTGTTGGTGATTAGCGCAAAAGATGAATTCTTTATCTTATTTCTAGCCAGTAAAGTCAATAGTAGAGAAGCCTGTCTTTCAGCGCCGCCGATATCTAATGTGTGACTTTGAATTGCTATTCTCTTCTTCCCCCTCGTTTTCGATATAGATCTTGAAGAATACCCTTCCTTTTCACTAATAGATATTAATTTCCTAATTACCTCTACATCTGTAAAGATGGGATTCCCTCTAATCTGATCAATTGAGATATTATTCGGATTGATTTCTAAATTTAGAAGAATATTCTGAATTTCCCTACCTATTGTAATAACTTCTTGATCCCTTTGACCGTCGATAAGTGCCTTTTTCATAAAGAAATACGCAATATCAATTCTTTCTAATTTTAGGAACTCCTTCGATATCAAAAGTGGAATGGTAAATTTCCCTGGTTCGGCTCTACACGCCAGTATCAACTGTTCAACATATTCTTCTTCGATACCAAAATCATATCCTACAACGGCTAATTGAGCTCTCTTCACCGGAAAATGGGAGTATCTGCGCTTCAAGAATTCGTGCCTGTGAATGAAGGTATCTTCTTCGCCAATCTTATTCAGAGAATAGTAGTGTTTTGTCAGGTCCGAAACTCCAAAGTCTCCATCAATTATTTTCTCTTCAGTTAACCGCAGGTATTCTCTGAATTTTCCAATTTTGAATAGAATTGACGTAATACTAGACAATTCTGAATCTGGAATTTCATTATCCAGAACAGCATATTCCTCTATTTCTTGCTCCACAACTGAAACATCCCCTATCTCAATCATGAACCTCCATCTTTCAATGTTGGAGAAATTGGAACTAAATTTTTCCAAAACTTCAACTGATTTTTCCAAGTCTCCAAGAGAAATTAGAGATCTTATCAGAGAAGAAGTAATCTTATTCTGGAATTTCTCATTCAACCCAAAATGATTAATCAATTCTACGACAATGTCGTCTCTTCCATTTCGGTGACAAATATTTACGAATTCGCTGAACATTTTCGCGAACTGGCTACTCTTGATTTCTTCCTCTTCCAAGACAAGCATCTCTTCATATATCCCCTCTAGATATGATTTCCCGCCTTTGGCACTCATTACCCTTAGAGAGCAATAAATCCTGGTCAATCTATTGATCCTGAGAGTATCAATTAGAGGTTTTATATCATCTGATTCTGCAGATTTAGAATACCTCTCAATAAAATAAATTATCGAATCGGGATTAGGTTTGTTTTTCTTTGATATCTTAATTAGTATTTGACTCGGAGGTATTGTTCCCGTATCCTTCTCAAGGACATTGAAATATGATCTTAGGAACTTGAATGAATCTGAGGCTAAAACTGAAACTTTCTCACAGAGTTTTCTGTGCTCCCTATGCATCTCCTCTCTCTCAAGAACAATAGCCAGTCTTTCCACTGTTGCCGACTTCATTTGAGCCCCCTGCTCAGCAATCAGATTGAGAATTAACGACCTCTTCCCAGACCTCTTCGCTGCTATTGCATACAATTCATATAGCCTTGCAGAATCTATAATTCCATGATTTATCGATTTTTCAAGCTCTGAAATCGCTTGAGCGTGCCTTCCGGTCCGAATCAGCATTTCTGCAAAATCCAGAGAATCGACCAATCTAGATCTCTTTTGCCTGTCCAGCGTGTCCCTCACAAGGTCTGCAAATAGCAGAGTACTGCCATCAGAATCAAATTGAGAGAGAAATCTTGGATTTGAAATTAGAGAAAATAGTAATCTTTCAGATAGATCAATGTCTCCAAACATCCCTACATCCTTGATGTTGATGATAGCCTCCTCTACATCCATACTTCCAGACTCAATTCTTTCTCTTAGAGAAAACTTCGATTTCTCTACAATCCGCTCGTATTCACTAATTTCTCCAGTCTTCCTCTTCGCTCTAGCCAGTAAAAACTGAGCTTTGAATGAGAGATCATGGTCTTCCAATCCACTGATTATATCAATAATCCCCTGGTAGTCACCTATCGTATAGAGAATATCCAGAGTGGTATCGATATTTCTGTAATCATTAATCTCTTTTAGTGCGTTTTTAGCGAGTTCACTAGCCTTTTTGGGATCACCGATAGACCACGTAGACAACAACAAGAACTTGTAACTTTCAAAATTCTTATCCCTTGGATTCACCTTTTTCAGCCAACTAATCACTCTGCTGTATTTCTTTGAGCGATATAACTTCCTAACTCGACTTTTCACTGATTTTATAGTAGAATTTGCAAATTCACAATCATAAAAATCATCATTATTCAGTAATTTAGAAATCTCATTACTTACTGATTTAGTGGAAGTTTTTTCAAATCTTAATTTATCCTTCATTCTGGCTTCTAAAATAATTGAATCGATCATAACGGTAGCCATTTGGGAATCCTTTGCAGAATTTCTGATGATTTTGACTGCATCCCCCCTTTCTTCCTCAATTGAGGCCTGCAGGAGCTTCCAAACAATTTCAAGATGCTCTCCAGATTCAAACACTTCCTTCAGAACAAAACCCATCTTCCTTGGTTTTTTTTCTCTGTAGCATGAAGAGATATACAATTCCAGTTTCTCCCTGTCGTCTATTAAATCGGAATAATCCCCCTCGGAATCTAAAATCTTCAATACTTTGTGATAACCCCCTTCATGGTATAGCGATCTAAGTCTTCGAATCCCCCCTCCCACATACAAGGCTTTGACAATCCATATATTAAGCACGCTGTGCGCTATTTGTGGCACCGTCAGTACTTCTAGTTCACAAGGTGCCAGCAACTTGGGAATCCGAAGCTAGAGCCGATCCCGAAAACGTAAATTTTCTAGAAGATAATATTGCAGAATTATCCAAAATATCTGCAGACGAAACATCTCTTCTAGAGAATCTCGAGAAAGATATTTTCTTCATTTTATCCAAATCTATCTCGCAATATCTAGATTTTTCTAGGGTGAATGTTTTGTTGGGATTCGACAAAAAAGAAGTTAGAAATTGGGACGTTATCTCTAGAGAAGGAAAAATTGAATTCGGGGATAATCTAGTTTTCTGGAGTACTGGATCATCAAAATATATCCCAAAAATAGATAATATCGACATAATAATATTTAGAGGAAATTACCCAAATTTCCATAATCAATTAATTAATTTAATTAAACCAAAAATTACGATTTTTTACCCCGCTACGTCACTTTTCTTTCCCAATTTTAAGAATAGGTTGAAATCTCTAATTCCCTTATCTTCTCGGGGATCCCTTCCGGATAAAGAGATCGACTACTACTTGCAACATCTCTCATCAAATTCAACTTTCTCGATTTTGGATTGTCCCGAAAGATTGGATGGTACTACTGACAACTCATTTAGAAGAGAATTCAACAAATACCTCGAATCTTGCATTAATATTTCTGATAAAATCCGGGAAAAGGAATCTCCTGGAAACTATGACATTGTTCTGTATGATGAGGAGGAAAACTTACCATCATTGCGAAAGAAGTATCCAAACTCTACCCTTCTCAAATTCAACAAGGCAGCTTCTCCGAATTTCTATTTTGACATAAGGGCGATTAGAAAATATGACGTTATCTTCTCAGGAACTACAATTCAGAAAACAAAAAATCACGGATTATTTTATTCTATTCTGGATTTTCTTCTCGAGGAGTCACCAGCGCTCAATGTCGCGATTGTCGGAGTGGAGGGAGGACATGATAATCTTAGAAAAAGATGGCCAGAATCAAATGTCGATATCTATGGGAGAGTTGGTAAAAATAAACTACGAGAGCTCTTCAATAACAGTAGGTTTCATGTAATTACTTCTGGAAGAGACTGTTTTCCGAGGACAATTCCAGAATCATTGGTGTGCGGTTGTCACATATTGGCGCTGGACATTTTATCTGATGGCCTTTCAGTTCTCAGAAACAATCCCATGTTAGGGACTGTTATCGAAACATCTGCTGATAGAATATCATTACAACCAAGTTATAACATTTCAATTGATAAACTTTCTACTAGTGCAAATTTGCAAATTCAATCGGAAATCGAGATAAAAAGGGATCATTTGCTTATTTCTTCTTTAGCAAATGAGATTTTTTCAACACATAGGATGATACCATTGGATATAATCTGGCAGCAGATAGATTTGACATTAACCTAGATCTTCTCTAGTTCTAACCATCGACTGCAGGAAACGAGCATCGTCCTCGTGAATATCTACACAAACTCCCCCAGTAGGTTGCCACCCGTTCCTCATCATTTTCCTAACTATCCTGGCTAAATCGTCTAGACTTCTGCCCCTCTCAATAGTATATTCATTCCACATGGAGCCCGCCCTGCGTTACACGGTTAATAAGTCCATACAAACAAGATTCATTAGTCTCTCTCATCGGCTGTCAATTATACTTAAGTTGCCGGAGTGATAAAGATGATTTGGCCGGATGTTGTAAATGAGTTAGACACTCTGAATCTTCTACTATCTGGAAAGTCAATTTCTCGATACGGCGACGGAGAGTTTGAATTGATTTCTGGGAATAGTATCGCATTTCAGAAGAGAAATACCGAATTAGCAACAAGACTCAATAACATACTTTACTCAGAAAATGAGTGTTTGGTAGCAATCCCAAATTTGAATAATATCTCTTCAGATAAACTAAATTATTGGTCTGGAAGGATAGAACATTATGCTTCACTATTGAATCCAACAAAAGTTTACCACTCCTCATTTGTGTCCAGACCTGATCACATCCCAGAAATAGATAATGAGAAATTTTTCAGAACTTTCATTGAAATTTGGAAGAATAAACCCGTCATTTTCCTCATTGGCGACGGACCGGAAGACGAAACTCATTTTTCCAATGCTCCATCTCTATTCTCCGATGCTTCCAGACATAAGATTTGGAGATTGCCGAGCAAAAATGCATTCAAAGAATATGACACCATACTCTCGAGGTGTCTGTCAGAACCAAAAGATAGTATTTTTTGTATTAGTCTTGGCCCAACAGCATCTGTATTATCTTTCGATCTATCTAATGAGGGTTTCCAAGCCATTGATGCTGGATCCTTTCCTCGTTTTTACAATTGGAGAATATCTTCGTGAACTATCCTTTTATGCTGTCAATGTAAAGAGACACAGCCTGTCCAACCTCTCCATCAAAAACCACCCTTCCCTCATTTAGGACGATTCCACGTGGACACATCTCTTTAGCCAATCCAAGAGAGTGAGTCGACAGCAGGATAGTCTCTCCTCTTCTCATAAATTCTTCAGCTTTCTTTTCGGCCTTCTTCCTGAATTCTTCATCTCCAACCCCAAGAGTTTCGTCCATCAATAGAATTTCTGGATCCAGACTAGTAGTAAATCCAAAACCAATTCTACCTGCCATCCCACTGGATAATGTGTTGTACCTACGATCAAAAGAATCGCCCAATTCACAGAACTCTTCTACTTCATTTATAAACTGGTTTCTTTTTTCTTTTGGAATGCCATACGCGGCAGTTAACAACCTCACATTCTCCCTACCCGTCAAATACGGAATCATGCCTGGATTAGCACCGGATAATGTATACACTCGTCCATTTGTGATTATTTCCCCATTTCTTGGTCTTAAGTGGCCGCCAATACTGCTCAGTAGGGTGCTTTTCCCGGCACCATTTTTCCCGAGTATAGCCACCGACTCTCCGGGCATAACTTTGAAACTAATATCTTCCAATGCGGTGTGGGGCTTTCGCCTACCTACAGAAAACCTAGATTTCTTCACGTGAATAATATAATCAACAGACAAATTGCGGACTTCAATTGCTGGCTTCCGGTCCATCAAGACCACCTAGAAAAAACCCATCTTAATTTATCGAAACGTGAGATGTTTATCATTAGTAAAGAGATGAATAATAATCCGAAGAATACTCCCAATTCAGTGCTTAGTAATTGATAATCATCAGAATCAATTATAATTGCTCTAGCCGCTTCTACAAAGTATGAAAATGGATTAATCAAACTTAATTCTCTATGCACCCCAGTTGTCTGCCCGAGAGTATATATCGCCGGGCTTGCAAAAAACATCAGCATCCCGAAATAGGTGACTACTGGAATTGTATCGGGAATTAAAACGCCAATTGGGGATAGGAAAAAACCTAGTACATACCAAAAAAGATACAATGCATATGCCAGGAGGAAAAATACTACCATTTCAAACAAACTCTCCCCAAAAAAGAACATAAATCCAACAATTACTCCAATAGTACTGAAAAACGAATTGGTGAAGCTCAAAATCCCCTCTGAAAAAAGGAATACCCTCGTTCTAACTCTCTCTATTTTTATTCCGCCAGAGAAGTCGATTGAACTGACGAACCCCTTCTTCAATCCCAATTGTAGGATTCTAACATATGTAATTCCAATAATTAGTGATTGTGGATCCTCCCTCGCTCTTAGAACAACAAGAACAAAAAAGTAAATTGCAGCTTGGATTAAGGGGTCCAAAACTAGCCAAAGTTGGCCTAATATACGGGAACCGGCTACAGAAGAAAAGTTTTTTTTGACAATAAATTGCGATCTCTCAAAGTCCAACTTAAGTGCAGAATCTGGATTACTAGGCATATCAACGCACTTTTCAGAAGTAATTTTTCTGACATCAGAATTCAAAACAAACACCAATTAATCTTCTCACTTTTGGGATGAAATTCGGTTTGCATTTTCTAAGAATTCAGAACAAATCTGTATCCATCCATGATTTTTGTAGGTATGACTGGATATTCCTTTCCATTCAGTCTTCATTTTTGCTAGTTTTTCAATTGTCACTGCAAACTTTTCTGCAGTCCCGATGTCTTGAATGGCTATCCCGGCTCCTGTTGAAGTAGAAATCGAAGAATTGTACACATTCTTCTCAGTGACGGTTTTCAATCCATAATAGCAGTATTCTAAGAGTTTCGCGTTACCCATTCTTGACGTCTCGTTTTCCGGTCTAGCCTGAGAAAAGTCCAGTCCGATATCCATACTGCCCATGACCTCTTCCTTATCTCTAGATTCAAAGGGATAGTGGACAATAACATTACTACACTCGGCAAAATGCCTGTCCCTAATTAATTGAATATTTACTGGAAACTTAGATGAGAAACGATTTATTGGTACTCCTGGTAGAAAAAAGCTTCCCGGGAAGATGTGGAGTTCGAAATCATCACCCAACAGAAGCATAATATCTCTCATTAAGTACAAAATTCTACCATTATCGATTTTTATCCTCCCGGAATAAATTATCTTGGTTTTTTCTGCAAGATATGTTTCATAATCCTCATTTGTCCTGGTTCTGTGTTTTTCCGTGAAACACAACGGTGTCAAGGCAAATCCTGGTTTTAGATCAAACCAATAATCAACACAATAACCCTCTTTATTTTCGAAAATCTGAATCGAGTCCTTATCCCTGCCGGAATATGGCAGTTTCTGGGGGACTCCCATTCTAGAAATGAAAATTTTATCACGAATTAACTCCCTTACTTCTTCATTTAATCCTCCCATACTGGCATCAGCGAGTAAATCGGTTTGGGCGCAAATAATGTCAAACATCTTCCCAATCTCCCTGAAAGCCGTTTTCCCGCCAGTTTTTTCGGAAAATGAACGCCTGAAATCGTTGTTCTTTATCCACCCGAAACTATCTCCCTTGTGGGCAATTACAGTCTTTCGGTTTTCATCAAGCATCAAATCTAATATCTCGGGTAATTTTTCAAATAATTGCGGAAAAACAAACTCTCTTGTGATAACAATAAGGTCGAAACTGCTCAAACCCTCATTTCTTAATTGCTCCAGATTAATCAACTTCACACCATCAATCGTAGAAGATGTTCCAGTAGTCAGGTAGCAGGATTCGATGTGATCAGCCATTCCTTCGGCGAAGAGAAAACCTTTCGTCGATGAAAAATGCCTCATTGCCGTACGGCCAAAATCTTCAAGCTCATGTATCGTCAGACAACGAGCAATCATGAAACTCTCACTAGGGTCGCGGATATAACATTACACGAGCCTATTCCATTAAAAGTACTAAAGCCAGCCAGAACTTCATGGGACTTACTGGAAAGAATCGACCATCTCGCTTATTGGTAACCGGGTGCTGCGGATTTATAGCTAGCCATCTTGTCGAAAAATTGTGTGAAAGCGGACACACCGTTACTGGGATAGACTGGATGAAAGGGTCAGAAGAAAG
>MDTD01020890.1_pt1 | contig 15673 bp, 14 predicted proteins | sample 811221 | NCBI WGS metagenome assembly MDTD01 (sample SAMN05326646, study PRJNA326480) | marine metagenome | isolation source: seawater | place: Pacific Ocean: South West | collected 2011
TCAAAAACTATTTATGAAAATAATAAAGGTTCTATATTAAGAACGATAATTTATACAATTGGCCATTTCGCTATCGCTATTACAGTTTTGATGCTAATTGCAGAAGTATCTTTTATGATTGCTCTCACCGATGCAATTGTTGAACCTCTAGCAAATGCAGTTTGGTATTTTGTTTTAGACAAAATTTGGACAGCTAAATACAAAAAATAATTTTATAATAAACCCCACAAAGACTCTTTTTTTACCCATCCCTTAAAGTCTCCTACCTGCACTTTACACCAACTACCCTTACATTTTTTAACTTTACACAATCTTCCTTTTTTAAGTATGGCCTTAGGTTTAGAGTATATAGATGGTTTATTAAAAATTAATTGATTATCTTCCTTCATGATTGCTGCTTTTTTTTTGGATAACTGAGAAATATGTACCCATCCTGTGTTATTTTCATGATCTTTAATTTTTCTAAAATTTTCGTGCTTGTCTTGAATTAGAACAGGCAAAAACTTTTTATTATAAAAAAGTTTTATCGGATATTCGAAAGATGGCCCTTGTCTTAGATTTACTCTATCATTTCTTAAAGTCAAAAAGTAGTCACTGCTTGCAAACAAATTTGTAGATATTGAAAAAATTAAAAAAATAAAAATTATTTTTTGCATTTATTTATACAATTCGGATTATAACTTAATTTAACATTTCTTATATTTGATCTTAGCGAGTCAAATATAACCATTTGATTGCTTATGTCATTTTTCAAATTGAGAATAGTTTTTAACACTTCATTTGCTTGAAGAGAGCCTAAAATTCCAGCTACAGGCGAGAAAATTCCATCTGTCTGACAATTTTTTTCATTAAAAGGTTTTTCTGGCATAAAACATCTGTAACATGAGCTCTGTTTTGTAAAATTAAATTTAAATAAATGACCATCAAATTTACTTATTGCTGCTGAAATTAGTATTTTTTTACTTTTTTTGCACTCATCGTTTATTAAATACCGTGTATCATAGTTATCTGTACCATCACAAATAATATTAAAACTTTTGAGAAGAGATTTAATATTCTTAGATGTGATTTTTTTTTTAAAAGTTTGAATTTTAATATTTTTATTTATTTTATTTATTTTTTTTTTGGCTTGCTCTACTTTGAACTTACCTATATCTTTTGTTGTAAAAAGCGTTTGTCTATTGAGATTGCTAAGTTCAACTTTATCATGATCAATAATTCCAATTTTACCAACACCTGACGCAGCCAAATAAGTTAAGAGAGGACAACCTAAACCACCGATCCCAATTATTAAGATTTTTGAGTTAAAAATTTTTTTTTGTCCGCTAATGCCTATTTTTTTTAAGATAATATGTTTTTCGTATCTTTTGAGATTTTGCAAGCTTGAATTCATGATTTATTTTAATCCAGTAGATCCAAAGCCTCCAGTCCCGCGTTTAGTTTCATCTAAATTATCAACTTCTAGTAATTTAGCTCTTACTAAAGGACAAAGTACCATTTGCGCTATACGTATTCCTTTTTTTATAGGAAAAACTTTTTTTCCTAAATTAATTAAAATTATTTTTATTTCCCCTCTATAGTCCGAGTCTATAGTGCCTGGTGTATTTAAAATAGATATTTGACTTTTGGCAGCCAAACCTGATCTTGGCCTTAATTGTAATTCAAAATTTTTAGGTATTGCGACAGATATTCCTGTAGGGATAAGAGCTGTTTCACCTGGTTCAAGATTTATTAACTTATCGTTATTAGCTACAATATCCATCCCAGAAGATCCATCTGTCTCATATTTAGGTAAAGATATATTTTTTGATAATCTTTTAATTAAAATTTCTGTCATTAATCAAGAGTTTATCTAGAATCACATCAGCAATTTTCTTTGCAATAATACTTTTTTTATTTTTACCAATAAATTGAGTTTTTCCACTGTTGTCTATAATTGAAACTTGATTGAAATTAGAATTAAATCCAACGTTTTTTAAGGAAACATCATTAGCAATTATTAAATCACAATTCTTTTTTTTCATTTTTAAAACAGAATTATTATTTAAATTTTCAGTTTCAGCAGAGAAACCAACTACTAATTTTGGTCTATGCTTGTTATTTTTTCCTAAAAACTCAAGAATATCTTTATTTTTTTCTAATTCGACTGTTTTTAGTTTGGTTTTATCTTTTTTAATTTTATTTTTACTCTTTTTAATTGGCTTAAAGTCAGATACTGCAGCTGCGCAAACCGCAATATCTACAGGTAAACTTTTTTTAACTTCATTAAACATTTCTTCAGAAGTTATTATTTTTTTTGTTTTAATATCTTTTTGACTTACTAAACTTGTTGGCCCCGTGATTAAAGTTGTTTGGACCCCCAGCTTACTTAATGCAAAAGCTATTTCATATCCTTGTTTTCCGCTAGACTCATTAGTTATATATCTTACAGGGTCCAAATATTCTCTTGTTGGTCCTGCAGTTACTATTGCCTTAAAATTTTTATTTTTGACAATATTTCTTTTATCGAAATAATTTCGTAGGTAGGCGTATATTTGTCTTGGGCTTGACATTTTTCCTTCACCATATTCACCGCAAGCCATCTCCCCTTTCTCTGGTCCGATGAATGAGTATCCGTAATCAAGTAATGTTTTCAAATTTGTTTGAGTAGCTTTATGTAACCACATTCTAACATTCATAGCAGGCACTAGTAAAATATCTTTGTTAGATGCCAAAATTACAGTTGTAGCTAAATCCTCAGCTCTACCAATGCTTAACTTTGTCATAAAATTTGCTGTAGTTGGCATCACAATAATTATATCTGCCCACCTTGACAATGTAATATGATCTATTTCGTTTATAGAATTTTTACTGAAGATATCTTCAAAAGTTTCGTTATTAGTTAAAGTAGAAACTGAGAGTGGTGTTACAAATTCCTTTCCACTTTTAGTTAAAATTGTTTTTACTTCATTCTGCTTTTTTTTAAGCAATCTAATTAAATCAAGGGATTTATAAGCAGCAATACCACCACCTATGATTAAAAGTATTTTTTTATTTTTCATATTATTTGAGTAATTAAAATACTAATAAAAAGACAATTACAATACCAAAAAAACTTATAACTATATTATTTCTGAAGTTTTTCAATTTCATTTGCTCAATTTCAAGACTACTATTAGTTCCAGCCACTAAGTTCAATTTTCCCTCTGCCATTAACTTTAAAGCATAATCCGCTCTATCCATTAATTTAGGTAACTCAGGTATTCTTTTAAGTATTTCTGAAGAAGTGTTTAAGGCAGTATCAACTTTTGATTTTGGACTTTTAACTTCCTTTAACCATTTCTCTAAAACTGGCCTTGATACCTCCCAGATATTGGTTTCAGGATATAACTTTCTTGCAACGCCCTCCACTACCACCATAGTTTTCTGTAATAAGAGTAAGGGAGGTTGCGTAGCCATATTAAATTTATCTGTAATTTGAAAAAGTTGTGCTAATAAATTTCCACCAGAGATATCTTTTATTGACTGCCCAAAAATGGGCTCTCCAACTGATCTTAAAGCTTGAGCAAACTCCTCTTTAGATGCTTCTCGAGGGACAAGTCCTGCTTGAAAATGAACCTCAGCAACTTTGACATAATCTCTCTGAATAAAACCGTACAATATTTCAGCCAAAAATTTTCTATTATTTTTATCTAACCTTCCCATTATCCCAAAATCAACCGGAATAATATTACCTTTATTATCAACAAACAAATTACCTTGATGCATGTCACCATGAAAAAAACCATCTCGAACGGCTTGTGTTAAAAAAAACTGTATTAAATTTTCAGCAAGAGTTTTTAAGTTTACTCCAAAGTCTTCTAGTTTTTGGTGCTCTCGTATTGAGACACCTTCAACCTTATCTAAAGTTAAAATTTTTTTTGTTGTAAAATTCCAATAGATTTCTGGAACATTAAATCCAATATCATTTTTAGTATTTTCGTAAAGTTCATTAGCTGCTGCAGCTTCAAACCTTAAATCCATTTCTATATTTGTTATTTCTCTAAGCAGATGAACAACTTCTACTAATTTAAGCCTTTTAGCTTTGGAAAAGGTACTCTCCACTATATATGCGAAAAGCATTAAAGCATCTAATTCTTCATTAAATAATTTTTCGATATCCGGTCTTAAAATTTTTATAGCAACTTCTTTTTCTTGATTATTAAGTTTTATTTTAGCTAGATGAACTTGGGCGATAGAAGCAGCTGCAATTGGTTCACCTATTTCTATGATATCTTTATAATAACTTTCGCCAATTTCTTTTTTTATTATTTTTCTTGCATCATAAAGATCAAACGCTGGTACTTTATCTTGTAGTTTTTCTAAACCTTTTGCTAACTCTTCTCCGATAATATCAGGTCGAGTAGCCAGAAATTGACCTAACTTAATAAATGTTGTTCCCATCCCCTGTAAAGCGTTACAAAGTTTTTCACCAGGAGATTTTTTATTATCAAATTGTTTAGAATGAGATCCTATTGAAATCACTTCAAAAAATAAATTTAAACTAGATGGTAAAGCATGAAATTCATTTATTGTTCCTATTGCCCCAGAAGTTGAGAGTTTTCTTGCTATTTTGAATAATTTAAAAATTCTTTTAAACATTTAAATTTTCCAACCAGAATGTATGGCTGAGATTCCATTTGAGACATTTCTATACTCTATATTCATAAAACCATTTTTTTTCATTATTAAAACTAACTCTTCTTGATTATGAAATTGTTTAATACTATTTACTAGGTATTCGTAGGGTTCAGCAGAGCCAACGATCGCCTTTCCAACATATGGTAGAAGCTTCGAATATTGTTTGTAGAAAAAATTTAAAATTTCATTATCAATTTTGGAAAACTCCAAACACATAAAACGCCCTCCTGGTTTTAGTATTCTCATAGCCTCCTTTAAAACAGCATTAATATCTTTCACATTTCTTAGACCATAGCTGATGGTGTAATATTCAAAAGAATTTTCTTTGACAGGAATATTTTCTGCATGTGCATTTATCCATGTAATAGACTTGTATTTTTTCAGTCTATTTTTTCCCTGTTTTATCATTTCTAAATTTGGTTCTACACAAGTTAAATTACTTGGTTCATTCAATCGTTTTAAGAATAATTTTGCAATATCACCTGTACCAGATGCAACATCAATTATTTTTGAATTAGGCTGAGGATTTATCCAATCAATAAATTTCTCTTTCCATATACGATGAACACCTAAAGACATTATATCATTCATTAAGTCATATTTTTCGTGAACAGCTGAAAATACAGAATTGACTAATTTAGTTTTATCTTGAATAGTACTTTTCATAATAGAATTATATGCCAGAATTGCCTGAAGTTGAAGTTGTTAAAAGGTCTTTAGAGAAAAAAATTCAAAATTTGATAATCAAAAAGGTAAAAATTATTGATGGCAATTTAAGATATAAGGTAAATAAAGTCTTGTTATCTAAGTTGGTTGGTAAGAGAATCATACAAATAGAAAGAAGGTCAAAATTTCTAATTTTTAAAACAAATTTTAACTCATTTTTGTTAGCTCATCTTGGTATGACAGGTAAATTTTTTTTTGTAGATAATAAAAATAAAAGATTTAAGACGAGTTTCTATTACAAAATTAAAGAAAAAAAGGATAAAAACTACGACAAAATAATATTCATTTTTCAAAAAAATCAAAAACTAATATATAATGATGTAAGAAAGTTTGGTTTTATAAAATTTTACAGTAAAAGTAAATACAGTGAAATTTCACACTTAAAACATCTTGGCCCAGAACCATTAAAAAAAAAATTTAATTTTGATTATTTTAAAAAAAAAATTATTCACAAAAAAAGAATAATAAAGGATGTTCTGATGGATCAAAAATTTGTTTCCGGATTAGGGAACATTTATGTCAACGAAATACTTTTTTTAAGTAAAATTCGACCAACTCGTAAAGTGAAATATCTAAAAAACTTTGAAATTAAAGGTATTATCCAAAATACAAAAAAAATTCTTCAAAATTCGATAAAATTAGGGGGTTCTTCAATCAAGAATTTTTCTAGTGATGATGGAAAAAAAGGTATCTACCAACAATATTTTAAGGTGTACGCAAGAAAAAATGAAAAATGTTCTAATGCAGATTGCAACAGCAATATTACTAGAACAGTGATTTCAAATCGAGCATCATTTTTCTGTAAAAAATGTCAAAAATAATAAAGTTGACCACAATTATGGGTGCATATATACAATCTTAAAAAATGCCTAATACAAAAGCAGCAATTAGAAGAGTAAGAAGAGTTAAAAAACAAACTCAAACTAACAGAATTAGAAAAAGTAAATATAAAAATGCTATTAAAGAAATGGAAACTTTAATAAAATCTAAAGAAAAATCGAAAGCAAAAAAATATTTTCCAAAATTCCAATCAATTCTAATGCAGGTTGCTAAATCTGGAGTAATAAATAAAAAAACTGCCGCTAGAAAAATTTCTAGGTTGTCTAAAAAAATTTAATATTGATCATCAATCCTAAGTTGATAGAAAAAAATTTTGGTAGTCTATATTTAGAGTTTTATATAAATAAAATCAAAATATAGTTTCATTTAAAAGTTGTAAGAGAAAAAATTTTTCAATTTCTATCTCCACGTTAATGCTACAAAAAGTTGTAAGAGAAAAAATTTTTCAATTTCTATCTCCACGTTAGTGCTACAACCTAAGTCGATATTTTTTTATTTTTTCAAAAAAAAATCTTGCAATAATTTTTAAAAGAGAGTTTAAATTATTTTCTACAAAATTTTCTACATGGACAAAAATTTTATAAAAAAACAAAGTTCTTATATTTCTGAGGAAGAAAAAACGCTTAATTGGAATGATATTCAGATTTCTTTTAAAAAATCTTTTGGTAATGAAATTTATAACAGCTGGTTACAAAAGATCACGCTTATCAAAGAATATAATGATTTCTTAATCTTGGGGGTTCCTACAAGATTTTTTAGAGATTGGATTGTTTCAAGGTATTTAGATAAAATTCTTGAGCAAGTTAAGGGCTTTAAATTAAGCTTAAATAGAATAGAGTTTAAGATAATTGAGGAAAGCAAATCGAGCCAAGAACTCATTAAAATTGAGGAATTAAATAAGGTTACCGAAATTAAAGACTCAATTTTGAACTATAATCGACTCAATCCCAAACTCAACTTTGAAAGTTTTATTAAGGGTAAAAGCAACGATATTGCTTTGTCATACTCAAAAAAGGTTTGCGAACATGTTTCAAGATATAATCCGTTGTATATTTGTGGAGGAGTAGGGCTCGGTAAAACCCATCTATTAAATGCTATAGGTCTTGAATTGCAAAATGAAAGCAACGTTATGTTTATATCGGCTGAGCGATTTATGTATCACTTCATCAAATCTATAAAAAAAAATGATATGGTAAATTTTAAAGACTTTTTCAGAAAATCATCAGTGTTTATAATAGATGATATCCAGTTTATAAGCGGAAAAGAGAGTTTACAGGAAGAGTTTTTTCATACTTTTAACAGTTTAATGGATAAGGGTTCTCAGATAATTATATCATCAGATAGAGCTCCATTAAAATTAGATAGAATACAAGAAAGAATTAAATCAAGATTAGCAGGAGGGCTAGTTGTAGATATAGACTCACCAGATTTAGAATTAAAGATCAAAATCATAAAAAAAAAGATAGAGGAAATACAAAATCAATTTAAAGAAAGTATAAACTTGAGTGAAGAGGTAATAAATTACATTGCTACTGAGAGCAAAACAAATATACGAGAGTTGATTGGAGTTTTAAACAGAGTAATTGCATTTAGTAGAGTGCATAATAAAATTTTGACCATAAATGACTGCAAAAATATATTGAAGGATGTATTCAACCAAATAAAAATTATTACAGTTGATAAAATACAAAATGTTGTTTCTAACTACTTTAATATTTCTTTAAGCGAAATGCTTTCTCAAAGAAGATCAAGGCCCTTAGCTAGACCAAGACAAATAGCAATGTATTTAGCAAAAAAAATGACAACAAGATCTTTGCCAGAAATAGGAAGAAGATTTGCTAATCGGGATCATACAACAGTTATTCATGCTGTAAAAACTATCTCTAGATTATCTGATCAAGATGATGAAATGAAAAAAAATATTAATCAAATTAAAGACCTTTTATTAGAGCAATAAATAAATGCAATTTGCAATTAAAAGAGATATTTTACTAAGATCTTTAACTTTTGTTCAAGGTGTAGTCGAGAAAAAGAATACATTACCAATTTTATCAAATGTATTAATTCAACTTAAAGAAAAAAAGTTATCTATAATTGCAACGGATTTAGACATAGTATTTTACGATGAAACATCTGATGTAGTAATATCAAACGAGGGAAGCACTACAACATCTGCTGCAATTCTATACGATATACTAAGAAAAATTCCTTCAAATTCTGAATTGAAGTTCGAATTAAAAAGTGAGAATAAATTAAGATTACAAAGTGAAAACTCTGACTTTAACTTATTATGCCTACCAACAGATAATTTTCCTACTTTTACAGATGTTTTTGAAGAAAATGAAATTATTTTAGAAAACAAAAAATTCCTCAAACTTTTAAATAAAACAAAAATATCAATATCGAACGATGATACACGACATTATTTAAATGGTGTTTTCCTTCATATTTCAGAGGGAAGTGGGAGAAATTTTCTTACGGGCGTAGCTACAGATAGTCATAGATTATCTTCAAGCAGTATCGAGGTTGAGGAAACAAGTAATTTTAACCCAATTATTTTGCCGAAAAAAACGGTATTTCAGCTATGCACTTTGCTTACAGAAAATTCTGGCCAATTATCAATGCAAATAAGTGATAATAAAATAAAATTTTCGTTGGGTAATATGAAACTTATTTCAAAAGTAATAGATGGTAAGTTTCCAGATTATAAAAAAGTTGTGCCTACAGGTAATGAAAAAACACTTCTTGTTAAAGGTAAAGATTTTATTAATTCAATTGAGAGAGTTACAAGTGTTTCATTAGATAGAAAAGAGGGTGTAAAACTAAATATAAACAAAGATAATATACAACTCTCAGTAAACAGCGCAAATTCAGGAGAAGGAAATGAAAAAATTAAAGCTAATTTTGACTCAGAAAATCTTAACATAAGTTTTAACTCTAAATATTTGATAGATATTGCGTCAGAAGTTGAGGATAGTAATTTAAAAATGAATTTAAAAGACTCGGTTTCTCCAGTTTTGATACAAGATATATCTGATAAAAATAGTTATTATGTTATTATGCCAATGAAAATCTAAGTATTTTTAAAAATTAGAAATAATTTTTATTTTTCCTTTAGAATCATTGATATTAAATACTTCTAGGTCACCTTTAATCATATACGTTTTATATTGCATGAAAAAAATGATATATTTAACTATCCTATAAAAAAAACAATGCCGAAAAAATCTGAACTAAATAATCATCAATCCTATGGGGCTGACTCTATAAAAGTTCTCAAAGGTTTAGATGCAGTTAGAAAAAGACCAGGTATGTATATTGGTGATACAGACGATGGCTCTGGATTGCATCATATGGTATTTGAGGTTATCGACAATTCTATAGACGAAGCTTTAGCAGGATATTGTAAAAATATTACAGTATCTATTAATACTGACAACACAATTACAGTTGAAGATGATGGGCGAGGTATTCCTGTTGACATTCATAAAGGTGAAAAAGTTTCTGCTGCCGAAGTAATAATGACACAATTACATGCTGGAGGAAAATTTGACCATAATTCATACAAAGTGTCGGGCGGATTGCATGGTGTTGGAGTTTCAGTTGTAAACGCTTTATCTGAAAAACTAAGCTTATCAATTTATAGAGATGGCAAAGAATACGAAATTAATTTTAAAGATGGAAATTCAATAAAACCTTTGAAACAGATAGGAAAAACAAAAAATAAAGGTACAAAAATTACTTTCTTGCCATCAAAAGAAATTTTCTCATCAATAAAATTTAGTTCATCTATACTTGAGAAACGAATTAGAGAGCTTGCCTTTTTGAATAAAGGAATTTCAATCAGTCTAATTGATAATAGTTTAAAGAAAAAGAAAGAAACTGTTCATAAATACGACGGTGGGATTTTAGAATTTGTAAAACATATAAATAATAAAAAACCAATTTTAATAAATAAGAATGAAAAAGAAGTTTTTAAAAAACCAATTTATGTAACAGCTAATAAAAATAATGTTATAGTTGAATGCGCTTTTGAGTGGAATGCAGGGTATTCAGAAGAGGTTTTGCCTTTCACAAATAATATACCACAGAAAGATGGGGGAACTCACTTATTAGGGTTTAGAAGTGCATTAACCAGAGTTATTAACAAATATTCAAGCGATAGAAATAACAAAAAAAATAAAATTAGTTTATCTGGGGAGGATATTAAAGAAGGTTTGACAGCTGTATTATCAATCAAAATGCCTGACCCGAAATTTTCCTCTCAAACAAAAGATAAATTAGTTTCATCAGAAATAAGAAATATCGTTGAACATGTTATAAGTGAAAAAGTGTCAACTTGGTTTGACCAGAATCCTTCGGTAGCGAAAACAGTATTAGAAAAAATTTTACAGGCCGCAATGGCACGTGATGTTGCTAGAAAAGCTAGAGACAGTGTACGACGTAAAGGAACATTTGAACTTTCTGGACTACCTGGTAAATTAGCAGATTGTCAAATTCAAAAAAGAGAAGGAACTGAATTATTTATAGTCGAAGGAGACTCCGCAGGCGGTTCAGCTAAACAAGGTAGAGTGAGAGAATTTCAGGCCGTTTTACCATTGAGAGGAAAGATTCTAAACACTTACGTTAATGGAAAAAAAAATGGAGAGGACCAATCTACAAAGGCTTTATCAAAAATGATGTCTTCAAGTGAAATAGTAACTTTAATAAACGCTTTAGGAACTGGATCAAAAGATTTTAATATTGAAAATCTTAGATATGATAAAATTGTTATCATGACGGACGCAGATGTAGATGGTTCACATATTAGAACTTTATTATTAACTTTTTTTAATAACTATCCGTTTAATCAGCTAATCGAGAACGGTCATTTATATTTAGCCCAACCACCTTTATTCAAAATAACTAAATCAAATAAAAGTTTTTATATTAAAAATGAAAAGTCCTTAGAAGACTATATATTAGAGTCATCAAAAATAGATAAGAAAATTAAAAAAGGCTCAGCAGAATATAAAAAATTTATCCAGGACCAAAAAGAAAAGTTATCAATTCAAAGATTTAAGGGCTTAGGTGAAATGAATCCAGAGGAGTTGTGGGAGACTACTTTAAATCCTGACAATAGAACAATGCTTAAAGTACAATACACAAAAGGTACTAAAGATAAATCAAAAGAAGATCAAAAAATGATAGAAGTTTTAATGGGCGATGAAGTAGCGCCACGTAAGGACTTTATAACCAATAATGCTTTAGAAGTAACAAATTTAGATATTTAGGCAATAATGAATTTTTCTACTCTTTTCCGAACAAAAGAGAATCTAAATCTTGACAAAAATACTCTGACAATACTCAGATATATTGCTATTTTTGGGCAATTTTTGGCGATTTGTGTAGTTTATTTTTACTTAAAATTACCCTTTCCAATTGAACTTTGTTGCACGATTATTTTAATTGGGCTGACAACAAATTTGTATCTACAATACGGAATTAAAATAAATCAGCTTAAAGATTTTTATGCATCAATCTTTTTGGTGTACGACTTAATTCAATTAAGTATTTTACTTTATTTAACAGGAGGAATTTTTAATCCTTTTTGTTTTTTACTGATAATACCCGCGATTGTCTCCTCTACATTTTTAAGCATGGGCACTACAATTATTCTTGGATTTATTACCTGTTTACTTTTATTTTTTATCTCATTTTTTCATTTACCGTTACCCGGAGAGGATATGAATTTATTACATTTTCCTAATTTCTACAAAATGGGAATCATAATTTCGATATTGATAGGTCTCATATTTTTGAGTTATTTTGGCATAAGATTTGCGGGGGAGAAAAAAAAAACTTCTGAAGCACTTAATAAATTGCAAGAGGTCATTTATAAAGAATATGAATTAGAATCGTTGGGTGGACAAGCTGCTGCTGCAGCACATTCGTTAGGGACACCATTAGCAACAATCAGTGTAGTGGCCAAAGAATTGAAAAAAGAAATTGGTGATGATAGCGAGCTATCTAAAGATATTGATCTTTTAATAAGTCAATCGAAAAGATGTAGTGATATTTTAAAAAGAATTTCAAAAAAACAAATAGAAGAAGATAAATTTTTTAGCTCGGTAAAATTAGAAGATCTGTTAGAGGAAATTTTAAATTCTTTCAAAGAGACTTCTTCAAAAGATATTACTTTAATTTCAAATAAAGACATGAACAAAATAGATATTCAAAGATCACCGGAGATGATTTATGGATTAAGAAATTTTATTGGTAATGCAATTAAGTTTTCAAAAAGCAAAGTTAATGTTTTTCTAATAAGTGATGAAAGGGAGATTAAAATCATAATAAATGATGACGGGCCTGGTTTTCCCGAAGATATTGTTAGAAAAATTGGTGAACCTTACATTAAATCTAGATCTAAAGAGGTCAATCCTAATTCCGGATTAGGTCTTGGAACATTTTTAGGTAAAACTTTATTAGAAAGGCAAAATGCAAAACTAATTTTTAAGGATGATAAAAATTTAGGCGGAGCTTCCGTGGTAATAAGTTGGTCACCAAAAAATATTTTACTTACTGTTTAAACTCAAACGTATAAGAAAGAATTTTATAGGCAAGTTTTGCTACTAAAAAATTGTAGGAATCAAAGTTTTTAATCGGAGCTAGCTCGTTAATATCTGCTCCTACCACATTCGATATTTTACACACTTGTTTAATTATTGGTAAAACATCGTCCCAAAATAAACCGCCTGGCTCTGGTGTTCCGGTAGCAGGCATTATGCTCGAGTCAAAACCATCAACATCAAAAGTTATATATACATTCTTATTTTCAAATAAATCAATTAGTTTGTTTAAATTCCAATTTTTTTTATCTTTTGCCCAAAAGATCTCTATTCTGTCTCGATTGTTTTTATAAAAATCCATCTCAGATTTTGATAAATTTCTTATTCCAAAGGAAACTATTTTAACATTTTTATAATCCAAACATCTTCTAATTGCTGCTGCATGCGAATACTTTTCCCCTAAGTAACTATCTCTTAAATCTGCATGAGCATCAAAATGAAGGAGAGTTAAATTTTTAAATCTTTTAGTAAAAGGTTTTATAGATCCGGGTGTAATAGAATGCTCACCACCTAAGATTAATGGAAAAAACTTTTTTGATAATATCTTTTGATTAATTTCAGACAATTGATTAAGAGCGTCTTTTAATTTATTTTTTATTTTAAATGGTTTTAAAGTTTTTATACCAATTTCTTTATATGGTTCTTTGTTTAATTCTTCATCAAATAATTCAACTTGATGAGAAGCTTTTATTATCTCTTGAGGTCCTTTCTTAGTTCCTCCACCATAACTTACTGTTTTTTCTAATCCAAAAGGTACCACTACTACTTTCGACCTAGTATTATGATTTGCATCAAACCCCAAAAAACCTTTTTTCTGGTCTAAGTAATTCATTTAAGATTTAAAAATTTGTGAAAAATTTCTTTTAGTTCTTTTTCTCCAATTTTCTCTATGATATGCGTCACTTGCTATTAACGGAAGCACACTTGTAGCCTCAGCAAAAACCATTTGCTCTTTTGTAGTATCAACCTTCCCCCAGGAACTTGCTTCTTTTAAAGTAGAGCTACTACAGGCACCATCTCTAGTATCAGCAACAGTAATTTGTATAGCATACTTATGCATATCCACTTTTTTACCCAATAATTCAGCACAAACTACCGTATCTTGAATAAAATTTTTAGGTACGCCCCCTCCAACCATAAGTAGTCCAGATTGCTTTGATTGTAGTTTAATTTCAGTCAATTCTCTAAACTCTCTTATAGAGTCAATTGTGATGTGTTTATTAGGATTTTTTTCCTGATGCATTACTAGTCCAAAACCAGCTGAACTATCGGTGAAAGCTGGGCAAAATATTGGAACATTATTATCAAACGCGGTTTCTATCAAAGAACCTTTTTTCTTTGCATTAGATTTTAAATATTGTCCTAACACTTTTATAAATTCTCTAGATGTATAAGATTTAGGTTTTAGCGTATTCGCAATATCACAAATAGTTTGGTCACAGGCCTGTAATTCTTCTTCGTCAATATAAGTGTCGTAAATTCTATCAATATAATTATCTCTTAGTTCGGTATCATCTCGAAATTGAGATCCTTGATAATGTTTAAATCCAAGAGCTTCAAAAAAATCCATATCAATAATAGAGGCCCCAGTAGCAACTATAGCATCCACCATATTATGTTTTACTAGATCGGTATATAAATCCATACATCCACCAGCTGAAGTTGACCCTGCTAATGTTAAAAAAATTGAACAATCTTGATCTGCGAGCATCTCATTATAAATGCTTGCCGCTCTAGCTGTGTCTCTAGAGGTAAAAGACATCTTACTCATTCCATCAATAATCTGACGAGCATCAAAAGATTTTATATCGATGTGTTCAACTGGAGAACTGAGTATAGATTTTTTGTTGTGTCCGATATTTGAACCGTTTTTTTTATTCATTAAGCTACTAAAGAACCAACTTTATCATTTGAGTCATCGTACATAGATATAATTGGTTTGTCACTTAATTCATGAATTTCATTTGAATAAAACCCGTTAAAGTTTGTTCTAAAAGTAAGACTGTATGCTCCTAGCTGACCAAGCTCGATATAATCACCTTCTTTAATGTTATTAGGTAACAAAAAAGGGCCTTTCATATAATCTAATCCGTCACAAGTTGGCCCAAAAAAACTAAAAGCAGTTAGTTTTTTAGACTGAATCCTGCCACCTGTAATCATTTTTGAGGGTAAAACAAAATTAGGCCCACCTGCATCGAATAAAGATCCATATGTTCCATCATTAATGTAAAGATTATTTTTTTTTCTCAATATTACTTTAACAATAGTAGAACCGCTTTCTGCTACGAGAGCTCTTCCTGGTTCACATATGATCTCAGGTAATTTGTCTAGTTTTAAATTATTAAGTTCCTTTTTAATTTCATTCATATAATTGATTAGTGGTTCAGGGTTGAGATCTGGATATATAGATGGAAAGCCTCCACCTACATTAATCGTATTTGGAACTATTTTTGTTTTTCTTATTATATTTCCTATTTCACGAATCCCCTTAGAGTAAGAAATTTTGTGCATACATTGCGAACCAACGTGAAAGCTTATTCCAAGTTTTTTTGAATGCTCCTTACATAACCTTACTAAGCCTAGAGCTTCAGAGGGAAGCGCACCAAATTTTCTAGATAAATCTATTTCCGCATGTTCATTTGAAATTGCAATTCTAACAAACAACTCTAAATCTTTTGCTTGACCAGTGACATCTAAAATTTTTCTTAACTCATCTTTGCTGTCCAGAGAGAAGCTTTTGACACCATAATCAAAGTAAGCTGATGATATACTTTCTTTACTTTTAATCGTATGCATAAAATGTAACTTTGCATCTGATTTAATTTTTTTTATAAGTTTAA
>MDTD01073259.1_pt1 | contig 15671 bp, 10 predicted proteins | sample 811221 | NCBI WGS metagenome assembly MDTD01 (sample SAMN05326646, study PRJNA326480) | marine metagenome | isolation source: seawater | place: Pacific Ocean: South West | collected 2011
ACTATCAAAACTTGAAGGAAAAAGAAGCTTACTTCCTGAATTGAGCTTCACAATGGTTCCATCTGGTAGTTTAGTGGTTACTTTCTCTCCTAATTCACTCATCTTCTCAATCATTCTGACCTCCTTTTGAACAACAGTTTGATCTGTTTTTAAAATATACTGTTGTCCCAGAACCCCCAAACCAATGCTCAACAAGACAATGGCCGCATACTTCACCCATGACCATGTGGTAAAAGTTGGCTTATCCTTTTGGTGAAGCTCTGAAGGCTGTCGAATTCGCTTGTTCAGCAAATCCCAAACTTCTTCTTTTCCATTGTCGGTGATTTGCAAGCCTCTGTTTGCCAGCATTACTCCGAGCTGTGCATAGGCCTTTTTATTTTTAGGGCTTTCCCTTAGCCACGACCTGAGTTTCTCACGCTCGTCCTGTGTAAGGGGTCGGGTTGTGTTTTGTAAAATGATCTCTTCTATATCCATTAAGCCAGGCTTTTTACTCCGTGGTATATATAAGAGATGAAATGTGGGGAATCTGGTAGGTCTATATTGAAAAAATTACAATATTTATTTCAAGTACCTGCTTCTGTTGAGTATTTTTATAGGAAATGATTCATTATATTAAAAATATACTAACATCAACCATTCCTTAACTAAACCTAAACAGAACAAAAAAAGATTATTAACAAACTAAAATACCAATTGACCAGTTTTGAGTTATCAAATTCCTTATCGAGTCTGGAACGAATCTTTTTGAGTGCTGTCTTTAAGTGATAGCGTACTGTTTCAACTGAAATTCCCAATTCCTTAGCTATCTCCTCATGATTCATTTCCTTGTCGTGAAATAGTTGGAAGACTACCCCACATTGAGGAGGAAGTTCTATTATAACTTTATGTAAGAAATCCTGAAGTTCCTTACCCACCATGATTTCCTGTGGGTCGATTGTCTCAATTGAATATAATTTCAGTTCATAATCTTCGGCATGAAATTTCAAGGGATCTGCAGATAGACTCTTAAGTGCCTGATTCTTTACACTCGTATATAAGTAGGCCCGGATTTGTCGGATCCCTGAAAGATCAGATCCGGAATTCCATAAGTTAAAAAAGACATCCGCTACAACATCCTTTGCCCGAGCTTCAGACTCAGTAATGACCAGCGCATGTGCAAACAATTCATCGTAGTATTTACGAAAAACCTGTTCAAATCGCTCGTAAGCAGATAAACTGGAATGTAGCTTCTTTTCTTTCATGGAAACATCTCAAAGAGATTAAGTTAAAGTTAATCATTAAAGAAATAATGAAAAATCAACTCCCAATTTATAATTTATTTAAATACCAGCCTTATTAACAGGTTATTTTAAGGAATTCCAAACTATTTCGTAAGGTTGTTTTTGGCTTTAAGCCAATCCAGGAAATGCTATTACAACATTGATATTGTCTTTTAATCTTTTGTTATTTTACTTCCCCACCAGTTATTACCCGGATCAAAGTCTTCAGATAAAAATTCCATTCTTTGTCTTTCCAGCTTTTTGAGCAGGTTGGCTTCAACATCTTGAAGGTGTTTTAGCTCAAGTTCCTTTTTGTATTCCGGATCTTTCTGAGGATACTTGGCTCCCACCTTATCCAAATAATTAAAGAGCTTACTATTCAACTCCTTTACTCTATCCGGATAGATTTTAGCCAGGTCATTGACCTCCTGTAGATCAGTCCTTAAATTGTATAGTTCCTGATGACCATCTTCATAGTAATGGATCAACTTCCAGTCTCCATCCCGAATAATAGAAGAAGGTTCTCCGCCCTGATTACCATAATGTGGATAATGCCAATATAAGGGCCTGTTCGGGATACTTTCGTCTTTGATCAAGGGAACAAGGCTGACACCATCATTGTGTTCATCTGGTAACAGGGCCTGTCCGGTAAGTTCAAGTAGGGTAGGATAAAAATCCATGCCTGATACGGGAAAATCACAGATCTTCCCTCCGACAGTTAATCCAGGCACTTTAATAAAATAAGGTTCACGAATACCTCCCTCAAACTGATACCCTTTTCCGGCTCTCAAGGGCAAATTGGAAGTAGAAAAGGCATCTCCAGCAGCCACTCCACCATTATCAGAGGTGAAAACAACAATGGTGTTCTCTGATAGTCCAAGCTCATCCAGTGTGTTGAGTACACGCCCTACTGCGTCATCCATGGTCTCCACCAGACCCGCATATATGGGATTATCCTGAACCTGTCGTATAGGCAGAAAATGTCCCATCTCATAGCCCCTAGTTGCGATCCCCATTTCTTCCGCCTTGTCCCGGTACTTCTTCCATTTCTCCTCTGTAGTCTGAATCGGACCGTGTACCGCATAGAAGGATAAAAATGCAAAAACCGGCTGTCCGGTTTGATTCGGATTATTTTTATTCAGGAATTGGACGGTTTCATCTGCCAGCCGTAGCGAGAGATTCTCTCCCTCTTTTCTGTTTTCCAGATTAGGGTTTTTATAGGGATCAAAATACCCACCTATCGGACTCCCCTTATCCCATCCGCCTACATTTATATCAAAACCATGATCTGTTGGCCAGGACCCTTCTCCCCCCAGATGCCATTTTCCCGCAAAGAATGTCTTGTAGCCAGCCTGCTGCATGGCTTCGGGTAACGTAATGTATTCGGAAGGAAGTGCATGCACATAGTCCGGGGGTAATAGCTGATTGTACCGGTTCTTCTCTCGCCAGGTTTCTCCGGTACGTGCTCCTATCCAATCAGTGATCCCATGCCTGGCTGGGGTTTTTCCTGTCATAATACTTGCTCTGGAAGGACTACATACCTGGCAGGCGGCATAGCCATTGGTAAATACCATCGCATCATTTGCTATCCTATCAATGTTGGGAGTTTCATAAAATCGACTGCCTGTGGTGCTAAGATCGTGTTTTCCAAGATCGTCGGCCAAGATAAAAAGAATATTGGGTGTATTTGATTTCTCCTTATTTGACTCTGTTGTACAGCCCACAATTATGGCCGAAATCATCACTTTTATAATAACAGAATAATAGAATCGCATAGCATTGAATAATTTCAATCAATTTATACTTTTTCGTTGAGCTAGCTGCGCATCAAACAGACTTTCAGGCAAATGACCTGAAGTAACAATATCAATGGCCCCAGGATAGTCTCCATGTGCAAAGTGGTCACTCCTAAAGTCTCCTTTACAATCAATTTCATAATTCATCCCTGTGGGAGGTTTTGCGATGATAGCATACCCAGGGGTTGCCACCGCACATTTATAAGCAACTCCCGTACAAGAAGACCATCCATGACCATTGGCATTGATTCCATGATTTCCCATCCATAACATCTTGAAATCAAACGCTCCCCCTTCTTCCGGTTCACCATCAAGACGAAATATGCAACCATCCAAAAGTGTTCCATTAACCCAACGTTGATGTCCGTCTTCTGTAGCCGCATAGTTATTCTCAGCTATACAGTTTTGAAATACATTCCCAGAATCCATCCCATGCCCTGCACCCACAAAACTATGTCTCCCATAAGAAGCAAAGCAGTCTTTAAATAAAACCAATTGGCTTCCTCTGGTTTGAAAATTATATCTCCTAGATGATGTGATCAGGGAATGCGGCTTGATCGCTTCACAGTCAATTACCGTTATTCTACTACTTTCAATAAGAGTAAAACCACATCCCCTAAAATTTTGAGTACGAACATCCCGAAACCAACAATTTTCCACACGATGTGCCCGGATACATGCATTTGGATGGTTCTCACTGAAACTATTTGAAGACAAATCTGCGTCAATAGTTAAACCCTCGATTCCTATAAACTTCCTTGTCGTTACGGAATATTTATAAACTGAACATTGTGCATACGCCTTTACCAATGAATACATCACAGGTGCATCTATGGTGATATCGTTTCCATTGACAGCAGTCACGTATCTGTAATAACGAATAGGAACAGAGTTGACCGGCCATTGTTTAGGATTGGGCGCCCCATTCCCTATCTCTGACAACCAATCTTCAGTACACGGATGTTCAATAATGATTGGATCTCCAACCTGAATGGAATGACCTTCAGTCACCTCAAAATTCATATCACCAACATTAACAATCGGTGTTGTTATACTCCATCTAAGTCCATCACCTCCATCATCCCAAAGGTTCGTTGGAAATGAACTTGGAATAGAAGGACCTATACGGATCACCTGTTGGGGAGATGAACTCAAAGTACTCTGCAGAATGGTTTCATCCCGTCCAGCCCCTTTCAATACTACTCCGTCAGCATCAATAAACAATTGCGTAATATTCCATATCCCTTTTCCCAATTCTACTGCTCCACGGTAACCAAATTCATTGATCGCTAATTCGGAGACTTTATCAATGGCATTCTGTATCCGATCAGTTTCGTCTCCAGATGGCATCTGTAACTTTACAATTGTCTTATAGTGAATATCAGCTGATGGTAATGAATGGCTGCTATTCCGGTATCCCGCATAGGAAAAATCAGGAATTTTGTACCCATTTATATCAGCCGGGAACTTCAATGATCCATTTGCTACCTCGATATAGGAATGAGTAAGCGAATCTTTTTCCTCCTCATCAGCCACTGGTTCCTCCACTACTCCCTTACATTGAAAAACTCCATTTAATATGATGAGGAAAAAGATTAGTCCAGGTACAGAACTTTTAAATGGTTTCTTAAAAATTTTCAAAGCTATCTAATTTAGGTTTTATTTATTTTAAGGACTGCACCACTTGATGTATTATATTTTCCTCCCATCAAAGCCATAAATAAGTAGCTGGGTTTTCCCTCTTTCATCAGTAACTGTGGCCTTTCAAAACGAAGGATAGGTTCATCAGGAAAATAATAATTGCTTTGCTTGTAGGCCAACATGGGTTCGGACCAATCAAGCCCATTTTCAGACCATAGATACAAGCCACACCTTTCATTGTATACACCCATATCTCTCATAATCATATGGTATTTCCCTTCCTCATACCAGACATAGGCATCTTCAACCTGGGAGTTGATAGAAGCAAATGAAATAACCGGATTCTTTTCATACTTCTGGTATGGACCTTCCGGTTTTTCTGCAAATGCTACACCCATTTTCCGAAGATCATCATTGTTCCTATCCCAGGCCTTGTAATAAAGCCACAGCTGGCCACCTGGATGATGAAGTAATGCAGGGTTTGTGGTCAAATAACTATCCCAGTCTTTTCTATTTGAACTGGTATCCAGAATGAGACCCGTATCATTTATACGAGTCCATGGTCCACTGATTGAGTCAGAAATGGCCAGACCAATCCTTTGTGTGCTCGCATGATGGGCCTTGTTTCTGTTTGCTACTGCCAGGTTATTTCCGATGTAATACAATAAATATTGACCATTAAATCTATGGATGGTCGGATTGTGAACTGTATCCGCATCCCAATGACCTCCACCACGACCTTTCAGAACGGTACCTATTACTTCATAGGGGCCTTCGGGATTGTCTGCCACCGCATGAGCAATTTCACTATTGGTCAGCCAATTTCCATGGTCACCTTGCCACCTGGAGAAAAATACATGGACTTTTCCTCCGTCATAAATCGGTGAGCATCCCCAAACATACCAGTCCGCTGACTCCAGAATCCGTTGTCCTCGGTTGGCCAGGGATTTAGAAAAGACTGATTCGGCTAACCCAGTTTGTTGGGAACGTAAATCCAAAGGAATTTGGGTAGCTAAAGAAGCCAACAAGGTCTTTCCAAGAAATTTTCTTCTTTTCATCATCTACAGGTCAGTACTTAAGAATAGAATCAAGAGTTTTCTGTGAGATATGATTTTTCACACGTCTAATTAGAATAATATTTACAAGTTGCTTATTCTTTCAATGCTTCAATAAACTCATCGGTGAGTTCTGTTTGATAACTTTGAATGATAGAAGTTTCAAATCTTTTTCTATTTTCCTTATCGGTTAATCTTTTCAGTCGTGTATAAGGTATTTCACCTTCTGAAATATTATCCTTTACAATCGTTCCTTTACCCATGGATCTAACTGCTTCCAGGTCAAAATAATTAATGCAGTTATCCTTTATAATATTGTTATAGCTCAGGGAATCCTCCTCTATCCCATATTTCATGCGGGGAACTACACCCCAGTTATAAATGGAATTTCCTCCCACATGATATCCAATGACATTGTTTAACATGATACCATTTTTCAGTTCAAAATTCTCAGGAAGTTCTTCCACTGGTGAAGAATTATGGCTGGCTCCGGTATTATAACTTCCATTATCAATAAACTTATTGGAAGAAACTGTTCCCCAGGCTGAGTTTTTAACCACCAATCCATGGCCTTCGTGCCAGCTTATCACATTACTACTTATATTCAATTCATCTGTATCTTCAATTACAATGGCGTCGTCGCTAATCTGAAATGTATGGCAGCCAGAAATAAGAATGGCATTACTAATGGAATGCAAGTGTATGGCTATGTCATTTGTTTGATGAAACATACATCCAACAATATTTACGACGAGGGAATTATTTGCTTCTATCCCCTTCCCTCCTCCAATGATCATTGAATTAGTAACCATATTTGGGATAAAACTCCCTATTCTTCCATCCTTATTCAGTTGATCCAAATATATATTTGACAACAGGTTTCCAGCTAGGGTACACCTGTCAATGGTGGATAGAAATGAACGATTTCGCAGCCAGATACCGTATTTCCTGAATCCGATAACATAGACGTCTGTGATCTTGCAAACACCACTATTATCTACAATAATGCCCGCATCCACATTTGCTCCTTTTCGCAGGGAAACAGAAAGGTTTGAAATAGTGACACCATCAGATTGATTCACATAAATTCCTCCTTCCAATGGTTCCTGATTTGAAAATTGTATTTTGGTGGAAATTCCATCACCTGTTAAAGTAGTTTTATTTCCGAGCTCAATAGATCTGTTAAGTTTGTATTCTCCCGCTACCAAATGAATACTTCCACCTCCTTCTTTTTTAATATTTTCCAAAGCAAATTTTAGTACTTTGGTGGCATTAGAATTCTCAAACACTTTTGTTTGATCACTCACTTGTTCGCAAATGATTTTATTCCCTTCTAAATAGATCCGATAACTTACGGAAGCATTTAATGGAGTAAAAAAAAGCCATGTTGCTACCACACAGCAAACTTTGATAAGTTGATACATAGGTAAAAAAGTAAAAATAAAGGAGCCTCAAAAGCCCGAAAGACATTCTGAGGAATGAGACTCCTTTATATTTATATTGATATTAATATCCTGGGTTTTGCGGTTCCAAATTTGGATATCTATCCAATTCCCCAAGGGGGAGAGGAAACAGGTAATCCCGTGTAGGATCAAAATTTGTATGAGGCTCTAAGGAACCTGGTCCGGTAAACACCTCAACACCCAAATCTCTTCTAACAATATCAAACCACCTCTTAAACTCAAATGCCAGCTCAAGCCTTCGCTCCTCCAGAACCAGATCAATAAATTCGTCTTTAGTTAGTCCTGCCGGAACATCTTCAGGGAAGGTGGTCGGCGTCCCCGCCCAGTTTCTTGCTCTTGCTCTAACTTCATTGACATAACCCATAGCTTCCGATGTCACACCTTCGGATTCAGCAATGGCTTCGGCAGCTATTAATAGTACTTCTGCATAACGCATCAGAATCAGATCATTGTCCGAAACAATCCCACCGGTCTCTGAATTCCCCGGATTTCTACTCCACTTTGCACAATGGGGTCTTGGCACATACCATTCTGTATATGGCTTTTGAGTGTCATCAATAAAGTCTACTAGTGTATCAAGAGAAACTACTTTACGGTAATCTCTACTATCCCAGGTATTATAAACCGCTAACGAGGGTACTGCTGAACTAAAGCCGCGGTACTCTGCATTGATACCGGCTTGCGAACGGTTGATGGCTGTCATCCGACCTGTTTGGTCGTTTTGGGTTCCATCCGGTGCACGGTACAGACCCAGATAATCAATCACAAAGATCGGTTCATTCAAACTGCTGACGATCTCAGCATCAAATAGGTGCTGAAAATCATCGGCCAAGCCGTAATTAAATCTGTTCTTGTTAGAAATGACCCACTTCGCCTCACTGGCTGCATTGTCATAATCACCAAGGGTAAGATATACAGAAGCTAAATAAGCGGCAGCAGTTCCTTTTGTTGCCCGTGACCTGGGATCTCCGGAATGCTGATCCGGCAAGTGTTCTTTCGCAAACTCCAGATCTGCTATTATTTTCTGATACACTTCTTCGGCTGATGTTTTTGATTGTTCTTTTACCGCATCGGGATTTGTTACCATTTCACCGATATAAGGAATATCTCCAAAAACCCGAACAAGTTGATAATAAGCAAAAGCGCGGATAAACCTTGCCTCTGCAATCAATTCATTTTTTACTGCATCACTGACATCAATCTGCTCAGCCCCAAAGATGGCAGAGTTCTCTGCACTTATCACTTCATAAAAGGTTGGCCACCACCTGCGCACCATCCCATTGCCAGCATCTACATTAAAATCATTAACCTGTTGGCGCTCAGCCGGAGTTCCGGGATCACCGATGTCTACCATATCCCCTCGAAACATAAGTGCACAATTAAAATGTCTCCCATAAATATTTTGAGCACTTAACCTTCCATAACCGCTAAATATTGCAGCTTCAACATCAGATTTAGCTTTAAAAAACCCTTCAGGTGCCAGAAGACCTACTGGTTCTTCTTCCAAATCAATACATCCATACATGCCCGCAAAACATGCAGAGATCATCATATATATAAATATCTTTTTCATTTCGCTCATTATTTTAAAATCCTAGATTTAGTCCAAAAGTGACCGATTTGGCATTCGGGTAACTTCTGTAATCCAACCCTACGTTTGTGTTTTTGGTGTCTCCACTTCTTTTATACCCAACTTCAACATCTACGCCCGGATAATCTGTGATGGTCAGAATATTCTGAGCACTTACATATACCCTTACAGATTTGAAGCCAGCACCTGACAAAACAGATTTAGGGATTGTATAGCTTAGAGATATATTCTTTAATCGGATGTAGCTACCATCATATACCCAGTTTGATGATGATCGTTGCGAGCGTCCCGCACTGGCAATAGGAACATCAGTGTCTGTATTTGTTGGTGACCATCGGTTTAAAATTCGAGACCTAAGCCCATTTATGCCATTTAAACGGCCCAATTCCAACAATTGGTAGCTATATATATCATTACCCTGTGAACCTTGAAAAAATATGTTCAGATCAAACCCTTTAAAACTAAGATTGTTTGTAAATCCCCAAATAAAATCCGGATGTGGGTTTCCAATGACCGTACGATCATCATTATTCAGTACGCCATCAGGTTCACCTGTTAATTCACTTTCTTCATCCCTTCCATTGATGTCTCGGAATTTCTCCCCACCTGCATACTGTTCAAAACCAGCACCAGGCAAAAAAGTATCTCCTTCCTGGTATACACCATCATATATAAACCCATAAAAAATACCTACCGGCTGACCTTCTCTCAAGAGTTGCGTTGAACTGGGTCCAACAATGTGAGAAGGATGGGAATCATAAAATATATCCTCGCCTTCTGGCAAGCTCAGTATTTTGTTTTTATTAAATGAAATATTAAAATCAGTAGTCCACCTAAATTCCTGAATGAAATTTTTTGTGGAAAGTGTAAGCTCAAACCCCTTGTTTTCAACTGAACCTATATTCTTCAACTGAGTTCCGTAGCCTGAATATTGAGGCAATGGCACTTCAAAAAGCAGTCCATCTGTCCGTTTATTGTAATAATCAGCTACGATACTAAAACGATTGTTGAGCAATCCAACATCAAATCCAATGTCTGTTTGGGTCGTTGTTTCCCAGGTCAATTCACTATTAGCAACTGTAGTAGGGCGTACTCCGTTTTGAACTTCCCCTCCAATAACGGCCGGAGAGAAAGACATTCTAGCCAGCGTTTGGTAAGCATCAATGGCTTGATTACCGGTTCTTCCATGACTGATCCGGACTTTTAATCTGCTTACCTTATCTACATCCCGTAAAAATGATTCATTCTTCATATTCCAGGCTACTGCTCCCGAAGGGAAAAATGCCCATTTGTGGTTTTTACTAAAATTTGAGGAACCATCATAACGACTTGTAAAAGTGAACAGGTAGCGATCATCATAAGAATAGTTCAACCTTCCATACATTGATGCCAACTCTGTCTCCACCAATGAAGACCCGGGTGCCCCCCATATCACAGCCTGTCTTAGGTTCCAGTAAGAAAGTGCATCTGAAATGAAAGACTCTCCACTAGCTGAAAGTGATTCACTATGTGTTTTCTGGTAAGAAAATCCACCAACAACGTTTAAATTATGACCTCCCAGAAAATTATTAATGTAGGTGAGGTAGTTCTCATTAAGTAATGTTGTGAATTTACTGGAATTGGCTGATGCATCACCTCCGGTTCCCTCACCAGCTACCGTCGTTGTCGGGCTATATTGTCCTCTTCTGGAACTATTTTCGCTTGCTCCGAGAGAGGTACGAAAAGTCAACCCATTAAAAAGATCAACCTCCCCATATAAATTGGCCTGTAATCTATGTGCCAATGTTTCATCTTCAATCTCTGTGGCAAGAACATACGGATTGTCATTATTAACCGCTTGTCGTGCAAAGGTTCCGTCTTCATTATAGATTCCAATTGACGGCATATAACTATATGCTGATTGAATGGCTACATCCGGAGACCCTTTTTCAGTTTTATTTTGTCTCAGGAAAATATTTGATCCAAATCGAACGCCATCAACCGGCTCAACTTCAAGATTATTTTGCAGTGAGATCCTGTTGAATTTACTATTGATTATAATCCCTTCCTGGTCATAAAAAATTCCGGAAAGATAGTATTTGACACTTTCTTTACCTCCTGATACCGACAACTGATAATTTTGGATCTTACCCGGTTCAAATATAACATCCTGCCAGTCCGTATCACCTTCCGGAAACGGGTACCCTGGCGAAACTTCTTCTCTATAGGGTATATATTCCTCTCTGTTTAATAGATCCAGCTTTTTGATCACCTGCTGTACAGAATGGGAAGCATTGATATTGATCTTTGTTTCGCCAATCTTTCCTCTTTTTGTTGTGACAATAATAACCCCATTGGCACCTCTGGATCCATAAATTGCTGTTGCAGAAGCATCCTTTAATATTTCAATAGATTCAATATCTTCTGCAGGAGGTAACGATGCACCAACAAATCCATCAACTACAAAAATGGGGTCACTACCAGCATTGATGGAAGAGGCACCTCGAATCCTTACAATCACGTCAGAGCCAGGTTCTCCGTTTCGAGGCTGTATTTGCACACCAGCAGCCCTGCCCTGCATGGCCTGAACAGCATTACTCGTTGGATATGCAGTCAATTCCTCAGAAGAAACTGATGCCACCGATCCTGTAAGATCACTTTTTTTCATTGTTCCATAACCAACAACAACCACCTCATCTAAACTTGAGACATCAGGATCAAGTGCGATGTTGATGGTGGTGCGCCCGTTAACAGGTAAATCGATGGCTTCAAAGCCAACAAAGGATACACTCAGAATCGCATCCTGACTCACAGTAAGACTAAATTTTCCATCAATATCAGTTACCGTCCCATTGGTGGTCCCTTTTTCCAGGATTGTCGCACCAGGTAGTGGCTGATCATTTTCATCTGTAACAATACCGGAAACTGTGTTTTGAACAACAACCCGTTCGTTTTCCTGACGAAGCTCCTTTGAAATCTGCCGAACACTAATACGGTCATTTACTTGTCTAAAGCTGACGTTGGCTTGCTTAGAGAGCTGCAAAAGGAGACTTTCCAGTGTTACATCCTCAACGTATATTTCAATTGGGGTCCTGTTATTATCCTTTAACTCACTTTCTTCATAAACAAAGTGAAAGTCAGAGTTCCTTTCAATAATGTCCAATGCCCTTGTCAGGTTGGCACTATTGATATCAATGCTAATATTAACTTCTTTTATGCTCTTAATCTGGCTATGTCCTTTAGATGCTAAAAGAGCATTAAAAAGAAAGGTAATCATAACGAATGTGTAGATAGAGATCTTTCCCATCATTCGAATAGTTTGTAATGTTCCTTTCATATATTTGTAAGGTTTAGGGTGAAATAATTCATTCATTCTAAAAGAGCCTGAGAATCGTATGTTCGCAGCATTGCTTCTCGGGCTCCTGTGTTTCTAATTCCTTTTTATTTCATAACATTTCTATTTAAATGTGATAATTATAGATTTATCATTGATTTTATAATCAAATCTCATTGCATACCCAAGACTTTCCAGAACGTTTGAAAGGTTATCATTTTCAAATATTCCTGTGAAATTTTTTGATGTGTTTTCGGGATAATTTTGCACCTCAATACTTACTCCATACCATCTCTCGAGCTCAATTATTCCTTCTTCAAATGGTGTTTTTTGAAACAATAGAATACCATCCTTCCATTTTACGTCATTGAGTGAAGCATCTTTATACTTTGTAATCAATCCATCTCTAAAGTCGGCACGTTCTCCAGGATTTAGAATTTCATAATGCCGCCGATCTAATTGATTCACACTCACCTTTCCAGTCAATAAAGTCACATGCTCTTCCTGATCCTTGTATGCATTTACATTGAATGATGTCCCAAGCGCCGTTGTCACCAGGTTCTTTGTTTCTACCATAAATGGCCGCTGCGGATCCCGGGTGACATCAAAAAAGGCTTCTCCATGCAATACAACCTTTCTTTCATTGCTATCAAAACTGCTTTTATAGCTAATGGTACTTTCGGCATTTAGAATAACCTTTGTACCATCAGGTAACATGATTGTGGACTTTTGACCCTTTGGATTCTCTTTTTTTACTATCCTGATTGACGGTTCAACTTCCAATACTGCCCTTTGAATGAAAAAGCTGAATGCTACGGCTAAGAATAATGAGGCTGCTATGCCAATAGTGATCCAGTTACGCTTCTTGACAACCTGGATCTTATTGTTATCAAATTTATTAGGTGATGCATGAAGAACTCTATTCAATGATTCTTTAATCTCCTCCTCAGTAGGATCATCAAAAGAAAAGTCCAATTTTAGAATGACACGACGCGCTTTCCGCATCTTATCCTGAAGTTCTTTGTCATTCATACCGACACTTTCCCAGTATTGGGTGGAATGATGTGTAGGGTTTACTACCCAATTTTTGAAATTAGGATCTGAAAGAAAATCTTCTATTTTGTAATGTTTGTAACTCATCCCATATCGTTCTACTTATAGGAGGGTTCAAAGCCAAAAACAACATCTTGTCTTTTTTACTTTTTTAAAAAAATTGCAAAAAATTAAATTAAACATTCTTATTGATATAAAAATTATTAGTGAAATGATCTAAAAATTATAATTTTAATAATCATCTACAACACTGAAAGACTACTTTGATATTCTCTATCAGATGATTAGCAGATCTCTCTTATTAAAACTTCAGGGAAATCAAAAGTAAAAGAGGGAGACAATCACCAAGGAAAGTAAATCAGATTTAAGCTTCTTAACAGCCTTATAAATAAGATTTCTAACTGACTTTACATCATTTAAAGACATCGACTGCTTCACTTCTTCATAAGTTTGATTCTCAAAAAAGTAAAGGTATACCGCTTCCTTTTGTCTAACAGGTAGTGTACCGATTGCTTCACTCAAAATTGACTGGTTGTCCAACTCTTGTTGACTATCAATAATTTTTTGTTCAGGAGACAACTCCAGATGGAAATTATATCCATCTAAAAGGTCAGAGTCATAAACAACATTTTCCTTATGCTTTCTAAGATAATCGATCAGCTTCCTTCTAAAGGAGACAAATAAATAGGGTCTTATATTAGCAATAGATAACTTGTTCCTTTTCTTTCTTAATTCAATAAATAAGTCCTGAATAGCATTTTGAATAATATCCCTGGACCTTGTAAACTGGGATCCATATCTAAACAGACTTACAAAATACTCTTCATAGATTTGAACAAAAGCATCTTCATCACCCTGTTTAAAAGCCGACCAAAGGGTATCTTCTGACCTTAGTGGCTCAATAGCTGGTTCCGAGTTGAAAGGAACCAATCTTGTTTCTTCTCTCCTCTCTGTATCCAATCGTGTGTCTATATAATTGCGAATCGGCATTGAAGTAGATCTAAATTAAGGCTACTGACTAATGATTTTTCAAATATGCACTATTTTTTTTCAAATTTCATATTTTTCAGAACACGTGTTATAAACATAGTGAGTAAACCTGATAAAACCAAAATTCTTCCTTAAGTCACTTATCGCATACCCATATACAGTCAATTAACTAACATTGCGATATAATACCATTTTAACCGTCGGCATGAGAAAACCAACAGATTCTACGCTTGTAAGCATTTCAAAGCATTTGAATCTGTCTGTTTCCACTGTTTCAAGAGCCCTCAGCGGGCAATCAAAAAAATACAGGATTAGCGATAAAACAACTAAGCTCATTCTCGAGACCGCCCGGAAATTCAATTACCGCCCCAATCAATTGGCACGAGGCCTTATTCTAAAAAGAACAAATACGGTTGGGATCATTATACCCGATATTACCAACCCTTTTTTTGCCAACATCGTACGATGGATCGAACGAGCAGCCCGAGACAATGGGGTATCCATTCTAATTTCAGACTCCAATGATCAAACAAGCGTCGAACAAACTTCCCTGAAGGAATTTATCGGAAGAAAGATCGACGGATTAATTATCTCACCTGTCGGTCAGGAACAAAGCCATCTAAGAGAAGCAAAAGAAAAACAAATTCCTATCGTACTCATTGACAGGAATTTCTCCAATCTTGATTTGCCCTATGTAGGTTCAGAGAACTTTCAGGGTACGAAAAGTGCCATCGAATACCTGATCAAAAACGGACATCAAAAGATTGGTTTTATACAGGGACTACCGGAATCAAGTGTGAATATGGACCGGGTAAACGGGTACAGAGATGCCCTTGAAGAGCATCACATTCCTTTTGATCCAGAGTTGGTTGTTGGTAATGATTTTGGAGTTGAAAATGGTTATACGGGAACAAAGCTCCTTTTGAGCAAGGAGGAAAAGGTCACTGCTATTTTTGCTGCCAGTAATCTGATTGCACTTGGCACAATTAAGGCGATCAATGAAAGCGGCTTACACATCCCCAGGGACATTTCACTTATCGCCTACGATGAACAATTCTTCTGTGAATATTTATCGATTCCTCTGACTACCGTTTCGCAACAAAGCAAAGAGATCGGTTACATCGCTTATCAATTGCTTACAGATCTGATCAAATCTGAGGATTCCAATAATAAGCCCTTCAAAAAAATAGAACTCCCAACTAAACTGATCCTTAGAAACTCTGTAAAAGACCTGAATTCCAGTTGAAATCACGTGCTAAATTTTCATCCGTTCACATTTTTTTTCTACATTAGCACAAACGTTTGTGCTTTTATCAAAAAGACACTTAATTTTGAAATAAACAATAACCTAACTCAAAAAATATGATCGTCGTTGAATCTTACTTCGTCGCCATCATCATGTGCTTCATCACCATGCTGTGCTGGGGTTCGTGGGCAAATACTCAGAAACTGGCTAGTAAAGAATGGCGGTTCCAGTTGTTTTACTGGGATTATTCTATTGGAGTTCTTC
>MDTD01200759.1_pt1 | contig 15670 bp, 16 predicted proteins | sample 811221 | NCBI WGS metagenome assembly MDTD01 (sample SAMN05326646, study PRJNA326480) | marine metagenome | isolation source: seawater | place: Pacific Ocean: South West | collected 2011
AATATTTAATGGGATGTTCGCAGTAGCTGCAATCGGTTCGATGATGTCTCTCGCAAGCCAAAATAATGATAGAAGAGAGGGCATACGCATGGGATTGTGGGGAGCAGCTCAAGCAATCGCTGCTGGTTTTGGTGGTCTGCTGGGAACAATTCTAGTTGATATTCTTCGACTTGCAAACTTCAGTCATTCTAACGCTTACGGATCCGTATTTATCTTTGAAGCCGCTCTATTCGCTCTGGCGGCCAGTATTGCAACTAGAAGCATAACCACCGCTTTCAGCGGGACAACTCAAATGGTGGGAGAGTAATATGTTTGATGTAGTAGTTATTGGTGGAGGACCGTGCGGTTCAACGGCAGCAAAGCATTTGGCTAGCTTGGGTTATAAAACAGCATTACTAGACAGAGCCGGCAGAATTAAACCCTGCGGTGGAGCGATACCACCCAGGGCAATACGGGACTTTGAGATCCCTGACGAGCTATTGAAGGCAAAGGTTACCACGGCGAGGATGGTTTCACCAACAAACCGATCTGTAGATATACCAATTGAGAACGGATATGTTGGGATGGTCGATCGAGAAGAGTTCGACGAATTCTTGCGAGAACGCGCAGCTAAAAAAGGTGCAAATAGATACACTGGAACATTTGAGAAAATATCGCGAGATAGTTCAGGAATAACGGTGCACTTTCGAAATCATGAAAATAGGGCCGTAGAACAGCTCAAAACAAGATATGTTATTGGCGCTGATGGTGCTCGTTCAAATGTTGCGAAGGCAGAAATTCCGGACAGTGACAAGATACCATATGTCATTGCATATCATGAAATTATTGAAGCTCCAGAAACTACAGGAAAATATGATCCCAAACGATGCGATGTAATTTATGATGGGACAATATCACCCGATTTTTATGGGTGGGTATTCCCGCATGGCAAAAGCGCATCAGTTGGCATGGGAACTGGGCATCATGGCTTTGACCTTAAAACAGCAACATCAGAACTACGAAGCCGAGCAGGCTTGGATAAATGTAAAACTATCAGAAAAGAAGGGGCTCCAATACCCCTTAAACCACTTAAAAGATGGGATAACGGAACCGATGTGCTTGTAGCTGGAGATGCAGCAGGGGTAGTGGCGCCAAGTTCAGGTGAAGGTATCTACTATGCGATGGCTGCCGGACAGATTGCAGCAGAAACAATGATAGAAACTATAGTATCAAATTCTCCAAAAAGCCTGAAATTAGCAAGGCAAAGGTTTCTAAAAGAGCATGGGACCGTATTTAATGTCTTGGGTGCTATGCAAAACGCTTATTATAAATCGGATAATAGACGAGAGCGGTTTGTATCACTTTGTCACGATGTAGATGTGCAAACACTTACATTCGAGGCATACATGAACAAAAAACTGGTGAGTGCGAGGCCTCTGGCGCATTTAAAAATTATGCTTAAAAATCTCGCTCATTTGACTGGAATAGTATCGAAAGAGTTCACATGAATATAATGATACCAGCCTGGGTAGATGGAACACTTCAGCCTGTAGAGAAGCTTGAAGCTCATAAACTTGGTTTAAAACACAAAGCCATATCGGTTTTTCTATTTCACGAAAATAAAATATTACTTCAAAGACGAGCATTGAGTAAATATCATACTCCTGGATTATGGGCGAACACATGCTGCACGCACCCTCATTGGAATGAAACCGACCTAGACTGTGCTAGCCGGCGCTTATTTGAAGAACTGCACTTAAATGAGCTCCACTTAGAAAATAGAGGAAAAATTGAATATCGTGCTGATGTTGGACAAGGACTTATTGAACACGAAGTTGTTGAAATATTCACTTCTACCTGCTCAAACCCTCCAAAAGTTAATCCAAACCCAGAAGAAGTTATGGAAATCAGATGGTTAGACCAAATTGAACTAGCAGACAAAGTCAAAAAAAAACCTGATGAATTCACACCATGGCTTCGCATATACATGTTAAAGCATTTTGAGCAAATATCAGGGACAATAACTGCTTAGTCTTAAGGTAGAATGAACTACAAAGATATTTATTTTTTCATACTGTAATGGCGAATGTTTCAGTTAATAAAGTTCTAATCTTAGGCTCGGGCCCTAACGTTGTTGAAATATTGGAACAAGACCTTTCAGGCTATGATAAAATAGTTGTTATTAATAATGCTTGGAAGGTTATTGAAGGATGGACAGATCACATTTACCCCCATGATTTTCCAAATCAAAACAAACCTACTGTCCTTAAATCTTCACAGAAGCAAATTGATGAAAAGCACTTTGTGAAAATTCAAAACCAATATGGCGGTTTCGTTTATGCAGGCGGAACAATGGCATTCACTGCACTTTACTGGGCACTTGGCCACTATAGACCTCGTTCCATAGATATTTTAGGTTGTGATATGGTTTATCCGAGAACGGGTTCAACTCATTTTTATGGCACAGGTACAGCCGACCCCTTAAGAAAAGATATCTCACTCCGATCACTTAAGGCAAAATCAGCAAGAGCCTACGCAATTGCATTAAAACAGGGCTGTCAAATAGCTAATTTATCAAAGACTGAGAGTGAACTAATTGCCCCAAGACGGATATCTTTAGTTTCACCTGATCCCAAACCATTTCAAGTAAATGAAAATAAATTCAACCAGGCCAAACAAAAAGAGGCTTCATTAGGCTATTTTGTAGAAGACGGTAGATACTGGGAGAAAAGTGACAGTTTTAATACTGATGAAATTGACTCACTTGATGCTCTTTGGCGAGAAGCAGTTTCCGTAAATTAAATTGCTTTTTACAGCTCAAATTATTTCAATCACGTCAACTTGGATAAAGACCTGCAGTCCTAGCTCGCAGTTTAATAATTGCTAGCACAGTATCTATGGTTGGTGTCGACGTTTTTGTAATTTGACCCAATTCTTGGACCGAGCCTAATATCGCATCGATCTCTAAAGGACGAGATAGTTCTAAATCCTGCAACATGGATGTTTTATGAGAACCTACAGCAGCTCCCCCGTTTATTCTCTGCTCCACGTCAATTGGAAAATTTACTCCTAATTTTTCGCCTATTTCTTTAGCTTCTAGCATCATAGTGCGGACAACTAGTCGAGTATCCCGATCTTCACATAAGACATTGAGCGTAGCGTGGGTTAAAGCTGAAATTGGGTTGAATGATAAATTCCCCCATAATTTTACCCAAATTTCATCACGTATTTTTTTCCTTACCGGCGCTTTTAAACCGGCAGATCTCAGTGCTTCCGAAAGTAACAGAGAACGTTGTGATTTTTCTCCGTTTGGTTCACCTAAGGAAAACTTATTTCCTTCAATGTGCCTAATTACGCCGGGTTTTATAACTTCAGCAGCAGGATAAACTACACATCCCAACACACGACTTGGCCCAAATAAATCCCATTGTTTGTTATTAGGATCAACTGAAGATAATCTCGTTCCCTCAAACTCTCCGCCAACTTTATGAAAATACCACCATGGGATGCCATTAACGCCGCTTACGATTGTAGTATCCTCGTTAAACAAAGGAATCATACTTTCTGCAACAGATAGTACTGAATGGGCTTTCAACGTAACAAAAACATAATCTTGAGCGCCAAGTTCTGACGGATCTTGAGTAACTTTGACTCTAATTCTTTTAGGATCCAAGCCGTCTTCTATTAAGGTCAGCCCGTTTTTTTTCATTTCTGATAAATGAGCACCTCTTGCAACCATACTTACTTCAGCGCCAGCATCAGCAAGCTTTGCACCAAGAAAGCCACCGATAGCACCAGCACCAAATATACAAATTTTCAACCCGTAGCCTCCTATTAAGCCAAACCAAGCTTCTCAGCTAATCCGATCCGCTGGAGTTTGCCAGTTGCACCTTTTGGTATTTCCGAAAGAATAACAATTTGCTTAGGCACTTTGAAGTCGACCATTCGATCTGAAGCGAAAGCTCTTAGGTCACTTTCTGTGATTTCTGACCCCTCTTCCAATACAACAGCTGCCGCTACATCCTCGCCGAGTTTCTGATGGGGCACTGCAAATGTCACTACTTGAGCTACGCTGGAGTGATCCATTAAAACCTCGTCCACCTCAAGTGGACTTATTTTTTCACCACCACGGTTTATTATTTCCTTTAGCCGTCCCGTTAAGCTGAGGTACCCGTCATGGTCAAAAGCACCCTGATCTCCTGTACGGAACCAGCGTTCACCCTTATAGTTAAAAAAGCTCTTTTTATTAGCCTCAAGATTATTTTCATAACCAGGTGTTACGTTTGGACCTGAAATAACGACTTCTCCGGTACCGTCGATGAGATGATTTTCTAATTCATGGGCAATTCGGATTTTCGGTCCAGCTTCAAGCCCAACAGAACCCGGTTTTTGCACTAATGGTGGAAGTGGGTTTGAAGCCATCTGGTGTGTTGCTTCGGTCATTCCATACCCCTCAATAATTGGTGCGCTAAATACTCGCTCCAATTCCTTCATAACCTGCGATGGTAGTGAAGCAGATGAAGATCGTAAAAACCTAAGTTTATTGCTTTCGATTATGTCTTTATTTCGCTGAGACCTAGACAGAATTGCTTGGTGCATTGTTGGCACTGCAGTAAACCAGGACGGTGAGGCATCATCCAACCAACGAAAAAATTTTAATGCATCAAAACCTGGAGTACACCACACCGATCCGCCAGCTGCAACGGAAGCAGACACAGCCGCAATCAACCCATGTATATGAAACAAAGGCATTATATTCATGCAAAGATCATCCTCTGAGAGACTTAGCGAACTTTTTATATTTTCTGCTGAAGAAACTATGTTTGAGTGTAGAAGTGGCACAATCTTGGGCCTGGATGTAGTACCTGAAGTATGAAGTATTAATGCTACATCTTTCTGAGAGGGTTTATGCTCGGATATAAGGGAGTTTTGAATTTCACCTAAAAGTTCGAACTCTCCAGCCAAATGCTGTGAATTCACGCTCAATCTAATTACTGAAATATTAAGATGATTTGCCGCAGCAAGTGCTGGACCATTGTAATCTTGTAATACTACTACTGCTTTGGCGTTTAAATCTTTCAAGTAGAATAAATACTCTTCTTCCCTATAATTAGGATTTAGTGGCGCAGTCGTGCAGCTTTGGGCCATTGTTAAAAAAGCACTTGCCATCTCAGGGCCATTCGGCAAAACAATAGCAATTCTGTCCGCAACTGAGATACCATAGGATCTTAGCCGCGAATTTACATATGCTGTCATTTTTTTGAGCTCGCCATAAGTGGACCATTGACGACCCGGTGCACCAAGTACTTTCAAATCATTGTTTTGTTTTTTCACGATTTCATTAATAGTCTTATTCATTAAGCCTCACATAAAAAAGTCGTATCAAACCTCAAAAAACTGTTAAGATTGATTCTACTCGCTGGAATTCAATAAAATCTAATTTGTAAGATAGCATCATTATTAAGTAAATCGCCAAAGGAATAGGACATTAAATTATTAGATAGACCCACCCTCTACCATGAAATTTCCGGCTGTACACATTTTGGCGTCTTGGCTCGAAAGGAATGTTATCATATTTGCTACATAAATAGGATCTATCGGTTTGGGAATACATTGCCGCTCAAGTTGCTTTTGCAATGCCTCTGGAGTTACCCATAAATCTTTTTGCCTTTTTGTCATTATCCACCCAGGGACAACAGTATTTACACGTATATTGTATGCTCCCAATTCTCTTGCCATAGTTCTTGTTAATCCGTGAACCGCTGACTTTGCCGTAGCATATGCAGGAAAACCTGCTCCGCATTCCCACCACGAATTTGAGCCCACATTTACTATTGATCCATCTCTCGCATCTATCATCCAAGGTGCAATTTGCTGGATGGTAAAAAACATGTGTCTTAAATTAGTATCCATCCGTTCATTCCAGTAATTCGCGTCTATTTCGCGCCAATCGTGACGGTCATCACGAGCAGCATTGTTCACTAATACCTGGGCTTTTCCTAAACTGTCCTCAAGTTTGGAGATAGCCACCTTCAAACCATCGATATCGCGAAGATCACATTGGACAAATTCATGCGGCCCAGTCAGATCTTTTAGAAGCTGCTCACCCGAGTCACTATCTATATCTAATATGCCAACACTTGCACCTTGTCGGTCAAATGCACGTGCGGTGTAAGCACCAATACCGGAAGCACCTCCCGTAATATAAATAATTTTATCTTTAAGGCTCGGATAAATAGCAAATTCTGACATTACTTATCCTTCTCAAGTATCCATTCAACTTCTGGAGCAGGCACAAAGCGCCATTTCCTAATGGGTCCCGCCATCACATTTAAATAGTACATTTCAAAGCCGTAAGGGGCTCCACATGGATGGTGACCCCTGGGCACTAGAACAACATCCCCATCCTCTACGGGAAAAGCCACATCTAATGACCTATCATCGGTATATACCCGCTGAAAGCCAAAACCATTTTCTGGATTAAGACGATGATAGTATGTTTCCTCTAAATATGTTATCCTCGGAAAGTCATCTTCATCATGTCTATGGCTCGGATAGGAGGACCAATTGCCAGCCGGGGTATAAACTTCGGTAACCAATAGGCTGTCACAAATATCAACATCTTCCATTGCAATATTATTTATATACCTAGTATTCTCTCCCTTCCCTCTTTTGGTGAGGTTAATATTATCCGGCCCGACTAACCGTGGATTGTATTTTTTTTTGCAGGGAGCGGAACATACTGCCAAAACACAATTTGTTGATGCCTCTGCTTTCCATTCATTGTCACATGGAAGGTACAAACAATGTGGTGATGTTTTTTCAAAAACAGACATACGATCACCTAAAACGCCCCAGTCGTTGCCACTGGTTTTGAGATGCGCTCTGCCCTCAACTAGAACAATAATTACTTCGCGTTTTCCTGTGCTACCATTTGCAGACTGCCCTGGAGACAGCTTGTACAAATCAAACCCTACATAATGCCAATCTGCATTTTTAGGAGTTATATTATGAACCAAACCGTTATTGGCTATCGGCTTGCGATGTAAACTGCCCATTTGGCAAATTCCTTTATCCTGCGTTGGCAAATAAGTTCAACTTATTGCAAGATCAGCCATTTTGCACACTTTAATAATATGTTCATATCCCATTTTGGAGTACTCATAAGGTGGGGCCTTAGCAGGATCTTGTTCAGCCTCAACAACAATCCAGCCCGAATAAGACATTGCCGCCAATGAATTTGATACGGCTTGAAAGTCAATACACCCATCTCCGGGCACGGTAAAAGCACCAGCAATTACAGCATCCAGAAAACTTTTATTATTTTTTCTTACATCTTTTACAATACCCGGCCGAATATCTTTGTAGTGAATATGATGAATGCGATCACCCCATCTATCGAGCGTAGCCATGACATCACCGCCTCCAAAAAGTAGATGACCAGTGTCAAAACATAAAGCTAAATCAGTACTAGAGGCGTCCATGAGCCAGTTCACATCATCCTCACTCTCGATTATTGATCCCATATGATGATGGTATGCCAAGGGCATTCCTTTATCAGTACACCACTTAGCTACCTCACTAATTTTTAAAGCATACGAGGAAATTTCATCTCGTGTTAATTTTGGACGGTTGTTGACAGGCGTTTGTATTTCCCCCTGAACTGTATTCGAGCATTCAGCATATACTATGCATGGACTGGATAATTCTACGAATTGATGGACTTGCTGACTTATCGCTTCACACTCCTCAGAAAAATCATTAATGAGACTAGATCCGGAACACCAACCACCACAAAGTTCAATTTTCGCACTTTCGAGATAGGCTTTTAGTCCCTCTGTGTCATGCGGCATACGTTGACCTCTCTCAACGCCAGTGTAACCGATTTCTCTCGCCTCGAGTAAGGCCTGTTCCATAGTGAAGTCTTTTGTCAGTTCGGGAAGATCATCGTTTTGCCAAGCAATGGGAGATATACCAATTTTTATACTCATTTTTGAAATCTTTCTTATTTTTTGCTCGATGTTGATAAACTAGTTACTCATATAGTTTAAATTGTAAATTTTAATAATTAATACAACTTCGTTTATAGAAAGTTCGCTAGCTTTACCTCTGAGCCAGTCTCGACTGAAACAGCTGCAGCTTCTGCCATTGCCAATGCAGAAATTCCATCTGCTAATGATACTGGGACGGGGTTATTCATTTGAACAGCCGATACAAATGCTGCCCACTCTTTTTCATAAGCGGTTCTGTATCTCTCTAAAAAAAAGTATTCGGGCTTCGAGCTTTGAACGCCCGTCTCAGTTGACTTAATAATATTATCTTCAACGACATTTTGGACTTGTAGCAAACCTTTGGAGCCTAAGATTTCGATCCTTTGATCATAGCCGTAAGCAGCACGGCGAGAATTCTTTATTACTACTAGTCTGCCATTAGAATATTTCAAAGTTGCAACTGCGGTATCGTAATCTCCTAGTTTCCTAATCTTTTCGTCAATTACTGCACTCGCAGAGACCATTATAGAATCTGGTAACCCTTCAAATAAAAAATTTACCATATCAAAATCATGGATCATCATATCTTTGAATAAGCCTCCTGATACTTTTAAAATATCAATTGGCGGTGGTGCCGGATCAAAAGAGGTTATTGCCAAAAGCTCTGCTTTACCAATTGCACCTGAATCAAGTTCATTCTTCAGCGCAATAAAATTTGGATCAAACCTACGATTAAAACCCACCATTACTGGCTGACCGGTAGGTTTTGTATTTTGCAAGCACTCCTTTGCGCGAACTAAGCTTATATCAACTGGTTTCTCGCATAGAACTGCTTTGCCAGCTAACGTCGCTTTTTCAATAATTTCAGAATGGGTATCGGTCGAACTAGCTACTAGAACAGCGTCGATCGATTTATCTTCATAAATTGCTTCTGCAGAGCAAGCTTGACCTCCAAAATCACTTGCTAACTTCTGCGCATTATCTTTAATAACATCTGCAACAGCCACTAATTGAGAGTTTGCATGCATAGTAATTGTATTTGCGTGCACCCGTGCTATACGCCCTGCTCCAACAATTCCAACAGTCAACATTTCTTTGCTCCGAAATTATATTTTAAATTTTGCCCCCGAAAACTGGAGGCCTCGCATCAACCCACAAACCATTTTTCTTTGCAGACGCAACCGCTGCATAAACCACCGCCATCGAACGGAGACCATCTTCAGCAGTTGGCAATCCATCTCTTTCACAACCAGAGATTGCATCTGCTAAATCCATATATACATTTGCAACAGCTAACGGGAAGCCTTCAGGATGCGCTATTGCAACTCTAGTCAGCCTTTTAGCATCGTCGCACAAATCCGCCTCACCTTTTTCAATAACTTGCGTTCGACCTGACAGCGGAGTGTAGATCAACTGATTTGGTTGCTCAGAGGCCCAACGCAAGCCGCCGGTTTCACCAAAAATTTGTATATCAAAGCCATGCTGTCTTCCAATTGCCACAGACGATGTCCACAAACGCCCCACAGTTCCCTTACTAAGGCGAAAATTAACAAATGCATCATCTTCTAAAATTCTAGTCGAAATCGTTGATGCAAAATCCGCGCTTAACCTCTCCACGGTATCGTCAGAGATGAAACTAGCCATATGCATTGCATGAATACCGCAGTCAGCAAATTGACCAGACACCCCCGCCATCTCCGGATCATAACGCCATCGCACTCTTGGATTTTCTGCATCTTGTGCATCCGCGTGATGCCCATGACTAAAGTTTGTAATAATTAACCTTAACTTGCCAATATTGCCGCTACGGACCATGGCTCGAGCCTGCCTCACCATTGGGTAAGCAGAATAGCAATAGTTAACGGAAAAGACTTTACCACTTTTCTCAGAGATCTTGTAAATTTCCTCTCCTTCTTGAACTGTCATGGTCATCGGCTTCTCACACAAGACATGAAAGCCAGCCTGTAAGAAAGACTTAGTTATTTCAAAATGGGTGGCATTTGGCGTTGCAATAGTAACAAGATCAATTGGATCTTCTCTATTTTGCTCGCCAATAAGCATTTCAGACCAACTACCATAAGCTCGAGCGCTGTCAATTCCCAGACTCTTAGCAAATGCTTTACCTTTTTCCGGCCTATGATCAAAGGCTGCAGCAACCAACTCAAAACGGCCGTCAGCCACTGCCCCCAAGCGGTGTGCAGGACCAATTTGACTTCCTTCTCCACCACCTATAATTCCCCATTTTAATTTGCTCATAACTAATCTTTCTAAAGGCTTTAATTCAATTTTTCAAAACTACGCAAATCAAATTGACACCAAATCAACCCACGCCCTCTGCTGTCCTGATTTGATAGCAGCATTTACGACGCGAGAAACCTGTAAACCGTCTTTAAATGATGGCCAATGAGACTTGTTTTCCTCGATAGCCAGAAGAAAATCACGAGCTTCAATAATTATTTGATCTTGATAACCGGTTCCGTGACCAGGCCCTTGGCAAAAGGGTTCGTAATCTGGGTGCGCTGGTCCAGTTAAAATTTGCTTGAATCCTCTCTCCGCTTCAGGACCTTTTGACCGATAGAGCCATACGGAATTCTGATCCTCTTGATCAAAACGTACCGAACCTTTTGTTCCATGTATTTCATAGGCATAACCCATTTTGCGGCCTGTGGCGACACGACTAAAGTACATGTGCCCCATAGCTCCACTTTCAAATCGGCACATAATTTGGGCATGGTCATCATTATTTACGTCTCCACCTGGACGCTCTTTATGCACAGTTTCATATTCACACAGCAACGAACGGATCGGTCCAATTAATGCAAGTGCTGCATTTATCATATGTGGAGCCAAATCTCCAAGTGTTCCGTTTGACATACCACGGCACCTCCAGGATGTGGGTGTCTGAGGGTCTGCTAAAAAATCTTCTGTGTGCTCACCACGAAACCACTTTACTTTTCCGAGTTCACCCTTCGCTAATAGCGTTCTGACAAATTGGCTAGCAGGCGTTCGGATGTAATTAAAACCAACCATATTCGGCAAACCACTCGCTTCTGCTGCATCAGTCATAACCGTGGCATCTTTTAACGAAGAGCCCAAAGGCTTTTCACAGAATACTGGCTTTCCCTCTGCAAACGCGGCTATCGCTATTTCTCGATGCTCTGTTTGAGGGGTTGCAATAACGATCGCTTCAACAGCTGGATTAGTCACTAACACCCGCCAATCGGAAGTTGCTGTTCTAAAACCATAAGCCTTTCGATATTTTTCGGCGGTGGACTCAGTTTGAGCACAAATCATCTGAAGTCGCGGCCGTAAATAAGTATCAAATACTGCACCGACTGATGACATTGCAACTGAGTGTGCTTTGCCCATATAGCCACCACCCACAATACCTATTCCAATCTCACGCATTTTTAGCTAGAACCTTTTTAAAGATGAATTGTAACCTTTGTTGAAACGCGTATCACCAGTTCTGTATCACAGCAACATAAAACGTTTTGTATTTTTTAGAGAAAATAAAGAAAGAAATTCTAAAATTATGGACGAGCTATTTGAGGCCATTAAAGGTAGGAAATTTGCCGTTTTTGGAAGAGCAGGCATAGACCTTTTCTGTGATGAGGTCGGAATTAAGAGTGAAAACGCATTAAAATTTAGGTCTGACTTGGGTGGTTCATCTGCTAATATATGTGCAGGTTTGGTAAAGCTTGGCTCTCAAGCAAGCTTAATCACCTCTGTTTCTGATGATGCAGTTGGAAGATTTGCAATAAATCGCTTGATAGATTACGGCGTGGATACCAAGTACGTCAAAAAAATTTCGGGGGAATGTCGAACTTCTTTAGCAATATATGAAAGCGTATTAGATGATTTTCAGAATGTGATTTACAGGAACAATGCAGCAGATTTTCAAGTACAACCAGCGGATGTAGATAGGGTAGAATACGATAATTTCAGTGCAGTTATCAGTACGGGAACGGTATTTGCATCAGAACCTTCTCGATCCTCCACATTTTACGCAATCAAAAAAGCACGTGAAGCCGGATTACCTGTAATTTTTGATATCGATTATCGACCCTATAGTTGGCCCTCAGACGAAGTGGCTTCAGATGTATTGTCTCGTGCGGGCACGAGCAGCGACTTAATTGTAGGCAACGATGAAGAGTTTGGCTTCATGGCAGGAGACTATGACCTAGGACTAGATAAAGCGAGAGAATTGGCCTCTCTTGGCAAAACTGTAATATATAAAATGGGGGAGAAAGGGGCAATCTCGCTCAGTGATAATAATGAAATCAGAACTGGTATTTTCCCGACGAAAGCGATTAAGCCTGTGGGCGCAGGCGATAGTTTTATGGCAGGATTACTTGCTTCAATAGCAGACGGCTTCAACCTCAATGATTCTGTTCTTCGGGGCTCAGCCTGTGCTGCACTTGTAGTATCACGGCCTGGTTGTGCTGGAGCAATGCCCACGATAAATGAACTGGGGACATTCTTAAAGACCCACTCATCCAAAGCAACATAAAAAGAAAGCTGAGTTATGCATATTGCCCAGTACGATAACAAAAATATTCCTATAGTGGATGTGGACCATGATCTGGTGCCACTAAATTACTTCAACATTGTTAAATTAACTGCCGGTGAAAATTTTAGGTACAGATTAAACCAATATGAAACTTGTATAGTACCGGCTACTGGCACCATCGATATTGATGTTGATGGCCAACATTTCAATTCGGTCGGGAAAAGATCTATCGACGTTTGGGGTGGAGAACCAGAAGGTGTGTATGTCCCTACAGATACGAAAGTTTGTTTTGAATGTATGAGTGATACAGCCGAGATTTTTATTGCTGGAGCAAGATATGAAAAAATTTTAGAACCTTTTCGTGTAAAACCAGAAGAGATTGATTTAGTTCAATACGGATCAGACGAAACAAAAACACATCGCAAAATAAAACATATCTTGGGTGCCAACCAGAGAGATAAAGTTGGAAGATTACTGGTAAGTGAACTCTACACAGTAGGCTCTGGCGGCTGGTCTGGTTTCCCATCTCATAAGCATGATACTGATCGTATGCCTCAGGAGACTCGGCATGACGAAACCTACAATTTTAGGTTTAAACCAAATTATGGCTCTGGCCTGCAAATGCTACAACGGGAAGATAACAAACCCGGTGACGCCTATCATATAATGGACGGCTCAACAGTCCTAATTGATAAGGGTTACCATCCCTGCTGTGCACTACCGGGTTACGAAATGTATTACTTCACCATACTTGGCGGATTAAGCCAACGACCGTTGAAGCAATACTTTCAGCCGACGCACGAAGAGCAAGTAGCTACAATACCAGGCATAATGGATATGGTGGCAAAATTTAAATGACAATTGCTAAACTAAGCGACGTACTACAGCCTGCGATGGAAAATGGATACGCAGTCGTTGGGCTGGTCACACTGGGGTGGGAAGATATGCGAGCCTATGTTCACGCAGCAGAAGAAGAAAATGTCGCAATTATTCTTCAAGCGGGACCATCTTGTAGATCTCATACACCGCTGCCAATCCTAGGAAAGATGTTCAATCATCTAGCTAATGAAGCAAGCGTCCCTGTGGTTGCTCATTTAGATCATGGGTATTCGGAGGAGGAGTGTAACGAGGCTATTGAATGTGGATTTACCTCTGTAATGTTTGACGGCTCGAGACTTTCACTGCAGGAAAATATTGATAGAACGGCACGCATTGCTGAATTGGCGCATGAAGCAGATATTTCATGCGAAGGTGAAATTGGTTTTGTAGGTTACTCAGATGGCGAGCAATCAAACGGTACAGATCCATCAGAGGCTGGCAAGTTTGCAACCGAAACCAAGGTCGATGCAATGGCAATATCTGTCGGGAACGTCCATTTGCAAAAAAATAAAGAGGGTAACCTTGATTTAGCAAAGATTAGACAAATCGAAGACTTAACTTCTATACCATTAGTGATCCACGGAGGATCCGGGGTGCCGTTAACGCAGAGATCTTTTCTTGCTAGGAATTCGAAAATATGTAAATTCAATATAGGAACTGAATTAAGAATGGCTTTTGGCGAAGCTTTGCGAAGATCTCTTAAGACAGATCCAGATCAATTTGATCGCATCCAGATTTTAAGCCAAACGCACGAACCATTAGTGAAAGCGACGCGAGAGATTTTAAATGCGTTTAAACCAAAAATATCGATATGAAGAACAACAAATGACGTCTAGATTAACGATTGTCACATTTATAGCTTTGATGTTTCCAATTATATTGAGCGCCAAGAAAATTAAAAATTATGAGTCGGAGCTCATAGTCATTTACGGCGATATATTGGCCACCCGCAACTTAACCAAGGAAGCAAACCCAGACTTTATTGGTTGGTACATTAGGATTACGCCTAAAGTTGCCGCAAAAATTAATTCAACGCATTTTCAGTCAGATAATGAAATGAAAGAAAAAATAAGAGCAGGCCTCTACTTTTGCAGTTCGTCATATTGGAGAACAGGAAAATCTCTAACCATTTCGTGTTCAAATTCGGAGTCAAATGAATAAAGTTCATATCAAATCTTTAAAAAGCAACAAACTACTTTAATTCAGAGATAGCCGCCCAACATTAAGCAACACAAACGGCAAACGGCATGATAATTAATTTTGATATTAAGCAAGCACTTGCGAACATTTAATAAAATCACAGCAAAACAGAAAAATAAAATCCATATAAAATTTAATTAAGAGGTTGCAAATTTAAAAATCTGAATTTAGCTGTTATTGCTGATTGTTTTTATTTTTAAAAGTTCGCCATATCGGTTTTTCATACTTTAATAAAATAGAATCAGTTGTTAGAATAAAACGGTACATAAGTACTTATTGGGAGAAAATTATGAAAAAATTTATTATGGCGGGCGCTGCGCTCGCAATGATGGCGTCTACAGCAATAGCTGAGCGTTATGTCATGATCACACACACACAAGGCACTGATCCATTCTGGCCAGTAGTTGAAAAAGGCGGAAGAGATGCAGCTGCCGCAATTGGAGCAGACTTTGAATATAACTTCGACCCCTCAGGTGATATGTCAGGCATGGCAAAGCTGATTGAAGCAGCTGCTGCGTCTAACCCAGACGGAATCGTTGTTTCATTGCCTGATCCAGATGCACTAGGCGGTGCAATCCGCGCAGCTGCAGACGCTGGTATTCCTGTAATCACAATGAATTCAGGCCTTGAGTCTTCTAAAGAAGTTGGCGCTTTAATGCACGTTGGTCAGCCAGAGCTCTTAGCGGGACAGAAAGCCGGCGAGCGCGCCAAAGCTGAAGGTGTAACAAACGGTCTTTGTTTAAACCAAGAAGCTTGGAATACAGCCCTTTCGGACAGATGCGAAGGTTATTTCTCAGGTCTAGGTGGATCACTTAACATGATCGACGTATCAAACGATGTACAGCAAATTGAAACTAGAACAGCAGCCGCATTATCGGCAGGTTCTCCAGTCTTGCACACAGGATCAGCGCCGTGCTCAGGTCGCGTCTGTCCTGCGCCTCGCAGTCGGCGCCGCACACAAGCAGCACCTTGACGCAGTCGACGTGGCCCTTCTGCACAGCCCAGTGCAGCGCATTCGTGCCGTCTTCGTCGGTGAGATCCAGCGCCAGCGCAGGTAGCTCCTCGCGGTCGAGCCACTGCCGTAGGTCGATGGCATGCCCCTCCTTTG
>MDTD01175659.1_pt1 | contig 15667 bp, 29 predicted proteins | sample 811221 | NCBI WGS metagenome assembly MDTD01 (sample SAMN05326646, study PRJNA326480) | marine metagenome | isolation source: seawater | place: Pacific Ocean: South West | collected 2011
TAATCTTCTACGAAGATTGCTAGTAAGAAGGTTGTTTTAAAAAAAATTTTTTTTTCTCAGGTATTGAGTATGTATGGAAAGGGTGTCTAGATAGTTAGGGAATTTTCCTATTAAGGGGATTATCTATTGGGTTCCAATCTTTCACATTTTTCCTTTGTTTCAAAAAATCATCCAATAATGACTTATTATCTAACTTATCTCGTATCTCAGACCAAAGAAACTGTTGTCTAACACTTTCAAACCAAATAGGCATTCTGTCATAACGCACTGGAATACCTTCAGACCAGTATTCTCGGTTCTGCGCGCGCTTTTTAACTAAGTAAACTTTATTAGATTCGATATATGCATTGAGCATACTTGCTTCCAAAAGAAATCCAAGAGCTCTACCAGCAAGAATACCAAGAGGATTAATCCAAAAAATAGTTTTTTTAGCTTTATCTTTTAAATTATTATCTAAAGCCCAGCCTTTTTTGCTCCAATCATTTTTCCCTTTATGACTTTCTTGATAAGTTTCTATAAAACAATTGGGATATAGCTCTACTTTTAGCTGCACAGGAACAGATTCTTTGTTATTTACTAAATATCCATCAGTTCCAGATAAATCAGTTTCTTCAGAAACATCATCATTATAAAAATCATATAATTTAGAACAATTTTTAGTAACATCTTTAAAAATTAAAGAACCAAGCCTTTCAACTTCTTTACTATCTTTCCAATTATGTATTATTGCCATTTTTCCTTTCGCTCGTAGGGGAAGTTTAACACAAGCCCCTACGAAAACGATTAGCCACTGCTAACTAAAACGGTTTTTCATCATCAAAGGGCTTTGTTGCGTCAGAAAATTTTTCATTTCGCAATTTATACTCCATATCGTATTCATAACGATAATTATCAACATACTTAACAACTTTGTCAGTCTGTGTATAAATTTCACCCTCTATCAAACGCAAAGCGTATTTAAGAGCATTATCAATATGAGCATAATGCATTTCTAACTCTGCAATATCTTGTGCATCTTCATACAGTTCCGCACATTCTTTAAGAGTTGCTTCTTTTCTAGCAGGAAGAGAATTTATAAAATCAATTAATAATTCTTTTCTACTTAATATTGAAGTAAGGTCTTCAGCCTTACGAATGATAGACCAGTAAGCATCAGCTTCTTCTTTTGTTTTATGTATATTCATCAATCTCCTCATTAATCAATACGATTCTAATTGTATGGTAAGACAAAAAACTTACCAACCGAATCTTGAAACTTTTTTGTAAATAGCTATTCTGGTAACAGAATGAGATTATCTAACAATCTCGCTCTTCATTGAACAAACAACTACTACAGGGCTTGAGAAAGCCCTTTGAAAATCCTTGACAATTTTAAAGTCATACCTTAATCTTAAGAATGAAAGTATTGTTGTTTAACTAAATGGAGGGATAATGTCAAATAGAGCAACTCGAAGAAAAGCTAATAGTAAAAAAGGTGGTGGGTTTTTTGCAAAGAATAAACTCAATAGAAACCAAGGGATGAGAAAAGAATGAATAGAGCTGAAAGAAGGGCAGCTCGTTCAAAAAAGGGCGGTCAATATCGTGGCTTAAGAAAATTAAGTAATGAATCTGATTTTCATATGAGAGAGAAAAAAAGAAAATGATTGATTTTTTATTAAGCGAAAATTTTTTGGTAGTAGCAGGTATTGTATGTCTTACTTGTATGGCATTTGTAAGTGGGGCTCTTTGGATTCATTTAAATAATGTTCATAAAAGATTGGCTTACTTTGAAGAAAGAGAAAAAATGATTCAAGGAATGGTAGATAAGAGGTTTGATGATAATGATTGAAATTATTGCAAAATTTTTACACTGTGGAAACAAGACAGATAGAAAAAATAGAATGATTGGTAATTATGGAATATCTAAAGATAATTCTCATAATATAAATTATTTATATCCTGTTTATCATTTTAGGTATCGATGGGTTCAGAAATTAATTTTTAAATATTTGGATAAACAATATCCAATACTTTTTACAACTCACATAACTTATAATGATAGAGTTTGGAATAGATGGAGAAGATTTCATAATTTAAAATATTTTTTTCATTATAAATACGACAGGCCTTATGGTATGGGAAAGCATGTAGACATTCCTTATCGATGGACTATAAATCCTAAATTTGAAGATAGAGTTTATCACCATGTATAGAAAGGATATTGGAATGAAAAGATATACAGTTCATGTTAAGGGTAAAAAAACTTTTTATGCAAGAGACCCTGAACATGCAATAGAGGGAATGGAAGAATATTTTGGTTTTATTCATCCATCTTTAGAAATGAAAGTAGAAAAAGTTGAGTTGTTTGAATTATGAAAAAACGTTTTAGAAAGTTTCAACATGAGTGGGGATATGAAATAAATTGGAATCATAATTTACCAATTTACGGAAAGAAGAAAAAAAAGAAATGAGAGATTTAATTTGGGAAATAGCTAAATCTGGAGAAGAGGATTTATCTAATACAGAATTACAAAGTTTAGAAGAACCAAAAGAACTTTATGTTGCAAGAGGTTTATCTTCTGAAGCAAAAAGAAATACAACAAGTATTGCCTCTTTTGTTGATAACAGAATGGCAATGAATGTTGAAGACAACGGAGCAATTAAAATTGGTAAAACTGTTTTTAATTTTTCAAAAAGTTATAAAACAGTTATCCATGATGCTAGAGCTTTGCTAAATTGGGCTACTAACAAAGAACTGTCCGATGAAGCAATGGATAATCTTTTAGCTGTAGTAGGTGCAAATTTTTCACCAAAACTGCGTGGCATAGATGCAGTCGCAGGAAAAAAAGGTATGGATACTCAAACAGCCAGAGATACTTTTACTGATAAAATTTGGGATGAAAAACCAAAACTACAAGCTATCGATGTAGAATTACCAAACGCACCAAAATGGGCTAAGGAGTTAGAAGATGGCAAGAGGCGGAGATAATATAAACTGGTCAGAAGAGGCCTATTTAGATTTATTTTTCTTTGTAGAAAACATGAGTGGTCCTTGGCATCCCACTGAATGGCAAACAATAGTTAATTTATTGTCACAAATCGCTTCATGGGATGGTAGTAGAAAACAAATAAATCCAACTAATAAAATTATTAGAAAATCAGATTTATACATGACTACAAATTACAGGATGTTTATTGTTTCATTAATGGAAGCAGAATATTTTCAAAATTTTGAAGATTTTATACAGTTTACAAAAGATGCTTTAAGTAGTGAATACATTTTTAATATTTACAAAGCTTGGTTTGCATTAGATTGTCCAATGAATGATGAACATCCTTACTTTAGAGAGTTTGAAATTGAAGTAAATAAAAGAATACATTCAAAAGATATTGTAGAAATTGAAGATGAAAAACTTAATATGTCAGATGAATATATAAACTCTGAACTAGAAAAAATGACTTTAGAAATGAAATTAGAGGAGGAGTAATGGGTTCTGTAATAACAAATGCTACAGAATTTGTACGCAATGAATTATTGAAAGATAATGAAATATGTAAATTTACAACTGGTATTAAAGATTTAAGAAAAATTATTGCAAGTCTTAAATGTGATGGTTTTGTAATTTATGATGAAAGTTGTGAGTGTGGTCTTGATAAAAGAAAACATAAATCTTACATTAGAGATTGGGCAGTTTAGTGTCTGAAAAAATCTCTTCAGAAGAAAGAATGCTTTTAGATTTGTTAAGACTTAATAATATTGATGCAGCAACAATTTTTTCAGCAGTTGTTGAAGGAATAGAATCTGCAAAAAAAGAGGAGGCGAAATGAGCAAGTATGATAATGCAAAAAAATTATTTGCTATTCAAAAAGACCTTGTTAAATTATCTACACAGATGGATGATTTTATTAAGGATTTAATACGTAATAACATTGAGGAGAAAGAAAATGCCAAGAACGACTGAAAGAGGTACTAAAACTATTTTTAAAATTAATTTTTTAAATAGAAATTTAGAGCTTAGATACAACTGGACTAAATATTATAAAGAAGATATTAACGGTAATAAATCATATTGGGATGGAGTAAGTCAATAATGGATGAAATAGATAAAGTTCAACAAAATAATTTACTGCCTTTTGAACAAATAAAAAAAGATGAAGTAGTACAAAGTTTGCAAACAGATGTAGATGACATAGGCATTACTTTACAATGGTGGATGAATGATTTTAGAGAAAGTTGGGAAACAGAATATCCAAGAACTGTTGAGCAGCTTTCTGATGAGCATTGGGAAACTTGGTACGTAAATTTTAAAAATTTTACAAGGCAAGATATTAGATATTGTTTTAATGAAATAAGAAAAACACCAAGGGATTTTCCTCCAAACTTAAGTCATTTGTATAATTTGACACAAAATAATGCACAAAAAAGACCGTCTGTGGATAGTCTAGGTACTGATGACAGATGTCAAGATAAACAATATAGTACTTGTAATTATGGGAATCCACACTGGTTAATGAATAAATTTGGCGAATATGAATTTATACATTTCTGTGTTATGTCTTGTGAAAAATATGTGAAAGCTTTTCCAAATGAATTTGAACAAAAGTTAAAACCTGAACCTATGACTAAGGGTAGATGGTTTGAAATGGTTGCAGATTTTATGAGTAATACAAATGAAGAAGTTTTTACACATGGTTTTTCTCAAGCAGATAGAAAAGTTCGAACTTGGGAATATTGTGAGCTTATGAAAGAAGGTAATTTAAAAGAAGTTTTAGAAATGAGAGGTTATGACAAAAATATGTCTTTCAATGATATTTCAAAATTAATTAAAAAAATACCTAAAAGAAAATCTTTAGGTTATGGGATAGATGAATAGTGGCATTTTTCAATATGGTATTATGGTATTGTCGGCTTCCCTTAGAAGTGGTGACACTTCAAGCTGACTGCCCTCCCATCAACAGCTTTGCCTTATGGCAGAGCTGTATTTTTTTTAAATAAACTTGACAAAAAATTACATATACCAAACAATTAATAATAGGAGTTATAAGAAACAATTAAATAAAGCTAATCGACTGTCTTAAAAAAGGCCATAAAACGGGAAGCAGGATACTTAGGGTGGGTAGCCCAAAAAGGCCTGTGGACTTAATTAAATATCCTAGAATAAGGGCAAAATCGCTGGCTATTCAACAAAACAGCATAAGAACCATTTCGATGTGTCATCGGTGGGGAAGGTAAGTTATCAAAACTGACTTTGCGTTGTTGATGTGTCGTTTGTCTAAATCGAAATACTAGGGGGGTGGCAGTTTAAAATTGTAGCGTTGCGTTGGGAGCAATTGATAAAAAAGGCGACGGCCTCGACCCTTGTTAGTCACTAAAAGAGTTTGATTGTTTAAAAGTTGCTAAGCCTAGTGTGTTCATTTTAACCTTTGTTGCACTAGGCCTAGCACAATAATTGGATGAATAGAGATGAAAAAACTGAAAGGTAGTTATGTCAATAACAAAAATACAACAAAAACTGTACAGTCAATGTGCAGTCAATTCATGCCAATTACCCATGGCACCAAACAATGAGGGCGGATTAGACCTCACTGCTACTGGTGGATATGGAGACTTTACTGATTCTTTTGACAGCGAAGTCAATACTTTTAGATTATGTCATAAGCATTCTCATAGATTTGCTAACTGGTTAAATAATCCAGAAGTACTTCATATGTACTATGGCCATTCCCACGCAGGATACGAGCGTGGTTTTTGGTATGGTCACATTAGCTGGGAACAGCGCACTTGGTTATCTTATGTAAATTTATTTTTTCATAGTTGGTATAAGCAAGGCCTTAAAACAGCTATTTATTATATCAAGGAACAATTACGTTCCCATAAAAATTGGTCACGTGTCGATATTAACGACCACAGTACTAAAGTCCAATGGGGCAAGTACATTGGTCAATTTTTATTTTTAGATAATTACAGTAAAGGTTTCTTTGTTGGACTTAAACGTAAGTTCCAACATAAGCTTTACGATTTTTCTAAAACTTATTATCGCAAGCACACTTCGTTGTACAGCGAAATTTGGTCTAAAGCTCTCAATGATGGTTTTTCTGAGTCAGAAAAATCATATTTAAGAGACTTAGGTCTTGCTATAGCTGCTTCTGAAGAGGAGTAGCTATAAAGCTGTTTATAATAAACAGTAATGCCAAAAGATATTCTTGAAAGTGGAGGGGTTGCAAAAGCGCAAGTCTTTGATGTAAACTTTCCTCCACTACATAATGCTCAAAAAGAAGTCCATGATAGCCCCGCTAGGTGGAAAATTCTCTGCGCTGGGAGAAGGTTCGGTAAATCTAGATTAGGCGTGCAAATGTGCATGGAGGTAGCTCTTAGAGGTGGTAGAGCGTGGTGGGTAGCACCTACGTTTGCAATTTCAAGAGTTGGCTGGAGAGATATTCAAGCTGCAGCAGCATCTTTTCCAAAAGAAATGGGAGTTAATATCAAAGTTGGCGATATGCAAGTAGATTTTAATAATGGTGGTTTTATTGGAGTTCGTTCTGCAGATAATCCACAAAGACTAAGAGGTGAAGGTCTTGACTTTTTAGTTATGGATGAGGCCGCATTCGTAAAAGAAGAAACTTGGACTGAAGTTCTTAGGCCTACTCTTACTGAAAGAAAAGGTTCTGCTTTATTTATAAGCACCCCAAAAGGGATGGATAACTGGTTTTATAGATTATTTGAAAGAGCTAAAACAGCAGAAGACTGGGAAAGATTTCAATTTCCATCGACCGCAAATCCTATTGTTGAAGAATCTGAAGTAGAAGCTGCAAAAACAGAAATAGGTTCATTGGTGTTTGCACAAGAATATTTAGCTGAATTTATATCTGAAGGTTCTCAGATGTTCAAACAAGATTGGTTTAAATATTATCACGAAGGTGTAGGCCAAATAAAATGCGATGGCGAAGTTTATGATTTAAATGATTTGGTAAAATTTGGTTCGGTTGACCTAGCAACTTCTACAAAAGAATCTGCTGACTTTACAGTTATAGGAAGTTTTGGATTACATCAACCTACAAAAAAATTATTTGTTTTAGATATGCACATTGAAAGAATGGAAGCTCCAGATATAATTCCAGCTATTAAAAAAGCTGTAATTAAAAATAACTTAGAATGGGTTGGAATTGAAAAAGCTGGTTTTCAATTAGCGTTAGTTCAATTTGCTAGAAGAGAAGGTTTACCAGTTTTGGAATTAAAAGCTGATAAAGACAAGAGACAAAGAGCCTTGCCATTATCTGCTAAGATGGAAGCAGGACTTGTATATCTTCCGTCAAACGAAGAGTATTCTTGGGTTGCCGAAGTGGAAAGAGAGCTTCTTACTTTTCCTGTTGGTGCCCATGATGATATAGTCGATTGTTTATCATATGCCGTCGTACAAGAACGAAGGCAAAGGAAATGGGAAGCTTATTAATGGCTGAAGAAAAGAAGAGTTTTTATAGAAGAGCGGTAGATTATTTACAAGCACCGCCACAAAGACAATTAAAAGGTTTAAATTACAATCAAAGTGTAAATAGCGCTTTAGATTCTGCTGTATTTGGATATAACACATCATCTGGTTCATTCCCTAGTCAGCTTATTGATGATATAGGAGAAGGAACAGGTAACTCAGCAGTTGTAGCTTGTTTAAATGTTTTAGCTACTTCTTTTGCAGAACCACAGTTAAAAGTTTATAAAACATCACAAAAAGAAAAAGAAGAAATAATTTCTCATCCAGTTGAATTATTGCTTGCTAGACCAAACCCTTTTACATCTGGTTCATTATTATCACACTATATTGTTACAGCAATAAATGCGTCAGGTGATGCTTATCTATTAAAAATTAGAAATTCATCAGGTAGAGTTATTCAATTAATACCAATGATGCCAGACCGAGTAACACCTAGAGGCACTGAAGATGAATTAATTACACATTACGAATATTACGGTTCTTCAAAGCATATGGGTGAATTTGTTGTTTTGAAAAAACAAGATTTAGTACACATAAGACAAGGAATAGACCCAAATAATCATAGACGAGGTTTTGCTCCTCTCAAATCTGTTTTAAGAGAATTACTTGGAGATGAGGCAGCAGGACAATATGCAACATCATTGCTTCATAATATGGCAGTGCCTGGCGTAATACTTGCACCAAAAGATGATTCAAATGGAGGTCCTTCAAGAGATGAAGCAGAAGCTATTGCAAAAATGTACAAATCTAAATTTGGTGGTTCAAATCGTGGTGCTCCTATGGTATTAACAGGACCAATGGATGTCAAAACAGTTTCTTTTTCACCAGACCAAATGGATTTAAAAGAATTAAGACGATTACCAGAAGAAAGAGTATCAGCTGTTCTTGGAGTTCCTGCAATATTAGCAGGGTTAGGAGCTGGTTTAGATGCAGCAACTTATAATAATACAAGAGAACTTAGAGAATTTTTTACTGAACAGAAGTTAATTCCTTTATGGAAAACTGTTGCAAATGAGTTAACTCATCAATTACTCCTTTCTGATTTTACAAATGACCAATCAATTTCGTGTCAATATGAATTAGATACTGTTAGAGCTTTAGCTGCAGATAAAAATGATACTTACAAGAGAATGAATATGGGTGTTGCTGGTGGATGGGTTACTATCTCTGAAGCAAGAAACTCAGCTGGATTAGAAACAGATGAAACACACGATGTTTATTTAAGGCCTTTAAATATGGTTGCAGTTCCACAAGAAGATGGCAATAAACCTTATCAAATTACTCAACAACAATCTCAAGCCTTACAAGAAGCAGGAATAGAAATAGAAGGTTTAGATTTGAAAGCAACATTGTCTACTGAAAATTATCCCGTTGAATCAGAGAGGCAACAAATGATTATTGAAACAGCAACGGAAAAATCTGCAATTTCTGCAAAAGTCAAAAAAACTTTACAGAAAAAAGTAAAAGACCATAATGCAAAAAATCCAAAATATAGAGCTAACTATAGAATGTTGGCTGCAGTGTTTAGAAGAGGAGTAGGCGCATATAGAACATCGCCAGGCTCAGTAAGAGGTAATGTAACTTCAGCAACCCAGTGGGGAATAGCCAGAGTGAACGCCTTTATAAAAGGTTTGAAAGGCAGATTCCCTAGAAAGCCATTTGATAAAGATTTATTACCAGCTGGTCATCCATTAAGCTCTAAAAAATCTGCAGATAACAATATACAAAAAGCAAAATCTGTAAAAGTTGGTGATACTGTATCATGGTCAATAAATAAATATCCTGACCCTCCATCAACTGTGCATGGTGTTGTTAAATCTGTAAACAGTTCTAAAAATGAAGCAACAATGAATGTTTGGGCTATTTTAGAAAATGGTAAACACAAAAGAACTGATAGAGATGTAACAATGCCTATATCTAAATTACAAAAAATTAAAGATTGGCGTGAAACAGAAAAATCAAAAGAATTAACAAATTTTCCTAGAAGAGGTGATAATCAAAAAGTATCACTTACTAATTCTCAATTCAAACAATTTCCAGACTTTAAGTATGTACAAGACTTAAAGGATAACTATCCAACTATTTGGAGAAGAGCTGGCACTGGTGGTAATCCACCAACTTCATTTACAGGTAATGATGCATTTAATAGATGGTCAAAATATAAAAAAGGTGATAGAAGTCCATCAGTTCTTTCTTGGGTCAAAAGAAGAGAACGTTTTATGAATCGCCATAAAAACAATAATAGATTAAATGGAGCTATTGCTGTTATGAAGTGGGGAGGCATAACTACAGGTGGTGTTAGTCAAATGAAGAAGCTTGTTAATGAGCAAAAGAAAAAAGTTGATGCTAGAAAGAAAAAAGCTGAACTTTTGTTATCTCAAAAAACAGGTCAAAAATAGATGTTAAAATATAAATTATAGAAAGAAGTTTAGGGGAAATAAATTGAATAAAGATAAAAAAAATTTTAGTTTTAAATCACATAATGATGATACTGGTGAAGTAGAAGCAGTATTTTCAATTTTTAACAGATTAGATACAGATGGCGATGTAGTCGTCCCTGATTCAATCAAATCTGGATTTAAAGATAATGAGGTACCAATGGTCTTCCCCCACAAGTGGGACCAGCCAATAGGCAAAGGCGTCATAACAAGCGATGACGAAAAGGCAACATTTAGAGGTAACTTTTTTATGGATACCGAGGCTGGTAAGGAGGCTTATAAATTAGCTAAAGCTATGGGAGACCTTCAAGAATGGTCATTTGGTTTTAAAATAAATGATTATGAAGTTAAAGGTTATATCTCAGAAGATATGGAAGATGAAGTTGAAGCTAGATTTCTAAAGGACTTAACAGTATATGAAGTTTCCCCTGTCCTTGTAGGAGCTAATAGAGAAACTTACACTCTTGCAATCAAATCTGGTGAAGATGCTATTTATAACGATGATAATGTCAAAGAAGAAAAAGCAGCTAATCCAGAAGATGTTTTTGATAACCCAGCAGAAGCTATGGAAAGGTCAAAAGAATTATCTTGTGCAATCGGAGTTCACACTCACAAATTAGAAAGTGGCAAAGAAGTCTTCATGCCTTGTAAATCACATGAAGAATATGACGAAGCCATTGGAGCAAACTCTGATAAACCAAAAGGAAAAAGTTTAGAGGAAGAAGTCAAAAAAGATGACTCTCCTCAAGTTTCTGATGAAGTGCCGACTAGCGTGCAAGGTCAGCGTTTTTCAGACGAGGTAAAGGATGTGCTTGCTGCATTAGAGAGCCTCATAGTAAGAGCAACTAGCATAAGCGAGTTGCGTAGGGAAGAGGGTAGAAAGTTGTCAGAACAAGCAACTACTGCACTCCGAGCGGTTCAAGAAGACTTGAACGACGCATGGGCTGAAATAGACCAACTCATTGAGGAAGTTGTTGAAGCTCCTGCTGATACTGTAGAAGAAGAAAAAGAAGAAGAAGCAACATCAGAGGCCGAAACTGCTGAAGCTGAGGAGATAGTTTCAGAAGTTGAGACTACATCTGCTGAAGAAGAAGTAGAGGAAGTCGCTGCTGAAGTTACTGAGGAAGTTTCTGAAGATACAGAAGATGCAGAAGTCGAAGAAGATATCGAAGAACCAGAGATTGCTGAAGCTGAAATAACAGTAGAGGAAATCGAGGAGGCAGTTGATGAAGATGATTCTGAATTATTTGCAGAAACACAGCAATTACTTGCTGATGCTGCAATAGCGGAGCTCGACGAAGAAGTAATCGAAGATATATAAGGAGACATTTTCTCATGGACATTAAAGACCTAAGAGAGAAAGTCGCTGCTAAAAGAGCTGAATTAAAAGAGCTTTTCGAAGCTAATGAAGACGGCAAGTACTCAGCTGAGCAAAAAGGTGAAATCCAAGCTCGTAATGAAGAACTTGCTGGCTTAGTAGAAGAAGTAAATATTCTTTCTGCAAAAGCTGCAAACGAAAAAGCAATGGACGTTGATTCAGAGCCAGTTAGCGGTGGCTACGCAGAAGAAGCAGATAAACCTGTTTCTTTAGGCGAAAGCTTTGTTAACTCAAAGAGCTATACATCCTACATGGAAAATGGACAAAGTGGTGTTGACACTACTGTTCCATTCTCCCCAATGGGATACAAAGCAACTCTTGGTGCTGGAACAACCAACAATTATCCACCAGAAGTCTTAAGACAACCTGGCGTGTTGGAGAAAGCACTTAGAGACCCTAATGCTGTTATTGGACTTTTCGACCAAATCGAAACAGACCAAAACGCATTTCAATATCTTGAGGAAACCACATTCACAAATAACGCTGCTGAAGCTGCTGAAGAAGGAGCTGCTGGTGAAGCTGCTCTTGATTTCACAGAGCAAACAGCTGCAATTAGAAAAATTGCAGTATTCTTGCCAGTAACAGAAGAGTTATTAGCTGATGTAGCTGGTATCCAAGGATATATAAACTCACGTTTATCAACAATGATGAGACTACGTTTAGATGGTCAACTTCTTGCTGGTGACGGTACAGCACCAAACCTAGAAGGTTTATTAGATGCTGGTAAAAGCGGTGTAAATTCACTTGACTATTCTTCTGAGTTCAATGGTAACTTAGGAAGAATTGGTGCAATTTATAAAGCAATCACTGATATCAGAACAAACGCATTCGTAGAACCAGATGCAATAGTTATGCACCCTGGCGACTGGAATGAAGTTGTTACATCTGTATCAACTATTGAAACAAGCGGTTCTAAGAACCCTATTTTCGTAGCTGCAGGTGGATTCGGTGCAGGCCCAGCTGCTTCAATTTGGGGATTAAATGTAATTCCATCAACAGCGATTTCAGAAGGAACCGTACTTGTTGGACGATTTGGTGGCGGTGAAGCTGCTCATGTCGTAATGAAGCAAGGTATTGATATTGCAGTATCTGACTCACACTCTGACTTCTTTACCAAAGGTAAAGTTGCAATTAGAGCAACAATGAGAGTTGGATTCCCTGTCTACAGACAAGGCGCATTTACCAAAATCACAAACTTCTAATTAGAAGTTAAAAATTAGTAATGGGGGATTCATTTCCCCCATTACATAAAAAAAAGGAATTTCATGGATTATATTAAAGTAGAAAAAGATATCTGGAAGCTTCAAGATGGAACAATCTTTGAAGGTACAGCAAACGAGTTGCCTAAATCTAACGCGTCTAAAATCGCAAAAAAAGGTATGGAATACAAAGTAGAATACCTAGAGGCACAAGGATGGGGAAAGAAAAAAGCTGCTCCTAAGAAAAAAGCTGCAGCCAAAGAGGCTCCAGAAACTAAAGCTGTAAAACCAGAAGACGTAGAAGACAAGTAGGCTCTAAATGGCTCTAAGTACTGTTTCTGAAGTAGAAAAAGTCCTTGGTGTCGATTTATCCACTGCTGACGAAACTAACGTAACAAACGTATTTATACCAGCTGCTGATGCAGCAATAGAAAATTTTGTTGGTTATGCATTAGAATATCAAGCATCAATATCAGAAACTTTTGATGGAGACGACTCTGAAGATTTATTTTTAAAAAGATTACCTATTGTATCAGTTGCATCTGTTGTAGAAGATGGTGTTACTTTGACCGCAGGAAATGATAACGATTATGTTATTTATAATTCTTTAGGTTTGATTAGAAGAACTGGTTTACAATTTTGGTCAGCACAAAAATTACAAAATATTGTTGTTACATATGCTGCAGGATATTCTGATTCTGAAGCAACTGCAGAAGATATACCAAAAGACATAAAATTTGTGTCTGCAAGAATAGCAGGAAGATTATATACCGCATCTGCTGCTTTATCAACACAACAATCAACAGGAACAGTAAGCACTAATGTAGCTGATAATACAACAGATTCTCAATTTCAATTGGTAAAATCAGAAAGATTAGGAGATTATCAAACAGAATATGAATCAGTTTTAGGCCAAATGAATCAAGAAATTTTAAACGAATCTGATAAACAAGTATTATCAAAATATAAAAAGCAATATTTCACAAGTGCTGGATTACTCGACTAGAATAGATTTATGGATATCGAAGTAAATAAAGCAAAAAGGAAACAATATTTCCAAGACATTGAAATAGAAGATTTCATGGATGTTGTCATTAATCAAATGAATGCATTTAGAATGAAAGGTCATAATTTAGTCCAAGATATGGATGATTTAGTTAATGACTATCTAGCGGTGTGTAAAAAATACCCTATAAAGTAAATGGCAAGGTATGATTACAAGTGTTCTAAATGTGAACATTTGTTTGAAGTAACTCACTCTATACACGAAGACCCAAAGATTAAATGTGAAAAATGTAAAGCAATATCTACTAGACAAATACCTACTAGGATTAATTTATATGGAACTGTTGGTGTTGATTGGAATACTGACCCTTCTAAAGTTTCTAAACCAATGAGAGATAAAGCTAAAAAAGCTAGTAAAAGAAAAGTAAAGTTTTAATCTTTAAATAGTAAAGAAACCATAAAACCAAAAACTAAACCAGTTCCTAAAGCTGAAATCAATAAAAATTCTGCAGTTACTATCAATCGTCACCTGCCCAATTAGGATTACCTCTATATTCCTCAAGAAATTTTTTTTCATATAAATCTGTCATTGTTAGATATACTTTTTCAACAACAATTAATCCTTTTTTAATTAACCACTTGTAGGGCGCAGTAAATATTTTATCTTCCCAGTACAAAAATTTATCTTTCATTTTTAGTACTTTCACATATTGCACAGACAATCCGACCTTCAACTATAGGCCTACCACAATCAAGACAATCATTCATTTTTTACTCCTCTGGATTGTATAAAGTATATTTTACAGTAATTTCTTCAAGAGGTTCTAAATTACGTAAAATGTAAAGATATCTAAATCTTTGTACTTCAACAATTTTTGCATTCGGTTTCTTACTATGATTAATAAAACCGCCTAGTGGTGTTCTATATAATTGAAATGTTGTTGCATCTCTTACATGTGTAATTCCTAAATTTACGCCTTTATCTATTTCAACTAATGTAAAAAGACCTAACCCTTCAATTTTGCTAGGCATAATAGTAATGCCATCTGGCAATGGTCTATATTTATCGTTTTCCGTTTTCATAGTTTTCTAATGATTTTATCATATCATCTGGTAATTCATCTGCTAAAGAATCCCAACCGTAATCATCATCGTACATTAATATCCCTCCGCTCTCCATTTTTTTTCATAGAATTGTTTATCACCCCAACACCATTTACTTGAATTCCAATCTCTCCATCTAGTTTTGCTATATGTATCTTCAGCAAGAATAGAAGCCATCATAATATTGTAATAGGGAACAAATTGAACTTTTTTTGATGACATGCCATCATGTTCAACTTTGATGAGTGAACCGAAATACGGTTGCCCGTATTTCAGTATTATCCACTCATCCCACCTAGGTAAGTCATTTTTTTCTGCAATCCAATTCCACGTTGAAGGAATAAATTGCATAACTCCCGAATCATTGTCTTCTTTACGATAGGCGGTTCCCTTACCTCTACTCTCACACCAACCAATTCTTACAGCTATTTCTAAATTTTCTACTTCAAAAAACTCTACATAATACGGTAAATATTCAATCATTGTAATAGGAACACTATCAATACAATTAGAAAGTTCTTCAAAATTATCTGCTGAAGGTAAAATTTCCCCACTGCTAAAACTAGCTAAAAGAATCAAACAACTTGTAATCATAATATTTTATTATAAGGTAATAAATTTACAAATCAAGCATCTATTTTAGATTCAGCGTCAGCGATTGCTTTATCTTTTGATAATCCTACGCCGTAGGAAATATGATTCATGTTAATACGTCCGTAATTATCTAACTTTTGTTTATATATATTTGCTTCGTGAGTAAGTAAATACTCATTCCACTCAACAGTATAAGTCAAGTCGTCCTTTTCGAACATCTCATCTTGCATTGCTGGCGACGCATCTTGTTTAATGTCAGTCACTCCATTGCTCCTTTTGGATACCTAATTATACCATAATGGTTATCTGATATAACCAAAAACTATAAAAAAGCTAAAATTTTTTTAAAATTTATTTTTAAGCCTATAAACATTGACTTTATTTTTAAAAAATCAACAAAAATAGGCCTTTTTAAAGAAACAGCATTTGACAAACTTTTTCACATGCCGTAATATAGATTATATACACACTAATAGAAGGAAA
>MDTD01057959.1_pt1 | contig 15665 bp, 13 predicted proteins | sample 811221 | NCBI WGS metagenome assembly MDTD01 (sample SAMN05326646, study PRJNA326480) | marine metagenome | isolation source: seawater | place: Pacific Ocean: South West | collected 2011
TACTGATGGTTGACTTAACATATTTAAGAAATAATTATTTTCATTAAATTAACTTATTTCGATAACCAAATTTAATAACACAAATATATATCAAATCTCAAATTAAATTTTTAAATAGCTTTAAAATCAAGATAACGTTTTACTCTATTTGAATGATCGTACATTTTTGATAATCTAAAATTATTTTTACTAATAATAAAAGTCTTATTTCTATTATTTTTTGCAAGTGTTATATTTTTTTTCCACTCATATATATTTTCAAAATTATTAACGAAAAAAGCATTTTTAGAGTTGATAATTTCTCTCAAAACTTTCAAATCAGAAGTGATAATCATTTTTCCAACAGCCAAATAATCAAATAATTTTAAAGGAGAGGTATATTTTGATATATCATCTACTTCACCTGCTGACCTTATAATTTTTGTATATGGAAGCGTGAGTATATCCATTTTCAATATCATTTTTGATATTTCTCTATATGGAACGCTATCTTTTAAGAATAAATTATTATTTATATTAATCATTCTAAGTTTAGATATCATCTCTTTATTTCCTCCATAAATGAAATAATCATTATCTTTATCTATTTTAGATAATTTTATAATTGTATTAATTCCTTTCGATGCAGAAATTGATCCAAAATATCCAATTTTCATCCTCTTACTATTACCGAATTTTGGTAAAGATTTTATTTTTATAGAACTTCCGCTTGCTAAAACTACGATTTTTTTTGGAAATACATTATATTTTTTAATAAATAACTCTTTAACAGCTTTTGATATAGCAACTATTCTGAATAATTTTTTTTTATTAAGAAGATTTAAATATTTGATAATAAATCTACTTATCCTGCCCTCAATATTAATATCATGATGAATTTCTAAAATTACTTTTTGTTTAAAAAGTACTAGCAAGAAACAAATAAAATAATTCCTAGTAATTGAAATAGAATTTTTTTTTTTCAGTACAAAAAATAGACAAGCAAAACAATATAAATAAAAATTTAATCCCCTTGGAAAACTTTTAAAAAAATTAAATTCTTTAATATTTATATTATATTTTAAACCGTAATATTTTTTTATGGAAATTTTTTTATTACCTGTGCCAGGTTTTATCAAGGTAACATTTGATTTGTTTTTGGATAAATTTTCGCATGTCTTTACAATTTGTATAGAACTTGATAGCCACGAAGGTATAGATGAAAAAGCTATATAATTAATATCTTTCATATACTTTAATCAATTTCAATTACAAATTCATATTATATGAAACTACTTAAAAAACTAATTTTAAAATTTTAATTACAAATAAAATTTTTATCTTATTTAATTTTAAAATCTGCAGTTATCATTTGTTCAAAAGTTCCTTCTTTTTTAATTTCACCTTTATCTAATAAAAAAATTTTATCGCATTTTTTTAATGTACTTAAACGATGAGCAATTATTATAATAGTTTTGTCCTTACCAAGATTTTCTATTGACTCCATTACTAAACTTTCTGTTGTATTATCTAGTGCACTTGTGGCCTCGTCTAAAATAAGAATTTGTGGATTATGATAGAGTGCTCTTGCAATCCCTAGCCTTTGTTTTTGCCCACCAGACAATTTCACACCTCTTTCGCCAATATTGGTCAAATAATTTTGTGGTAACTCATTTTCTATAAAATTGTGTAAATTTGCAACTTTAGCAGCTTTGATTATGGCATCTTTATTAAAATCTATCTCTTTTTTTCCAAAAGCAATATTTGCTGCAATTGTATCGTCTGACAAATAAACCTGTTGCGGAACATAGCCAATTAAACGTTGCCAATTTCTAAAATTATTTTTTGTTATGATTTTTCCATCTACTTCAAGTGTTCCACTTTGAGTTTCTAGTAAACCAAGAATAATATCAATTATAGTAGTTTTACCGCTACCAGTCTCGCCAACTATTCCAACAATTGTTCGAGCAGATATACTTAAATTGATATTCTTTAAAGTGGTTTTTGACCTGTCAGGATAATTATAATAGATATCTTTTAATTTTATATCTTTTTCAAATATAATATTTTCTTTAATATTCTCAATATCTTTCGTTTTTAGACTTTTAAGATCGTTATATAAAGAATTAAGCGCAGGACCAACATAATTAAGCTGGTTAAATGAAATGTAAATCTGTTGCATAGATGGTAACAATCTATACCCAGCAAAAACGTACAAGCTGATAATTGGTATTGCATCATTAAAATTGTTACTTTGAATTATTAAATAAATTGTTAACAATAAAATGCTACTAAATGCTATTCCTTCTAAAAAAAATTTTGGTAATTGACTTAAAATAATTATTGATGCTTGATTTTTAGCATAATCTTTTGCGTATTTAGAATATCTATCAACATAAATTTGTTCTAATCCTCCAATTTTTAATTCTTTAGGGGAGCTAAAGGCTGAATTCACAGCTAAGAATCTGAATTCGTTATTTTTTAATCGTTGTTTTCCGATTCTATGAATGTACTTTCTAAAAATAAAATAAATCAATCCATAAGAACCGCCAATCAATAAGGCGACTATTAAAGCTATTTTAATATCAACTAAAATCAATAACACAATAATTGTAGTAGTAATTAAGCCTGCAGATATAAGATACATTATTGGAGTTACACCATTAGCAATTATCACAGCTACTTCTGATAAAACTGTTTTTCCAAGTTCAGCACTATTACGATTTAAAAACCAGCTATAGGGTTGTCTAAGATATTTTTCTATAATACGACTACTAATACTATACTCTCTCATCTTAATAAATCGAACTTGTAAGTAAGTTGTTAAGGCTTTGAAAGTTAATGATAATATTAATAAAAATAAAACTAATCCTGCTAAAAATAAAATAAATTGAGTTTTATTTTCAACGCCAAAACTAGTTGAAATTTGATAAATCTTGCTCAAAATTAAATTAGTGTCAATAATGTCAGGATTTGTAACTACCGTCATAAACGGAAGTATAGAAGCGACTCCTAAAGTATCAATAAATGCCATGAATATAATCATTATCAATAATAGAAGTGTACTTTTTCGCTCTTCAGAGGAAAATAAATATAAAATTTGTTTAAGTGTGTGCATTTATTATAAATTAATAAAAAATTTTATTTAACTACTAAAATTAATTTTTTCTCCTTTTAATCAAAATAGTATTTTTAGATAGAAATTTAAATTCTATCTTTCTATCTAAAGATAATAATTGTTGTAATTTAATAATTCGATTTTGAATATCTGTTTTTTCAAAAGGTGTAAATTTTTGTTTATCTTTTGTAGTTCCAAAATTATCAAATCTTGATTTAATAAAAAATCTTAATATATCGCCAATAAATCTATTTATTTTCATTTTAAGAATAAAAACTCTTAAAGATATTAAATTTATGGGTTTATAAATTTGATCAATTGAAATTTTTTCCCATATTTTAATTATTTTTTCTGAGGCAAATTCATTATTATCAATATAAATTTTACTAGTAATTAATGAAGGTAAAGAGTTAACTTTTTTCTTTATTACATTTTGTTTGAATTCACTATACAAATTATTAATTTTAGTTAAAAGATCCTCTTTAGTTTCAACCCTATATCCTAATTGATTAGATAGATTATTCTGATAATAATGATCTTTAAGTTCTGAAGCTACATAAGTAATCAAAGGTTTTTGAGAAACGGTACATTCAATTGCCGTTGTGCAAGCATGATGCATGACAGCAAAAGATTTATTTATCCAAGGACTTATAGAGCCTTCTCTAATTACATGAACATTTGGAGTATTTTTAAGTAAAATTTTCCAAAAATAAATATCTTCGACTGGATGAGGGCGAATAACAATATCGTAGCCATTATTGTGCTTACTTAAATATTTTATAGCCTCAACAAAAATGATAGCTTTTAGACTGTCGCTTGACCGTCTCAAAAATTTTTCTTTCAGTTGCCCAGGCACACGATCAAAGTAGCCAGCTATACTCATTGCTTTAATTCTCTCTTTTAATGTCAAGTGATCAAAAATTGATGCTAAATTAGATGAAATTAAAAGAAACGGTTTTTTTATAATGTTTTTTGGTTTACTCCAATAACTCTCAAAAAAAGGTCTCCAAGTATCCACTCTAGGAGAGCCCGTTTTAAAAATTTTATCTGAATATTTGCTATAATCTTTTTTTAAGGTCTCAAAATCTTCGTCTCCCCAAGCAAAAACACCAGAGGATAAACTTATTGTTTCTTCTGAATACCGCAATTTTGAAAAAGTTTCATAACCAAATCTGTCAATATTCGCTTCTTCATCAATACTTGTTATTTTGGAACCTCTTTTAATTAAACTTTTGTGTCTTTCAATTTTTGCTTTACTAGGAGTTAAAGATTTAGTGTGAAAAATTCCAGGGGGTAACCAACCTCTTCTTAAACCTTTTTCTATAAGTTCATTATCAGAAACAATTACTTCATGACCTCTTGCAGCTGCTAAAATTGCCAAAACTAACTTACTATCTAATTCCCTCGCAGAAATTTCAACATGTAAATAAATATTCATTATTTATTTATATTTTAGAACTTTTGTTTTTGAGTTTAAGATTTCATAAATCTTTTTATCATTATAATAATCAATATCATTTTCATTTATTTTCATTTTTTTATACTTTTTGATTAATACATAAATCATCTTTTTTAAATTGTCTTTAGGAGTAAATTTTAATACTTTTTTAATTTTGTTAAATGATACTTTGTAGTTTCTGGTGTCTTCGACTTTTTTGGTAAATTCAAAATTAATTGGGATATGTCTTTTTATTGTTTTAACAATATCTAATATTCTGTAATTTTCTTTATCGCCACCAACATTAAAAATTTGATTTCTAACTTTCTTATTGTCAGCTTTTAATACTTTTATCAGTATTCTAGAAACGTCATTGGTTGAGATGAATGGTCGCCAAGAACTCGCACCAAAAAGACTAATCTTGATTTTTTTAATAGCCATCAAAATAAATCTATTAGCCACTAAATCAAATCTTTTTCTTGGAGAATCTCCATAAACAGTAGAAAGCCTTAATATCACAGGACAACATTCTTTAGATTTAAAAGCTAATATAGATTTTTCACACTCTCTTTTACATTTCGCATAAAGTGAAACTGGGTTTAATTTTGATTTCTCGTTACATTCATACTTCACATTTCCATATACACTACAACTCGATGCAAAAATAAATTTATTTATTTTTTTTTTAATACATTCTGACATTACAAAAACAATATTTTCAAAATTATTTCTTATTGAAAAATTTTGATTAATGTTAACAGCTGGATCTCCAACAATCTCACCTAAGTGAATAACATCAGTACAATTAGCTATAGCTTGATTAAGAATTTTTTTATCATTACAATCCCCATAAAAAATTTTTAATTTAGGATTAAGTAAAGTTTTTTTATCAAAATAACACCCGTAATAGTTTATATCTAAAATATTTACATAATAATTAAATTTTAATAGATCTTTAACTAATACCGAACCTATATATCCCAACCCTCCTATTACTAGTATTTTATTTACCAATTTTTCTTTTTCATACAAATCACTCGTATGTACAAAATCAATTAACTGATTTTTTTCAACAACCGGTAGTAGCATTTTATTGGATTTAAGAAGAATATTTTTACTTTCTTCTATTTTTGATAATGGAATCTTAATAAATTTTTTTTGAGTAATTGTAACAGCTCTTTTATTAACATCGAGTTTATTTTTTAAGATATTTTTTCTTACATCAGAGTCAGTAATAATTCCAATTAATTTATTCTTTTTATTTATTACAAAAACTCCATTAAAACCATTTTTGTTAATTTTAACTAATACATCTTTAATCTTATCATTTTCAAAAACTGTTACTTTTTTTAATTTTAAGCTCATACCTATTTTATTTTTTAAAATAACTCATTTTAATTGGCGAATAACTTTTAATATTTTTTTTCAAAGTTTTTTCTAAAATAATGTTCAATTTATCAACACTTAAATAACCCTGAGGTCTCAATATCTTTAAATCTGAAATTTTTATTTTTTCACCCTTAAGCTTATCTTGCTTTAGATAGAGTCCTTTTCTTGCAAAAAATCGCAATTTTTTTTCTTTTTTTGTTACTTTTCTTATTTCATTGCCCAAACTAACTTCAGCTAGTTTAATATTTTTAATCATTGTTTTCAACTCACTTGGGTTAAGAGAAATTTTATGATCACCTGTTTTCTGATTTTTATTATAAGTAAAATGCTTTTCAATAAAAGTTGCTCCTGCAATTACTGATAATGCTGGCGTAAATATATCTAATGTATGATCCGAATAACCAATTTGATTTTTAAATATTTTTTTTAGTAATTTTACATTATTCAAATTAGGTCTAATAGTAGGATACTCTGATACACAATGTAGTAAGATTACCTCACAATTTTTTAATACTTGTAAGGCTTTTTTAATCTCCTCTAGATTACTCATCCCTGTTGATAATATTACTTTAAACCTATTTTCGTTGATTTTCTTTAAGAGCACATAATTGTTTATTTCACCTGATGGTATTTTGACGATGTTAATTTTTAATTTTTTTAAATAGTCAATACTTTCGACGTCAAAAATTGAAAAGAAAATATTTATACCAATCTTGCGAGCATATTTTACTGCTATTTTCCATTTTCCTAAAGAAAATTCTAATGATTTAAATCTTTTAAATAGTTTTTTGTAATCTACATTTTTATGTTTAAAATTTTTGTTAATAAAAAACTCTGACTTAAAAAGTTGAAATTTTACATAATCTGCCCCAGCAATTTTAGCAATATTGATAAGTTTTTTTAATTTTTTAAAATCACCGTTATGATTTAAACCTGCTTCAGCAATTATTTTTACCTTATTTTTCAAATAAATTTTCCATAGTTTTGACTATATAATCTAAATGTTTTTTTTTTAGCTGATAATGATTAGGCAATCCAAAAACTTTTCCAGCTAACATTTCAGAATTTTTTAATTTAAGATTTCTATAATCTTGAGTACTTTTATTTTTCATTTTATGAAAAACTTTTTGTCCATATAACGGAAATTTATATCTTGCTCGAATTTCTATACCTTTTTTTTTTAGTTTGTTCTTAACTTGATCAATAGTTATTTTTTTTGATAAAATCCGAATAGGGCACCAAAAATATGTATGATAAATATGTTTAATCGGCTTTTGGATTTCAAACCAATTATTTGATTTTTTTATTTTTTTTAATCTTTTAAGAATATATAATGAGTTTTTAATTCTTTGATGATTTATTTTGTTAAGCTTTTTTAATTGTACTCTACCTATTGCTGCATTTAACTCACTCATTCTATAATTAAAACCTAATTGAAAATGTGTATCTCGATCTTTCATTCCATGATTACGAAAAACTTTACAAAAATTATATATTTTTTTATCGTTAGTACATATTATTCCTCCCTCTCCTGTAGTCATATGTTTTGTCGCATAAAAAGAAAAACATGAAATTTTACCAAAAGTTCCAACTTTTTTTCCAAAGTATTTTGTACCATGAGCTTGGGCACAATCTTCTATAATTTCTAAATTATATTTTTTTGCAATTTTGATAATTTTTTTCATTTCACAAGCTGAACCAGCAAAATGAACAGGTAAAATTGCCTTAGTTTTTTTGTTAATATTTTTTTCTATACTTTCTGTGCTTATACAGTAATTACTTAAATCAACATCACAAAATCTAGGAATACAACCTTGATGAAGAATAGCTGTTGCACTACTAACAAAAGAAATTGAAGGCACAATAACTTCATCACCCTTTTTTAATCCTAATGAGGCAAGTGCCGCATGTAGTGCTGCTGTTCCACTATTAACTGCTACAGCATATTTTACACCTATATATTTTGCATATTCTTTTTCAAAATTATCTACATTTTCCCCACTTACAAATTTTCCACTCAATACAACTTTTTTAAGTGCATTGAATTCTTCTTTTCCAGTTATAGGTACAGCAACTTTTATCATTATTAATTACAATAGTGCTTTTTTATATTTAATTATTTTAGCTTTATATCTTATTAAAGTTCTAATTATATGCTTGGACTCTTCTCTAAAATTTATTGGCTTAGATTTTAAAATTTTCATAAAATTTATATTTTGCATTCTCATATTATGCTTCTCTTTTTCAACTCTTGGATTTCGAATAAATTTCACTTTCGATTTCGATCCAAGTTCTCTTGCATTCTTAGCTATATTATTCGCTAAAAACTTTATACTTAATAATTCTGTAGTTTGATTGAATACTTCAAAAGATCTTATTTGTTTATAAGTAATTAATCTAGTTATAGATCTAACAAAATCGGTTAGAGAGACAAAAGGTCTTTTTTGCTGACCCTTGCCATAAATAGTTAATTCATGATCAATTGCACTCATTGCGCAAAATCTATTAATCACCACACCAAAATTATAATCAAAATCAAATCTTGTATTTAAATCGGAATGAATATTTGTTTCATCAGTCGAAGCTCCAAAAACAATTGCTGTTCTCAAATCAATTATTTTTGTCCCCCATATTCTGTTTGCTAGATGAAGATTATTTAAATCATTTGATTTTGTAATATGATACCAAGATCCGCCAAGATTTGTGAACGGTAATAAATCTTTACCATCTTGATTTATTTTGACAAATCCCTCTGGTATTTTAAAATTAGGTTGACCATAAACACCTGTTGTTGAGGTATTTATTAATCTAATATTATCTTTACCAAATTTTTTCATTGACCAAAGTATATTTAATAAAGATATGTTGTTATTTTTAAGTGTGAATGTCGCTTTTTCAAGACTAGAATTAGCATATGGCGCTGAGGGTTGTGATGCACAATGTATGATTACATCAAAATTATGATTTTTAAATATACTTTCAACAAAGGACATACTCGAAAGATCACCCTTAATAAATTTGATATTCTGGAAACCAAATCTTTTTGCAGTTTCTAATCTCTTTTGCATTGATTTTATTGGTATAGCGCTGTCAGAATTAGAAAATTTTACCCATTTCCTTCTTGATAGATTGTCTACTCCAATAATTTTGGAATTTGGATGATGCTTAGAAATTGATAACGCAAGTGGCCAACCACAATAACCATCTATACCTGTTAATAAAATTTTCATACTATAAATTTTTTTTTGATTAAATCTTTTCTTTTGAAAATGTTGATAATTATTTGAATTATTTTTTTTGCTGAATTTCCACTACCATATAAATTTGTTTTTTTAATAATTTTTTGATTATTAATGATTTTTTTTATCCTACTTATTATTTGATTAGAATTATGTTGTAAATGATATACATTTTTTTTACACGCTCTCCCCTCTTGTCTGATTCCTAAATTGACTGCGTATTTTTTAAAATAACCACATTCTAGAATGCCACAACTTGAATTTCCCATTAATAAACTTGAATATTTCAATAAACTATAAAAATCATCCAAATCTATATTTTTATAAACACTAAAAAATTTTTTTTTCTTAAATTTATTATATTCTTTAATTATGTTCTGATAGCCTGGGTCTGAACATGGATAAACTGCTATGGTTTGTATTTTTAATTTGTCTAAAGCTTTCAAAGTTTGCACAATTTGTTTTTTTGATTCTGAAACTTGCCAAGTTACTGAATGTTGGATAAGTAAAATCAACGGTTTTGAAAGATCAATCTTATATTTTTTTTCTAGATAATGTTTTGATTTAAAAAAATTTTTTTTAAATAAATCTAAAGATGATAAACCTACATTAAATACTCTCCAACTTTCTTCTCCAATTTTTTTTATATTATTATAACTTTGTTTATTTGATGTAAGATGTATATTTGCAATTTTTGAAATAGCATGGCGGGTTGACTCATCAGTTCCTCCTTGAGTGACATCCCCTCCGTACATGTGAACAATAGGAATATTAAAATGCATTGCCGCTATTGCTGCCCCAAGAACCTCGGCTCTATCACCTAACAAAAGCAAAAAATCAGGTTTTTTTTTTTCAAATATTTTAGTCAGGTTACTGATTGTCTTTGAAACAACTGCTAATCTATTTGAAATTGTGTCTTTATCTTTTATTTTATCTAATAAAATTAATTTTTTACTATATTTTTTGAGTTCATTTAAAGTTTTACCAAAAAATTGAGAAAGATGCATATCAGCTACGATTATTTTATAATCAATTTTTTTTATGAGATCTATTTCTCTTAAAATTGGAACAAAATGGCTAAAACCGCCTCTTTTACCGGTAAAAAAATATATATTAATTCTATTTTTTTTTTTCATATGAAGATTAGTTGTTATTAATAATTTAAGGCTAAAATTTGATACTATTATACACAAATCATTAAATAATTACCATTAGAAATCAACAAACAAAAAGTTTAACTTTAATTATCCTATGATAATATTGTATCAAACTAAAATATAGACAACTTAAGTTAAAAATTTATATTAATTTTAAAACAATCATTAAAATAAATTGAAAAAAAATATATTATATTTTGAAGAGCTAAATTTTCAGCTTGAAAGTTTAAAAAAAATTAAATCTAAATTTAATGTTATATCTTTCAAAAATCTTAAAAAAAAAGAATTGGAAAAAATTATTTCAATTATTATTCCAATGAATAATTTTTATGGAAAAAAATTTTTTTCTAAATTTAAAAATTTAAGGAGTGTTTTGTCTCCAACTACAGGTAGTATACATATTGATCTTGATTATTTAGAAAAAAATAAAATAAGATTTATAAATTTAAGCAATCAAAAAAAAAAATTAAATAATATTACTACAACTGCAGAACTAACTATTGGTCATATTCTAAATTTAACAAGAAAAATATTAATAATTCATGAAAATTTTATTAAATCTAAAAAATTTGATAAACATAATTATCTATTATCAAACAGAATGCTTACTTTAGGCATTATCGGTTTAGGAAGAATAGGATTACATGTGGCTATTAGAGCTAAGTGCTTAGGATTTAATGTTATTTATTATGATCCTTACGTAAATAATAAAAAATTCAAAAAAATTAAGAATTTTAACATCTTCATTAAAAAAACTAATATTTTGAGTATCCATATGCACTATGAAAAAAAATATTTAAATTTAATAAATTTAAAAGTAATTAAACAATTAAAAAGGCCATCTTATATTGTAAATACATCTAGAGGTGAATTTATAAATGAGAGAGATCTACTAAAATCTTTTAGAAGAAAATCGATAGACGGTGCAGGCCTAGATGTGATAAAAAATGAATTTAGATCGAAATTTAGAAAAAATCCAAAACAAAATAAATTATTTCATTTTTTTCTGAAAAAAAAGAATTACAATTTATTTATTACTCCAAAACAAGGTGGTTCCAATAAAAGTGCCTGGAAAACAACTGAGTCATTATTAATTAATCAACTTATTAGATATGAAAAAAATAAAATTTAAAAATGAATTTTGGTGCGTAGTTACCGCTAGAAAAAATTCAAAATCCATAAAAAGAAAAAATATTGCAAAGATTTATGGTAAAGAACTTATTAGATATTCATTTGATGAGATTTTAAAAACCAAAAAGAAAATTAAAAAAATAATTATATCAACAGACGACTCAATTATAAAAAGAATATCAGTAAATTACAAATTTGATGTGTTCCATAGAGAAAAAAAATTATCTGGTGATCTTGTAAATTCTGTTGATGTAACAATCGATGTATTAAAAAAATCTATACATAAATTTGGGTACTTGCCTAAATTTTTTTTACTAATTCAGCCCACATCAATTTTTTTAAAAGCAATCCATATAGAAGGGTTGATAAAAAAACTTAAAACAGGAAAGTTTAAAAGTGGACAAACAATAATAAAAGTACCTCATCAATTTCATGCTTACAATCAAAGATATCTGCGCAAGGACAAAACAGGATTTATTTTTGAGAAAAAGAGAATGTCTATGCACAACAAGCAAACAAAGCCTGTTTTCTATGCTTATGGAAATCTAATTGCAACCGAAACAAGCCAATTTCTAAAATATAAAAATTTTTTTTTAAAACCTAGTTTCGGCCTAAAAATTAAAAATATTTATGGTTTTGATGTTGATAACGAATTTGATTTAAAAATTGTAAAACAATTACTTTTAAAAAAAATATCTAGTTATGAAAAAAATTAAAATTGGTATTGCAGAAGAAATAGAATTTAAAATAAAATCTAATAAGAAAAATGTGATAATTGATCAAATTAAAAAAAAAGATTTTTTTTATGATGCCATAATCGTAACATCAAATACCTTTATAAATTATAAAATTATCAATAATTGTAAAAATATTAAGATTATATTTATAATGTCTCTTCATCTATTGAGTAAAATCAAATTAAAAAAATTAAGAAAAGATATTAAAATATTATATTTCGGCAAAGAAAGTAAAAAAGTTTTAGATAAAATTACTGCAACACCAGAATTTATTTTTGGATTAATAATTTTATTAACAAAAAATTTTTTAAATACAATTACAATGTCAAAAAAAAATTCTTGGAAACCTAGAGAGACAGCAAGTTTTGGACTCGATAAAATGTTATCAGAGTCAATTTTGGGGATTATAGGATATGGTCGTATAGGAAAAAAACTTGCTTCAATAGCAAAGGGTTTTGGGATAAAAACTTTAATTTATAGTAGAAAAAATAAAACACAATTGAGTGAAATTGCTAAAAAATCTGATATAATATCAGTTAATTTATCTTTAGAAAAAAAAACTAAAAACTTAATAGATAAAAAATTTTTTTCAAAAATGAAAAAAAATTCATATTTTATTAATACTTCCAAAGGCGAAATAGTGAATTATAATGATTTAATTATGTACCTTAATAAAAATATTCGTGGAGCAGCAATTGATGTTTACAAAAATGAAGATGCAAAAGACAAAGAATTAGTTAATCTAATAAATTATTCAAAAAAAAACGATAATCTTATTTTAACGCCACATGTTGCTGGAGGAACACTAGACAGTATTCTCGATTTACAAAAACATTGCCTTAGCAAAATAATTTCAACAATGAATATATGATTTATATTTATGGAGGAGGTGGACGGGCAAAGTTAATTAAAGAACTTTTAATAAGAAATGATGTAAAATTAAGTAATATTTTATTGATAGATGACTTTAAAAAAAAATACAGAAATTCCTCATATTTGATCAAAAACTTTAATAAAAAAAAAGATCAACTTTTCATTGGCATATCAGATCCTAATTTGCAGGAAAAAAAATATTTGTTATTTAAATCAAAACTAAAAAATAAAGATAATGATCCATTAATTGATCCTAGTGCAATTTTAAAATCGAATATTAAAATTGGAAAAAATGTTATTATTCTTGAAAACTCAATTATTGGTCCAGAAGTTTGTTTGGAAAATAATGTTTTTATAGGATCAAAAGTTATAGTTAATCATGACTGTATTATCAAAAAATTTACCACTATTGGTCATGGATCAAATTTAGCTGGGAATGTTAAAATTAATGAGTATTGTATCTTAGGTATTTCATCAGTTTTAAAACAAAATATCACATTAGGGAGTCAGGTAATAATAGGTTGTGGTTCAAATGTAATTAAAAATTGTAAGAAAAACTCTGTTTATTTCGGAAATCCTGCTAAGAAAAAAACTTAAAAATTTAAATTAAGTTATCGTCTTAAAATTAAATAGTCCTCTAAAATAAGTCCATCTAAATTTGAATTATTAAAGGTAAAGATCGCATCTTTTGGACTGCAGACCATTGGATAGCCATGTAAATTTAAAGAAGTGTTTAATAGACAGTAAACATTTGTTTTTTTACCAAATTCTTCAATTAAACTGTAATAACTTGAGTTATGTTTTTTTTCTAAGAGTTGTGGACGAGTTGTTAAATCTGCAGGATGAATTGTTGCAGGTGCAATATTCTTAAAATGATTAGTTATATTAAATGCCTTTGTCATAAATGGACAATCAAGATTTTTTTTATTTATAATGTACTTTTTACTATGTTTTTTTATCATAGACGGAGTGAATGGCATCCAAAAGTCTCTAAATTTAATTTGGTTATTAATTTTTTTAACTGTCTCGTAATTTCTAGGATCTGCAATGATAGATCTGTTTCCTAGTGCTCGTTGACCAAGTTCCATCCTACCACTAAATCTTCCAAAAATTTTTCCTTCAATTAGTTTTTTAACAATTGTTTTATTGTTCTTAATTTTTTTAATTAAAATTTTTTTATTTTTTTTTAATTTTTCAACTTCTATTTGAATTTCTTTTTTTGAATATGAGGGACCTAAATAAATATTTTTCAAATTTTCTGTTTTAAGATTTTTCATAAAATGAGTAGCATAGTAACATCCACCTACTGAAAGAGTGGAGTCACCAGAGGAAGGATTCAAATGAAAAGATTTTAGTTCTTTGATATTTGAAATAGGTATTGCTGATTTAATATTCTGTGCAACACCTCCAGATAAAATTACTGAATTTATTTTTGATTTTTTAACACAGCTTTTTATCCATGCTACCATAGTTTCTTCAACTATTTTTTGTAATGCTCCTGCAATGCCATCAAATCGGCTGTCGGCTAGTTTTTTTTTGAAATGAAAAAAAAAATCTTTTGGTTTATTTTTTAAGAGAATTCCATATCCCTTTATCTTAAAAAGATCTTTAAAAGCTGCACAATAAGCTTTATTAGTCTCAAAATCACTAGCATATGGTGCTAAACCCATTACTTTATATTCATGTTGTGAAATTTTCATTCCAAGCATAAGTGTAATCATTTTGTATAGGGTACCAACTCTATTTTTTTTACTTCTAAAAACTTCTTTCAATATTCCATTGGAAACTTTACTGACAGTTAAATTAGAATAATCTCCAAAACCTTCATTGGTTAATACTAAGCATTTTTTTCTAAACTTTTCTGGAGCTGCAAATAGACCATAATATTGATGTCCTTTTTCATGATCTATAAAATTTATTTTCGATTTATTAATTTTAAGATGCTTTGTAGTTGCTTCAACGCATATTTCATTAAAAACATGAAATTTATTGAATTTTTTTTTTAACCTTCTTTTTTTTAAAAATTTTGAGAAATTTAAATCTTTGTCATTAACAATTTTATCCTTAAAAACTTCAAGATAATCCTTCTTTTTTTTTTCATAAATTACAGGATACCAATATTCTTCTTGCTCTCTTAAAAAATCTTTAATTGAAAAACTTGAATTACGTTTAGTAATTATATGATCTATATTTAATCTTTTTGATACAATTACTATCTGGTCTAAATTTTGTGATTTGATTTTTGAATATTCTAAGCAAAAATCTATTGCTTTTCTAGGATAGCCTACGTAACATTTTATTTTATTAAATCTTTCTTCAGAGGCGCTAGCTATTAACTTACCATCGACCATTATCGATGCATTAGCTTCATGACCCATGAAAATTGATAATACAGAAAAATTTTTTTTAATTTTTTTCATTATTTTTGATAATTTTCAGCATTAACAATTATCAATATTGTTTAAAGTAAAATTTTTAAATACTTTTAGTATAATTAATATTTAATGATATCTTCGATATTATAAATTTTTTTCAGTGCATAAATCAAGCCAATTGAGCTATTAGTACTGGTCAGCTGCACACATTACTGTGCTTCCACACCCA
>MDTD01086788.1_pt1 | contig 15663 bp, 11 predicted proteins | sample 811221 | NCBI WGS metagenome assembly MDTD01 (sample SAMN05326646, study PRJNA326480) | marine metagenome | isolation source: seawater | place: Pacific Ocean: South West | collected 2011
CGCCACCATCATGGGGATGATCCAGTCCCTGAACCAGGTACTGAACCACAGTTTTTCCATCCAGGGCATCAAGTGGCGGCTTGAAGCCCTTAGAACCGGCCGGCAGTTTGCCGAAGTGGTGATGCTGAACACCCTGGTTTACCAGGTGGAGCAGATTTTCCTGGTCCACGGCGATACCGGCATCGTGCTCGAACATGTGGTGGCCGAAGGGGCCATGATCCAGGATCCCGACCTGGTGTCGGGCATGCTCACGGCCATTCAGGATTTTGTGAGGGACTCCTTCAGTACCGACGGCGAATCCGAGTCCGACGGCGATCTGGATACATTGAGAATCGGGTCTAACCGCAGTGTCTGGGTGGAAAAGGGGGAGCATGCCTTTCTGGCCGCGGTTATCCGGGGAAACCCGCCCATGGAACTGCGTACATTTTACCGGGAAATCATCGAAGATCTCCATTTGAAGGCCGGTTCCGCCCTTGCCGCCTTTGACGGGAATACCCAGCCCTTTGCCCTGTTCCGGGAAACCCTCAACTCCGGTCTCAGGTTCAAGGAAAGAGAAGATTCGCAGCAGATTTCACCGGTGGTTTGGCTCATCGTGGCCCTGATGGTCGCCGCCGCTGTTGCTCTCCCGGCTTATTGGGGATACCGGGTAAACCAGGCGTCACAGGAATGGAAGGGGCGGCTGGAAAAGATACGCGACCAGAAAGGGGTTCTCGTGGTGTCCGTGGAGCGCGATGACGGCGTTTACCGTTTGAACGGCCTGAAAGATCCCCTGGTGGAAGACCCGTTGACCGTGCTCGCTTCTGAAAACCGCTCGGATATACGGGCACGGTGGCAGCCGTTTTACAGTCTTGATCCGGCATTCGTGTTTCAGCGGGCGCAAACCCTGCTGAACCCGCCGCCGGGGGTTACACTCTCCTTAGACCGGAACACCCTGATTGCGAAAGGCAAGGCCGATCAGGCCTGGATTGATACCTTCGACATCCGGGCCACCGCAATTCCCGGAATTGATGCGGCCAACGGCGACACCCTTGTGAACACAGACCGTATTGCCCTGTCAACGGCCGTAAACACCCTGACAGCCCTGAAAATTTATTTTGAAAACAACAGTACGGAATTGATACCCGGCCAGACACAAAAACTGAGCCGGCTGATAGAAACCATCCGGGACGTGAACCGGCTGATGGTGATCCTGAATCTCTCTGTACAGATTACCATTGTGGGGCATACGGATTCATCGGGAACCGAAAAATACAACATGAAACTGAGCCGGGAGCGGGCGGAAACAATTTATGCATTTGTAAAATCCCGCAGCATGTCTTATGGTTTTATTAATACGCTGGGTGTCGGCACACAGGTCCGGCTCAAGGAAGAAACCAGAGAAGAAGACCGGCAGTTTAACCGGGCTGTTTCTTTCCGGGCGAATGTCCTTTCCGCAAATCAGGGCACACCTTTAAACAGAAGGGCGTTACAGGATCCACACCCTAAACCAGACGGGAGTTAACAAAGGGATGACCAAAAAGAAAATCTGCCTGCTCGGGGCCTTTGCCGTAGGAAAGACCAGCCTGGTCCAGCAGTATGTCAACAGTATATTTTCCGACAAGTATCACACCACCGTAGGCGTGAAAATCGAGAAAACAAGTGTGGATGTTGACGGCGAGGCAGTGGATCTTATCATCTGGGACCTGCACGGGGAAGATGACTTCCAGCATGTGCGCCTGTCATACCTTAAAGGCTCCGCCGGATTGATTTTCGTGGCGGACGGTACCCGTCACAGCACCCTGGCAACGGCGCTGAACCTTCGTCAGATCGCCGAAAGCTCCATGGGGTCTTTGCCCTTCATGCTTCTGGTCAACAAAGCGGACCTGGCGGACCAATGGGAGATCGACGATGAAGTGATGGAGGATTTGAGGGGCCAGGGCATATCCGTGATTCCCACCAGCGCCAAAACAGGCCAGTCCGTTGAATGGGCCTTTGAAGAGCTGGCCCGGAAAATGGTGGGGAAATAAAAATGACCACCGGCTATGCCCGCATTCTCGATACCCTTTGCCGAAAAACCTTTAAGGATTCGGCCATAGCCTGGTTTATCACTGATTTGCAGGGCACCATCCGGTACTGGGGGGGGAGCCTTTCCCGGTTGAATCTGCCGGAACCCGGGAGCGATACCCAGATTTGCGATCTGCTGGTTTTTCTGGAGGGGATGATTCCCGTGGCAGACGATGAACTGGAATTTTCCTTTATTGAACTGCCCTCGGGCGTCTGTGTGGATGCCTGCATCTACCGCCAGGAGTCCTCTCTGGACATTATTATATGGGACAGCAGCAGGAAGCAGTCCCATCTCAGGCCCACCCTCCAGGTGGTGAACGAGATGAGCCTGCTCATCGAAAAAAAAGAAAAACTGCTGGCCGATCTGGACGCCGTATCCGTATCTGATACGAAAACCGACATGAAAAACGGGCAGGCTCCCCCCGGGTTTTTAGGGGAGTTTTTCGCGGCATTGAATGTGGCAGTGCTTGAGATGGACGATCAGGGCCGGTTTTTCTTGTTCAGTCAACCGCCGCCATGGCTGGACAGCCTGCCCCAGGCGGAACGGCTTCGCAGCGGCAGTCCTCTTGAAGAAGATTGTTTCAGCTTCCTGGGCAATTTTATCCAGGAGGCCAAAACCAGGTGGGACCAGGGGCAAAAGCAGACCTTTGGGTCGGGGCTGTGGATAGAAGAGGACCACCGGGGTGAGGAACTGCTGTTCGAAGCCTCGGCCCTGGCGGTGCAGGGCCGGCGGCTGCTCATTATCTCCAAAGATGCCTGTCTGCCTGATGAAAAACAGGCCATTATTCAAAAAGGCCGGGACCTGGCCCTTCATTATGACAATGAGCGCAAATCAGGCCGGCAGCTCAGAAGCCTGAATGATATTCTGGAGATTCGGGTCAGGGAAAGGACCCGGGAGCTTGAATCCGTCAACCAGCAGCTTTCCATTGAACTCAGGGAGAGAAAGCGGGCGGAGACGGAAAGAACCCAAGCCCTGGAGCAATTGCGGCAAAGCCAGAAAATGGAAGCCATCGGTACACTGGCCGGCGGCGTGGCCCATGATTTCAACAACATCCTTTCCGGAATCATCGGATACACTGAGCTCAGTATCGTAGAGAGCGGAGAAAACGAAAAACTGGATAAAATTTTAGGGGCCGCCTACCGCGCCAGAAACCTGGTTCAACAGATCCTCACCTTCAGCCACCAGGACGCCCGTGAGCGGGAACCGGTGATGCTGTCCCGGGTGGTCAACGAGGTTGTGGGACTGGCAATGGCCTCTTTGCCGGCTGACGTCGGGATTGACAGCGATCTGAACTCCAACGCCTATATCCTGGCGGATTCCACACAGATCCATCAGGTGGTCATGAACCTGTGTACCAATGCCTGGCAGGCCATGGCGGAGAACGGAGGGATGCTTTCAGTGGGGTTGCAGGAAAGGGAACTGGATGAGAAACGTCATCTGCTGCTCACCATCAAAGACACCGGCCCCGGTATTCCGGCGGACCTGATGGACAGAATTTTCGATCCTTACTTCACCACCAAGGAAGAGGGCAATGGCTTAGGGCTTTCCGTGGTTCAGGGGATCGTGAGAAAATCCGACGGCTATATCGAGGTGGATACGGCCCAGGGCAAAGGGACGGAATTCAGGGTAATTTTTCCGGTGTGGGATCTTAGGAACCAAAGTAAGCTATAGAGACAGACGGGTAAAGATAAAAAGGGGTACCGCGGGCGGGGGATCGAATGTTCTCTGTTGAACCCGTGGTACCCCTTTTATTTCCTGAATCAGGCCGGTCGGCAGCAGGTACAGCCGGCGCCAGGGGGTGACAGCCATATCGTACCCGGATATTTCACGAAGTGTTTTCGCCTTAGCTGCAAGGCACAGGACGTGAAGCTGTAGTCCTTTACCGCGAGCGTTCTGTAACGCGGCAGATGAGGTAAAAACACTTCGCCCGAAGGGTGACATTTTGATTTGCAGGGTATTGCAAAATGAATACACATCAAAATGTCATGAAATATTCGGGCTACCCTTGGGCCAGCAAAGCCCATTCAGGAATCACATTGGGGTCAATGGAGAAGACAAAGGTTCCCAGGGCGAGGAACAGTCCGGTGATCACAAAGACACCAATGAAGTTGATAAATATGCCCGCCTTGACCATTTCAAAGATCCGGACCCGGCCGCTGCCGAAGATGATGGCGTTGGGCGGGGTGGCCACGGGCATCATAAAGGCGCAGGATGCGGACAGGGTGGCAGGGATCAACAGCATCAGCGGATTGGTCTTCATGGCCACGGCAATGGAAGACAGGATCGGCAGGATCATCTGGGTGGTGGCCGTGTTGGAGGTCAGTTCGGTCAGGAAGGTCAGGGTGGTGCAGATACCTGAAATCATAAAGATATTGTTGGCGCCTTCCAGAACGTTGAGTTTGGAACCGATGAATACCGAGAGTCCGGAAGCCTGAAACCCTTTGGCCAGGGCAAATCCGCCGCCAAAGAGCAGAATGATGCCCCAGGGCAGCTTTGAAAACACGGATGCATCCAGAATGGCGGCGGAGTCGGCGGTTTTAGACCGGGTGGGCAGGAAGAACAACAGGGCGGCCATGGCAATGGCCACGGTCCCGTCGTCGATCAGCTTGGGAAAAGGCAGCAGTCCTGCCCATCCCGGAAGGGTCATAACTCCCAGGTTAAGGTCTTTTCTGAATATCCAGAGGGCGGCAGTGGCGAAAAATACCACCAGCACCATTTTTTCTTCAGCGGAAAGCTTTCCCAGGGCTTTGTATTCCTTTTCCACAATGGAGTGATCCACCGTAATATGTTTGGGCACCCGGAAGAAGACCCGGGTGAGCAGGAACCAGATGACCATCAGCATGGATGCGGCCAGGGGCAGGGCCATCATCATCCAGACACCGAAGGAGATGGGAGACGCCGTGGGGAAGGTCTGCTCAAATGTCCTTACCAGCACCAGGTTCGGCGGGGTGCCCACAAGGGTGGCGGCACCGCCCATGGAGGCGGCGTAGGCAATACCCAGCAGCAGGCAGAGGGAAAAGTGATGGGTATCCTTGGCTGTGAACTGTTCTTCCATCTTCAGGATGATGGACATGGCGATGGGCAGCATCATTACAGCGGTGGCCGTATTGGAGATCCACATGGACAGGAAGGCTGATGCCACCATGAAACCGAACACCAGCCTGGAAGGGCCGCCGCCGATTGTCTTTACCGTAAACAGGGCGATGCGCTTGTGCAGGTTCCAGCGTTCCATGGCCAGGGCGATGAGAAAGCCCCCCATAAACAGGAAGATGGTGGAGTTGAAATAAACGCCGGCGGCAGCCTTGCCTTTCATAATCCCCAAAAGTGGGAAGAGAATAACGGGAATCAATGCGGTGGCCGCCAGGGGTACGGCTTCGGTGACCCAGAGCACGGCCATCATCACTGCCACGGCAGCCATCCGTGTCACCAGGGGATTGGCCGGGTCCAGATCCAGCATCATTACGGCAAAAAAGAATAAAGGTGCGAGCACCAGCCCGACTTTCTGCAGAAAACTTCTTTCATTGACAGCGTCCATACATCCCTCCGGTTACTATGTGTGAGTGTTGACGGGAATATTAGCAATGGATGTGCCAATGTGTGGGGGTGAGGGTAAAGTGTTTATTTTTCAGTGGGTTGGGTGGGTGGCAGTCTGTCCTGTCCTGCGGGACGGGACAGGTGGGTTGTCCTGCCGGACAGGACAATTGTCTTTTTCGGCAGGACAAAACCGTTTTTAGGGATCAGGTGCCGTACTCCCGGGTTTCAATGACTTCATAGTGGGAGGACCGCTGGTCCCAGCGCTTGAGCACCTTTTGTGCCGCATCCGGTACATAGCACCGGGTGTAATCCTCTCCCTGGAAGTCGATGACGTTCCGCAGGGAATCAAAGGTCATGATGGTGATAAACTCCACCTCATCTTCATGGTCCAGGCGCAGCAGCTCTATTTTCCGGTACCCGGGGATTTTCTTGGCTTCGATTCCGGGGAAGACCTCATTGTGGAGCAACTGCTGATAGGTGTCTGCATTTTCAAGGGTTGTCCAGCCGTGCCAGACCCGTTTAACTGCCATAGTCCGCCTCCGTTGTTGTTCAGGATATAAACGGGTACTTTATACTTTTTTTAGTATTTCCGGAATGAAAATATCCGTTTAACATCAGGTCTGCCGTGACTGAAAGGCTGTTTTCAAGGGCGTAGATGCGTTGCCGGCAGCCCTTCACCCTTAAAGATTTTGAACAAAGCGTTTTCCGTAGTCCCTGCAGGCCGCCATATTGGCGTCGTCAGGCGCCCAGGTCAGGCGCAGCCCCTGATCAGGGGTCGAGAAACCGGAATCCGCCAGCCGTTCCAGCATTATTTTGACGGCCTCTCCGCTCCAGCCGTAACTGCCGAAAGCCCCTGCGGATTTCTTTTTGAATTTAAGGCCTTTAATCTCTTCCAGCAGGGAGGCCACATGAACCAGGATGCCGTTGTTGATGGTGGATGACCCCAGCAGGATGGCTTTGGACTTGAAAATTTCGGTGACCGCGTCGTTTTTGTCCGTCTTGGCCAGGTTGAACAGCTTCACCGTCACGTCGTCGTCCGCCTGCCTGATGCCTCCGGCAATCTGTTCGGCCATGATGCGGGTGCTGTCCCACATGGTGTCGTAAAGGATCGTGATCTGGTTTTCCTGGTAGCTGTCCGCCCATTCCAGGTATTTTTCAACGATCTGGGCAGGGCTGTCCCGCCAGATGATGCCGTGGCTGGTGCAGATCATGTCCAGGGGCAGGTTGAATCCCAGGATTTCTTTTATTTTCTTGATCACAAGGGGGCTGAAGGGCGTCAGGATGTTTGCATAGTACTTCATGCATTCCTGGAAGAGTTCGGCCTGGTCCACCCGGTCGTTGAACATGAACTCCGAGGCATAGTGCTGACCGAAGGCATCGTTGGAGAACAGAACTTCGTCGCCGCTCAGATAGGCGAACATGGAGTCCGGCCAGTGGAGCATGGGGGCTTCCACAAAGGTGAGGGTCCGGCCGTTTCCAAGATCAAGGGTATCGGAGGTTTTCACGATCTTGAAGTTCCAGTCCTCATGGTACAGGCCCTTGAGGATTTTTTCTCCGTTTTTAGTGCAGTATATGGGGGTGCCGGGAATCTGCCGCATCAATTCGGGAAGCGCTCCGCTGTGGTCATTTTCCCCGTGGCAGGCGACGACATAATCGATGGTGGAAAGATCCACCGTTTTTTTCAGATTTTCCACATATTCTTTTGCAAAGGGCGTCCATACCGTGTCGATGAGGGCGGTTTTTTCTTCCCTGATCAGGTAGGAGTTGTAGGATGATCCACGGTGGGTGGAGTATTCGTCTCCGTGGAATTTTCTCAATTCCCAGTCAATTTTTCCCACCCATTGAATATTATTTTTTACGGTGAAACTCATGTTGCCTCCTCTTTTGCTTATACCACCCGTTTTTTTTGATACCGCATAAGGGTTTTTAAGGGAAGTCTACAGAAGAGGTGCGGGGTGCTGCATTGATTCAGGTCAATAAATCCGGAAATTCGTTTCAAAGGTGAACGTGAGGATGGAACCTTACCGGCATGCATACAATAAAACGGCAGGGCGAAATCGTTTTATTTCGCCCTGCCGTTTAAATTGCTAAATCTTCAGAAAAATGCGGATTAGAAATCCAGGGTTTTCTGAAGATCTTCTTCGGTGAAATCCCAGGTGCTGTTGTGGGGCGGGAAATCATCGTTGAACATCTCGGGCAGCTGGTCGTCCACAGGGGTGAAACCGGCTTTCTTGTTGAATTCCTTCTCGTTTCTCAGGATGGATTTGCCAAGCTCCAGAACATCGTCCGGGGTCAGCGCCAGGCCATACTGGGCATTGATCATCTCGCAGATGGTGGGCAGGCCGTCTTCGTTGTCCAGAACGGCAAAGGCCACAAAGAGGCAGAGGCCGGCCGCGTCGATGGCTGCGGTGGCGATCTGAAGACCCTGGGAGAGTTCCATGTTGCCCTCTTTTTTCAGGGGATCAACGGAGCCGCCGACAGACAGGATGTTGGCGGTAACGCCGTAACCTGCGGTGTGGTCAGCGCCCATGGGGGTGGTGGCGTAGGTGACGCCGACACCCTTACAGGCACGGGGATCGTAGGCCGGCAGGGCCTGTTTCTTAACCACGGGCACACGGTCAACACCGAGGGCATCGCCGGTGAAAAGCGCCCCGTTGCCGATGATTTTGCCTTCGGGGGCAAATTCGCCGATCTTGGAGAGCAGGTCAATGGCAGCCTTGCCGTCGCCCCAGGGGATCATGCCGCCTTCCATGGCAATACCCAGGGTGACGCCCATTTCAATGGTGTCCAGGCCGAAGTCGTCGCAGAGACGGTCCAGCATGGCAATATCGTCGAGTTCTTTGATGGTGGTGTGGGCACCGAAGGCCCAGATGGTTTCGTACTCAAATCCTGAGGTCAGGTACTTGCCGTCTTTGTCGTGGTAGACGTTGGAGCACTTGATCACGCAGCCCGGATGGCAGGCTTCCGAGGGAACACCGCCGCGGGCTTCGATGGTTTCAGCCATGGTTTCGCCTGAAATAGCCTGGGCATGTTCAAAGCGGCCCTTTCTGAAGTTCTGGGTGGGCAGGGTGCCGGCCTCGTTGATAACGTTCACGAGTACCGCAGTACCTAAGGCCGGCAGGCCTTCGCCGGTGACAGGATGGTTGCGAAGCATTTCCACCCAGCGCTTGTTGGCGGTTTTGAAGGCGTCTTTGTCTTTGACTTCAACACGTCCCGCCCCTTTGTCGTCAACCACAATGGCTTTGATTTTTTTGGAGCCCATAACGGCGCCGAGGCCGCCGCGGCCGTGGGCACGACCGGGGTTGCCGTTCATATCTGCCTGCTGGATGGAGGCGCCTTTGAGGCATTGCTCACCGGCCTGGCCGATGGTGAGCAATCCTGTGTTCTTGCCGTACTTGTCCCAGAGGGAGGACATGACATCGTAGTTGCCTTTGTTCACCAGATCGCCGGCCGGCAGGATTTCCACGCCATCGTTTTTGATGACGACCATGGCATAGTCGTCGCCTTCGGGCTTGTCTTCCAGGACAACGGCCTGGATACCCAGCTTGGCAAGCTTCTGGGAGACAAGTCCGCCTGCGTTACTCTCTTTGATGCCGCCGGTAAGGGGGCTTTTGGCGCCTGCGGAAAGCCGTCCGGAATCTGCAGCAGGAGACCCTGCCATGATGCCCGGGGCGAAAATCAGCTTGTTGTTTTTTCCTAAGGGATGGCAGGTGGCAGGCACTTCATCCAGGATCATCTTTGAGGTGAGGGCACGGCCGCCGAGACCCGCATAGGCTTCGGGTACCTCTTCAAAGGTGTAGGTTAACTCCTTGGTATTAATCCTCAATAATTTCCCCATAATAATATATCCTCCTTGGCTAAAATTAGAACTGTTAGGGGGTTGAAAAAACTTAACGGCACCACTAGTGAGATTGTTAGAGGTGCCCTCAACGATTTCGATGTTTCTTTTTTTTGCGCCGGCGCTTGCCGGACCGGCCGCTTCTGGACTCAGGCGGCGCCATTTTCACAAGTTTCGGCTCAAACCGGGCCAGCGTCTCAACAAGACCCTTTTGCTGGGACATGACCGCATCAATATTTTTATATGCCATGGGTATCTCGTCAAGTCCAGCAGAAATGAGGGTGACCCCCCTTTTTGTGAGGATGTCGATCAGGTCTTTGGACGTGAAGGTATTGAAGGCCGCCGTCCGGCTCATTACCCGTCCTGCGCCGTGGGCGGAGGAGTTGATGGATTCGGGATTTCCAAGACCACGGACCACGTAGGTGGGATCGGCCATGGAGCCGGGGATGATTCCCAGGGTGCCTGGGGCCGCCGGAACCGCCCCTTTGCGGTGGACGATGACTTCCCTGAGCCCTATTTTTTCCCGGAAGGCAAAATTGTGGTGATTTTCCACGGTGATAACAGGACGCTCCCCGATGGCCTCCAGGACGGATTCGTGAATGATATCGTGGTTGGCAGCCGAGTATTCCCCCATCAATGTCATGGCCCTGAAGTACTCCTGTCCTTCGGCCCTTTCCATGGCAAGCCAGGCCAGATGTTTCAGGTGCTTGGGCAGCTTTGTGCACAGCTTCTGGGCCAGGGTGGAATAATGCTTGGCAATGGCGGCACCGGTGCCCCTGGAGCCGGAATGGGTGAGCAGGGCAATATAGTCCCCGGGCGTAAGTCCCAGGGCCTTCGTATCACAGGTCAGGCAGCCGAATTCGGCAAAGTGGTTGCCGGAGCCGCTGGTGCCAAGCTGCTTCCATGCCTTGTCCTTGAGACCTTTCACCGTGGGGCAGAATCCCCAGTCCCGGTCCATGACAGCATGATCCTTTGGCCGTTTGAACGCTCTGCCGTAGCCGAACCGGGTCTGTTCCTCCAGGGTCTGTTTCAGTTCTCCCCGCAGGTCATCAAACCGGTCAAAGGGCAGGGGCAGAACGGACATCTTCACCCGGCAGGCAATGTCCACCCCGACGGCGTAGGGGATCACGGCATTGTCCGTGGCCAGCACCCCGCCGATGGGCAGGCCGTACCCCTTGTGGGCATCGGGCATCAATGCGCCCTTTACTGCGACGGGCAGGGACATGGCGTTTTCCATCTGATCGATGGCGGCGGGATCCAGGTCCTCGCCGAAAATGGTGTATTTGGGTGGTTTGGTCATCATCACCTTAATTCAATGCATATAGAGGCAGTTATCAACTAAAAGGCGCCATCAGCGGGAAAACGGCAGGTGCGGGAGATTGCGGTTATAAAAGCGGCCGGCTACAGACGGCCCGCATCAGACAGTTCGGATAATCCGTCCGGGTCATGGATCAGAATATCCTTTGTCTCGACTTTTATCAAGCCGGCGTCCCCCATTTTTTTGAATATCCGGGAAACGGTTTCCGGGGTGGTGCCGATGAGGTTTGCCAGCTGAGCCTTGGATATGGGCAGGGTGACTTTGTCGGGCAAATCATCCGGATCATCTGCGGCTTCCCGGGCCAGGGTGAGGATGTAGGCGGCCAGCCGTGCCGGCACTTCCTTGAGGCTTAAGTTTTCGATCTGAACGGTAAATGCCCGGAGTCGCCGGGATAGATCGGCCAGCATGTTCATGGCCAGGGCAGGGGAGGCCGTGAGAAGTTCAACAAAGGCATCCCGGGGGATAAAGAGGATCTTTGAGGCTTCCAGGGCCATGGCGGAGGCCGGAAAACTTTTTCCTTCGAACACCGGCACTTCCCCGAAAGTATGGCCGGGGCCGTAAATGTGGAGGATCTGCTCCTTGCCCTCAAAGGAGAGCTTGAATACCTTGATCTTACCCTTTGCCACGATGTAAAACCCATTGCCCCGGTCCCCTTCCTGGAAGATCATCTCTCCCCGGCCGAAACCCAGGTGTTTGGAAAGATCCGAGATCTGTTCCAGCTGGTCTTCGGAAAGCCCTGAAAAAAGCGGTATGGATTTTAAAAGTTTAATGGTAAAATACCCTTTATTCCGTTCAAAGTGACATAAAGTTTTTCATCCTGAACCAAAAAATTTAATTCTTTTGTTTTCATCTTGATCCAGGTCAAGGTTCCGTGACCCTTTCTATAGTAGGTTGATGCCAGGATGTAAAGATGAATTGTCCGTTACAATCAATAACAAGGAGACTGTCCAATGTTTTGTTTTCAATGTCAGGAAGCAGCCAAGAATGAAGGATGTACCGTCAAAGGCATGTGCGGTAAGGAAAATACCACTGCCAACCTTCAGGATCTTCTGATCTTCAACCTCAAGGGCATCGCCCTGCTGGCCCAGTTGTCCAGGGATGCCGGGGTGACGATTCCTGGAAATGTCGGGGCTTTCATCGGCCAGGCCCTTTTTACCACCATCACCAACGCCAACTTTAACGATGAAAACCTGGTGCAGTGGATCAACCGGGCACAGGCATTGAAAAAGCAGATCGCAGATGCCGCCGGTGACAAGATCGGCTCCGATCTCCATGAAAGCGCCACCTGGTACTCCAACGATGTGGCCACCTTCCAGGCCAAGGCTGAAACCGTGGGCGTCATGGCCACTGAAAACGAAGATGTCAGATCCCTGCGCGAACTTTTGATTCTCGGTATCAAGGGGATGGCAGCCTATGCCGACCATGCGGCCGTTTTGGGTGTTGAAAAAGAAGAAATCTGGGACTTCATGATTGACGGCATGGCCTCCACCACCAAGGATCTTACCGTGGATGAGATGGTTGCCCTGGTTCTCAAATGCGGTGAAGTCACCGTGACCACCATGGCGGCCCTGGATGAAGCCAACACCGGCGCTTACGGTCACCCCGAACTTTCCGAAGTTAACATCGGTGTGGGGACAAATCCTGGAATACTGATCTCCGGACATGATCTTAAAGATATGGAAGAACTGTTGAAACAGACCGAAGGCACTGGCGTGGACGTATACACCCATGGGGAAATGCTGCCCGCCAACTACTACCCCGCCTTCAAAAAATACAGCCACCTCAAGGGCAACTACGGCGGTTCCTGGTGGCACCAGACCGATGAGTTTGAAGCCTTCAACGGCCCCATTCTCATGACCACCAACTGCCTGGTCCCCCTGAAGAAGAAAAATACCTATCTTGACCGCCTGTACACCACCGGCGTGCCCTCATATCCCGGTGCCACCCACATCGCTGACAGGGCTGACGGCGGTGCCAAGGATTTTTCCGCCATTGTTGAGCAGGCCAAAACATGCGCCGCCCCCACGGAACTGGAAACCGGCAAGATCGTCGGCGGTTTTGCCCACAACCAGGTGCTTGCCCTGGCGGACAAGGTGGTTGAGGCGGTAAAAGCCGGCGCCATTAAACGATTCGTTGTCATGGCTGGCTGCGACGGCCGCCAGAAAGGCCGCGCCTACTTCACCGAGGTGGCGGAAAAGCTGCCCCAGGATGCCGTGATCCTGACCGCCGGCTGCGCCAAGTACCGTTACAACAAGCTGGATCTGGGCGACATCGGCGGTATCCCGAGAGTGCTGGATGCCGGCCAGTGCAACGACTGCTACTCCCTGGCCGTTATCGCCCTCAAGCTCAAAGAGGTATTCGGCCTGGATGATATCAACGACCTGCCCCTGTCCTTTGACATCGGCTGGTACGAGCAGAAAGCCTGTGCCGTTCTCCTGGCCCTGCTCCACCTGGGTGTGAAGGGCATCCGTCTTGGACCCAGCCTCCCGGCCTTTGTCTCCCCCAATGTCCTCAAGGTGCTGGTGGAAAACTTTGATATCAAACCCATTACCGAGCCTGATGCGGACGTAGAAGCCATCATGGCAGGCAAGTAAATAATTACGCCGGGCAGGGTTGCCCTGCCCGGCTTACCCCCAAACCCAAAGGAAGGTGACACATGAAATGCCCGGGACAAGATACCCAATACTGGAATACCGAAGCGATATTTGAAACCGAATGTCCGGAATGCGGTCACCCCATGGAATTCTTCAAAGATGACGCCACCCGGCGCTGCGGCAATTGCAAGAAAAAAATCGTAAACCCTAAGATGGACTTTGGTTGCGCCTCCTACTGCAAGTTTGCCGAACAATGCCTGGGTACCCTGCCCGAAGAGTTTGTGGCCCAGCGGGACGACCTTCTCAAAGACCGGGTGGCCGTAGAGATGAAACGGTATTTCGGAACGGATTTTAAACGGATCGGCCATGCCTCAAAAGTGGCCAGGTTTGCGGAAAGCTTAGGGAAAAAGGAGAAGGCCAACCTTGCCGTGGTCCTCTGCGCCGCTTACCTTCACGATATCGGTATTAAGAATGCACAAGAAAAGTACAACTCCTCTGCAGCCAGATACCAGGAACAGGAAGGCCCGCCCGTGGCCAGAGAGATCCTGGAAAACTTAGGGGCCAAGCCCTCCCTGGTGGCGGAGGTCTGTGATATTGTCGGCCACCACCATCACCCGAAAGAAGTAGAAGACATCAACTTCAAGGTGCTTTATGATGCGGATATGCTCGTGAACATGATGGAATGCGAACGCAAAGCCGACGTGGATGCGGATGAATTTTCCAAAAAGATCGACCGGCTCTACCTGACGGAATCGGGCCGGACCCTTGCAAAAGACGTCTTGATGAAAGACATGTAAATAAGATATGTAACAGGGCCGCAACGGCGCCTGGAGGAGATATAAAATGAAAGTACTTCGTAAAATAATCGAAATTGATGAAGAAAAATGTGACGGCTGCGGCAACTGCGTTCCCTCCTGTGCCGAGGGGGCCATTGAGATCGTTGACGGCAAGGCCAAGGTGATTGCGGACAAGTACTGCGACGGCCTGGGTGCCTGCCTGGGGGAATGCCCTCAGGATGCCCTGCACATCGTTGAGCGGGAAGCGGATGAGTTTGACGAGGAGGCTGTGGAAGCGCTGCTCAAAAGTCAGGCCGCTGAAAAGGCCGGTGAGAAAAAAGCTCCTGCCCCCAAGGCCTCCGGCTGTCCCTCTGCCTCCCTCAAGACCTTCCCTACGGCTGGCCCGGGGCCCTTTGCCGGTGGGAAGACCATCACCCCGGGCGGTCCTTCCGCACTGGGGCACTGGCCCGTCCAGATCCGCCTGGTGCCCGCAGGCGCCCCGTTTCTGAAGGATGCCGACCTTCTGATCGCGGCGGACTGTGTGCCCGTGGCCTATCCTTCCTTTCACAAGGATTTACTGAAGGGCAAGGCCGTGATGATCGGCTGCCCCAAGTTCGACGATGCAGAAGGCTACGTTGAAAAGCTGGCCGATGTGTTTGCCCGGTCCGGCATCAAATCCATCACCTCTGTTATCATGGAGGTGCCCTGCTGCGCCGGCCTGCCCATGATCATTAAAAAGGCCCTGGAAAAATCCGGTGCGGATATTCCCCTTGAAGAGGTGGTGGTTTCAGCTCGGGGGGAAATCCTCTCGTGATATGGGAAAAAGACGCGGATGCCGCCATTCGTAAGGTCCCCTTCTTTGTCCGGAAAAAGGTGCGACAAAAAGTCGAAACCTTTGTGTCTGAAAAAGGGGGGGACCGGGTCACCCTGGGGGATGTCCGGGCCCTGAAGAAAAAGTTCCTGTCCAAAGGGGGGATGGAAAGCGATATCAAAGGCTATGATGTTTCGGCCTGTTTCGGCGGGGAAGGGTGCCCGAATTCCGTTGTCCCGTCAAAACGGTTGATCCGGGATATCGAAGCCTTGATGGAAGAGGCTGATATCCTTTCCTTTCTGAGATCTCAGGTCAAAGGAGACCTCAAGTTTCACCATGAGTTCCGGGTGTCCATCTCGGATTGCCCCAATGCCTGTTCCCGCCCCCAGATCACGGATATCGGCATCATCGGTGCCGCCCTGCCCTGTATCACCTCCGAACCCTGCTCGGACTGCGGGGCCTGTGAGGATGCCTGCAAGGAAGGGGCGGTGGTCCTGGAAGAGATGGGTCCTGAAATTGATGCGGAGCGTTGCCTTGCCTGCGGTAAATGCATGCGGGTCTGTCCCACCGGCACCCTCGATACGGCCGAAACCGGCTACCGGGTGTTGCTTGGTGGCCGGCTGGGCCGCCATCCCCGGCTGGGTATGGAAGTGCCGGGGATCCTCTCCCATGACGAGGTGGTGGCCCTTGTCCGGCGGTGCCTTGAATTCTACAAACGCCATTCCAGGGGCGGCAAGCGGTTTTCCCA
>MDTD01157157.1_pt1 | contig 15661 bp, 13 predicted proteins | sample 811221 | NCBI WGS metagenome assembly MDTD01 (sample SAMN05326646, study PRJNA326480) | marine metagenome | isolation source: seawater | place: Pacific Ocean: South West | collected 2011
TTCTTTGGTTGGTGGAGCAAGGATTTGATTGCGGAATTTGATGCCAAAAGATTCAAAAGGGGTAAACATAAGTCTTAATTTGGGAGGAAAAAGAGAGAATTATCAGGGTTAGTTGCGAGAAGCTTTCTCTTCAATGCCTGATTGGCCAAAACGACTCAAAAATTCATTATCAATATCCATTAAGGATATTTCTTTTTTAGCCATCAAGACAAGGCAGTGAAAACATAGATCGGTCAATTCATGCACCAATGCATCACGGTCGTTCCCTTTAGCTGCCAAAACTACTTCGGTAGCTTCTTCAGCAATTTTCTTCAGAATTTTATCTTCTCCCTTTTGAACGAGTAATGCTACATAGGAAGAATCAGTGTCACCTGATGCAATTCTCTGATGAATGGTTTGTAAAACCTGACTGAGCATTTTAAACTATTGCCTTTTCGAGGAACTGAGTCGCCGAACCTGCAAAATCTCAATTTTTTTACGAAGAGTGTTTCTATTAATACCCAGAATACGTGCAGCCCTCTGTTGGTTCCACCGAGTTTCGTCTAACAACAATTGTAACAGGGGTCTTTCAATCTGATGAAGAACAGCGTCCATTAAATCCTCTCTTTGCTGTTGAACAAATTCAGGGATTATCATACTCAGCTTTTTCAAAGCCAATTCTTCTAATGTTTCTTCAAATTCAGGGAGTGGGGCTTGTTTAAGCAGATTATGCGGAAGAGCATCTTTGATAATGACTTCACTAACGTTGGTAATCATTAAACTTTTAACAACATTTTCTAATTCTCTGATATTTCCTGGCCAAGTATATTTTTGAAGAATATCCATCGTCTCCTCAGTAATGCTCTTGCGCCCTACCGCTAGTTCTTGACGACCTTTTTTCAGAAAATGTTCTACGAGCAGAGGGATGTCCTCGCGATGTTCCCTAAGTGAGGGGACATTAATTGGAAAAACGCTTAATCGGTAGAAAAGATCTGCACGGAATTCCTTTTCCGCAATCATTTTATTTAGTTGCCGGTGTGTAGCCGCAATTACTCGCATTGATGCAGGAATCAATTCGCTACCTCCCACCCGCTCGAATTGTCTCTCCTGTAGAACTCTTAAAAGCTTTGCTTGCAGTTTTAAAGGCATGTCGCCAATTTCATCTAGAAAAAGAGTTCCTCGACCTACAATTTCTAGCTTTCCACGTTTACGGTCAACAGCTCCTGTGAAAGCCCCCTTTTCATGACCAAATAACTCAGATTCTAATAATTCCCCTGGGATTGCTGCGCAATTAATCGCAATGAATGCCGCTTCTGCGCGATCAGAATGCGCATGAATGGAACGTGCAATTAATTCTTTGCCCGTACCACTCTCTCCCAATATCAGTACGGTAAGATGGGTTGCGGCTACTCTACCAATCGACTTGAAGATGTCGCGCATTTGACGACTCCTGCCAATCAGTAATTCTTGCTCTTCACGGTGGGTTAATTGGAGTTGGCTTTTGCGATCGTTTCTGTTGCCTCTAAGAAGATGTTGGCCTCTTTCAAGAATTTCCTCTACTTCATTTATATCAAAAGGTTTCGTAATGTACTCAAAAGCCCCTTTCTTCATAGCTTCTACCGTGTTGAACATCGTGTTCTTACCGGTCATCACCGTGATCAATAAGGAAGGGAATCGCTTCAAAACTTCTTCTGTGAAAGCCAAACCATTCTCCTGTTGCAGGTGAATATCGACAAATACCATGTCGATAGATTGGCTTTCTAGAATTTCTAGTGCTTCCCGGCAGTTTGAAGCAATGTGGGGTGTTGCACTGGCTCGAGAGATGGTTTTTTCTAAAACCCAGCGAATACTTCGCTCATCATCAACAACCAGTACGTTACAATTCATACCTCGTCAACTGCTTGGAGATCTTACATAGCGCTGGAGTTCGTCTTTGAGAAGCCGTAAACTCAACAAGGCATCAGCACCAGCGACCGCTCGATCAGGACCAAATTCACCACGAACCTTGTCTTGCAACTGCATAATGTTTCTCGAAACAAGGGTGCGCGCAGCGTTGTAATAGTAAGCATCTGGCCGAACATCAACAAACGGTGAGGTGTCTCCAACAAACCTAGTGGATTGAGATGTTTCTTGTGTCACTTGAATAAGAACATCCTCTAACATCAAGGCATACTCAGCTCTTGTAATTTCTTTATTTGGGAAAAAAAGGTATTGAGGATTTGATTCAAGGCCACGTACCTGAAGTTTAAGAATTGTTTCAATATCTTCTCGTAATGGATGGTCTGAAATATCAGAGGCCAGCGGCCGCTCCAGGTTGTTTTTTTCAAGAAAAACAAAATCTTTTGATGGAGATTTAAATCTAAGCTCTTGCTTTTCTGGAGTTGCATTTCGACCGTAAAGATCAGCTAATTTTAGTTCTTGCATCAACAAGGCTGCCATATCAGCTCGAGTGATTTGATCAATCATCGCAAGTCCGAGCCCGTGCCTTGTACCCGGTTGGGCTCTAACTATTTTATTAAGCTGTTCCATTGCATGATTGGCTTCTCTCGTAAAACCTCGATTCAATTCAAGTACTTTCATGAAAGCATTCTGGGCCTCCTCGAATCTCAAAGCTTTCTCATTTGATTGTCCCCAATGATACCATGGTTCTGCCTTGCTTGCTCGAAGATCAGAGTGATCTTTGAAAACTTCTAGAGCGTCATTGAAATGATCCTCAACATCATCAATCCAGTCTTCCCCTTCCGCTCTGGCAGTGATTGTACGCATTGCTAACAATTGCACTGATAGCTCCTCATTTGGGCCACTAGCCTTGCTGAGAGCTTTGTCTAGTAAATTTTCAGATTCCTTCAGGAGTTCTGCAGCATTTTTTAGCTCCAATCCTAGTTGTTGCGATTGGAGAGTAAGGATGAGTGCTTTGCCTGCTAGAGCTGGTGCATAGTCGGATTTCAACTCAAGTGCTAGATCAAACTGCTTAGAGGCAGCATCAATACGCTGCTCATCAAGTAAGTCTTTACCCCGCATGACATGAAAACTAGGGTTGTCGAGCGTTCCTTGACTAGGTCGAGGCGCCTGATCCTTATTGCACCCATTGAGGGCAGTTAGAGATAGGATTGTAAGAAGGATGCTGAATTGCCAACAAATACGCATAGTCACCTCCGTGGTGGTTGGAAAAATGTCTGACCATTCCCCTAAACATAAGCTCGATTCAAGCAGCTCCTTCCAGGCTGGCTGGTCGTGTATCTCCAAAACATGATGGTAACAGAGATTTCTCACGCAGATGCCTTAAGAAATAGAGCATGTTTTTTCGCATGCTTGCCAAGTCTTCTTCCAAAGGATTTGCTTCCCTGACAAACCATTCATTGATGAATTCGTCAATTAAATCAGGTGTCCATTCCTGAAACACAGGTGGTTGGAAATCATCAAGAAACACTTCAAGGTCTTCATCCAATCGTGAGAGTTCCTCATCTGACCAGTCGAGACTCTCTCGGAAATCCACCAAAATTTTTTCAGGGATTGGAGGAACTCTAACGACTTCCTCAGATACAGAATCAGTAATAACTTTACCATCAAATTCTGAAGTGGATGAGTTGGGTATTTTAGCTTCTGGTCCATAAATCAACTCATTTGGACTTTCAGATATTAGTTCAATCAGATCGCTGTTTCTGACTTCATAATCGTTAAGAGCATCGTGAATCGTTTCTTTATCAAGTGTATCATCACCCAGCGCTTCTGCACGGGTCTTGAGATATACAGCCACTATCATTGGGTTTGAAAGATGGGGAATTTCATTGCTGTGATCCAACTGATGGATGGTCGCTTTTGCCAAAAGGTTGTCTGGTGATTGAGGTGTAGTTTCTCTCTCAAATTCCTCAAATCGAGCACGAAACCCTTCCAAAAACTCATCGGTTAATAGCCTCATGAGAATCAAAGGTTCAGGTGTTTTTGCGTCCAATTCCTCTTTCACTGTCTGAACATCAAATTTGAAATCTTCAAAACGTTCTGAGAAGGCTAGGTAGGGAAGTGTGCTCAGTAATTCTTCCAAGCGCTTTTGGGTTGCAGCTTGGGGATTGCTAATCATTCTCCGTGAGGCGAACTTACGCCGTTGCTGCGCTTTAGTATGTTTCTTTGTCTGCTGGCGCTTGACCATGCCAGCTTTACGAACTTTTTTCTTGGCCATGCGGGAGTACCCAATCTACTCAGGATATTTCAAGAAGTATCCAATACCAAAAGATTAAGATATTGTTAAAGAAGTCAATCAATTTTTATAACACAAATTAGTTGTGAATCACACCATGTTCTTTTTTACCGCATATCCATCGGTTCTCTGATGATGGTCCTCACAGATTTTCTTCGTGAATAAATATCTCTCGTGAGAGGGTTGTCAGGAGGGCTTTCGTACTGTCTGTCAAGATAAATTCTGAGTTTTCCGTAATTTAGTGGATTGGGTTTGAACCGGCGCTTTGAGGGGACATAACGAGCAGCATCTCTTCGTATTTTGTCTTCAAAGTTATCTGGATACCGATCAGCCAGATAGTTAGGAATAACTTGCTGAGACTCAGTAAAGGAGCGCAAACTCTGATAATCCAGGGGTCGAATTTGCCTTCGCCCTTCACCTGCCGCCCAAGCAAATCCAACTAGGACGGTCATCAACAGTACGATAATGAAAAATAAAATCTTTGGATGCATTACTTACTCAGAGAGCTCAAAATATTTTTTTATCAGCATTTGGGCAAGTGATGCCCATTAATCAAATATCCCTACAGGTAGTCCACACATTCACAGGATGTACCTTATGAAAGTTATTAACAAACCTGATAATATTGTTTGTCTAGCTCAAATATGCAAAAAAACAAATAATTTATTGATGAACATAGGGTATTTCAGCATATGCATGGATTTGGTGTTCAAATAGATGGCGGTTATTGTAAAATTTCTCTCCCGATCCACCATGCAATCAAAGTAGAGCTTTGGTTATTTGGGGTCCCACTCAGTTTTTTTGGAAATCAACCTGAAAACTCCACAGAAATTCTTCCACTTCTGAGAAAACTAAATCTTAGTAAATCTTCAAAAGTCCACGAAGTCTGGCAGGGACAATTTGAATATCCAATATCAAATTTGACAGCATATTTGGTAAAGGTTTTACGAGCAGATTCAAATGGTAATTCTATTGCTGAATGGATCCTTGATCCATTTGCAAGAAATTCTCTAGGTGGAGAGTTATGGGGTAAAATTATTACATTTGAAGTTGATGAGAAAATTGGAATGATGAGGGCAATTTTTGAAAGAGATAAGCCGCTAAGTAAAATTTCATTAGGACATTTGAGGAGAGTGGCCCTGTTGACAGATATCGAAAGGGTGAGAATTGAATCTGCAAGATTTTCTAGGAAGTCGCTTGGTGAGTTGGTTATCTATGAATGTCATGTTCGTGGAATGACTCAGCACCATTCATCCAGAGTGTCTGTAAGGCATCGAGGAAACTTTTCTGGAATGAAACAAAAAATTAACTATTTAAGTAAGCTTGGAGTAAATGTAGTTGAACTGCTTCCTATTTTTGATTTCGATGAAAACGAGAATCAGCTAAAAAACCCAGAAAATCATCGAAACCTTAAAAACTATTGGGGTTACTCACCAATCCTATGGTTTGCTCCTAAAAAAGCCTACACAGAAAATCCATTAAATTGGCATCGGGAATTCAAGGAATTTGTTCAGGACTGTCATCTTCACAAAATCGAAGTTTGGTTGGATGTAGTTTATAATCATTCGGCTGAACAGGATGCCAAAGGGCCCAAGTATCATTTCAAAATGATGGACCAAGGTACTTGGTATCTACACACGCAAGAAGGTGAATTTCTCAATGCTTCAGGATGTGGCAATACATTAAGATGCTCACATCCGCTGGTTAAGAAGTTCATCCTAGAAAGTTTGCAGTACTGGCATGAGGTGATGGGGGTTGATGGTTTCAGATTCGATTTAACCAGTATTTTAAATCGGCATCATGACACTGGAGATTTTCAGGATTTTCCGAATCTTCTTTGGGAATTACGGCAGGAGCCAAGACTGAAAAATGTTCGACTGATCGCTGAACCATGGGATGCGCATGGATACGATTTGGGAAGGTTTGCAAAGCAGGCAGGTTGGACAGAATGGAATGACCGTTACAGAGATGCCATTAGAAAAGTCCTCTCAGGAAATGTGGGTCAAGGATTTGCTCTAAAAGATGCAATTGAAGGGAGTCCCTCAATCTTTGGTGAATCTTCGCCTAACTATTGGCCTAGTCTGAATTTCATAACATCCCATGACGGTTTTACGCTATGGGATTTATTTTGCTATTCTAAAAAGCATAATCAAGCAAACGGCGAAAACAATCATGATGGCCATGCAGCTAATTTTTCGAATAATTTAGGAGTAGAGGGACCAACTGATAATCAGCAAATTCTAGACTTGAGAGAGCAGAAGTGGAGAATGGCGTGGACAATTCTTGCCATTAGTCGTGGGCCAATGATGTTTGTAGCAGGCGATGAATGGGGTCGAACACAATACGGAAACAATAATGCTTATTGCCAAGACAATGAGCTAAACTGGCTAAATTGGCAGGAGAGTGAGACTAATTCTAAACGAGTTGAATTTGTTCAAAGGCTTCTTTCCTTGAGAGAAAAATTGTGCAGATCATGTTGGATTTCATCATCTTTAACCATCAGGTGGTTTAATTCTAAAGGAGAAGAAGCAGATTGGTCACCTCATATAAGGAGTTTTGTTTGGAAAATTGAAAATTTTGAAAAAGGTATGAGTTGGTGGTTTCTCTGCAATAGTTACGACGCACCGTTACTTTTTTCAATCATTGAAGAAAAACCCATCTTTTGGCAATGGGATTCCAATAATTACTTGGGAATGGTTCAGGACAAACCAAATGAAAAATCCTTCGAACTTGGTTCTTTCAGTATCTTGATTGGAACTACTGGCGAATTATGAACGCCGAATAATCACGTTGAATATTTAAAAAATGACCCAAATGTCGGACCCAGCATTAATAGCCATTACTGGAACATCCGGGCTGATCGGCAAGGCGCTTTCAAAAAGGCTTCGATCAGAAAGCCAACCATCTTTAAAACTAGTTCGTTATCCAACTTCAGAAGAGGGAAAGCGGTTTTGGGATTATTCAGAAAATATCTTAGAGGGGGGCCTTGACGATTGTGATGCATTAGTTCATCTCGCAGGTGAGACGGTCGATGGTCACTGGTCGAATTTAAAAAAACAGTTGATTCACGAAAGCCGTGTTCAAAGCACTAAGTTCCTGGTTGAAAAAATTCTCTCCTGTAAATCTCCCCCCAAAGTAGTGGTATTTGCCTCTGCAATTGGTTTCTACGGTCAAAAACGTGCTAATCGGGTCACTGAAGAAAGTCCACCTGGGTCAGGTTTCTTAGCGGACGTTGTGATAAAATGGGAACAAGCTAGCGAGATTCTTGAAAAATATGGAATACGTGTTGTACGTTTACGCTTGGGTGTTGTTTTGGCCAAGGAAGGTGGGGCATTACATAAAATGCTGCCAGTTTTTCGATTCGGCTTGGGCGGAGCAATCGGAAATGGTGAACAAAGAATGAGTTGGATCACATTATCAGATGTTGTCGAAATGATCTGGCAATCCATTCACTCCAATAGCTGGCAGGGAAACTACAACGCAGTTGCTCCAGAAGTTGTTTCAAATCAAGCATTCGGCAGAGTCTTGGCAAAAGTTTTAAAAAGGCCTGCAATCCTAAAAGTCCCGAAGTTTATGATGGAAACAATTTTTGGTGAAATGGCTGATTCTACCATCCTCAGCGATCTCGCTGTTGAACCAAAGAGATTGATAGAAATGAACTACCAATTTAAGCACCCAAAGTTGCAACCAGCTTTAGAAGCTATATTGAGAAACTGATGGTCGATCATGTCCCAATAAGTCATCATCGCGTTTTTTCGAAAGTGATTGTCCCATCTCTTCTCTGTTCTTCCCACTCGCATATAAAACTGCGCTGATTCTTTTTTTCAAATTTACAGTTATATGTAGTAATTACTCCTGTTTGTAATGTCTTAGTTGACCATTGTGGAAGTGTTCCTCCCACAAAATCAGCTGTCACAACTTCAATTGGCCGCCCATCACTTCTCCTTAGGTCGCTTATTATGTGCCCATTCTTTTGCTTGCGAATCGTAAGATAAAGACCACAAGATTTACCATTATATTTTTTTTTGCCAATACGTATGTTGCACCCTTTCCAGCGCCCCTCCAAATGAATTGAAGCAATCTGGTTTTCAGACAATAACTTTATCCGACACTGATCCAATTCTAAAATCGGTTTATTGCTGTTTTCATCGTTTTTGCGCACTGTTTTGATTCTGCCAGTCAGGAAGATATTTGCTCCCCGCCCGGTTTCGACAAATGTCATAGCCCTTTCCTCACTCATCACACAAGATATATAATATTCCTGGCTTCTGAGTTCAAAGGACCAATTGCTTCCATGCGGCCGTAGTTGTTCAAAATCACCACTCAGTTCTAGTTCTTTTTTTGAAAAGTCTCTGCGAAAACGAAGTTGATTTTCGGTGTAAGTGTTGAGAATTGCGGAAATTTCTTCAGTCCCTAGAGTCTTTGCAGAAACAGGTCGTACAAAAAAAAATTCCACAGTAACCAGCACTAATAAAATAAATGATTTCTTCATAAAACAAACTCGTTAGATGGATTTTTTTCATTACGACCCCCTGGCCAAGCTTGAACCCAGCCTTACAGTTCCATTTCCAGTAGTATGGGCAATAGCCGATGCGGTTCCTCCTGTGTCAAATGATTCAAGTTGTTTAGATATTTGTGCCCTCATTCGGCGATTTAGAAATTTTTATCTGTTAATCATTCAATTCGCCTGAAGCAATTAAAATAATTTAGAGGGTTTTATAAAGGATTATTGTGTAAATGTTTTGTTAGAAATAGTTGATTGTAAATCTCCAATCGATTCAGCAACAAAGGTAATAAGTTTTCCCTAGTTCCTCGAAGTCAAATGATTATATTTTTTTAAATGACAGTCCACTCTATCATGAGCAAAAACCAAACAGTTTTTGTTCCTGACCTAACATCGCAATGATCAAGGATTCAATTTTTATACTCTCCTACGTCACAAGTATAAATTCTTGAGATTCCAATTTGCTGACCGGATGGAATTCACCGAATAATACATTGATAATTTTTAAGTCAGATGTGTTTGAATCCTCGAGCTAAAAAGAAATTCTTTTCAAAAAAGCCCTAGATGCTGTCTCGGGCGAACGGTATCGATCCTTTGTACTAACCTATTAATTGCAAAAGTTTCTTGAAACAACTTAGCAAGTTCATTTACCGTCTTTTTGGTTTGATCTGGACTGTGTAACTAGTGCATGACCTTGAATCTAAGATTCCCAAAGATTAATAATTTAATTAAGAAAAATCACTTTTTGCAGGAAATACGAAATAAATGTAACGAATCTACAATAAATTGTAATGGAGACCCAGACTTTTTGGCCAAAGAATTTAAAGATCGGATTCTTGAAGAGCTAATTTCAGTAGTTGAATGAAGGGTCTTTGCCAATCCTTCGAGAGACCCACCAAAGACTCTATAAGTTTCTGAAGAGCCTGGGTTTAAACACATACAACAATGCTTAGCGCCAACCAATTTTTTGAGGATTGTTCTGTAATATTATTAGTCCCTTGCTTTGAGGGCTCTTTCCATCTCTCGATCTACCTCTTTCTTTTTAAGAGTTTCACGTTTGTCATGAATTTTTTTCCCTTTTACCAAGGCTATCTCTAATTTGATAAGACCTTTCTTTAAATAAACTTTCATAGGGACAATTGTAAGTCCAGCCTCCCGAATCTGCCCGTATAACCTACGCAACTCCCCCTTATGCAGAAGTAATCTTCTTGGACGTACTGGGTCATGATTGTATCGGTTTCCAAAATCATAAGGAGAAATGTGGCACTGCATCAGCCAGCCTTCCATTAACTCAGTTACGCGACAGTAACTCTCGCTCAAGTTAATCTTTCCCTCACGAATACTCTTGACCTCTGTTCCTCTAAGTTCAATTCCCACTTCGAAGGTTTTCAGAATTTCATATTCAAACCGCGCTCGTCTATTTTGTGCGAGAACACGACCATGCAAGCCCATAAATTTCTCCGTAAATTGTTGGCACAGTTCTTGTCAAAAGTAACTTATTTAGATTCTGCCTGGATGGCCTCCCGCGCATGATGTGCTCCCCACTTTGTGAACTTGAACGAAGCCTGTTTCCATGTATCTAAAAGCTTTGCTTTTCCACATTATATTATGTCTCCTGGTGCTCTTGCCAATTGCAGTTGAGGCAAAAAAAACAAATAATTTTCAGGAGTTTATCTTTAATGATGAAGACGTAATGCGCGTCAGAAGGGCAAACAACAGCTTTGAAGTTCTGATCAAGCCAAGAACTGGTGAAGGAACATACAAGATGGGCAAAAGAGTTCTTGATGATTGGCGTAATGATCACAAAAAAATTACAAAATATAATGGTAACAAGCCTCTTTATCAACATCGCTTTGTTCCCATCCCATTTTGGTCTTTAAATGATGCGCTACAGGGAGCTGCTTTGAAAGCAATGTTTCCAGAAGACGCAAGCGGCTCAGGGGGATGGCGCCATCGAGTAACCTACAGATGGGAGACAGTTAGTTTGATTTCTGGGGTGTTTGCTAAGAGAGATATCGGAGCCAGACACCTCATTAGACATAATAAACTTAGGAACCAAGGTCGTTCTCTCAAAATTGGGGATGTCGTTGAGATTCCTTGGGACTGGTTGAGAGAGGGGCTGGAATTACAACCCCTTAAAGTCAGAGAACCGTTGTTGGTCAAAGCTGATTCAAGGGGAAGGCGTTTTGCAGCTTATGAGATGTTATCTGGAGACACTATATATTCATCGGTAGTAGCAAGATTTACCGGCCGACTCTTACACGAGGAAGTGGATCGGATGGCCAGAGAACTTCTTGAGTTAAATGACATAAACAACGCCAGATTGATCCAGGCTGGACAACTCGTTCGTTTCCCACTTGAATGGGTAAGTGATGAGTATCTTGATTTATCTGGTGGAGGGGGGACCGTAACGGTTGCTGAAAATGATTACGAAGTTGAGCATGATGATGAAGAGGAAATACAAATAAAACCCCCACCAGTTCCTCCACCAGCACCGGATGTTCACTTTAAAAAAATGGTGCCTCAGATTGTAAAAAAATCTGCAAAAGTGGCAAAAAAAGGAAAAGTTAAACAAGCTCCAATTAAGAAAAAAAAATCAAAGAGTAAATCTTCAAAGAATATTGTACGAGCCAAAGATCAGATCCACATCATTCTTGATGCTGGTCATGGTGGAATTGATCCAGGTGCAGTTAAGGGAGATCCAAAAAAAGGAGACAGAGTTTATGAAGATGATGTCGTTTATGACATCGTTCAGAGAATGTTGCCAGAATTGAAAAAATCCGGATTTGTTGTTCATGAGACAGTTAGGGACAAAAGCCAAAGTGGGCCTGTTAAATACCTCAGCGAAAAAGTCGATCGTGATGAAGAACTCTTAGTCAGTCCACGCTACGACTTAGGGAGTGCGAGAGTAGGAGTTAACATGCGTGTCTTTTTAGTTAATTATATTTATCTGAAACTACGTAAACAGGGGGTGCCCTCCGACCAGATTGTTTTGATAAGCGTTCACGGGGATGCTTTACACGCCTCTTTGCGGGGTGCCATGATTTATTATCCAGATCGCCGTGTTCGAAGTCGTGCTTTTGGTGTGATTAAATCAGTCTACACGAAGCGGCAAGAATATATCAGAAGAGTAACTTTTAATAAAGATGACAATCAATTGTCTGAAAAATACAGTAAGGAATTGGGCAAAACGCTTATCCATAGCTTCCGGGACGCGAAATGGGTGACACATCGCAACAATACTGTGCGTGGCTACATCATACGCAGAGGAAAAAAATCTCTCCCTGCAATTTTACGCTACAGTAAAATTCCAGCATCTATTCTAGTCGAGGTGGCGAATTTGAATAACTCTCAAGATCGTAGATTGGTCTTGGATTACAGAAACCGCCAAAAAATTGCTGATGCAATGGTAAATGGTCTTGAGTCTCACTTCAGAGGTAGCAAAGGACTCCTTGCACGACGGTAATAATTCTCGAGAAATGATCCTTTTGAAGAATTAGGATTCATCTCTCGAGGTTGATGCAAATCAGGCTGCTAAAGCAGCCTTTTCAAGCTTCAGAATATGCCTAGCTAGTCTACGAGAATGTCTAAAGACCTGTTCCATCTTCTCAATCATGTCGACCTCTAAACGGTATATCAATAAGCCATTATCGTCCATCGTTTCCAGTCTTTTTGCTTCCTGTGAGTGAGCTTTGTCCGCATAGGCCTTTAACTTTTTCTTCATACCAATTACGGATTCTACAGACTGATGATTTTCTGAATCTAGAGCTGAAACAGTCTTTTCAAGAGCTTCAAGTGTCATTTCATGATACTCAGACAAGAGTTTCGTAGACTCGGAGTCAAATTGAACTTTGCTATCTTGTTTCTGTTCAATTAATCGGCTGATATTTGTTTCAAGCACATCGCCTATATGCTCCAGTTCATCTGCCATTTTGACAAGGCGCATTTGTTCATCCTGTTGTTCAGGGGATAACTGTTTTCTGCCAAGCGCAGTCAGGTATTCAATCAACTCGTCGTGCATTTTATCAATCTCTTCATCACTATTTCTCAGTATTTTAAGCTTCTTTGGATCATCAGAAAGTAATGTTGGTAAGCTGTCTCGATAAATTACTAAAACCTGCTTGCCAAGTTGCCCAAGCTCCTTTGTAACAGCAGCCATTGCCAAAGTGGGTGCGCTCAATAGATCTGGTTCCAAAGCTGTTACATACACCCCAGCTTTTGTTTCCACTTTTTCATGAGGAATAATTTTGCTTATCAATTTGGCGATGAACGTTAGAAATGGTAGAAACAAAATTCCCATACCGATGTTGAAGAAGGTATGAGCGTTGGCAATTGATCTGGTCAAGTCACCAGACTCCCCGCTTTCAGGCCCAATAGCGTTACTAATCAATCCTAAGAATGGTAACACTATTAAAGCTCCCCCAAGGTTGAAAAAAACATGGGCTCCTGCAACACGCTTTGCCTCTGTACTTCTTCCAATGACAGATAAACCAGCAGTCACACATGTTCCAACGTTAGCTCCTAAAATGAGGGCTAAACCTGCTGGAAATGAGATCAGTTGTTGTGTTGCCAAGGCAATAACAACTCCCATAGTTGCCGAACTTGATTGAACAAGTGCAGTGAAAATAGCCGACACCAACATACCCAAAAAAGGATTGGCCATTTGCTGCATTAATTCAATAAACGGCTCGTAGGTACGCAATGGCTTCATTGCAAGTCCCATAGTATTCATTCCAACAAACAGCAAGCCAAGACCGAGTAGGACTCTTCCCCATTGTTTGGTCTTGTCCCCCTTACTAATCATCTGGAGAAGAACACCTGCTGCAACAAGAAACATTGCATACTTTGTTACTTTGAAGGCTACTAGCTGGGCGGTAATGGTAGTGCCAATATTTGCCCCAAGAATCAGTCCCATTGACTGCGGGAAACTCATCAAACCAGCCGCCACAAAACTCACACACATTACAGTTGTGACAGAACTAGATTGAGTTACCGCGGTAAAAACTGTCCCAGTTAGTAGCCCCCTGACTCGATCACCAGCAAGAGTTGTTAAAACTCTTTTCATCCCATCACCAGCGAGTTGGTTGAGTGCGTCACTCATCTTCTCCATACCATAGAGAAACAGCCCCAGGCCGCCAAGTAGGCCAATCGTGATCGTTGTCCAGTCCATTATGCCCCCCTCAAGGTTCTAAGATTTAATGAAAGCTTCCTAATTGGAAGAGGCCCTTCTGCCACATTTTTAGTAAATATACAATCAATGGATTTAAAAAATACAATATTGTCTTAAATTTCAATTCAGACCTCTAACGAAAAATAAAACGAAAAATAAATTGAGACTTGGAAGAGTTTAGATCCGGGTATAGAGGAATTGTACTTTATTTGATCCAGGTGGTAGGCATTCTATGAGCTAAAACAGCCCGAGCTTTAATAAGAATTTGCTAGTTTTGTCAGAACCAAGTTTTCTATGGTCAATTTTTAATTAAATAAGATTAAGGTTGCCGAAATAGTGAACTGCAAAATGATGACAGTTCATTGAATTTAATTGCTCGTTTCAAAACCATATCAAGTAGTTTATGGATCCTAGGTGGATTGAAGCTTCTCAGAATTGGCTAGATGAAGTTCGGCTCCTTTCCCGGAAGTATTTTAGGAGTGATCTTCAAGTGACTGGTAAGGAAGATGCTTCACCGGTGACGAATGCTGATAAAAAGATAGAAGCACTGATTCGTCAGAGAATTCGTTCAGAATTCCCAGATTATGGAATAATTGGTGAGGAGGAAGCTGATGAGAACCTAATTTCCAAATATCGATGGGTGATTGACCCGATTGATGGAACACGAAGTTTCATTACAGGGAATCCTTTGTTTGGTACATTATTAGGCTTGATTACTGAGGATGATTTTTTATTGGGTTTAATGGATCTCCCAATTTCTCGGGAGCGTTGGTGGGCAACTATTGAAAGTGGCACTTATTATCAGGGCAAGCGCTGCTCAACTTCCTCGATCAAGAAGATTCAAGAATCACGATTGGCATGTACGTCCCCAGCTATTTTTTCAGCTGTGGAAATGAATCAATTTCAAAAATTAGCGAAATCTGTGCAAGTTGAAAGATATGGTGGAGATTGCTTTAATTATGGTGCTTTGGCTTGTGGTTGGGTTGAGCTTGTAGCGGAAGCTTCACTACAATTTTACGATATTGCCGCGTTGGTTGTAATTATTCAGGAAGCTGGAGGTATTGTTACAGACTGGTCAGGTGAGCCAATTCAAATAGGATGGAACGGTACCGCGTTAGCAGCTGCAAATCTTGATTTACACAGGCAGGCCCTTGAATTGCTAAATCAATCTTAGAAAACATTTTTTTCTTTTTGGATGGTATTGTTAAAAAAAATTTCTAAAACAAACATGGAGTCTGAGACGAGGCATTTAGAGAGCAAATGATAAAGAAGAACTTACCGGGTGTTACGACACTTTTCTTTGGCTTTGGATCTACAGGATGTAATGCTTTGATAGGCGAAAGACATCCAATTCCTTCTGGTAATTACAAAGTGCCTTAGACTCAGCAGCTGCATCGTGGAGCAGATAACTTTGCTAACGACGCACCGAAACAGAGCACAATCGAGCGAATAAGACAAAGAGTTTCTTATAACTGGGAAGAGTAGAAAAATTATTTTGAGGTGATTTTAACCCCACAAAAGATTTTACTACATTTTGACTACGCATTATAAAAAATCTGAAATCATCTAACACGGACTAAAATGCCTTTGGACGAACTACAACGCATTGAAATTGCGATTGAGTTGGACAAAGGTGTTTCTCATAAAGAATTAGTCAGCAAATTCTCAACCTCAATGTCTGAGCTGAAAGGCATTGAGAACCTTTTTTGTAAAAAAAATACTATATCAAAACAAAAAGTTAATCATAAAAGAGGTACTGAAAAAGAAAGAACACTCATTGTTCAGAAGCTGATGCAAGGTGAACTGCCTGAAA
>MDTD01009305.1_pt1 | contig 15660 bp, 9 predicted proteins | sample 811221 | NCBI WGS metagenome assembly MDTD01 (sample SAMN05326646, study PRJNA326480) | marine metagenome | isolation source: seawater | place: Pacific Ocean: South West | collected 2011
TTCCCTGGGGTATTCCTCGTTGATCTCGAAGATATCGGTAATGTTGGCCGGCTCCCCGGCCAGAAGAACAATTTTGTTGCCCAGGCGAATGGCCTCGTCGATATCATGGGTCACAAATACGGCGGTAAATTTTTCCGACAACCAAAGGTTGATGAGTTCTTCCTGGATATGGGCCTGGGTAAAGGTATCCAGGGAGGCAAACGGCTCGTCAAGGAGCAGTGCCCGGGGATGGCCCACAAGGGCTCTTGCCAGGCAAACCCGCTGGGCCATGCCCAATGACAGTTGCGCAGGCTTGGCGTCGGCGGAACCGGTAAGTCCCATAATTTCAAGAAACTGGTTGACCCGGTAGTTGAGCTGGTCCACATCTCCGCGGATTTTGCACCCGTAGGCCACATTTTCCCGGACCGTCAGCCAGGGGATCAAGGCGGGCTGCTGAAAGAGCATGGACCTTGACGGATGAATACCGAACATCTCTTTGCCGTCCACATGGATGGCCCCGGATGTCGGTTGCTCCAGTCCGGCCAGCATATTTAAAAGCGTGGTTTTTCCGCACCCCGATTCCCCCAGAATGATGACAAAATCACCGGGGGCAATGGAAAACGTGATGTCCTTGAGTACCACATGGGGATCTTTGCCCGCGCGGTTATAGGACTTCCCTGCTTTTTTAATATCTATCTTCACGGGCTAAGTTCCGTCAGTGCATTCCGGGCAAAGGCCGGATTAATAAAGGTGTTAAGGTCTGTTGCCGGATCCAATAGCCCCATGGTGTCACTCATATATGCCTGGATTATGTCCAGAGACCCAGGTGTGGGAATCAGATCTTGCGGTGCAAACATCACCCCGGAAGAGGTCAGGGCTTCCCGGGTGATGGACGCCGTGCGGCCTAAAAACTCCGCTGCCGGCAGCAGGGTATGATCGTCCAGTTCATGGCTGCCTGAAAGATGGTGGTCCAGAATGACCGCTGATTCAAAAAAGAGTCCGATAAGCGCCTGGATCTCCTCGGAATAGGAATGCAGCACATCATTTTTGACCACAAAGCCGCAGCAGGGATGATTTTTCCAAAGGTCCTGGGTGGACAGGAACCGTTTGCCCCAGCCACGGCTGACAGCTTCTGTAACAAAGGGGGCCGGCGCAATGCATGCGGCGATATCTGCATCTATATCATCTGCCATCATTTCCGGCATCAGGCAGGGCGGCACCGGTTCTGCAAATACGCTTGGGGCAAAGGAATCTTGGGAGAGCGTCAGCCCTTTGGTGCTGACGAGTTTGTGAACCAGCATATGCTGAACCGTCAATGGGTGGGGGATCAGCACACTTTTACCTTTAAAATCAAGGATTCTGGAAATATCCGGGTGGCAGATCATCTGACTGCCCCCGCGGTTGACAAACATCAGAAGAGAAATGTCCGCACCGGCATTGAACAGGTCCATGGCAAGGGGAAGATTGATAAAGGCCGCATCAATCTGTGCTGCGGTCAGCGCATCACCCAGTTGATCCCAGGCATTCATGGGGCAAGTATGAATGTCCGCGGACACCTTAGGTCCCAGATTGATCACACCGCCTGTACCGGGTAGGGAGAGTCCGAGGAGCATATGATCAACACTATTTAAATGTCCGATACGAAGTCTAAGAATGGTTTATACCCTCTTTAAAAAATCCCCCGGTTTCCTTAAATCCCGGTTCCTTTTAAAGGAAACGGAACGCAAACGTCGATCGTTTTTTAATTATGGGGTCAATTATTAGCACAGGCGCTTACCAATTGGCAAGTTTACCCATTGTTTGCATTTGTTTTTATCCATTTTGGACAGACCGGCCTTGATTAGGCCGGGTAAATAGGCTAAAAAATAGGTCAAAAATAATAGTTGAGGTATCGTCTGATTGTAAATGGCACCACACTCCGAAACACCCGTCACACGGGATTATTTTCTAAAACCCGGCTACATTTACCTGCCGGAAAAACCCACGGTTATTTCAACTGTACTGGGCTCTTCAGTCTCGGTCAGCCTTTATGACAAGCGTTTGAAAACCGGGGGGATGAACCACTTCCTTTTTCCCAGGGTCGGGGCCCAGGATCAAACCACCGCGGTCTACGGCAATATTGCCGTACCGGTTCTCATACGCATGATGCTGGAAAACGGGTCCCGGCGCTCTCACCTGGAGGCCCAGATTTTCGGCGGTGCCCACAACGATGAATTTTCTTCACTGGATATCGGGGGAGACAATTTCAGGACCGCCCGAAAGATCCTGGCAAACAAGAGGATAAAAATCGTTTCAGAAGATGTGGGGGGCTCCAAGGGGCGTAAGGTGGTGTTCAACACCATGACCTATGAGATCGGTATCCTGAAGGTGGACCGGCTGCGCGAATCCGACTGGTATCCCTATGAAGGGGATCGTTAATTTAAAGCATCCGGGCTGGCAGCCCCGAAGAATTTACCATCAAGATCCTGCCGCAAAAATTTTAGTATCCCCCCTCACAACCGTCCCCGGCGAATGATGGCGATGAGCAGCCAGAGTCCCATGACCGCTGCGGCCATGAATCCTGCGATACCGATCAAAGAGACACCGAAAATAACCGGGGGCACTTTGGAGTTGAGCACGATGGCCGACCCCAGTATCAGGCCGGTGATGATGATGGCAAAGGAGAGGCGGTTTGAGGTCTGGTCAAGGGTGGTCCTGAGCTTATCCAGTCCGTCGATTTTCAGTATGCCCGTCAGTTTGCCCTGTTTTGCCTGGTCAATGAGCTGGCCGGCGTCAATGGGCAAGGTCTGGAGAAGTCCGTAAAACTCCCTGGCAATGCCGAGCAGGTTTCTGGACATCCGTTGCGGGGAGTATTTCTGCATGGTGGCCGCCCGAACGTAGGGCCTTGCATGCTCCACCATATCAAACTCCGGATCCATAACCCGGGCCAACCCCTCCACAGAGATAAAGGCCTTGATCATCAAGAACAGATCCGGCGGAATCCGCATGCCGTGCTCGGCGCAAAGCTCAAGTAACCTATGAACCATCCGGCTGGGCTTGATGTCTTTAAGGGCCTTGGACAGGTAAACGGATGAAAAAACCGCGATGTCTTTTTCCAGCCGGGTCATGTTGGGTACACGGTCGAAATCTGCCAGCTCGCAAAGGAGCCGGGCCGTGAGCTTGGTGTTTTTGGATGCCAGGGTGTGCACCAGGTCAACAAAGATTTCCCGGGTGGTCTGGTCCACAAATCCGGTCATGCCGAAATCCACCACACAGATCCGCTGATCCCTGAGGATAAAAATATTTCCCGGATGGGGATCGGCGTGGAAGAATCCGTATTCAAACACCTGTTTCATGATGAAGTCGGCGCCTGCCCGGGTGATGGCTTTTCGGTCAAGGCCGGCCAGTTCGATGGCGTCGATATCGTCTGATTTGAACCCCTGGATATACTCCATGCTCAGGACCCGTTCGCTGGACTGGTCCCTGTATAATTTGGGGATATGGATGGTATCCTCTTTTTTGAACTGCTCGGCCATCTGTTCCATATTGGCCGCTTCAACGGTGTAATCCAGCTCTTTTTCAAGGGTTCTGGCAAATTCCTCCACGATTTTCACCGGCCTGAATACCGCCACCTCCTGGATGTTGTTCTCCATCACCGAGGCCAGGTAAGACATGATCTCCAGATCCACCTCAATGGTTTTCCGGATACCCGGCCGCTGGACCTTCACCGCAATGGGCTGGTCTTCGGAGAGTTTTGCCCGGTGAACCTGGCCGATGGAGGCTGAGGCAAATGGTTGTTCCTCAAAGGAGTAGAACACCTGGTTCAGGGGTTTGCCGAATTCGGAGGAAATAATGGACCTGACCTGTTCGAATTCAAATGGGGGGATATGGTCCTGGAGTTTGGACAGCTCTTTGGTCAATCCCACCGGAATCAGGTCGGGACGGGAGGACAGCACCTGCCCCATTTTTACGAATGTGGGCCCCAGCTCTTCTAAGGCCATGCGGATCCGCTGGTACTTGGTGTATTTTTCATCTTTTTCAAGGGGCTTGGCAAAGGGGATGAATTTGAGGCCCGTATCGATATAGTGGTCTATGTTCATGGCATAGATCACATTTTCAAACCCGTGCTTGAAAATGATGCCGATGATCTGCTGATAGCGGACCAGGTGGCGGTACCGCCGGGTGACCTTGGAGATGGTCTTGATGGAGAGCATATGAAGGGTCCGCTGCTTAGCGGTCTTGGGTTTCTAAAAGTTTTTCAGCCAGCTTGTCCATACGCCGGTTCAGCCGCTCGATGTCCCCCTTTGTGGGCAGGTTGACTTTTTTTAATACCTTTTCAACCGTGGTTTCAATTCTCTGGTCCATCTCTGATTTGGCTTCATCGTAACGTTTACGGCAGTCGTTGAGAAAATCCTGAGCCTCTTTTTGACTCATGTTGGACTGGGCGGCAAATTCCCTGGCCAGGGATTCGATCTCCTTTTTGGATCTCAGTGCCATTCCCACACCGGTAAGCACACTTTTTTTAATGGTCTCGAGCATGGTCCCTCCGAATCTGTCCGCCGTTGTATCCCCGGGAGGCCGTAGGGCTTCCCGGGGAAGATCGTCTTTATTTTGAACCGAAGGAGAGCTCGGAAATTTCTTCCAGGCAGGTGTCTCCTTCTTGAACGGCGTCCATCTTACCACAGGTTGCCGGTAAAATGGTATTAATAAAAAATCTGGCGGAATGAATCTGGCCGGCATAGAACGCGGCATCCTTGTTTTTGGCAGCTTTGGCAGCTATTTTTTCCGGATCAAGACCGCCTGCCTTCTTGGCCAGTTTGGGAGCCGCCACCATGGCACGCCACAGGAGCATCCAGGCAAAGGTGACATCCCCTGTGATTTCCAGGAAGGGATGGGCAAAGGCATAGGCGTTCATGAAATCTTCTGATCTGGACCGCTGGGCCATGTTGGCGGCAAGTTCTTCATACCTTGCAACGACGGCGGCAACGTTATCGGCCAGGGTTTCAACACCTTCCACCCCTTTGGCTTCCTCCACGGTCTGTTTGATCTGGTCCAAAAAGTAGGCAAAGGATGCGCCCTTGTTCATGGAGAGTTTCCGTCCCAGAAGGTCCATGGCCTGGATACCGTTGGTGCCTTCGTAGATCATGAATATTCTGGAGTCCCGCATGAGCTGTTCCACCGGATACTCCTGAACATATCCGTAACCGCCGTAAACCTGTACACCGTGTGAGCAGACCTCAAGGGCCCTATCGGTGACATATCCTTTGGCAATGGGGGTCAGGACCTCGATGAGGGCCGCGGTGTTGGCTTTGAGTTCCGCATCCTCTGTGGTGTGGACAATGTCCTGGCACTTGCCGTAATAATAAAGGAGGGAGCGCATCCCTTCGGTATACACCTTCATATTCATGAGCTGACGCTTTACATCCGGGTGCTGGATGATGGGGACGCTTTTGGCGGTGGCGTCTTTGCCCGCATTCATGTTCCTGCCCTGGATACGGGTTCTGGCATACTCCAGGGAATACATGTAAGAGGCGGATGCCACTGCAAACCCCTGCATCCCTACAAAGGCGCGGGCCTCGTTCATCATCTGGAACATCTCGGGCATGCCCTTGTTTACTTCCCCCAGCAGTGTGCCGATACATTCTCCCTTGTCCCCCAGGGACAAGGATGCTGTGGCATTGCCGTGGATTCCCATTTTCTCTTCAAGGCCGGTGCACACCACATTGTTGAATTCCCCAAGGGAGCCGTCCTCGTTCACCAGGTACTTGGGAACCAGAAAAAGGGAGATGCCTTTGGTGCCGGCCGGCGATCCGTCTATTCTGGCAAGCACCGGGTGGATGATGTTGTCGCAAAGGTCGTGCTCACCTGCCGAGATGAAAATTTTTGACCCGTTGATGGCATAGGTGCCGTCTTCTTTCAGGGTGGCGGTGGTGGTGAGCGCACCGACATCGGAACCGGCCTCGGGCTCGGTGAGCAACATGGTGCCGCCCCATTCGCCGGAAAACATCTTTTTCATATACAGTTTTTTCTGGGTCTCATCACCAAAGGCTTCCACCAGTTTGGCTGCCCCGTGGGTCATCCCGTAGTAAAGCATAAATGCGGAGTTTGCCCCCACCATATACTCCAGGGCCGCACAGCCCACGGTTTTCGGCATGCCCTGACCGCCCACTTCAGGGTCATCGCACATGGCCAGCCACTCGCCTTCGCAAAATAATTCCCAGGCCCGTTTAAAGGAGTCCGGGGTGGTGACTTTGCCGTTTTCAAGCTTGCAGCCGATTTCGTCTCCGTCCTTGAAGGTCGGCAGGATTTCCTTTATGGCCAGGTTCCTGGCTTCGGAAACGATGAGATCGATGGTTTTTTTGTTGAATTCTTCAAACAATTCATGGTCAACCGTTCCGATCTGTTCATGCAGTACAAAGTCCACATCCCGTCTGTCCGCGATAAGCTGTGCCATATGTAAACTCCCCTCATTTTTATATAGGTTAGTGGTTGATATCTTAATGTTTCCTAAGCTAAAAACAACCGGGTTGTCAATACGTCCGGTCTAAAAAGTTTGATATTTTTAAACTATTTTTGAAAATGATTAACACACAGAAAATGAACAGAATTTAATACGCTTTTTCGTCTGCCTTGAACGATTGCCGGGCAGGCGTTTTAGGATAATTAAATCTTAGCTAAAAAAAACATTGATTTTAGCGGTAAATCATACGATTCTAAGCCAGCGTCTTATCGCGGACTGATATTAATCATTGTGCGGAGGTGTGCGGGAAAGGTTTTCCCGGCGCGATGCCGGGGGACAAGCCCTAAATTTACTGGGAGTTACTGATAACGTCATGCGAATTAAATGTTGGGGGTCCAGGGGCTCCATTTCTGTTTCCGGAAAAGAGTTTGTTGAATACGGTGGAGATACCACCTGCATAGAGATTCAGGCCGACTCCGGTGAGGTCATCATTGTCGATGCCGGCACCGGCATCCGCCGCCTGGGCATTTCGTTGATACAAAGGCAGGTCAAATCCTTCCATCTGTTACTCACCCACTGCCACTGGGATCACATTCTCGGCATTGCTTTTTTTCGCCCCCTGCTTAAGAAGGGAAACCGGATGGTTTGCCAGGACAGGCAATTCGCCGGCCTGAGTACAAAAGAAGTCTTTTACGAAGTCATGAAAGATCCCTTTTTCCCGGTCCGGATGGAGGACTTCCAGGCAGACATCGTATACGATAAATCCTTGAACGGCAGTTTTAATATCGGTTCCGTGGCGGTCGAAACCATTCCCACATCCCATTCGGATGGCAGTGTCGGGTATAAGTTTACGGAAAACGGTAAAAGCTTTGTCTTCCTGACTGACAACGAGTTGGGATTTGCCCACCCCCAGAGCCGGACACGTGACGAGTATATTGATTTTTGCAGCAACGCCGACATCCTGTTTCACGATGCCGAATACACGGCGGATGAATATCCTTCCAAGACCGGATGGGGGCATTCGTCCGTGACTGATGTTCTGGATCTTGCCATGACGGCCGGGGTCCGGGAACTTGGCCTGATTCATATCAACCAGGACAGGACGGATGCCCAGATGGATGATATTGTTTCGGACTGCCGAACCTATTTAGCGTCCAAAAAATCCACCCTCACGTGTTACGCGGTGTCTTTTAACTTTGATACCTCTTTATAAATTCTCAGGTCTTCGATTTCCAAACCACCCATGACAAAAAAAATGTTTTCCGGCTGGCGGGAATCCCTTGCTGCATTTTGGCACCCCAGGGTGATCACCATGCTTTTTTTCGGGTTTTCCGCAGGCGTCCCTATTTTGCTGATATTTTCTTCTTTATCACTGTGGTTGCGTGAGGCAGGGGTTGAGCGATCCGCAGTTACCTTTTTTTCCTGGGCCGCTTTGGGATACTCATTCAAGTACGTATGGGCCCCGTTGGTTGACCAGATGCCCCTGCCGCTTCTGACACGGTGGTTGGGCCGGCGGCGGGGATGGATTCTGGTCTCCCAGGCCGGCATTGTCACCGCAATTCTCTGGATGGCGTTTACCGATCCTGCCTCCGGGCATCATCAGTTGACCGTTATGGCAATGGCTGCCGTGCTTTTGGGATTTTCTTCCGCCAATCAAGATATCGTCATTGACGCCTACCGCATTGAATCCGCAGGAGAAGCGCTTCAGGCCATGATGGCTTCCGCATATATTGCAGGCTACAGGATCGGCATGCTGGTGGCAGGGGCCGGCGCCCTGTTTCTTGCCGACGCCCTGGGGTCTGCCAAGGGCGCCTACTTGTACGATGCCTGGCGGACAACCTATATGGCCATGGCCGGTGTCATGGGGATTGGCATCATAACGACGCTGATGGTCAAGGAACCTGCACCGGAGCAAGTTGTTTACCGGGAATACGGAACCATGGCCTATGTCAGAGCCTTTGTCCTGTTCCTCCTGGCAGCCGCCGGATTTGTACTCTGGTTCAGCCAGACCGCAGGCTTGGCGGCCGCCATGAAAATACCACTTGGTCAGCTTGTCGCCAATGACCATCTGGCCGGGTTTGTTGTTGAAGGAATGAGGCTTGCGGGCGGAATCGGTGTGGCGGTTCTCATTGCAAGGGGGATGACAGCGGCAGGATTTGTGGATAAGGTCATGGTCAGAACCTCTTATGTGACCCCGATATCTGAATTTTATAACCGCTATGGCCGCTCTTTGGCCTGGCTGCTGCTTTCTTTGATCGGTCTTTACCGGGTCTCGGATATTGTTTTGGGGGTGATTTCCAATGTCTTTTACCAGGACTTGGGATTTTCAAAATCTCAGATAGCCGGTGTGGTGAAAACCTTTGGCTTGCTGATGACCATTGCCGGCGGTTTCCTTGGTGGGATGCTTTCCGTTCGTTTCGGGGTCATCCGGATTCTTTTTACCGGTGCATTGCTGGCCTCCCTGACCAATTTATTATTTGTGGCCATGGCCAATGTGGGCCCAAGCATGCCCATGCTCTATCTGGTGATTTCTGCGGATAACCTGGCAGCCGGTCTTGCCAGTGCGGCGTTTGTGGCATTTTTGTCCAGTCTGACAAATATCCGGTTTACAGGCGTCCAATATGCGCTTTTTTCATCTTTGATGACCCTGTTTCCCAAAACCTTCAGCGGGTATTCCGGAACAATGGTAGACACGCTTGGCTATCCCGGTTTTTTCACGATGACGGCCGTTATGGGATTGCCGGTACTGGTACTGGTGTGGCTTTGCGGCAAGTACCTGCGCCCGGGTGATACAGGTGACGGCAACGCGTAACGCAATTGTTTTCAGCGTCCTGTTGACCGGTCTGGTTTAAACGATTTCGAAGTTATCCGCATCCATGAGGCCAACATCTGACATGTCGGAGAGTTCCGCAAGTTTTGTCAGTTCGCTGTCATCCACCTGCTGGTTTCCGGTGGTGTCTCCCTGCCAGAAGTAGACCCTGGCATCCGTGCCGTTATCAATGACAAAGTAGGCGTCTTCATCCGTACTGTTGTCTATGGTGCCAGTATCCAGCACACCCGTGAACAGACCGGCCACATCGTTGAAATCCGACGCTGCGTTATCCGTTACCGCGAATATCTTGTAATTGTCCGGATTCATGGCATCGCCTGAGGCGGCCGTAGAAAATTCGCTGATGCCCCCTGCGGTAAACCCCAGCCCTGATTCTTCGAACTTTAAGATATCGCTTTCCGTGACAGCGCCATGGGGGGCCTGAAAATCTTCGATCACGTCATGGGCCAACGGATCGATAAACCGGAAGGTGTCGTTTCCGTCGCCGCCGTTTAACACGTCACTGCCCTGGCCGCCGGTCAGAAAATCGTTGCCGGCCCCCCCTGACAGGATGTCATCCCCGGATTCACCAAAAAGCTGGTCATCCCCGGCTTCTCCGGTCAAGGTGTCATTCCCCAGGCGGCCGTATAGTATGTCTGCACTGCTTGTCCCGGTGGTGTTATCGTCAAAATCGGTATGACTCAGGCTCACATCCACATCGCCGTCCCGGGCCATAAACTCCCAGAAGCCGGTGGTTGAAGAAGTGCCCACTGAGGTTTCAAGGGCGAGCATGGCATTATTGTCGGCGCTGGGATCAACTTCAAGGTAATGGATACCGTCCCATGCGGAAAATCCGGCCCGGGCTTCCGAGGAGGCATCTGTTTCCACCCAGTTGATGTCTTCATACCTGAAGACGATGTCAAAATCACCGTTTCCGACATCGGTGAGTTCAACCTGGAAGGCGTTTAGGGTCTCTATGTCGTCACTGTAACTTCCCACGTCATCCCAGGTGACGGTGAATACATTGCTGACAGTATCCAGATCGTAGTAGATCAGATTGGTCCCCGTAGAGTTCCCCCCCGGGGTCGGCTCATCTGGAATCAGGTTGGTTTCCACATCCCCCCAATACGGCGCGATCATGACGGGGTTGCTGGTATTGTTGCTGAGTGCCTGGGGGGAGTAGTCGGATATGCTGCTGCCAAATGATATATTACCGTTATTGTTGATATACACGCTGTTATATGTATGCCCGTAGATGTTCAGGCCATCGGGGAAGACATCGCTCAGGTCTATTTCGGAGGATGAGCCGTCATCGGATCTGGCCACTGAATTTTCTCCGAACCCGCTGTCACCCCCCAGACCGTTTTGCAGGGAGGAATCCGCATTTCTCTCAACGGATTGTTCCGATTCGTTCGGGTTGTTCGGGTCGTCCGGGTCGTCCGGTTCGTCTTCTGGTTCGGCCTCCGGTTCATCGGCCGGATCGTCTGATGTGGATGCAACTATAGATACTTCGGTGTCGGATGTCTCAGCGGAAAAGACCACCTCCTGGGGCGGCTCGACATCAATCACTTCAATCGGGGGTAATTCTTCTGCCGAATCTTCGGATTCCCCGGATTCTTCTTCGGATGTTTCCTCTGAATCTTCTGCGGTTTCATCTTCCCTTGTGCTTTCCTGGCCTTCAGTGTCTCCGCCGTCATCCGACCCGGTGTCGTCTTCGGAAGTCAGGGGGGCCGCGTTTCGGAAATCGTCGAGTTCTCTTGCCGTCATGGGACGTGGGGTCCCGATGGGACGCCCCTGGAAGATGTCTACGATGAGTTCCGGGGATTCGATGAACTGAATGTTTCCGAATTCATCTGCAATGACCAGTACTTTGCCCGCACCAATGGCTTCCACACCGTGTTTCTCCGTGAGTCCGCCCACGTCGCTGACAATCGTCGTTCCCCTGATGCCGAGGGTGGCAAGGGGTGATTTCAATTTAAACTGGTCCGGATTATTGGCGGCAATATCTCCGGTCACGGTTCTGAAAACCCCCCGCGTCATTTGCAAAAGAAGGTCGGAATCCGCCGGGGTTTCAGGTGTATACACGTAGGTATCCACCTTGATCCGGCTGTTTTCACCCTGTGACATCGCCGTGTTATCCGTGAATTGAACTTCGAGACCGCTGGCTTCCTGGGTGATCAGCACATCCCCCTGGAAAATATCGCTTCCAACGGACAGGGCCCGGATTTCCGAGCCGTTTTCGGCCATGGCAATACCGTGGGACTGTATCACCTTTCCTGCGGATGGATGGTTGTCTGGCATCGAAACTCCTTCTCCCTGTAGAAGAGGGACGAAACAAATTGTAAGGATAATATGTGTGAGGATAGCAGAACTTTTCCGGGGTGACAATAGGTAATATTGTGTAAGTATTTGATAAAACATGTATTTTATGTAAATTAAGTTATAAAAAAGAGGGGTATGAAAACGTCACCCGGGTATATCAGACACCTCTGATTTTCGAACCGATACAGGTTTCTGGAATAATACGCCAAAGATTTGATTCTTAATCAACACAGGTGGGTTTTCCGTTTTGGCCTGGGGCGGCTTGAAATTGGGAGGAATATAATCTATGAATTTCATTTAATTCGTGAATTTCATAAATTATTCCCGGGCCATAGGCCAAAATACAGCGATACCGGACAGGTGCCATGGATGAGGAATACAACGGGTTTGCACAAGTTTGCCAAGCAAATAACTCTTGACAAAAAAAAACCATTTTCCTACTTAGATATGGGGAATTTTGGGCAATGCGCCATGAGCAAAACACCGCATCGCCAGGGCGTAACCGCCCGGAGCATAACCGCCAAGCGTATAACCGGATGACGGCCAGTTATTCATCATAGATCCTACACCGGCTGGCAGGAATCGGGTGAATGAAATAAAAGGGGAGTCCACCCCTGTGTATAGCGCAGTTGAATGCACCAAACCGCTTTTATGAAAGAGGTGCCCTATAAGTTTTTATAAGACCGTGCAGTTAAGCCGCACGAATATAAAACCTAAGCAAAGCTCATTGGGTCTGTCCGGCCGGGAGAATACGGCTGCCGAACACCCGGAAAAACAGTATTTCCATTTGTTTTTCTTGAGATTCGGCGTCCTGTTCGGCCCCTGTGCCATGGACGGCAATGATGCTGTACACTTTGGTGGATCGCAATAACGAGCCCGGTGACCGTTTTTCGGTGACCGGGCTTTTTTTTGCATGATACTCTGCCCGGAGGGTAAGCCTGGCAGAGAAAAAATAGCTTATACCACGTAAGGCTATATTAACGGTTAGGAGGTTTAGATAATGAGTCAAGACGCAAAACAGAAAGACCTGGCAGGTGCTGTCATGGTTCTGGGTGGCGGCATTGCAGGCATGCAGTCCGCCATTGATCTGGCCAATTCAGGCTATTATGTCTACCTGGTGGAGAAGTCATTTGCCATCGGCGGGATGATGGCCCGGTTGGACAAGACGTTCCCGACCAATGACTGTACCATGTGAGTGATCTCACCTAAACTGGTCGAGGTCGGCCGGCATCTGAACATTGAACTGTTGACGAACACGGAACTTTTGGAACTGGACGGAGAGCAGGGGAACTTTACGGCCAAGATAAAAGAGAAACCCAGGTTTGTTGATATCTCTAAATGTACCTCCTGCGGGGAATGTACCAAGGTCTGCCCGGTGGATACCCCCAGCGAGCACAATGAAAAACTTGCCCCCAGAAAAGCTATTTTTAAACAGTACGAACAGGCCATACCCGGGGCCTACGGGATCTCCAAACGGTCCATCGCCCCCTGTAAGGCCACCTGCCCCGCCCATGTCTCCATCCAGGGTTTCATTGCCCTGATGCAGCAGGGCAAATACCACGAGGCATTAAAGCTCTTCAAACAGGAACACCCCTTTCCGGGCTCCTGCGGCAGGGTCTGCCACCATCCCTGCGAATCCGTATGTACCCGCGGGGATGCGGACCAGCCTTTGGCCATCCAGTATCTCCACCGGTACCTGGCGGACCTGGATTTTGAAGACGGCAGCCCCTGGCTGCCGGATGTGGGAGAGAAGAGAGACGAGAAAGTGGCCATTGTCGGTTCCGGCCCTGCAGGGCTCACCGCTGCCTATTACCTGGCCCAGAAGGGATACGGCGTCACCGTATTTGAAAAGCTTCCGGTCAAGGGCGGCATGATGGCTGTGGGTATCCCGGAATACCGGCTGCCCAAGGCGGAACTTGAAAAAGAAATTGAAGTGATCGAAAAGATCGGCGTCGAGATAAAAACAGGGGTTGAGTTCGGTAAGGACATCACCCTGGACAGCCTGAAAAAGGACGGATACGCATCGGTCTTCATGGCCACCGGTCTTCATGGTTCCAGAGGGCTTGGCATCAAGGGTGAAGATCTTGACGGTGTGCTCAAGGGCACTGAGTTCCTAAGAGATGCGGCCATGGGCAAAGGTGCAACACTCACCGGTAAAACCGTGGTCATCGGCGGCGGTAACGTGGCCGTGGACGTGGCCCTCACCGCCCGCAGGCTGGGAAGCGAAGACGTGACCATGGTCTGCCTGGAAAAACGCGATGAGATGCCGGCCTGGGATTACGAGATTGAAGAAGCCCTGGAAGAAGGCGTAAAAATCGTCAACTCCCTGGGGCCCATCGGTTTTCACGGTACAGGCGGAAAAGTCGAAGAGGTGGCCTTCCAGGAATGTACCGCCGTATTTGACGAAAACGGCCGGTTTAATCCCCAGTTTGACGACTGCAAACTGGCCTCCCACGATGCCGACAACGTCATCGTGGCCATCGGCCAGATGGGAGAGCTTGATTTTGCAGACAAGGAAGGCATCAAACTGACGCCACCGGGCGGCTATGAAGCTGACCCTGTTACCCTGCAGACCCCCATCGACTGGGTTTTCGCCGGCGGCGACGCCTATTACGGCCCCAAATCCGTGGTTGACGCCATTGCCTCGGGTAAAGAAGCGGCCGAATCCATCGACCGGTTTATAAACGGTAAGGACCTGACCGAAGGACGCGAGAAAACCTACGACTTCGAGAAACCGGACATTCTTGACGTACCGAAAATGGACCGGGTGAAACCCGAACACCTTCCCGTGGCAAACCGTGAAGGTAATTTTGAGGAAATCACCTTGGGACTGGTGGAAGAACTGGTGGAGCAGGAAGCGGCCCGGTGCCTTTCCTGCGGCATCTGCTCCGAGTGTTACCAATGTGTTGAGGCCTGTCTGGCAGGTGCGGTGGACCACGATCAGCAGCCGGTGATCCGGGATGTGAACGTGGGCTCCGTCATCATGACCACGGGCGCCACAACCTTTGATCCCGCAGGGCTCGATGACACTTACATGTATCACCGGTCCAAAAACGTCATGACCTCCCTTGAATTCGAGCGGATCCTGTCTGCCGGCGGCCCCACCATGGGCCACCTGGTACGTCCCTCGGACGAAAAGGAACCTGAAAAAATCGCCTGGCTCCAATGTATCGGCTCCAGGGACACCAACCGTTGCGGTAACGGGTACTGCTCAAGCGTCTGCTGTATGTACGCCATCAAGGATGCCATGATCGCCAAGGAGCATTCGGAAAAAGACCTGGATGCCGCCATATTCAATATGGACATGCGGACCTTTGGCAAAGACTACGAGAAGTACTACAACCGTGCCGCCGATCAGGAAGGTGTAAGGTTTGTTAAATCCCGGATTCACTCCGTGGTGGAGAAACCCGGTACCGACGATCTCATCTTAAAATACGCCGACGAAGACGGCAATATGCAAGAAGAGGAATTCGACATGGTCATCCTCTCCGTGGGGCTGACCATTCCCAAGGAGAGCCGGGATCTTGCCGAACGCATCGGGGTTCAAACGGACAAGTACGGATTTGTTCAGACCGCTACCTTTAATCCCCTTGAAACCTCGAGACCCGGTGTCTACGTCTCCGGCTCCTTCCAGGGCCCCAAAGATATTCCTTCGTCGGTGACCGAAGCTTCCGGTTCCGCAGGCGCCGCCGGTGTTCATCTGGCACCTGCCCGCCACACGCAGACCAAGACCGTCTCCATGCCCGAACAGCGGGACGTGCTTGGCGAGGAACCCAGAGTCGGGGTTTTTGTCTGTGACTGCGGTATTAACATCGCCGGCATCATTGACAATGCTGCGGTGAAGGCCTATTGCGAGAGCCTTCCCAACGTCGTTTACACAGGCGAGAATCTTTTCACCTGCTCCCAGGATTCCCAGGAGGGCATTAAAGAGGTGATCAAAGAGCACCAGCTCAACCGGGTGGTGGTGGCCTCCTGTACACCCAAGACCCATGAGGGCATCTTCATGGATACCCTGGAAGAAGCCGGGCTCAACAAGTACCTCTTTGAAATGGCCAATATCAGGAACCAGAATACCTGGATGCACTTCCATGCCCCTGAGGAAGCCACGGAA
>MDTD01175373.1_pt1 | contig 15659 bp, 10 predicted proteins | sample 811221 | NCBI WGS metagenome assembly MDTD01 (sample SAMN05326646, study PRJNA326480) | marine metagenome | isolation source: seawater | place: Pacific Ocean: South West | collected 2011
CGTGATCCCTCGACGGGAGAGAACGTGTTCTACGGTGAATTCCTTCCCAATGCACAGGGCGAAGACGTCGTAGCAGGTATCCGAACCCCTTATCCCGTCCGAGAAGCAAGGGCGCGGCTTCTGGGCCTACAAGGCCACTCGCTTGAGGAGACCTTTCCCCAAGTGTACGAACGCCTCATGGAAGTCGCGACGCTTCTGGAAGGACATTACAAAGACGTTCAGGACATCGAGTTCACCATCGAGCACGGAAAACTCTACCTCCTTCAAACACGAACCGCGAAACGAACCGGTCAAGCGTGGGTGCGAACCCAATGCGAATTTGTCGACGAGGGAGTCATCACTCCCCAAGAAGCGGTGTTGCGGGTCCCTGCTGACACACTTTCCCAGCTACTAGCTCCCAACAGAGACCCACGGGCGGCCCTCGCAGCAAAAGCGGAAGGTCGTCTGCTCGCTGTCGGACTAAACGCGGGCCCCGGAGCGGCAACCGGGAAATTAGCATTCACCGCCGATGATGCGCACGCACGAACCCAGCAGGGGGAGAAGGTCATTCTCGTGCGCCATGAGACGACGCCTGAAGACATCCATGGCATGTATGCAGCAGAAGGTATTCTGACGGCACGAGGCGGACTCACCAGCCACGCTGCAGTCATTGCACGAGGCATGGGAAAACCATGCGTCGTAGGCTGCCAGGAACTACACATCGACGTGGATGGCCAGCGTCTACGTATCGGCGAGCATGAACTGACAGCGGGTCATGAAATCACCATCGACGGAACCAGCGGTGAAGTTTACGCAGGAGCTATCTCAATCGTTCCATCTGAGATCCTCCAGGTCGAAGTCGAAGGAACCTTGGATGCAAGTGACGCCCCTATTTACCGGGGTTTCTCGCGGCTCATGACATGGGCGGACGAATTCCGGCGATTAGGAGTTCGTACCAACGCTGACTCACCTGAAGACAGCCGAGTTGCCTTGGCTCTCGGTGCCGAGGGCATCGGACTCTGCCGCACGGAGCATATGTTCTTCGAAGCCGATCGAATTCGCGCCATGCGACGTATGATCCTTGCGGCTACTCAGGAGGAACGGACTGCAGCACTGGCTGAAATTGAGCCCATGCAGCGTGAAGACTTTGCAGGCATCTTCCGAACCATGGCGGGTCGACCTGTGACCGTTCGAACACTCGACCCACCACTGCATGAATTTCTGCCTCACACCGTTCGGGAAATCGAGGAGATCGCACGCGAATTCCAACGACCCTTCAACGAGGTTAAGAAGAAGGTCGACTCGCTTCATGAATCAAATCCGATGCTAGGTCATCGCGGTTGCCGCCTAGGCATCGCATACCCGGAGATCACCCGGATGCAAGCGCGTGCGATTATCGGCGCGGCCCTTGAAGTCGCTGCTGAAGGGGTCAGTGTACGACCAGAAATCATGATTCCTTTGGTGGGAAATGTCGCTGAACTAGCGCTTCAGAAAGCAGAAGTCATCGCTGAAATTGAGGCACTTTTTGAGCAGACAGGACGCAAGGTGGAGTACCTCATTGGCACAATGATTGAGATTCCACGCGCGGCTCTTACAGCAGGAGAAATCGCCCAGGAGGCCGAATTTTTCTCCTACGGAACAAACGATCTGACGCAAATGACCCTCGGCGTCTCACGGGATGATGCAGGCGCCTTTCTGCCGGATTACGTCGAGCGTGGAATATACACCGCTGATCCTTTCGTATCGGTCGATAAGACAGGTGTTGGTCGGCTGATGAAGATTTCCTCGACCGAGGGTCGAGAAACTCGACCTGATATCAAGCTCGGCATCTGTGGCGAGCACGGTGGAGATCCGGATACGGTCCACTTCTGTGACGCATTGGGACTTGATTACGTCTCTTGCTCTCCCTACCGGGTTCCGGTCGCAAGACTCGCAGCAGCTCAAGCGACGTTACGCGCTAAAGCGTAGAGTCTCTCGCTCTGATCAACATCAAAAAAGCCGGCTCACATGCATGAGCCGGCTTTTATTCGTTTCACATCTAACCCGGCTACTTTTTAGGTCCACCGCCACCGGGGGCCTGACATGCTTTGTTACCAGTGACCAGGTTGAACGTGTATTCGCCAACCTCATTCGCGTCATAGCTATCAACGACAAAGTAGTAAGTCGTTCCCGCTTTAGTGCAGAACTCGGGTCCGTTCGGGTTACCAAAAAAGTCCTGACCATTGCACGACTTTGAACCGACCGGACACACCGTATCCTGTGTCAGAAGCGTCGCATTCTTGTTCGCTGGATCTGCGAAGGTAATGGACGCCTTAAGACTCATAATCTTGTTTGCTGAGAAGGAGTAGACGACATCAGGCTGGTTCGCAGAATCACCTTGCGATTGCGGATCACCACAGAAGGAAGCACTGGAGCTGAAGCCCAGGTTATTTCCGCTATCGTTAAAAGGAATGCCCCCGATGATGATCGGATTGTTGCAGCTATCTCCAACCAGTTCTTCACACATTCCTTGCTCGCTGCATGCATAACCAGCGTCGCAATTGCATGTTCCACCGCACCCATCGTCGCCACAGAAAACCCCGTCGCATTCGATGGGCTCACAGACCTCGCTCAGGCTAAGTTCAAAAGGTCCCTTCTTATTCAATTTCGAACCGTCGAGAATGATGTAGTAAGTGGTTCCTTTATTCAGTGTGATTGGAATTCCAGCGCCATCCGATGTGAAATAGCTTCCCGGACATCCTACAAGCGCCGGATTACCTGCGGGACATGCGCCCTTCACTGTCATGGTGTCGGGAGCACCTGTGACCGAAATCGTGTACACACCGCTCGTTTCAGGTTTGAAGGCGTAGACCGCATCAGGCACACCCGGCTCGTCCCCCTGGCAACCGATTTCGAAGCCATTGGTCTTACCCGTCGTTGTATCCGAAACGGTCATACCGGCCTCAATTTGACCAGGATTGGTACAATTATCGGCACTGGGCGGAGGTTCAACCACATCTTCAACCGGAGTCGTATCCTCAGCCGGCATAACATCATCCGCAGGCATAACGTCCTCAACAGGCGTCACGTCTTCGACAGGCGTCACGTCTTCGACAGGCGTCACGTCTTCAACGGGCGCTACGTCCTCTTCGACCGCCGTATCTTCTTCGGGCGTCGTGTCTTCCACCGGTGTCGTATCTTCGACCGGTGTCGTGTCTTCGACAGGCGTGATGTCCTCTTCGGGCGTCGTGTCCTCTACTACATCGGCCGCTGGCCCACCCTCACATTGACCCGTCTGCTCATCACACGACGATCCTTCGGGGCAGGACTTGTTGATAAACGCTGTTTGAACAGCCGTTGAGTCACACACGAGGCAACTGTTTCCAGGCTTTTCCTGTCCGTCGTTGTAGCAACTGCCGTCGATGAAGCAATAGTCGCTCTTGAGGGTGTAATTGCAGGTACCGTCGGCTCCGCAAGATGCCACACGACAGGAGCCACCGTCACTGCAGTCGCTATCTGCTGAACATCCCTCCACAGGATTATTCGGTGCCGGATTGACCTTTATCTCACCGCATCCCAAAAGGAAGAAGGTGCTAAAGGCGGCACAAAGTAGGTTGCGATATGGAAACATTCTTTCCCCCAAGCAAAGGACTGTTGGTGTCCAGGCCACCAAAAGGATGGGGCACGGACGGTGCTGAAGGTAACGACAACCCCTCACCGTTGCAAGAACTCCGTCTTAATCAGTAATCTTGCGAGTGGTGGATCGAGAGAAGACTGGTTTCATTTTCTGCAAATCAAGACCCAAAATGAATATCACCGTTCAGGGGGCGTCCACACTGAGAGAGGCCATGTCGCGTCTAGCCGACGATGGCCACCATTCCAAGGAGAGAACAATGAAGAGAAAGACGATCCACCTCCTACTTGCTGCACTTATTGGAAGTACGGCCTTAAGCGGATGCGCGTATGTAAAAGCGCTAAACAATAAAATGAAGACGCCGACGGTGAAGTTTCAAAATGTCGAATTGAGAGAAGCCACCGCTCAAGGGATCAAGCTCGACTTTCTATTCGAAGTGAACAATCCGAACGCGTTGGGAGCTAAGATTACGTCTCTATCCTATGACCTGAAGCTGAACAGGTCACGGATTGCCAAAGGAACCACGAAAGAAGCTATCGAGGTAGGTCCCATGGGACGCTCCGACGTACGTTTTCCATTCGAGTTGCGATTTGAAGACTTGGTGAGCACCATCAAAACGTTGATGGGTGTGCGGGATAAGGTGAAGTACGAACTCGATATTGTGGTATCGATCGATACACCGATTGGTGAGGTCGAGTTGAAGCGACGTGCAGTCGGAGAATTTGCCGTCCCGAAACCTAAGTTAACGGGTACGGGCTTCTCATTTTGAACTGGGGGCCTTGCGCCCCTCTTCGATCGCCCGATCAAGTCGGTCCAAATCGAGTCCGCCGAAACGCGTGATCTCCCGTCCATCTTTTCCGTAAACAATGAGATACGGTAACTGAGGAACCGTTTTCAGGTAAGCCTGGGAGATGGGTGAATCCCAATCGCTGATATCGATTTTGCGCAGAGCAATATCCGAATTGTCACGGAGTAAGGTTTTCATGTGTGCGTCTACTCGGCGACATGGTCCGCACCAATCGGCTCCAAAATCGATCACTGTGATTTTGCCTAATACGCGCTCCTTGGTCACATCTACTAATTGACCAGTGTGCGTGAGCCAGACGACATCATGTCCTTCGCCGAACTTCAGGTTGGGCCGATATTTACCCTGTCCAGCGCCCACAGAACCGGTGAATCCCGCGCGTTTAACAGCTTCCAACAAAGCGTCCTGTTGGACGGTCGCCTGAGTATAACTCACGGTCACTTCGACCGCCTTCTTATCAAATGCGGCATTGGCGACGCCCGAAATGTTTCGTAGCTCGTTGACGATCTTTTGACCACACCCCTGGCAGTCTAGTCCCTGTACGGAAAGCACCGTTTGCGCATCGTAACCCTTGTGCGGTTGCGCACCCGCACAACCGCCAAGTACGACCACAAGCCCGGCAAGCAAACGCATCATTGCGTCAGTTCCCGCACCTTATACTTCCGATTGCCTCGCACCTTACCTCTGGTCTGCAAGGTATCGATAAGCGTAGACGCTGCAACGGATTCATTCGTTCGAACAATCGCCTGTCCGTTTGCATAGCTCACATCAGCCTGCTCAACACCGTCCACGGCCATCAATGCATTCTGCACATTGGCCGCGCACCCGTTACAACACATCCCTCGAATAGCCAGCTTATGCTCCACTGAGGATGACGAAGCTCCTGTCGTCGGCTCCGGCGCTTTACCGGTGACTTCCTGCGCCTTGTAGGACTGCTTCACGCCACCAACTTCGTAGTTCTCAACGTGTTGAATGAGGGTGTCCGCGCTGACGCTTTCATCGCACTCAATCGAGGCCTCACCCGTTGCGAAGTCAACCGTCGCGTCTTTGACTCCTTCGACGGAAAGAAGAGCCTGTCGCACACTCGCAGCACAGCCGCCACAGGTCATGCCCTGGACTGCCAGCTTGCGCGTAATTGGCTCCGCCTTGACTTGTTGCGTAGGCACGACTGTTTTTGTCGCCGATTCCTCAACCTTCTGAGGCAAGACTTGCTTTTCTGTGGGCTCGGTCTTAGCTCCGCACGCCATCATCAACCCAGCTAAACCAATCGATACATACATTCTCATCATGAGACTCTCCTTTCGGGCACTGCACCGCTGTTGAGGCACCCGCAACACCTATTCGATACCAGAGAGGTGTATCACACACAAATCCCTAGCTGTAACCTAACTCGCCGAAGATAAAGAAATTCCCTGTTGCTCCAACTTGAGCACTAAAACCCATGGCATCTAGACGACGCTCCAACTCATCCGGCTGGTAAAAGCGCTTAACGATACTGAATTCACGTCCATCATTGAGTTTTCGCGTCGCAGTCTCCTGCTCTAAATCGGGATGCGGATGGTTCTTGGCAAGAGCGTTTGGAGCCAATTTCGAATCGATAAAGAAACAGCGGCCTCCGGTAGAAAGCATGGAGCGAACACTGTCCCAAAACGCCTGGAAGTGAGTTTCTGGAACGTGACTCAGCCAGAAGGAAAAGAAGATGACATCAAAACGCTCGGTGGGCGTCCAATCAAAGATGTTTTCCACCGACGTATGGTAGGTGACACCCGCGTCAGATGCCTGTGTCTGACAGCGAAGACGATTGAGCGTCAACATCTCTTCTGAGGCATCAACCACCGTCAAGCATGATGCGTGTTGAAGCAGCTGGGTGGTCCATATGCCAGTTCCACCGGCCAATTCCAGCACGTTTCCCTTCGGTGCGAAGCGTCGTAAATGGCGACGCACTTCGTCCGCTTCTTTCTCCCACAGTACGCGGTGTGCTTCACCGTGGTCGTAGCGCCCACGCCTTTCGAACCACTCATCATACTCGGCGGCCCGGGCTTTGTAATACGCTATTTGCTCATCAAGATTCGAGGATATGTCGTTCATGGGCCCATTCAACACCAGATTAGGCGGGATGTGGAGCAAAGATTAGAAGCCAGCATCTCACGTGCTATGCACCAGCTTTTACGAGGGCAGCCGCAACATCCATACACCCGAGGATTAGCAGAAGCGCACCCATCACCTTAAGAAAGAGGCGGGTGTCGTGCGCACGCCCGAGCTTTGCTCCCGGTAAATTTGTGGAGATGTAGGCCACAAGAATGATCAAGGCGCCAGTCCAATCGATGCCCCCTTGGGCGCTGTACTCGACGATGGCGCCGATACTGACTGGGGGCAGTAAGATCGCGAGGGACAAGGCTCGTGCATCGTCTTTGTGGAGAGCAAACACACCAATAAAGAGCGGTACCATCACCACACCGGCACCGATACCGAAAAGGCCGCCAACGACGCCGATCAAGGATGCCAAGATCCCAACATTGAGCCGACTAAAACGAAGATTACCCTCGCCCAGGGTGACACGGTCGGGATCTAGAGTGCGGCTATCAGCCCTTTTTGAACCAGCGAGGTACTTGACGCCCAGGAGAATTAAGAGCCCTCCAAAAGCTATTTGAAGAATGTGTGTATGAACGGCGTAAGCAATCCTTGCCCCCACATTGGAGAAAAGCGCGTAAGCCACAACACCGATGGCAATCTCCACCTTGAGCAGGCGTACTCGGTCCCACATGACCAGCACTCCAGGTAACGACATCGGCCCTAGCATCACCGCAAGAACAGTCCCTTGAGCAAGGTGCTGGTCATACCCTAGGAACAGAACCATCGCGGCTACCAAAAATGGTGCCCCACCGATGCCAGCATAGCCTCCGGCAAAGCCTACGAACATTCCAAATAGCGCGCAAAGCGCAGGTTCAAACATTCCTTCCATTCGCTTCGTTGCGTGTCCTTACTGACGCCAGGATCTAACTCTTGGGGTAGATAGCCTGGACGGTTGGATTGCTGAGCGTAAGTCCACGCCTCGCAATGATAGGCATAATGAAAGACGCCACGTCGTCGAAGGAATTGGCGTTGGGACTGAGCATCTTGCCGATGCCTTCGGCGGTAATCAATCCTACCATCACAAGTGCAAGCTCAGACATCGGCCGAACGCCGTGTTGTCGTCCCGCAATAAAGAGTTCGTTGATAAAGGCTCCCCACTCGAGTTCGGATGTGCTCTGCCCTCGAAACTGCAGCGCTAGAGCTTCAGCGTCTCGCTCAAGAGCTGCCCAGTCGACATCGTCCATATAACGGTGGAAGCGCTGGAGATGTTCTACAAAATCCTTGGTCGTTCCCATCACCACGCACTTTGTGAAGTCGATGAACTGGACCAGTACATCGTCGTCTAAACGCTTCACGAGTCCGACATCGAACACATAGAGTTCACCCTCTGTCGTGATCAGCATATTTCCGGGATGGAGATCGGCGTGAAGGAAGCCATCTTCGAAACACATTTTGAGGAACATATCCCGAAGGGTCGGCCCCAAATGAGGAAAGGAATCGGGCTCAAGCTCATCGACCTTAGCGCCATGCACGAATTCCATGGTCAAAACGCTTGCGCTAGACACCTCGCCGTAGACCTCGGGAAAATGTATCCCTGGAAATTGGCGAAAGTTCTCATGAAAGATTTCGTAGTTCCGGGCCTCGATGGTTAGATCCGTCTGCGCCAAAATACCGTCGATAAACTCCTCAAGATGCTCAACGGGCTGCGCATGCCTCATCCGTTCACTAAGAAGTAAGATTTTCGCAAAGAGTTCGAGAATCACGGCATCCCGTTCGATTTTGCGTCGGATCCTTGGCCGTACAACCTTCACGGCCACTTCCGTTCCGTCCATCAGCCGCGCGCGATGCACTTGTGCAATACTCGCTGCCGCCACCGGCTCACGATCAAATTCCATGAAGATTTCGCGAATTGGACGACGAAGCTCCATGAGAACGGCATCGCGAACGTGCCGAAAGGCAAAGGCTGGTAGTTGATCCTGGAGCTGACGAAGTTCGCGAATGAACTCTGCAGAAAAGAGATCTGGGCGAGTACTCATGACCTGTCCCAGCTTGATAAACGTTGCGCCTAGGAGCGTCATCGTCCATCGAAGAACCCTGCCACCGAGTCGGGAAGTCGCACGACGACGTGTTTGCGGGTCGATGATGATAAGTGTACCGATTCGCCCAACGCCATACACGAGGGCAGCACCGACTCCAACGATCGAAATGGATAGAAAACTTAAGATGTATCCAGGCCAACGAATCATCGCTAGATGCAACCCTCCAATCTATTCACATCGTACCGCGAAGCGAGCCGGATGCGAAGCGAGCCGCACGTAAAGAATTACGCATCTGATTCGGGCTCGCCCCATCCGCCCCCTCCCGGAGTTTCGATGCGAACTCGCTGACCAGGCTCAAGGCACGTCTCACTTCCGTCCCAGGCTCGCCATTCACCGTTGCTCCAAAGGAAATCCTGACCCGGTGCCCCACAGCCTCCGCCATGCTGACCGGACGCTCCACGACTCCTCCGAGTCGCCAATAATGTCACTTGAGCCGGAACACAGACCTCAAACTCACGGCTAAGTCCATGACCTCCTCTAAAGCGACCTGAACCACCACTACCTGGACGTAATTTGAAGTGGCGGAGGAGCAGGGGAAAACGGGCTTCCATGACCTCAGGATCGGTCGCGCGCGTGTTCGTCATATGAACCTGCCGCCCGTCAATTCCGTCTAGGTCTGCTCTTGCCCCTAATCCTCCACCAATGGTCTCGTAGAGGGAGAATCCAGTGCCACTTAGAACCAGATTATTCATCGTACCTTGCGATGCAGAACGCATATCGAAGGCACTCATGAGAAGGTCGACCAGACGCTGGCTTGTCTCCACATTTCCCCCAACCACCGCCGCAGTTGGGGGAGGAGCCAAGATGGATGGGGCCGGAATCATCAGGTCGACCCGTCGTAACGTTCCCTCGTTCAAAGGAATATCTCGTCCAGCCAGGACACGCAGAACATAGAGAACCGCCGCTCGAACCACAGCGGTCGGAGCGTTAAGATTTCCCAGATGAGGGCCGCCTGTTCCGCTAAAATCAAGACGTAGCCGCCCGTCCTGCAGACTGACGTTGAGGGCCAAAGGCACACCATCCAACACATCAGTCGCAGAGCCTGGTCGGATGCTCTTAAAGACATCATCGAGAGACTCATCGGCCACGTCTGCAAGTGTAGACATCCAGTACGACAGGACGTCACCGTCCCCCAACTCGCCCAAAAGCCGAGAAGCATGATGATTGGCGGCGATTTGTGCCAGAAGATCTGCCTTCACCGTTGAGGGTTGTCGTGATGAAGACACGAGCGAATCGAGGTTCTTAATGCCTCGCTTATCTTTGAGAAGTTCTCTTCGGTATACCTGCCCCTCCTCTTCTAGGGTGCATGAATGAGGAGGCATTGAGCCTGCCGTGATACCCCCCACATCGACGTGATGGGCACGACTCGCGATAAAGAACAGGGTTCCTGATACCTCAACCGGCGAGATGACGGTTAAATCTGGAAGATGGCTGCCGCCGGCTTGTGGGTCATTCGTAAGCCATGCCTGTCCGCTCTCAAGGCTCTTCTCAGAGGAAATAAGGTCACGCACCGTACTACCCATCGAGCCCAAATGGACCGGGATGTGGGGTGCATTGGCAACCAATCGCCCGCGATCATCAAATACGCCCATAGAGAAGTCGAGTCTGCGCCGTATGTTCACGGAGCGGGCCAAGCGGCGCAACACCTCTCCCCCCTCTGAGGCAACAGCAGCAAAACGATTCGCCCACAATTCAACACCGTAAGGTGTGCGTTTTCTTACCTCCCTCTCCCTGCTTGTATCGACATGCGTGAGTTCGAGTAAGCCGTTACGAAGCCTCGCTTGCCATCCTTGAGGAATATCGATGGCAGTGTGCTCGGTCGCAATCAGACTTGGACCTGTAACTATCCGCGTTCCGATATTCCAGGGGTCGGACTCTACCGCAGTCACTGCGGCTCGTTCTCCGACCACTCGACAGGTGATATTAACGACCTCCAAGAGTCCCTCTTCAACACAGAAACCATAGCGTTTTTGGTGCTCGGTATGGAACGCCTGAACAATATTATCCAACGAGTCTTCAAGCCCCGTCTTCAACTCCAACGCATGGTCCGTTCCTAGAATTCGGAGTGCCATCGAAAAATGCGACGCTCCCTCGAGGGCGATGTTGTCTCGTAATTCCGAAAATAGATTGGCCAGTTGGTCGAGCACCTCGTGAAGGGGCCTCCAAATTGCCCGGCTTCGATGTTCTTCATCCGCCGCTAGAGACTGTCCATACGCACACATGACGGCGGCACAGGGATGAAAAATCACGTGCTTGATTCCGAGCAACTCAGCGACCTTCGCTGCGTGCTGCCCTGCAGCTCCTCCATAAGCCACCAGCGCATGGTCACGGACGTCGCGACCGCGCGCAAGTGCGAGCTTCCTAACCGCGTGAGCCATGGCTTCCCGAGCGATTCCGAGAAATTCAGCGGCATCACCTGGCAATGCGACGAGTTCCGGCTGAAGTGGTCGCTCGAACGCCAGAGGATCAACAAGACCCTCTGCGAGAGCTGCATCGGTCAATGTCGGCGGTCCACCACGACCGTAGCATTGTGGACCTGGATCGGCACCTGCTGAATCGGGACCAACCGTTAACCTGAGTCCGTCGTTGCGTAGAATCGAACCACCACCCGCCGCGATTGTTTCGATCTCGAACATTGGTCGACGAATCCTTACCCCCGCGACTCGCGAGGTTTCCTCTCGAAAAGGAAGCTCTCCCGCATCAACACGACAGATGTCGGTGCTTGTTCCTCCCATATCGAGACCGACAGCTGCCTCAAAACCGGCTTGCCGTGCTACAGCCGCAACGGCCAAAATGCCACCGGCAGGGCCTGACAGAACCGCTTCTGGGGCCCTTAGAAGTCTCGCAGGAACCAATCCGCCGTCACTTCGAATCGCACGAGCGTTCGACGGAATATTGTCCCTCTCCATGGATTGCTGCAGAACAGGAGTGACCGCTGCATCAACCAAGGCTGTTTCAATTCGTTCCAAATAGCCAACCGAAGGGCTCGCTGCATGCCCCATGACCACGCGTTGATTCCCAAAGAGAGATGCGTATGCCCGTTCATGGGTGGGATTTCGGTGACTGTTAACGAGGACTACCGCAACCGAATGAGCACCAAAGGCGGCCACATCAATGGGAATGACGGGCTCTATTTCCCGTCCTTCAGCATCAATTCTTCCCGCGACGGCTCGAACATCGACATCGAATGGGAAGGGCCACTGCTCATCCGAATCGAACAGGCTGGGACGACTTTGGTCTCCAATCCAGGGAAGATCTTCAAACCCCTCTGTCACCAAGAGAAGTACCTTATGCCCCTTGGCCTCCAGGAGCGCGTTTGTGGCAACCGTGGTTCCAAACGTTAAGTCGCCCTTAGCTAGCTCGCCAACAACGGCACGGTCAGAAGGTACTTTCGATGTTACGACGGTACCATCCGATTCAATGGTCACCACATCGGTAAAGGTGCCGCCGCGGTCGATCATGGTGCGCTGTGTCATCGAGTAATCCCCATGAAAGCTAACGATGAACCCATGGAATCAACCTGGACGATTCAGCGCTTGGAGCCTGAATCTGGTAAATGAAGAAACATTGCCCGCACGGGATCGGTCTCCTCCCCGTAAATGTAGGCAGGCCCTAGTGCATTACCTCGGTCAGCTTGAGCCGATACGCCGATGACACTCTCAGGACCACCCTCCCGGCGGTTACGCCAGGACGCGCGCTCGTTTTCCTGTTGCGTTGCCCACTGTCCCTGTAGAAGCGTGAGCTCCCCAAGGGTGGCTGGCAACTGGCCGGCAAACGCATAGAGCACCTTTCCCGATGCCACAGCATCATCAGCGGCTCTGTGAGCCTGTCCGATTTCGATACCGAGTCTCTCAGCAACAGATCCTAAGCGCTTAGAGCCCTGATTGCGATGAAGTTCGCGAGCGAAAATGAGAGGATCGACGTACTCAAGCTCTTCCCAGACCGCTCCCGCCCGTTCCAATTCGTTTTTGATAAACGCACGGTCGAATTCGAGGTTGTAGGCAACAAAAATCCGGTCTTTCAGTCTCGACTGAATCTCCCCGACGATCGTGTCGAACGAGGGAGCGGACACGAGGTCTTCGCCCTTGATACCCGTGATACGGGTCACTTCCTCGGGAATATCGCAGCCCGGATTAACCAAGGAAGACCAACGCTCTTCCACCTCGCCGTTGCGCATGTGAATAATCGCAATTTCGATGACACGATCCGTTTGCGGATCAAGCCCCGTCGTCTCAACGTCAACCGACGCAATCGGTAAATCTACCCAGTTGGCATTCTCATTCATCCTCAAACCCCTCGATGGCCAATGCGTAGACTCTTCTGCGTGGCAGGTCAAGGGTACGCGCAACCTCGGTCGCAGCGTCCTTTGTCCGAGTTCCTGTATCCATAAGTTCCTTCAGCATTGTCCGAATGGTCTGGTCATCGACAGGTGCCTTCACGCTTTCGACATGAACAAAGAAGACAGCCTCTCCCTTCAGTGAATCGGATGCTTTCAAGGTCGCAGCGACTTCAGTCGCTGTTCCCTTGACGCTCTCTTCATGGACCTTTGTAAGCTCCCGGGCCACAAAGACTTGATGCGTTCCCAATGGCTCGAGCGCGACGTTCAGGTCTCGACCGGGACAATAGAACGCATGTGTTCCCGGCGATAATTGGTCATAGAGCGCCTGGCGCGCCCGAGATTTTTTGGGAACGAACCCGTGAAACGTGAGCGGCAAAGGAAAACCACAAATGGAGAAAGCCGCCGTAAGGGCGCTCGCTCCCGGGACCGTGAGCACCTGTATGCCCACATCTCTTGCAGCATTCACAACGCGAGCGCCGGGATCGGATATCGCTGGAGTTCCAGCATCGGATACCAAGGCGATAGACTCGCCGGCTTGAAGCAAGGCAACCAGTCCATCCGCGCTGCTCGCCTCATTATGCTTTTCGTGACGCAGCATCGGTGTACGGATCTCATAGCGAGAAAGAATTCGCGCAGTCGTGCGCGTATCCTCCGCAGCAATGCGATCCACCTGAGCCAAAACCTCAAGTGCGCGGTGCGTAATATCCCCCATATTGCCGATAGGCGTTGCCACGACATAGAGGGTCCCAGCCGAGGACTCGTGTTCTACGCGTCCCCCTCAACCTGCATTCCTAGAGACTCGCGCAGCGCCGTGTAGCGGTTCGATGTCGCGAAGAGAACGAGATCTTTGAGTCGTTCCGGCGCCGATAATACCGACTCGGCTGAGCTCATTTCCTTTAAAATGCGACCTGCCAAGTCAATATCATCGGATGCCAATATAGCTGCGTGGTTAGCACTCAACTCCACCTCGCGTAACCAGTTCTCGACACTTTGAGGACGTGCCTGACCCGCGTAATTGGAGAAGGCCTGGCGAAGTTGCTCGAGTTGCTTTGGAGTCGCCGTCTTTTCGATGCTCGATTGGAGCTCCGCCAGCCCCTTCAAAACCTCAGGTGCAACGCCCTCTCCAAGTACTGATTCGGCCTTGAAATTCGGGTCGCAGACGCCCTGAATGGCGATGAAGAAGCTTTCCAGTTCCTGACGACTGAAGTAGCCGGCCATGATGTGATGGCGATGTAGGAAGACCAATTTCTGCGCAATCACAAAGCAGAGTTCTTTTTCGCTTTTGCCTTGGAGGAGCTCGGCACCCACTTGAAGAACGGGCGGGCTGACTGGCAAGATTTCAATACTTGAGCCCTGTGGGTTGATATAGACCTCAGGCACTGGGATCGACAGAACTTTCGAGACCGCCTTAAAGGCCGAGCAAACCAACCGCTTTTCTTCGAGGTCCAACTGGTCCTTTTTCTTCAGGTTAAAGTCCTTGTTGGTCCGATAGACAATGCTTGCACCGGCGGCCTGGAAAAGCGCGAAGAATAGTTCGCCTAAGAGACGATCTTGTCCTGGGGAAACGACTGCCTCGAAAAACAGCTTTTCATTCAATGAACCACGCGCCTCAAGAAGACCCGGTGTTACGCCATCGTCATAAAGCTCGACAACTTCATCCGACGCCCGACCAAGAAACTTCAAAAGGCCGGCAGTTCTCCATGCACAGTCTGTGTCCCCGAGTCGCTGATAAAGCGTGAAGAGCCGCTCATAGTTGCTCCGTTCGTCCGGTTGCAGCTTCATCAGAACTCGTAGCTGATGAACCGCCTTATCCAGAGCATTCTCATCAGCTTCATACAACTCTGCTAAAATCTCCCTAATGCGGACATCCTGGGGCCGTTCCTGCGCAGCCAACTCGAATGCGCTAATCGCATACTCGTCATTTTGCAGCCTCGACCGATAGATTTCACCCAGGTTCTTGTAGATCGTGTAGAGCAGTGCACTCCGGTTCTCAACGTCGGCACCAGCCTTCTGTACGCGAGAAAGCATCTTCCGATAGTTCTGCTCCAGCGGTTTCCAAGCTCTCTGAGCGGTCAGGGTTTCATCGATGGAACGGAAGGCTTCCAGGTTCTGGATATCGTGGTCTAACACTCGGTTGAGGTAGTGGATCGTGCGTGTTTCGTCATGAAGTTCGTCGCGACACATAACCGCAGCAGTCCACGCCCATCGAGCAATCTTCTCATCCTCGTCCTCGAGTTCTATGAGTTTATCGAGGACCGTCGTCGCCTCGTCGAACTCACCCTGTTCACTGAAGATTTGTAACAACTGAAGTAGTGGAGCCTTCGAGAACGCCCCGTATTGGAGGGCCTCTTGATACGCCTGCATGGCTGCAGCCGTGTCGGAGAAACGCTCCCGGTAGATGTCGCCTACGGACATTTGAAGCTGGAAGCGGTCCAAGTCTTCCGTGAGCATCGGGAGGAGTTCACGTTTGCGACTGATGGCTCCTTCCCAGTCTTCACGAGCCTCGGATATCGAAATCACTTTCTTCAGTGCATCCAGATTGTTCGGACTATAGTCGAGGCTGCGTTCAAGATATTCACCCGAACCATCGAGATCGTTCAATTGAAGCGACGCTTCTCCCATCTGTAGATAGATAGCCGCTAACTCATCATCAGATAATGCGCTGCCCTTCTCCTCAATTAGAAGCTCATAGTACTGTCGGCTATCGCCCCATTCCTCCAATTGAAAACTCAGTCGGGCGAGGCCATGGAC
>MDTD01011174.1_pt1 | contig 15658 bp, 14 predicted proteins | sample 811221 | NCBI WGS metagenome assembly MDTD01 (sample SAMN05326646, study PRJNA326480) | marine metagenome | isolation source: seawater | place: Pacific Ocean: South West | collected 2011
CCTACCTGGTCGAGGGCGGACCGAGCCGCAACCACGAGCGCACCAAGGCCATGATGTTCGGCGAGACCGACACCTGGCATGCGCTGATGACGGCCCTGACCGACGTCACCGTCGCGTTCCTGCGGACTCAGCTCGACGCCGGTGTGGACGCCATCCAGGTGTTCGACTCCTGGGCCGGCACGTTGTCGCTGGCCGACTACCGTGCCTACGTCCTGCCGCACAGCGCCAGGGTGTTCACCGAGCTGGCCGGCCATGGTGTGCCGATGACCCATTTCGGGGTGGGCACCGCCGAGTTGCTCGGGGCCATGTCAGAGGCCGTCGTCGGGCACGGCACGCCTGCGGTGGTCGGCGTGGACTGGCGTACCGCGCTGACCGATGCCGCGAGCCGGGTCCGGCCCGGTTGTGCGCTGCAGGGAAACCTCGACCCGGTGGTGCTGCTGTCGGGCTGGCCGGTGGTCGAGCGGTCGGTGCGCGCGGTGGTCGAGGACGGTCGCGCCGCGGTCGACGCGGGCGCGGTCGGGCACGTCTTCAACCTGGGTCACGGGGTGCTGCCGGCTACCGACCCCGAGGTGATCACCGATGCGGTCGCCCTGGTGCACGAACTGTGAGCTCATCGACCGGACCACGCTATTGCGTTGTCGGAGGAGGTATTTCAGGACTCGTCGCGGCCTACCGGTTACGGGTGACCGCTGGACCGGACGCTTCGATCACCGTATTCGATCCCGCTGACCGGCTCGGTGGCGTCTTGCGCACGGAACGCATCGCCGGGCAGCCGCTGGACGTGGGGGCCGAGGCCTTCGTGGCCCGCCGACCCGAGGTGACGGCGCTGCTGGCCGAGCTGGGCATGGCCGACAAACAGATCGCCACCACCGGGGCGCGCCCGCTGATCTACAGCGAAGACCGCCTGCACCCACTGCCCAAGGACACCGTCAACGGCATCCCGTCGCGGCCGGACGCCCTGGTGGGCCTGGTGGACGACGCGACCATCCGGTGGATGCGTGACGAACCCGGCCGGCCGTTCTCGTGGCGTACCGGGGCCGACCCGACGGTGGCGGAACTCGTCGGCGACCGTTTCGGTGAGCAGGTCGTCGTCCGCTCGGTCGACCCGTTGCTGGCCGGGGTGTACGCCGGCTCGGCCGCCACCATCGGCATTCGCGCGGCGGCGCCGACGGTGGCCACCGCGTTGGACCGCGGTGCGCGCAACCTCACCGAGGCCGTCACCACGGCGTTGCCGCCCCCGGCCCCGGGGTCGGTGTTCGGCGCCGTCGACGGTGGCTACACCGTGCTGCTCGACGAGTTGGTGCGTCGCTCGGGTCTGCGCTGGGCGCAGATCGGGGTGCGCACCCTGATGCCGGCGCAGCGCGGGTGGGACGTGGTCGACGACGACGGGCAGCGCTGGCCGGCCGATGCCGTGGTGCTCGCGGTGCCGGCCCCACGGTTGCCGGCGCTGATCGGTGACCTCGCGCCCGAGAGTGCCGCTGCGGCCGCCACCATCACGGTCGCCTCCGCCGCGGTGGTGGCGCTGGCACTGCCCGGCGGCACGCCATTGCCCGAGCAGTCCGGTGTGCTCGTGGCCGGTCGCACCCGGCTGCACGCCAAGGCGGTCACGTTGTCGTCTCGTAAATGGGGCCGACGCGGCAGCACCGAGATGGTGCGCCTGTCCTACGGGCGGCTCGGTGACGACATCGCCCGCGGCGCCGGCGACGACGAACTCCTGGCCTGGGCGGAGCAGGACCTCGCGCAGCTCTTCGACGTTCACGTCCAGCCGGTGGAGTCGCGCGTCGTGCGCTGGATCGACGCGATGCCGCAGTACGGGCCCGGCCACGCCGACGTGGTCGGTCGCATCCGCGCCGGGCTGCCGCCGAGGCTGGCGGTGGCCGGCGCCTACCTCGACGGCATCGGGGTACCGGCCTGCGTTGCGGCGGCCACCAGGGCTGCGGCGGCGCTGGTCCGCGCGGGCTGACGAGCCCCCGGCGCGCCACCTCGGGCGTGGCACGATGGGCGCATGGCCAAGCTCGATTACGACACGCTCAACTCCACGATCCGTTACCTCATGTTTTCGGTGTTCGCCGTGCGACCCGGCGAGCTCGGGTACGACGAGGATGCGCGTGCGGCAGTGGTGCAGGACACCGCGACGTTCCTCAAACGCCAGGAGGACAACGGCGTTGTGGTGCGCGGCGTCTACGACGTGGCCGGGATGCGTGCCGACGCCGACTTCATGATGTGGACGCACGCGGAGAACGTCGAGGCCCTGCAGGCGACCTACGCCGAGTTCCGCCGCTCCACCACGCTGGGGCGCGCGTCCAACCCGGTGTGGAGCAACGTGGCCCTGCACCGGCCGGCAGAGTTCAACAAGAGCCACATCCCGGCGTTCCTGGCCGGTGAGGAGCCCGGCGCCTACATCTGCGTGTATCCGTTCGTCCGCTCGCTGGAGTGGTATCTACTGCCCGACGACGAGCGGCGCCGCATGCTGGCCGAGCACGGCATGGCCGCCCGTGACTACAAAGACGTGCGCGCCAACACCGTTCCGTCGTTCGCACTGGGTGACTACGAGTGGCTGCTGGCGTTCGAGGCGCCGGAGCTGCATCGGATCGTCGACCTGATGCGGGATCTGCGGGCGACCGACGCGCGTCGGCACGTGCGCGAGGAGACGCCGTTCTTCACCGGGCCGCGGGTGTCGGTCGAACAGCTCATCCACGCGTTGCCCTGACCGCGACCGGCTTTGCTCGTAGGGCGTCGTCCAGGATCGTGGCGGAGCCCGCGCCGGCGCAGAAGTTCGGCCGCGTCGCTGACCGTGCCCGTCGACCCGCCATTCGCGCCCGGCAGTGCGGTATATGACGTTGACGTCAGTTACTGCGCGCTACCCCCTGGGGTGTTGCTAGCATCGACCGGTGCTGAGCCCCAGGGCAGCGGTGAGCATCATCGCTGTGTCGGCGGGAGCTTTCTCTGTTCTGCAGTTGAGCAGGTGGAGCACCCTGCCGGCGGTTCGCGTCGTCAACGACGTGGTCGTGATGCTGGTCGCTCTGTCGGCCGCCGCGTGTGCCGGCGCGGCTGCGCAACGCCTGCACGGACGTCGGCGGGTGGCCTGGTGGTGGATCGCTGTCGGCCTCTGCGGGTTCGCCTGCGGCCAACTGGTCTGGACGTACAACGGGCTGACCAACGAGGTGCCACCGTTCCAGTCGGTGGCCGACGTCGGCTACGCGCTGATGCCCGTGGGTGCCGGCCTGGCCCTGCTCGTCATGCTGCGGGACTATCCCCGCTCGACGATGCTGCGCGTGCTCCTCGATGCGGTCGTGGTGGCCGGCGCATTGTTCGGAGCCGTCTGGGTGGGTCTGCTGGCGACGGTGTACGCGGCCAAGGCGATGGACTCGTTCGCGCTGGTGCTCGTGCTGATGTATCCGGTCACCGGCGTCGCGGTCGTCACCATCGCGATGCTGCTGCTGGTGCGGGCCTCGCCGACAGAACGTCGGCCGTTGGCGATGCTCACCGCCGGGTTGATCTCGATCTGGATCGCCGACGTCGCCTACGCCTATATCACCACGGTCGAAGGCGTCTACCGCGAGGCGATCTCCCTCGGTTACGTGTACGGATTCATCGCGGTCGGCGCCGCTGCCCTGACAGTTCGCGCACGGGCGGCTGCCCTGCCGGCGAAACCCCCGGCAGTCTCCTCGCCGGCCTCGATGTGGATGCCGTTCGTGCCGGTGACGGTGGTGGTGACGATCTGCGCGCCGATCATGATCCCGCGTCTGGGTCCGCTGTACATCGTCGGCGCTCTGACGATTCTGGCAGTGATGCTGCGCCAGATGCTCGTGCTCAGGGACAACCGCGGGCTGCTGGCCGAGGTCTCCGACCGCGCGTTGCGCGACCCCCTGACAGGCCTGGCCAACCGCACCCTGTTCGTCGACCGGCTCACCCACGCCATGGCGCTGCAGAAGCGCGAAGCCCGGGCGGTCGCGGTGCTGCTGATCGACCTCGACGACTTCAAGCTCGTCAACGACAGCCTGGGACATCCGGCCGGCGACGCCATTCTTTCTCGGGCCGCCGAACGCCTGAACAATGCGGTGCGGGCCAGTGACACGGTGGCCCGCCTCGGTGGCGACGAGTTCGCGGTGCTGATGGAGGGCGATCCCGACGCCTCGCGGGCGGTGGCCCACCAGGTGGTGGCCGCTTTCGATCGCCCGTTTCTGATCGACGGACAGGATCTGCGGGTACGGCCCAGCGTCGGTTTGGCGATCGCGACTCCGGACAGCGCCCCGCTGACGGTCGAAGACCTGCTCAAGCAGGCGGACGTCGCCATGTACAGCGCCAAACGGGCCCAGGCCAGCACGCCGTTCACCTTCAGTCCCGAGATGGATTTGCAGTGGGGTGAGGACCCCGCGGTGTCCGCGCCGGTGCCGGTGCGCGGAAGCGACACCGGTGTGGCGCGCCGGGCGTCGTTGCGGCTGCTGCGTGACCTGCGGGGGGCCTTGGACCACAGCGAGTTGACCGTGGTCTACCAACCCAAGTTCGACCTGCAGTGTGGGACGGTGGTGGGAGTGGAGGCGCTGGTGCGCTGGCCGCATCCGCACCGCGGAATGCTGACCCCCGACCAGTTCCTGCCACTGGTGCGTCAACACGGGCTGATGCGGTCGGTGACCTCCGCGGTGCTGGATCGCGCGCTCGACGACGCAGCGCGGTGGTGGTCTGCAGGGGCCGAACTGCCTGTGGCCATCAACGTGTTCGCTCCGGCGGTGGGCGACCTGGGCTTGCCCCGTCAGCTGTCGTCGGCGCTCGACCGCCGCAGTCTGCCGCCGGAGATGCTGACCGTCGAGATCACCGAGGACCTGCTGTTGGACAATTTGGCCAAGACGCGGGTGGTGCTGCGGATGCTGCGCGAGCACCGGATCCGCGTCGCGATCGACGACTTCGGCAGTGGCTACTCGGCGCTGTGGTACCTGCGTGAATTCCCGGTCGACGAGCTCAAACTGGACAGACACTTCATCGCGCCGATCCTGACCCATGCTCCGTCGGCGGCCATCGTGCGGGCCGTCATCGACCTCGCCCATGCACTCGCCATCACCCCGGTGGCCGAGGGTGTCGAGAATGCCCAGACCGCGCAGCGGCTGCTCGACTACGGGTGCACCATCGCCCAGGGCTATCACTTCAGCAAGCCGCTGTCGGCGGACGCGGTACTGGAACTGGTCCAAACCCGGCGGTTGTGGTCACCGGCTTCAGAGGAAGCCGGTGACAGCGTCCACTGACCAGAGCATCCGTTGCCCAGTGTTCCGCTGACCCGCTGAGTCATCCTTTGCTGATTCAATAGAAGCGGAAAAGACGTTGACGTTCGCGCAAATGCCGCACTTGCTGGAACAACCTGCTGAAATGCATGTTTATCACTGCCTTGGCGACCTGCCCGACCGATAGCAAATTGGTTCGGCTGGCGAGTTCTGGCGCGGGGTACTGATGGCGCATTGCTAAAATCCGCGCATGTCGAGCCGGCGAGGAGTGACGCTCGGTGTCGCCGTCGCGGGCGCGGGCTATGCCGTCTGGCTCCTGTTCGACGGGGCCGGCGACCCGTCGCTGCGGGTGGTCGGCGAGGTGGGACTCGTCGGGTTCGCATTGTTCGCCGCGGTGTGCTCGGCGCTGGCGGCCTACTGGCGCAGCGGCCGCGAACGCAGCGCCTGGGCCTGCATGGCGCTGGGCACCGCAGGGTGGGCGGTGGGCGCCGCCGGGTGGAGCGTGTTCCGGCTCGCTGCGCACCAGACACCCCTGCCCTGGTGGTCCACCGTCGGTTATCTCCTTTTTCTCGCGGGTGCCGGGGTGTGCCTGGTCTTCCTGCTGACCGCCCATTCGCCGGGAGCCCGTCTGCGACTGGTGCTCGATGGACTCACCGTTGCCGCCGCCCTGTTCGTCCTGGCTTGGGTGGCGGTGTTGGACGAGGTCTACCGCGTCCGGTCGAGCGACCCGATCTCCACCGCATGGTCGCTGGTCTATCCCGTCGGTGACATCGTCTTCGTCGCCGTCGCGGTGCTGCTACTGGTCCGGGCACCCGCCCACCGACGTCCCGAGTTGTCGCTGCTGGCCGGTGGCCTGGTGCTGATCGCCGCCTCGGACACTGCCTACGCGTACTTCGCCGCCACCGAGGAGGTGTGGGGTCATCAGGAGACCGCGGTGGGCTGGGTGCTGGGCTTCGTCGCGATCGGTCTGGGCGCGCTGTCCATGCCTGAAGCCGACCGGGTCAATGCCGACGATGCCGACGGCGACCACCTCGTTCCCTCCCGCACGTCGACCTGGCTGCCGTATGCGACCGTCGCCGCCGCGGCCGTGCTGTGTACGCCCGCGCTCATCGAGGGGATGAGACCGGTTTTCGTCGGGGCCGCGGTCGCCGTGTTCGCGGTGATGGTCCGCCAATTCCTGGTCATCGGCGAGAACCGGCGTCTGCTTCTCGAGGTCGCCGATCAGGCACCGGGTGAGCCGTTGACCGGGTCGGCGCACGGCGCGAATCCGGACGCGGGCGACGTGCCGGATGCGGCGCACTTGCTCGGCGAGCTGCGGCACGCCATCGAACACGGCGAACTGACCATGTTCTTCCAGCCCAAGGTCGACATTCGGGGCAGAGCGATCGTCGGTGTGGAGGCACTCATCCGCTGGCCGCATCCGCAGCGTGGCCTGCTCGAGCCGGACCGGTTCCTGCCTCTGGTGCGTCAGCACGGGCTGATGCGCTCGATGACCGCCGTCGTCCTCGAGCTGGCGCTCGACGAGGCCGCCGAGTGGTACCGCCGCGGCGTCGGGGTGCCGGTGGCGGTCAACGTGTTCGCCCCCGCGATCAGCGATCCCGCGCTGCCCGACCAGATCCTGGGCGCCCTGCAGGCACGCGGGCTGAGTCCGCAGGCGCTGACCGTCGAGATCACCGAGGACCTGTTGCTGGACGACATGGACAGGACTCGATCGGTCCTCGACACCTTGCGCAGCAACGGGATTCGAGTGGCGATCGACGACTTCGGCAGTGGCTACTCGGCGCTGTGGTACCTGCGCGAGTTCCCGGTCGACGAGATCAAACTCGACAAGGAGTTCGTCGCGCCGGTTCTCACCCAGCCGGCCTCGGCCGCGATCGTACGGTCGGTGGTCACCCTGGCGCATGCCCTGGGCATCACACTCGTGGCCGAGGGCGTCGAGAATGCGGCGACCGCAGAACGCCTACGGCAGTTCGGGTGTGACGTCGCACAGGGCTACTTCTACAGCCGACCTCTGCCGGCTGCCGACACGGTGGCGCTGCTGTCGGCGCACAAGCGCGGCCGCTACGTCTGCGACGGCACCAGCCGCAGCGAGATCGAGTTGATGCAGTAACGCTGGTCGGTGGGCGTGGGGTAGCCCTCGCCTTCGAAGACGTGGCCGAGGTGGCTGTGGCAGTTGGCACACAACACCTCGACACGACGCATGCCCAGGGAATCGTCGGTACGCAGGATCACCGCGTCGGAGTCGGCCGGGTCGAAGAACGACGGCCAGCCGCAATGGGATTCGAACTTCTCGGTACTGCGGAACAACTCTGCTCCACAGGCGCGGCATTGATAGACGCCTTCGGTCTTGGTGTCGGTGTACTCACCGGTGAATGGGCGTTCGGTGCCTGCGCGGCGCAGCACTTCGAACTCCTGGGGGTCGAGGCGGCGGCGCCACTCGTCGTCGCTGAGCACCAGCTTGGGGCCTTGCCTGGCATCGTGGCCCGAACCTGTCGCTGTCATGGTTTCCAGGCTACTCGTCGCCCGCGCGGACGGAATTGCCCGTGGGCTGCGGTGCGGGCGACATCCACGGCGGGTCGATGCCGTCGTCGAGCCTGCCGTCCTCGCGCGCGTCGAGGTAGCGGAACAGCAGCACGCAGAACACCACCACCAGCAGCAGCGACCAGCCGTAGGTGATCTTGAGGTACTCGATCGCGCGGCCGGTGGTCGGCCACTTCCACATCAACCACCGATCCATCGTGGTGAACCCGTAGATCGCCAGCCAGGCGACCCAGCTGCGGATGACCGAGTTGGGCAGCACGACCGTCATCAGGAACGGGAACAGCATCATCGAGTAGTAGCCCTGCCCCAGCGACAGCACCAGCCATGAGGTGAGCAGCAGGACACCCGACGAGGTGAGCATCCAGAAGAACGGGTCGCGGCTGCGGTAGTAGCGGTAGAGCAGCCACAGCGCGGCCACGCCCAGGACCGCGAACGCCACCCGCAACGCCATGATCAGCCACATCGGCAACCCGTAGTAGATGCCGTTGCCCAGGATCGAGCTGTTGAAGTAGTCCCGCGTGGAGAAGATGTACGGCACGGTGCGGGTGACGAAGCTCATCGGGTCGTTGATCAGCGGCCAGGCCACGACGTTGAACACCAGGGGCACCGCGAAGGCGGTCACCAGGGCGCGCCACTGCCGGTTGACCAGCGGCAGCAGCAGCAGGGGTGCCAGCAGGGGTTTGACCACCAGCGTCAGCCCGATCGACACCCCAGCCCACCACTCGTGGCTGCGGTCACCGTCCAGCAGCCAGCGCAGGAACAGCACCTCGAACAGCAGGATGACGCCGTTGATGTTGCCGAACACCAAGGTGTTGGTGACGTTCTCGGTGCAGAACATCGCCAGCAGCAGCGCCGGCGCGGCCACGGAGGCGAGGGTGAAATTGAACAGCCGCAGCAGGAAGTATCCGGCGAGCACGATCGCCACGGTGTTGAAGAAGATGAACCAGTTCCGCGATGCCTCTTCGGGCAGGTAGCCGAACGGCGCCATGACCAGCGTCCCGCCCGGCGGGTACAGATAGTGCGGATCGACCCAGGTGAAGTTCTCGTCGTAGATGTCGCGACCGAGCTTGAAATGCACCGCCGCGCGGTAGACCGGCGCGAAGTCGTCGGTGATCCAGCGGTTGGCGACCAACACATAACTGCGATGGATGACGGCCATGATGGCCAGCGGCCACAGCACCGAACGCAGCACCGTCGCGGCGTCGGGTGGGGAGGTGCGAGGCCGGAAGGCGGTCAGGACAAGATCACGCACCTGCGCACCGTACCCGACGCCCGGGGCGGGCCGAGCGCAGACATGCGGTCCCCGGTGTGCCGGCGCGGCCAGGTGTCAGGCGGGGCAGTAGATGTCCGAGTCCGGCAACTGACCGCTCTGCAGGTAGGTGATCACCGGGGGTAACGCGCAGGCCGAGTAGATCGCGGCGCCGTGCCCGGTGCCCTGCCACAGCACCCGGCGGTTGGAGGACCCGGCGTTGATCGCGGTCGCGGCCACGGCGGCGACTCCCTCGTTGCCGACGATCGGGTCGTGCTGCACGCCCAGCAGCAGCGTCGGGATCTCCAGGCCACCGGGCTCCTCGGGCGGTGAACCGCTCGGCCAATTCAGGCACTTGACCATGTCCAGTGCACCCACGGTGCCGAACTGCGGATACTCCCGCCCCCAGGCCACCACGAGTTCACGGACCCGGTCGGGCGTGGGGCGGGCCAGCGCGTCGCTGCACCGATTGACGAACTGCCCGTCGGTGTAGCGCAGCTGCTCGGCCTCGCTGATCAGAGCGTTGAGTCGGGCGCTGTCGCCGGCGCGGGCGTCGGAGAGGGCCAGCGCGAGCTCGTTGCCCGCCGTGACGCGGTCCCCTCGCGGATATCCCAGCGTCGTCGAGATCGCGCTGGTGACCGCGGCGACCGACGCGCCACCGGGCCCGCGACCGGCGCGGGCGTCGGAGAGCAGCGCGTCGACGGCGGCCTTCGGGTCGGCGCCCAGGGGGCAGTTCGCCGCCACACACTGCGCAGCCCAGGCCTCCAGGGCCGCCTGCTCGCCTTTGACGCGCTGCTCGGTCGCTGCCTCGTCGGCGATGCCCAGCGGCAGTGGTGAGTCCAGGACCAAGCGGGCCACCTTGTTGGGGTGGGATCCGGCGTAGGCCAGCGCCACCTGGGCGCCGTTACCGATACCGAACAGGGCGAGCGCGGGCACATCCCAGGTGGTGCGCAGCCGTTCGAGGTCTTCGGCGGCGTGCGCGTTGTCGTAGGCGGAATCACCGGGGGCGATCGCGTCGGTACAGCTGGTCGTGGCGGTCATGGTGATCTCGCGCAGATTGGCGACCGGGTCGTCACCCGCCTGGAACTGGACCTGGTCGAACATCTCCTGGCGGTCGAAGCTGTCCCGGCAATCCAGCGCTCCGGACATGCCGATGCCGCGCCGGTCCACCGAGACCACCGGGTGGCTGTTGAGCACCTCGATGCCCGACCGCGACAGCCACACCGGCAACTGCACCGAGGTGGGCAGGTCCGAGCCGGTGGTCATGACCAGTGGTCCGGCGTCGGCGGGGGTGTCGCTGGACCGGGCCCGGACCACGCCGATGTTGACAGTGCCGCTGGCACCGGCGATGGGGTCGAGGTCGGCGTCGTAGCTGGCGCATTCCAGGGCCACGCCGGGGATCGGGTCGACGGCCGCGGCGCTGAACACCCGCGACGTGCAGTCCTGCCAGGACAGTTCGTTCTTGGGGGCTTCCACGGCCGGCGGGCCGGAGGCTTGAGTGGTGGTTTCGGGGGCGCCCTGCGGGCCCGCCCCGGAGTCGGTGGCATAGCGAGGATTGGCCGCGAGTCCGGGCGCGCACCCGGCCAGCGCCGTGCTCAGCGCGACCGCCAGCACCGCTCCCACACGCAAACGCATGCCGACCACAGTACTGATCGCCGTCAGTCGGCCGGCCCGCGGCGAGCCCGGCTGTAGCGCAGGCACAAAAAGCCCTCGGAATCGGTGAGCACCCGGTCCAGCCGCAGCGTGGCCCGCACCTCACCGGCACCGGCGACGATGCGCCCCGAGTTGCCGCCGACCAGCACCGGTGCCACCGTCAGGCACAACTCGTCGAGCAGGTCGGCGTCGGCGAACATGCCCAGAACGCCGGGGCCGCCCTCGGTCAGCACGCGCAGCAATTTGCGCTGGGCCAGCGCGTGCAGCGCGGCGTGCAGATCCACCGACGCGGGGTCGGGGCCGGACGCGTCGATGACCTCGGCGAGCTCACCGAGGTGGCTGCGTGCCTCGCCGGCGGCCTCGGTGGTGGTCAGCACGAGTGGTGCGACCTCTGTCCGCTGGAACAGCGACGCGTCTCGGGTGAGCCGGCCGGACCGGGTCAGCACGGCGATGGGCGGCACCTCGGATTGCCCGCGCCGGAGCCGGGCCTCGCGCTCGGCAGCGCTGAGCCGGACTCCCGCGTAGTCCTCCACGAGCGCGGTCGACGCCCCGACGACGATGACGTCGGCCAGGGCGCGCAGCGCACCGAACACCGCGCGGTCGGCGTCTCCGCCGAGCGCGCCGGACTTGCCGCCGCTGGTGGCCGCGCCGTCGACGGACGTGATCATGTTGCCCCGCACCCAGCATCGGGTCAGGTCCTCGGGGTAGCCGTAGTGCGCCGACAGGACCCCGGCGTCGACGGCGTCGACGCCGCCCAGGAGTGTGAACTGCGTCCCGTCACCGTGCTCGGACATACGCAGAATCACAGCACGCCGTTAAGGTGCCTGCATGCACGGGCCCAGCGATGTCGCACATCTGGTCGACCGGCACCCGAGCGTCACTCCAGAACGACTGATCGCTCAGCTGGTTCCGCCGCCCACGTTCGCCGACGTGGGTTTCGACACCTACCGCCCCGACCCGGCCGAGCCGTCGCAGGCCGCAGCGGTGCAGGCGTGTCGGCAGTTCTGCGACCAGGCCGTCACCCGGCGGGCCGGCAAGAAGAAGTTGTTCGGCAAGCGGGAGGTGCTGCCCGGGGTGGGGGTGTACCTGGACGGCGGTTTCGGCGTCGGCAAGACCCATCTGCTGGCGTCGTCGTACTACCAGGTCGGCCAGGACTCGAACTCCAAGCGGGCATTCGCCACCTTCGGTGAGCTGACCCAGTTGGCGGGGGTGTTCGGGTTCGTCGAGTGCATCGAGTTGTTGTCGGAGTACGTGCTGGTCTGCATCGACGAGTTCGAGCTCGACGACCCCGGCAACACCACGCTGATCTCACGCCTGCTCTCCGCACTGGTCGAACGCGGCGTCTCGGTGGCGGCGACCTCCAACACCCTGCCCGAACAGCTGGGGGAGGGCCGCTTCGCTGCGCAGGACTTCCTGCGCGAAATCCACACGCTGGCAGCGATGTTCACCACCGTGCGCATCGAAGGGCCGGACTATCGGCACCGGGATCTGCCGCCGGCGCCGCAACCGCCCAGTGATGCCGAGGTGGCCCGCCGCGCCGAAGCGGTGCCGGGGGCAACGCTGGACGACTTCGACGGCTTGTGCGCGCATCTGGCGACCATGCATCCGTCTCGTTACCTGACGCTGATCGAGGGTGTCACCGCGGTGTTCATCACCGGCGTGCATCCCCTCGACGACCAGAACGTCGCGCTGAGGCTGGTGTCGCTGACCGACCGGCTCTACGACGCCGGTATCCCGGTCGTCGCGTCGGGCGCGAAGTTGGACACCGTGTTCAGTGACGAGATGCTCGGCGGCGGGTTCCGCAAGAAGTACCTGCGCGCCACGTCACGGCTGCTGGCGTTGACCGCCGCCGGTCACGCCGGGCGCACCATCACATAGTCGTGCTCCACCTCGGCGCCGAGGTGGAAGGTCTTGGTGCCGGCAACCTCGAAGCCGTGCTTGCCGTAGAAGCGTTGCGCGCGGCGGTTCTGCTGATTGACCCCCAGCCAGACACAGGCCGCGTTCTGCGCCGACGCGTAGCGCACCACCGCGTCCATCAGCGCGGCCGACACCCCGGCGCCGTGACAGTCGGGTAGCACATACATCTTGGACAGTTCGACGGCCGGGCGCAGCGGCACGGCGCGCTGGACGTCGGCGTCGTCCGGAACCCCCTGCACGGTCATCGCATAGCCGAGGATCCGTCCGTCTCGGCGGGCGGCCAGCACCGTGCGGTCGGGGTCGGTCAGGTACTCGGCGAAGCGGTCGGGCGACAGGTTCTCCGCGATGAACGCGTCGATGTCCTCCGGGGTGCTCGACGGTGGGCAGGCCAATGGGAACGTGCGCGCGGCGACGTCGGCGAGGGCGTCGGCCAGTTCCGTTGTGGCTGTGTCGATGTGGAGGGTCAGGCGACGTTCCACTGCGCGAGCCGGATGCCGGTGAGCTTGTCGAGCAGGACGACGTTGGACACGAGGTCGCGGTAGCAGTCCCACCACACACCGCCGCTGAACGTCTGGCCGACCTGGGCGTTGGCCATGCCGAACTGCAACGCGTCGGGCGCGTCGCTGTTACGGGGTTCGTAGGCGTCGCCGGTCGGGGTGACGCCGCGGAACTGGAACGTGATCGCCATGGCGTAGGGGGTCGGTAACTGGATGGGGGTGATCGTGACGTCGGCGCGGAACACCTGATAGCGCGGGGCGCGGGGCGGATACCCGAATCCGGGAGGGGGAGGGGTGGGCACGATGTTGTTGACCGAGACATCGGCGACCAGGCCCTCGAATTGCACGCGCAACGGCTCGCCGAGGCGCCCGATCGGAATGTTGGCCGCGGCGGCCGGCGGTGCCAGAACGCCACCGAAGGCCGCCATGGTGGCGATCAGAAACACGAGCCAGCGACGCATGTGGGTGTCCCTCCTAGACGTGCTTGGCATGATCGCACATCGACCGGCGCGCCCGGGCCGTTGTGGGAGTTGCCGGGGTCAGCTGTGAGCTACCGCTTCCAGCGCGGCGCGCAGGTCGAGCTCGAACCGGTCCCAGTCGATGCCGATGCTGTGCAGGACACCGTCGTCGTCCTCTTCCTCGTACAGCGCGAGCAGGAGGTGTTCGGTGCCGACGTAGTTGTGGCCCAATCGAAGCGCCTGGCGGAAGGTCAGTTCCAGGGCTTTGCGGGCGCGGGTGTCGAACGGGATCAGTGCGGGCACGTCGGCCACTGCTTGAGGCAGGGCGATGGAGTCCACGAGGGACGCGACCTCGACGCCCTGGGTGGCGAGCAGGCGTGCGGCCAGACTGGTGGGGTCGGCGAGAAGGCCGAGGAGGAGGTGGGCCGGCTGGATCGCTGCGTTGCCCGCGGCATGGGCCCGGTTCTGGGCCTCGACGACGACGTTGCGGGCGCGGGGGGTGAACCGGTTGAACCCGGCGGCAGGGTCCAGGGCCGAGGTGTCGGCGGGAGTTTTGGGGACGAAGCGCTTCTGGGCGGCCTGTTTCGTGACGCCCATGCACTGACCGATCTGGGTCCAGGACGCGCCGGAGCGGCGGGCTTGGTCCACGAAGTGGCCGATCAGATGGTCGGCGACGTCCCCGAGCGCCTCGGCGGCGAGCATCGCGTCGGTGAGCTGTTCCAGCGGTTCGGCGTGGACCGCGGTGATCGCGTCGATGAGGTCGTCGAGGCGGACGGGGTGGTTGATGCTGACGGGCCGGCCCATGGGTCAACTCTAGGTTGACGTCCGCCCTAGGTCAACCTCAGGTTGACGATGGGCGGGGGTAGCCGCGTCGCACGGTCCGGTCCAGAATCCCCAGCGTGGCTTTCAGCGCCGCCTCCGACACCACCGGAAAGATGTCGGCATCGCGCCAGTGCTGGTCGATGTCGCTCCAGTCGTAGAACGACGTCACGAGGGTGCCGTCGCCGGCGGGCTCGAGCCGGTAGCCGTAGACGTGGCCGATCTGCGGACGGATCTGGCCGAGGATCGTCCATGCGATGAGCGAATCCTGCTCGTATTCGCTGATCATCACCGATACGTCGTAGCGGCCGAGAGGGAAGTCGCCGAGCGCTTCGCGGTCCATGTGTACGACGAAGCTGTCGCCGACAGCCTGGACGGGAGCGCCCTCGGCGTCCTGAAGCATCCCGGTGGCGTCGATGGCGACATGGCCCTGGGGGTCGCACAGCACGGCGAAGATGTCGGCGGGGGCCGCGTCGATGGTGCGCTGGACTTCGATTCGATCGGTCATGTGCCGATGGTGTCAGGCAGTGGCATAGGTCACTGCGTGTTTCGGCGCGCGCCGGGCACGGGAATCTAGGAAGGCATGGTCAATGCGAAGTCGATGGCGAAGTACCCGCGCATGTTGCGCCGGGCGCTCGACTTCATTGACGGCAACGCCGAGTACGACATCACGATTCGTGACATCGCCGCCGCTGCCGACGTGACCCCCCGCGCCATCCAGTACGCGTTTCGCGAGCACCTTCAGACCACGCCGTTGGAGTATCTGCGTCGCGTTCGACTCGAACGCGCGCACAAGGCGTTGGTATCGGCTGACCCGGCGCGCGAAACCGTCACCTCGATTGCCGGGCGGTGCGGGTTCACCCATCCGGGACGGTTCAGCAGCGCGTACAAAGCCGTGTTCGGAATCGAGCCGAGCAGGACCCTGCGCAGCCAGTAGCGTCACATCGGGATGAAGCCGGCTCCGTTGAAGATTCCGGGTTGCCAGCCCTGCGGACCCAGGCACAGCAGTGGCCGACCGTCCGTCGCCTGGGCGGCCGCCTGTGGCCGCGGACACGGCGCGCCGATGTCCTGCACACCGTGCAACTCGTAGGTGGCCTGCCAGAAACCGGTGTAGACCGGCGGCCACTGGTTGGGTACCCACCGGCACTGCAGCGGTTGACCGCCGCGGCCGCGCCCGAACGTGAAGCGCTCCATGTTGGTGCAGGGTCCGGTCAGCTGTACGTCGTAGACCATGCCCGGTACGTCGCTGGCGTAACGCCCCGGGTCGTCGGGACAACTGGGGCCCGGCTCCGCCGAGGCCGTCGTGGC
>MDTD01098164.1_pt1 | contig 15658 bp, 16 predicted proteins | sample 811221 | NCBI WGS metagenome assembly MDTD01 (sample SAMN05326646, study PRJNA326480) | marine metagenome | isolation source: seawater | place: Pacific Ocean: South West | collected 2011
AACCGGCGCGGCACATTGAACCTGAACCTAAGCGAAGCAAAAATCCAATTTGATAAAACAGGTCAGCCGGAAAGCGTTGCTCAGAAACATCAAGAGGAGGCCCACCAACTTATCGAGGAATTCATGATCACCGCCAATATATGTGCTGCGGAAACACTGGAACAGGCCGGAGAAAGCTGTGTCTACAGAATACATGATCAGCCTGACCCAGAAAAAATAAACAGCTTACGCGAACTGACAGACGTATTGGCTTTGCCTTTTGCCAAGGGCCAGGCTATGACTCCGCACAAATTCAACGAACTACTGATTAAAGTAAAAGACACAGATTCTGAAACAGCTGTGAACGAGGCTATTCTGCGTTGTCAGTCACGAGCTGTTTATTCGCCGGATAATATAGGCCACTATGGGCTGGGGCTGACAAGATATGCGCATTTTACTTCTCCTATCCGCCGCTATTCTGATCTTTTGGTTCATCGCAGCCTGATAAGGGTTTTGACCGACAACAAAGATGGAAGGTCATCAGCCAGCAGGGAAAAATTAGGTGAAATATGCGCAGCCATCAGCCAGACAGAACAAACTGCCGCAAAAGCTGAACGGCGCGCAACCACCCGATTGGCCGCAAAGATTCTCAGCCACAAGACAATCACAGAGTTTGAAGTGATTATAACTGGCCTAACAAAGTCTGGTTTATTTGTGAAACTGGATGATGGAGCCAGTGAAGGGTTTATTCCAAGACGAACCCTGCCAGATGATTTTTACGAAATTGTGGCCGGCGGCATGATGTTGCTTGGGCGCCATCATGGCTGGCTGTTTCGCCTTGGTGATAAATTAATATGCCACCTTGAAGATATTAGGCCTGCCAGTGGCGACATCACCCTTAGTTGGATATCAGGTGGCCTTCATAAGGCAGAGACAGCACGAGATCTTCAAAAAAAGTTTAAAAGTCGGCCCAAAGGACGAAACAAGTTAGGTGGATGGCGCAGAAGATAAAATAATTACCGCTTATCCATAATAAAGCGCTTTTCGCAACAGAAAACTTGACTTTCATACAATTCTCACGCATATCGTTTTCACTTTAGGTGTTTTGTATCCCTATGGAGTAGATGATGGCAAAACCAGCAACATTGCAAATTAAACTCGTCAGCACTGCTGATACAGGGTTTTACTATGTGACCAAGAAAAACCCACGTACAAAGCCTGAAAAACTTGAGCTAAAAAAATATGATCCGAAGGCACGCAAACACGTGTTGTTCCGGGAAGCCAAAATTAAGTAAGGGTCTGAAAGGGCTATCGCCCATGAAATGCGGTGTACGCCTCGGCCCAGATGAATGTAGTATCGCTGTCATCTCTGATGATAGCGATTTTATTTTTAACTTCTCTTTTGCTTCTGCTGATAACTACTCAGCACTACTCTTTCAATTGGAATCCGCACTCAAGCAATGCAAGAAAAAGCATGATATCAAATTACCGATTGGGATTTCATTACAGGGTCACGAAACAGCCTCAACAGGAATGATCGCAAGTCTCCATCACCCTCTCCTTGCGCAGAAAATGCTGCGGCAAGATTTGCAGGCAGCTTTGAACCACCCTATTCTCCTAGGTTCAGATGGCCAATGTATGGCTGTTGCTGCCCGAACGTTACTTCAGCTTGAAAATAAACAAACAATTTTTGCGCTATCTTTGGATCAAACTGTCTATGGCGGCATTATTGTCGCTGATAAACTTCTACTTGGGCCACATGGTTTGGCTGGAGACTGGGGACATTTGTCTTTACCCTGGCCGGTAGATTACGAAATGGACGGACGAGTATGCGTCTGTGGCCGAACAGGCTGTCTTGAACATTTTGTCAGCCTAGAAGGCCTAAGCCATGATTATGAGTTGCTGACAGGAAGCAAATTAACAGCAGGGGATATCATAGAACAAGCTGATTCCGGTGATATTATTGCAGAATCTGCGATGCAAGTGCTAGAGGATCGGATCGCTCGTGGATTGGCCATGGTAATCGGCTTACTTGACCCGGACATAATTTTTATCGGGGGTGAACTAGGTGAAAGTCAACGACTAATTACAAATGTCCCCCGTAAATGGCCAGGCTATATTCGCGCATCAGTTGATAGTGACATACTTGTTACGCTGCAAAATTCATATCCTTGCCCTCATTACCTCTATCTTCATGGTGCTGCGCATCTATGTGATTTCAGCAAATGAAAGGCAGTTTCTATTAACAACGTGGCTGAGGCAAAGGCTTAACATCGACCAGTTCAGCATCAATTGCAAATGTGCCATAATCCACTTCATAATAAGACACAACTCCATTTGAAAGCATATGAAAAGTGATTTCATATTCAGGAACAGCTTCTGAACTATTTGGATCAAAATAGGCAATCTGAATAGGATAATAAGTCTGTGTTGACAGTCGTCCCAGCCTGTTCTCATTTTTGACAGTCTGACGCGCACCAATCACTGAACTCGTTCTCTTCAGAGCGCGGTCAGGCTCAGCTCCAAAAAAAATGTGAGCTGAAAACAACTTTCCGCCCTGCTGAGCTTTTTCCAGCAACTCACGTGTATGGGCAACTGGAAAAAACACCCTATCTGGCAATGGCATGGCTGTATCCGGCTGCATAGAGAAAAAAGCCTCAGCGCGCTCTGCTACGGGCGGCAGGTTTGCGTAACCATTGAACTGTTTTTCATCTTCAAATGTTGAACCTTCGTGCACTTCGAACGAATAAAGTTGTCCTGCAAGCTCCTCCCATGAAGAGAAATGAGACGCCATGATCAATGTTTCACCAGACTGATAGTCAAATTCAAGGACATAGTTTTCAGATGATTTCCAACCATCACAATCTCTTCGAATGGTAAAATTAGTTTTGCCTTTGACACCGGCCATCTGGGAGTCCTGGTCCACTGACAATAAGCTCATATTGTAGGTCGCTTCGTGCGCAGCAATCTCGACAGCACCAACGGGAACTATGCCCTCCACACAAACAAGCAAAATACTACCACTTAAAAATGATGCTGACTTATTTTTGATTACCATTTTCACCATTTCACGGTCCCCAACACTAAATTTCTGAGCCCTAAATATCCCCTATGTCTCTGATCACATATATCATTGGTGTAAAAGAACAAGCAAATGACTAAAATTTCACATATTAACATGTTCTTTCCGCCATATCGCAAAAAACAACACCTTTCACCACCTCTAACCTGCTTTACTGACAGCGTAGTGAGGCTTTAGACTTAACTTTATGGATTCTAAAACGCAGCTCATCGAAACAAACAAAGATCTGAAATCTGCCATCACGATGTTGTTAGATGCCGAATTTGTGGCAGTTGACACAGAGTTCATGCGTGAAACCACCTATTATCCAAAATTATGTCTAGTGCAACTCAGTGCAGTTGGTAGAACCTTTTGTATTGATCCGCTGGCGCCAAATATCGATCTCTCCCCACTTCATGGCTTAATGCAGAACCCCGGCATCATAAAAGTCTTCCATGCGGGGCGGCAAGATTTAGAAATCTTTGTTCATCTAACAGGACAAGTTCCCTTCCCAATATATGACACACAGATTGCGGCAATGGTCTGCGGCTTGGGAGATCAAGTCGGCTATGACAAGCTAGTTCAGCATTACACTGGGCAGACGATAGATAAATCATTACGGTTTACCAATTGGATGGAACGCCCATTAACAGACAGACAAATTAAATATGCGGCAGATGATGTAATTTATCTTGCAGAAATTTACCCTCGTATGCTGGCGCATTTAGTAAAGACTAACCGGACTGACTGGGTTGAAAGTGAAATTGCTTCTCTTTCTGCATTGTCTTTGTATGTGCCGAATCCCGAAACGATGTGGAAACGGCTGCGATTCAGAGGAGGAAAACCTTCTATGATCAACAGGCTAGCCAAACTTGCACAATGGAGGGAGATAGAAGCACAGAAACGTGACGTCCCTCGCAACCGTCTGATACGTGACGACACTTTGATTGACCTCGCCGGTTCGAACCCAAAAACTGCAGCTGAATTTCGAAAAATCAGAGGTTTTCCAGGTGGAGAGACCGGTAAGCTGGTCAATCCAGTTCTGAATATTCTTCAACAATCAGCGCAAATCCCTGAAGCCAACTATCCAAAATTAGATCGGCAGGAGAAACGTGAAACACCCCCACAGGCCCTTGTTGATTTGCTTAAAGTGTTGCTGAAACATGTTACTGAAGAGCGCGAAGTTGCCCCTCGACTCATCGCTAGCGCAGATGATCTTGAAAGGCTGGCGCTTGATGATCAAGCCGATATTCCAGCCTTGTCTGGTTGGAGATACGAAATCTTCGGCAATATAGCACTGCAACTAAAACACGGTCGTCTTGCCGTTTCCGTTACGAACGGCAAAACAAAACTTCTCCCTATATCACCTTAGTCTATCTCAGCTTTAGCCGTTAGAATTAAAGTTACCGCCATCTATAAGAATGTTTTGACCGACAAGATATCCTGAATGGGCAGAACAAACAAATGCACAGGCAAAACCAAATTCCTCAATATAACCCAAGCGCCCAGACGGGTTGCGAGCCTCTAGTTCTGCACGCACATCCTCATGTGATTTGTTTTGTTGCCGTGAGGTATTGTCAATCAAACTTTCAATCCTGTCAGTATTAAATTGACCAGGCAGCAAACCATTGATGGTCACATTGTGCTTTGCCACCTGCCGTGCGATCCCACCCACAAAACCCGTCAGCCCAGAACGCGCGCCATTAGACAGCCCTAATTGTGGGATTGGCGATTTTACCGAACCAGATGTAATGTTCACAATCCGCCCAAACCGTTTGTCAATCATCGGATCAATTACTGCTTTTATGAGTTCAATGGCAGTCAGCATATTGGCATCAATGGCTTTTATCCAATCGTCACGTGTCCAGTCTCTAAAATCACCGGGGGGCGGGCCACCGGCATTATTGACAAGAATATCAACATGACCCGCTGCTGCCAAAACAGCTTCTCGCCCCTGCGCAGACGTAATATCACACGCGACAGTCTTTACAGTAACGCCTGTTTCAGTTCGAATATCAGCAGCGACTTGTTCCAGTAATTCCCCACCACGGGCGCACATGACCAGATTCACACCTGTCTTGGCCAATGCCTGCGCACAACCCAACCCGAGTCCCTTTGATGACGCACATACGATCGCGTTCTTTCCTGTCAGTCCAAAATCAAGCATAAGCGAGTTTCCTTTTTATTTTTTTGTTTGTTTTATTCATATCAATTTTACCTCGATGCTGTCGAGAACCTGACGAGCGATTGTCAGGCTGACAGGAACTTTTAGTGACAGAGCTAATGCGTCCATTTCTGCAGACAGTTTTTGAGCCGCTGAAAAACTTCGCTCCATCCGATTAACAATATAGTTCAAAACCTGTTCTGATACTGCACATTGTCGGTCTGTAAAGTGTTTTGCCAGCACTGCTTTTAAAAGCCCATCATCTGGAAGGTCAATTTCCTGAGCGGCTACTGAACGCAAGCGTGACGTCAAGTCAGACAAAGAACTCTCATGTTGAGCGACCGGATAAGGGCTGAGGAATAAAAGCGTTCCTGAAACAGAAGTGATATAATTCAGCAAATGAAACACCGCAGTATCATCATAACAACCGGATACTCCGAAATCATCCAGCACTACATGTTGCTTTTGCAAAAACTGATCTTGGTCGAAGTGAGATAAATTGTTTAAGGCTACAGCATCACCCCGCCCTGCCCACAAATAAGACAGATGCGTTTTTCCACTTCCTGGTGGTCCATAGAGATTCAAACCCTTGAAAGGCAACGGCCAATCCGGCCACCTCTCTAACCAACTTAACGCCTGTTCGTTTGCGCTGCCTATCACAAAACTCTCTTTGTTATAAGCAGATGGCAGCGGCAATGAGAGAGGCAGTTGAGTCGTCATTTCATGCAAACAGTCATCTATTCAGCTTGGGTCAAGCTTTAACTGATAGACCCCTCCGGCAGCCTCAAGCCTGTATCCAATTGAACGCACTGCCATCTGCAAGGCTTCGACAGAACCAGATAGGCTGAGCTTCAGAAGACCAGACCTAGATGTTAGTTTCACAACAGATAGAGATTGGACTATGGGTAATTCAAATAACAGCGTGCGTAACCGATACCAGCTTTGCAGATCACTAACAGGCAACTCAACATGAATATCTGCCCGGTTTTCAAGCTTATAAAGGTTTTCTTGCCGCCAAACACCGGATAATTTAGCTATAAAGTCCTCGCGAAAATAGCTGAACGCCTCGGGAAGGTTTGTACGCCCGTTCATATCTGTTTCAACTGCACTTATCTCAGATAAAAACTTTCCATCCGCATCGAACAGATCTGCTTTCATAACCAGCTTTGGCACTTCGCCTGTATATTCCAGACCAGCGAACAAAACTGCAACTTGCTGCGCCCCTGCTGCTGCTGCAGATAAGGCCAGTACACTAGCATCATAACCGTGGATTCGTTCAGGAGGCAGACGACGTTCTAGCGCCAGGTCAGGTGTAAGAATAGTAAAACGTAACAGCTGATCGTCCTGAGCATCTATTTGCCGCCAGACATCTAGCCAAGCGACATTTCGGGTCCATACCCTTGTGCCTGAAGGTTCCTGCCACACAGGCAGAAGCAATACCGGCGAGCTAAATAATTCTGACCAAAGCAGACCTAATTTTATGAATTGATCGCGCATTCTCACAGGGTCAAAACAAATATCAATCTCAGCAATATAACGCTGTGCCAAGGCTGTTTCAGATTCAATACGAATGAAATCAATAAAATCCTCAAAGGCCAATTCATTAAGCTGAGCTGCTGCCGGTTGAGCGGGAAGCAGAAGACGTTTTTTAATAATGGCAAAAGCATCCGCAGTCGCCAGACTTAGGGCCTTTTTGCGTGCCAGAGTTCCATCTACTGCTGTTGTGTCTAACTGAAGCCCATTCACTGCAAATGCAGGACTTGAGCAGGTTTCAGCCTGCACAAATGATGTGGATAAAGCTAAACACATAGCCATAAACATGGTATTACAGCGCATTGTTTGAAAACACCCCTGTTATCCCTTATTCCATTATAACGTGGATTTGCCATTCAGACTACTGAACTAGAGAGGAAGTTAAAAGAATATGTCCAAAAAAGAAAGCCAGACAGTCCCTTACACTTATAGGGACGCTGGCGTTAACATTGACGCTGGTGTTGCGCTGGTGAATGCCATTAAGCCTGCTGCACGTCGTACAAACAGAGCCGGGGCAAACCCTGATTTGGGCGGCTTTGGCGGCTTGTTTGATTTGAAGGCGGCCGGATTTTGTGATCCCATTCTTGTTGCAGCGACAGATGGTGTTGGCACCAAATTAGAATTAGCACAAGCCGTGGGCCAGCACAGGGATTTGGGCATTGATCTGGTTGCGATGTGCGCAAATGATATTCTTGCACAAGGCGCCCTCCCCCTGTTTTTCCTAGATTATTTTGCAACTGGTAAACTGGATACGACAACTGCGGCCAGCATTATTGAAGGTGTTGCAGATGGTTGTATTGAGGCAGGTTGCGCCCTCATCGGCGGCGAAACAGCAGAAATGCCAGGCGTGTACCCGACAGGTGGATATGACCTCGCAGGCTTTTGTGTGGGAGCAGCAGAGAGAGGACAGTTACTTTCAACAGACAATGTCAAGGAAGGCGATGTGGTCCTCGCTCTGCCCTCATCCGGCATTCATGCCAACGGCTTTTCTCTCGTGCGTAAAATCATTTCCAGCCTAGAGTTGGATTTATCTGAAGCCGCGCCATTTGCAAGCCACATGCCGCTTGGAACAGCATTACTTGCGCCAACACGTATTTATGCAGACGCTGTCAAAGCCGCGCTGTTAACAGGCACTGTAACCTCAATCAGTCATATTACCGGAGGAGGGCTAATCGAAAATCCCCCTCGGGTATTCAGTAATGATCTGGCACTTCACCTTGAACTGAAAGCACGCCCGCTGCCGCCTGTTTTTTGCTGGCTGAAGCTAGCAGCGCAGATGGAAAATTATGAACTTGCCCGAACATTTAATTGTGGAATTGGCATGTTAATCTCAGTGCGGCCAGAAGATGCTGACATCATATTAAAACAAATTCTTCAGACAGGTGAGGATTGCTGGATCGCCGGCAGGATAGTTAAACGTCGAAATGACGCTGTTATCTTGAATCATGTTGACAGAGCATGGGCATGAAACTGTTACCGCAAAATAAGGTTTTGCCATGCGGATCGCTATTCTGATTTCGGGCAGAGGCAGCAATATGGCTGCGCTGTCGAATAACAAAGATGGGTTTGAAATTTGCCTTGTTGCCTCTGACCGGCCGGCAGATGGGCTTGAGTTCGCTGCCACTGCAGGCCATAAAACCGTTCTTGTTGACCGCAAAATCTATCTGTCTAAGCAAGAACATGAAGCGAAACTAGCCGAACAGCTGGCACGCCCAAAACCAGATTTGATTGTATTGGCAGGATATATGTCTGTGCTATCCGGAACCTTCATTGAAAGATTTAATGGCCGCATTATCAATATCCACCCCTCATTATTGCCAGATTACAAAGGCTTAAACACACATGCTCGGGTTCTTGCTGATAAACGTAGTGAGCATGGTGTTTCTGTTCATATGGTCACCGCTTCCCTTGATGACGGTCCGTTAATCGCGCAGGCTAAACTCGCTGTAAGGACTGATGATACTGAGCAATCTCTAGCAGACAGAGTGTTGAGGTGCGAACACCAGCTTTATCCTGCTGTAATTACAGCTCTCAGCGAAGGCGCACTAAACCTGCAAAACCAAACGGTCATATGGTATGATACTTCTCGCCTAAGCGCTGTCTCAGCAGGAACGATTACCTTTCCATCATTAAGCTGAATACCTAAACAGTAAAAACACTTTTGTGCCATCTTGATTTCATCGCTTGGTAAAGGCATAAATAGGGCAGAAACTCAAACATCTGAACCGAGGCATAAATTTATGAATACAGACAAGTTTGACAAACATGCCAAGAATAATCTCGCCTTTTATGAAGGCTTTTTAAACTTTTCAAAATATATTGTCGTGGCGATTATAATCACACTTGCCCTTATGGCCTATTTCCTTGTTTGAAAATGGTTCTGAAATAAAAAAAACGAGACTATATCACCTCGCTTTTTTTAAATTTTTATAAACAGCTTGTCATCCAACAATGTCGTCTTCCGAAAAAAAATGAGCGATTTCGATCACCGCGTTATCGTCGCTATCAGAGCCATGTACGGAATTGGCTTCAATAGACTCCGCGAATAATTTGCGGATTGTGCCGTCAGCCGCGTCAGCTGGATTGGTAGCCCCCATGATTTCGCGGTATGTCGTCACAGCGTTCTCACCTTCAAGCACCTGCACCACAACCGGGCCTGAAGTCATGAAGTCAACAAGGTCATTATAGAATGGCCGCTCAGCATGAACAGAATAAAACATCTGCGCTTGTTCACGACTCATGTGAATGCGTCTCTGGGCAACAATTCTCAGCCCAGAATCTTCGATTTTAGAATTAATCGCCCCTGTCAAATTACGACGCGTGGCATCTGGTTTGATAATGGAAAATGTGCGTGAAGCCACCATAATAAAATCCTTTTGAAAAGAAAACGCAGTTGATACGTCCATGTACGCTGCTAGTGGCCGCCTTATATCAAACTCAGGCGGGAAGACAAGAGCTATTTTTGCTATGTTTCAGCAGGAAGCAACTATTACCATACCTTATTTTTTCTGGCTCCAGCAGCCCTGATCATCCTGCGCAAAATACCGACAGGTAACATCATCTGCTCCAGACCAGCGTTTCCAGCTGTCGCGTGCGGCAGAGACAGTTGTCTCACTTGTTCCGTCAAACAAGTTAAATACCCGATCAAATTTTTGAACTTCGGGCGGTTCAAGTCCTGCGGTCAATGCTAAAAAACGGGCGTCAATCTGATTTGCAGCAACATCACTTGTCAGCCATATCTGTGCATGTTCATGACCCTGATCCTCATCTGCAGCATGAGCCAGAAAGCTGTCTGGCCGGAACGACCACAGTCTTTCACTGATAGCAGCATGGTAGTCCTTTTGCGCAATGATAAGAAGCTTATGACCAGATGTAACTGTTTTATGTGCAAGCATAGCTAGCGGTGTTGCCAGATCAGCGTCCCGCAAATGATAAAAGTCAATCTGCAACAGAGCTGGTTCAGCTTGTTCGAAAAACTGATTGGTTTCCTTTTCCTCATCCATCTATTTCATGTCCACCCAGTCATCTATCATCTGATTCAATAGCCTTACGCCAAACCCGGTTCCTCCTTTGGGAACTGTTGGCTTCGCTTTTTCTGACCAAGCTTTTCCAGCAATATCCAGATGCACCCAGGGCGTATCATTTTGAATAAACCGATTTAGGAAACAGGCCGCAGTAATTGCACCCCCATAAGGGCCACCAATATTTTTCATATCTGCGATATGTGATTTCAACATATCATCATATGCTTTTTCCATCGGCATGCGCCAGCATTTCTCTCCCACATGGCCACCAGCAGTTATCACTGCATTAGCCAGCACATCATTATTGGAAAACAAACCAGCATATTCCTTTCCCAGAGAGACAATGATCGCGCCTGTCAATGTTGCTAAATTTACAATTGCCTGTGGCTTAAATTTATCCTGCACATATGTCAAAATATCTGCCAGAACCAACCTGCCTTCAGCATCTGTGTTAATGACTTCGATAGTCTGACCTGATAAAGACGTCACTACATCACCTGGTCGCTGCGCGTTGCCATCTGGCATATTCTCTACAAGGCCAACAATGCCTACAACATTTCGTTTTACCTTACGGCCAGCTAATGCGTGCATTGTACCAGTAACTGCTGCTGCTCCGCCCATATCCCATTTCATATCTTCCATACCCTTGGCTGGTTTCAATGAAATACCACCTGTATCAAAGCAGACGCCTTTGCCCACTAAAGCGATCGGTGCCTCATCACTGCCACCTCGCCAGTTCATCACAACAACTGCTGAGTCACGACGTGACCCCTGTCCCACGCCAAGCAGTGCGCCCATGCCTAGTTTTTGAAGTTGTTTTTCAGGAATTATCTGCACATCCAGGCCAATCGCCTCCAGCTCAGTGCAGCGACGAGCGAATTCCTGTGGATATAAAACATTAGCAGGCTCATACAGCAAGTCACGCGCGGTGAATACACCTGCAACTAGTGCTTTATACTTTTGCCATGACCGTGACAGCTTTGCTTCATTTGCAGAAGTCACAAGCAATTCTGCCGCGATTGTTTCTGGCTTTTTGACTGTGAAATACTGACCGAAATAATAACTTGCTGATAGGGCCCCACATAGGACCGACGGCATGATATCCGCTGGCAATAGGTCAGCATCTATCTGCAACAGATTAAAGGGAGCTAACTTCATTTGTGCAAACAACCGTCCGCCCCACGTCTCAGCTGACTGACCTGTATCTATCCCTTTTCCAATTCCGGCAATCAGAACAGGTCCATGGACAGAATAGACAGGTAAAAATTGACCAGACTCACCTGAAAAATCAGCTGAATCACAGGCAGCCAATAGTGTTTTCATCTGGTCTTTATCCACTTTATTGACGATACCTTCATTTGCATGCATGAGAACAAGCCGGGCACGACTTTCAGAAGATTTCGCAGAAAAATGAATGGTTAAATAATGAGGCATGGGTTTTCCTCTCTGCAGCGATCAATCTTTATTAGATATTATGTTTTCATTATGTAGAAGACTTGAAAAGATTTATCCAGTGGTATGTGCTGTTGTCCACTTCATTTGATTGCTTAGAGAACTTAAGCTGACTAGAAAAAGCAATTTGATTATGGTATCTACTCACGATCCCAAAGATTATGTCGTAAAGGATCATGTTCAATAATGTGTCGTAAGCGGGAAATGAGGGCCAGATGAATTTTCATGGTTACCTGTTCCGACAGTTCTCCTCCACCACTCTGTTGGTTTTAGCCAGTCTTTTAGCGGTTGTCTGGCTAAATCATGCCCTTCGAATGTTAGAGCTTGTTGTCAATAAGGACGCGTCTTTTTTTGATTTCATTCTGTTGTCTTTGTTGCCGATGCCGCTCTGGTTGATAATTGCCCTGCCCATGGCAGGTTTTATTGGCGTAATCTGGACAATTTATCGGTTTTTAACTGATCGTGAATTGATTGTGATGCAGGCAATAGGAATCAGCCCCAGCCAGTTCAGCAAAATACCTATTTTGTTTGGCCTTCTTCTGACGGCAATCCTTTCAGTGAATTCACTCATTATTCTACCCTATGGATATTCTAAATTTAAGGAATTACAAATACTTGTGAGAGCTTCAATTCCCAAACTGTTAGTTCAAGACAATGTTTTTATAGATATTGCAGATGACATGACATTATTTGTTGGCGAACGCATCAGTCAAAATAAGGTTGGGCGTGTCTTTATTCAGGATGCTCGCAATCCAGACCGTCTCATTACACTTACCTCAGAAACAGGGCAATTTTTGGTTTCTGATAGCCGACCCTTCTTTATCTTACGCAACGGACAGAGAACAGAATTAGCCTTAGATGGCTCCTCCACTGCCTCTCTTTCGTTCGAAACGCACACGCTAGACATTGGGCAAAATTCAACAACTTCATCTCAACGTAATATTCTTGATTCTCATGAAGAAAATATTCTTAATTTGCTCTTTCCTCCAGACACCTTGCCTGTCAAATATGCAAATGATCGTAAGGCCATGGGGCATTATCGTATTGCCTCGCCATTTATAGCGCTATGTTTGGTCATTCTTGCAACATCTATCATGCTCCATGGCCGAATATTGCGCGAAACGGTTAACAGAAGAATACTGACCGTGGCTCTGCTAGGCGTATTGATACAAACAGGGCTGATCATAACCCGATCGCTTACAGCCAACACGCCTTTGTTATGGCCGTCATTATATCTGGTTATTCTTCTCCCAATGATTTTCGGCCTTTATCTTATTGTGAATCCAACTGCCTTTTCAATTTTTTGGTCGCGGTTTCGAAAACAAACTTCTCTCAACACATCAAGAGGTGGATAGTAATGTCTTTTTTTTCATCCATTCCTTTGACATTAATTGCCTATATGTCAAGAAAGTACGCAAAGTTTCTGTTTCTAACTCTTCTTGTGCTGATCAGCTTCATTACATTTATTGAAATCATTGAACTTTTGCGGCGCGCAGGTCAAAAAGCCCCAGAATTATCTTCACTGTATGTTGTATCCCTTGGAATCACTAATATCCCCACACTTGTAGATAAAGTTCTACCTTTTGCGGTTCTTTTTGGTTCCATGATATGCTTTTATTACTGGGGACGTTCTCATGAATTTCTTGTTGGTCGAACAACAGGACAGAATATCTGGCAAGCCTTACTTCCGGTAATCGCGACCGTTTTCGCCTTTGGGTTGTTCCACATCACAGTTTTTAACCCAATTGCCGCAACTACAGCGAAGCAATATGAATACCTAATGGGAGAAATATTCGGAAATAACCGGCAGTCTGAATTATCAGTTTCAACAAATGGTATCTGGATGCGCGACGTTGAATCAGGGAATAATTTCATCATTAATGGAGCAACCTTAAAGGTCGAGGAATCATTAATCAGATCTCCATTAATCTATCAAATTCAGGAAGATGGCCAACTGGACTGGCGCATTAAAGCTGATGAAATGAAGCTGGTAAATAGTAGCTGGATAATTTCAAATGCTGTTCGCATTCAAAATGATGGTCAACGTGTGTTTTTAGGTGATGTAATGTTACCGACTGCACTCAAACCCTCTGACTTGGCAGAAAGCAAATTACCACCAAAAACTGTAAGCATTTACAAACTGCCTAGCTTCATTGCCGTTCAAAAACGTGCTGGCTTGCCAGTAAATCAACACTTAGTGTTTTTTCATCAGTTGCTATCAACTCCGTTCAAACTCGTTGGGCTAGCAATGTTGGCTGCATGCTTTACACTTTTGCATTTTTCACGGCAAACAAAAACACGTCTTATTGTTCTTGGACTTGGGAGTGGTTTTGGAGTTTATTTTCTTTCAGATATTGTCTATCTGCTTGGCAACACAGCAAAACTACCTTATGTGCTAGCGGGCTGGGCACCTGCGTTGCTTATCTGTCTTTTCAGTGGGTTCCTGCTTGCTCGCGTTGATGAATAAGGAAAAATCATCATGCCAAAATGCCATCAGGTTATTAAAACAAGTATGACAAAGCGGAGAAAGGTATACATGTATGCCGGCCTTTGCATCGCCTTGACAGCAGTATTTTCAGCATTATTGAGTAGCGCTCCCTCGCAAGCAAAGGATGAGTTAAGAGTAATTGCGCTAGTAAACAGTGAACCGATAACAAATCTTGAATTGACCGACCGGGTCAGTTATTTGCGCAGAGCCACTCAACTTAAGGTGTCTGACAAAATCCTGCGTAGGGATGCCTTACAAGGGTTGATTGCAGACAGGCTTAAACAGCAGTTTGGAGAGAGTGTTGTGCCTGGAATCATTCCAAGGTTAAACAGTGCGGCCCAAAAAATTTTAGATGGCAATTTTGGCCGTGATGGCAAGCCAGGTTCTCAAGTTCTAAAAGAATTGAACATTCCACAGCGCACAGTTTTGAACAAAATCAAGGCTGACATATTGTGGAGCAATGCTCTGCGCCTAAAATTCAAGCGACAATTTGCGAAAATTAAAAAAACTGCGAAACAAGAGCTTGACAGATTAATACAGCTCAAAAGCGAGCCTCAGGTTCGGTTCAGTGAAATTATTCTTTTACCGAATCCTAATCGTTCCCTTCAAGCGACGTTATCTCTTGGCGAAAAAATTGTCGCCGCATTAGATGATGGAGCAGATTTTGCCAGCATTGCGCAACAATATTCTGATGCCGCCACTGCGAGCAGGGGTGGGTTAGTTGATTGGGTTTTTACTTCTCGCCTTCCTAGTGAAATCAGAACGCCTCTTCTGTCAATTGAGAATGGTCAAATTGTTGGGCCTCTATCATTAGGAGGTCAAATATTTATTCTACGTAAAACCGAGATGCGAGAAAATGGTCAGCTAGATCTACTTGAAACAGAAATTGTTCTGGCCCGTGCAGTCGCTCCAATTCCCCTAACTGCCTCAATTGAAAGAAGGCAGATGGTTTCTGAACTGCTTTTTCATCAGACAAAGCCGATTAACAACTGTTCTGACATGGCAACTCTTGCCGGCACTTTGGCACCAGACATTCCTCCACTGCTCAAGAATTTGACCATAGGAGACCTCAATCCGCAACTGCAAAAAGTGGTTCTTGACCTTGATGTAGGTGAAAGGACAGCCCCAATTGATTTTAGTGAGGGAATAATCGTTTTCATGCTATGCGATAAAAAAGCGCCAGAGCTTGATTTGCCTGATCTAAAGGAAATTGAGCAAGCTGAACTGGAAAAACTTGTTTCTACGCTCAGCGGCCGGTTTTTACTGAGGCTTCAAAGACAAGCTTCTATTATCTATAAAGACAACACCACATGAATGGTATCAAGCCAGCTCTAATAACACCTGGGGACCCATCTGGAATCGGACCTGAGATTGCCCTTAAGGCGTGGTCAGAAGGGCAAAAGAATATTGTGCTGATGGGTGACATTGAACATTTGTCCTCAGTTGCCCTCGCTGCT